>RCND010001689.1_pt1 | contig 12491 bp, 9 predicted proteins | sample 2041351 | NCBI WGS metagenome assembly RCND01 (sample SAMN09708230, study PRJNA481090) | Marine sediment metagenome, whole genome shotgun sequencing project. | biome: marine sediment; feature: ocean; material: sediment; isolation source: Sewage treatment plant 12B marine sediment (STP12B) ...
ACATAAATCTTGAAGCTGCGAATCGTCAGGCGACCATCGCCGAGATCGATTTCCGGTCCGCTGGCAAGATAGTGGTCAACGGCCTCATCACCGAGTGGCATGGAATAAATACGTAGCGGTAATTCATCGCTGGCGAGCAGTTTTTTGAAAATGCTGATGTCGGTCAAATCAGATCCTGCATCATGTACGCCGGTCAGGCCCCATTTTGCGTATTGCGCGAGTGCCGCACGTATGCGCCGTTCGCGTTGTGCTGGCGTGCCCGAATCAGGCATGACTGCTGTCACGAGCCCTGATGCCTGCTCAAGCAGCATGCCACTCGCTGCTCCCGATGCATCGCGAACAATCTCGCCGCCGTCAGGATTTGCGGTATCCGCCGTAACGCCGGCATTCTGCAATGCCTGCGAGTTGACCCATGCTGAATGTCCACCGATGCGCGTCAATATGACCGGGTTATCCGGACTAACTGCATCCAGGTCTGCCGCCGTCGGGTAAACGACTTCATCAAAGAAACCCTCGTCCCAACCGCGACCAATGATCCACTCGCCATTGGGTGCCGCATTGGCAGCCTTGGCTACGGCTTCGATGATTTGCGGTTTTTTCATCGCCTGCACGTTGAGGTTCTCGAGCAGGTCGCCAAAACCGGAAATGTGTACGTGTGCGTCAACCCAGCCGGGGACGGCGACACCGGGGATTTCGACTAGTTGGGTGTTGTCGCCAGCCAGTGCCTCGATCTCTTCGCGGCTGCCGGTAGCGATAATCTTTCCATCTGTTACCGCGAGTGCCGCAACTTCGGCTTGTGCGGAATCGTGGGTAACAAAATTGCCGGTGAAAATAGTGTCTGGTGCAGAGGGCTCAGGCTGTGGGCTTTGGCACGCGTTGAGCATGAGGAAGAGTGTTGTGACGAAAATCGCCGTGGCGGTTCGCAACTGGGGTTTTGAGGTAGGCATGTATTGATGATACCGAAATGTGCTTTGGAATATATTCTGGGGGTTCATTGGGTGGAATTGTGGGTGTTTGGCGATAGCCGTTTTTGTCGTCTTGGCTACACTCGCCCGCTGGGCGTTGTTTATTCGCCCGCTGGGCGGGCTCCTACAAGTGCTATTTAGAATTGTAGGAGCCCGCCCAGCGGGCGAGTGCGATGACGACTAATTTCCTGCTAAGCTGCCGCAACAATGCTGGAGAAAAAATGACCCATAAAAAACGCAGCTTTGGACGAATCGTTTTCTACACCCTGGGATCAATACTCTCGCTGGTCGTTATCACCGCGCTTGTACTGGCCCTGGTGCATATTCCGCTCAACCTGAGCAATTACAAATCGCTGATTGAGTCGTCTGCTTCGAGCGCGCTCGGGCGAGCCGTGAAAATCGAAGGCGATATCAAAGTCACAACATCCCTCTGGCCATACTTCGAGATACAGGGTCTGCGCATCATGGATGCAAAGGAATTCGGTGACGGTGATCTCGCCAACATGGAACTCGCACGCATCACTGTCGGTCTACTGCCGCTGCTGAAAAAGAAAATTCACATTCGTGAGTTTAGAGTCGAGAGCCTGGCGCTGAATCTAATTCGCACCGATAGCGCTGCCGTCAACTGGGAATTTGACGCAGCGGCCGGCAGCAAGGCGACACCACCTGCAGATAGCGAAATTGTCACTACGCAGATTTCCATGGCCACGGACGCCCTTGCTGTCGACAAACTGGCGTTGGGTGATATCTCAGTAACTTTCCGTGATGATGAATCCGGCGAAGCGTTTGCATTTGAATTGAGTGAAGCCTCCGGATCAGCGGAATTCGGCGAGCCAATGATGCTGTCCATGGAAGGCAACTTATTGAATGAGCCTTTTACGGTCGACGTCGAGGCAAATTCCCTGGGTGAATTCCTCGCCATGACGCGATCCCGGCTCGAGGTCACAGCCGAACTGGCCAGCACGCGATTTCACTTTGCCGGGCTCAGCGACGCGATGAGTGGTAGCCGTACTGTCGAGTTCGACATCGCCATCGAAGGTGAACGCCTGGACAGCCTGGGCGACTTCCTCAAGCTGGACCTGCCGCCGCTCGAGGACTATCGCGTTGGCGCAAGCTTCCACGCGGAGCCAGGCCAGCTTGAATTGACGAATTTGGAAGTATCGGTCAAAGAGAGTGCCATCACCGGCAACGTTGTGATCGACAATACCGGTGCAAAACCATTTGCGTCGCTGGAACTTGCGGCAGAAACGATTCAGCTGACTGATTTCGATACGGGTGACTGGTCTCCGGACGGGGCTGATGACGCACAAGCGCCTGCCCCGGCAGAGGCTGCTGCAGACGCGCAGGCACTACCTGCAAGAGCGAAACTGCTCAGCCCCGCCACATTGCAGCGGGCGAATGCAAAACTTGCGATTCGCGTTGGCGAAGTGCTGTCCGGCGAAGATACATTGGGTAGCGGCGAAGTCATGCTGGAACTTAAGGACGGTCGCCTTGCACTGGACGCTTTGCGCCTGAATACAGCCAGGACGAACCTGTTACTTGCGGCATCGGTCAAACCTGATGTCACGGCATCGGATGCTTCCTTACGCGTATTGATCGAGAATTTTGATTTCGGCGTACTTGCACGCCTGGCAAACCCCGATAGTGACGTGGGTGGCTCGCTCAACATGGATATCGATGTGACGATGTCCGCAAACGGCATCCGTGATCTCCTCAGCGGCGCGAATGGCTACGTCGACGTTGCCGGACGTCCTGAGAACATGCAATCCGGTGTCGTGGACTTGTGGGCCGTCAACCTGTTGTCCTCCGTCGTCTCATCAAGTGTTAAAGATGAGAGCGCATCTGAAATTAACTGCATCGTCAGTCGCTGGAGCGTGGAAGACGGTTTAATGACCGCACGACAAATAGCGATCGATACTTCCCGCATTCGCATCTGCGGCGACGGCAATATTGATTTCAATGAGAAGACCTTCGACCTGGAGGTATTTCCGACCGCGAAAAAACCGGAGTTCTTCAGCCTCGCTGCACCGCTGGTCGTGAAAGGCGATTTCGCAGATTTTGATATCGGAGCGAAAGGCGGTGTGGTCGCGGTTGGTACGACGGCGCTACGGTTCGCGGTAAGCCCTGTCACGACACCCTTCAAAAGGATGGTGCGCGAAGATCTGCCGGAGGATGGTGCAGATATTTGCGCGTTGCCGATTGGGCCGCATGAAGGGGAGTTGGAAGCATTGCCCGGGTGTTGACCTAAATGGTGGGAGCGGCATCCTGCCGCGAATTTCAATAATCGCGGCGGGACGCCGCTCCCACAGCCTTGGCTGGTGGGCTTAGTGTTCTATTGTCCGGCTGGGGCAGGCCAGGTGATGCTAAACGCACCACGAATATCGTCGAGCTGATAACCACGTGCACGGTCATGCGGATAGTGCTCATCCAGCGCCGCACGCACGTCCGGTGACAATTCCGAGCCGTGGCAAACCAGGCAAACCGGGCCAGTTGGAATGGCTTTCATATATTGCGCAGAAGAATCGGCTGCCACTTCGAAATGTTCCAGCGACGCAGTTGACTCTGCGCTCTTCGATCGCGCCTCAAACTCTTCCAGTATTGCAGCCTGCCAGGGTTCCGGCGCGTTGCGTGGATTGCGAAAACGCAGGCTGGTGCGGCTCACTTTAGCGCCACTCAGGCGTGACAATTCTGCGGCGATTTGTGGCGCAGCGTCTTTGCAGACATTGATTGCCGCGATTGGGCCACCCGTGGAAATTGCCGCTTTCAGATCAGCTTGCAAACGGGAGCCAAAAAACTTCGAGAGCGAGCGGCTTTCCAATAGGCGTTCGTCATCGGCGGCCGATACCGTACCGGTAAGGACAAGCATGGCGGCGATGCCTGCCAGTTGGGCGATGCGTTTGGGTGACATTTGCTGTTGCCTCTTCGCAGTCATTTTGCGTGATCGGGTGCCCGACCCTACTGGCAATATTCAGGTGTGTATATAAGTGAACACCGGTACTAATTCTGCTGCTGGAATTATCGGATGTGTTGGGGACTTTCGCGGCTAAAGCCGCTCCCACAGTTAATTGTGGGGCTATAGATTTCCGTGGACTGGCAAACTGCGTGGGAGCGGCTTCAGTCGCGAATATAGGTGACTTACGCGAAGACCTGTCGAAATCGCGGCAGGATGCCGCTCCTACGACTTTAGGCGCTCGATGGTGGCTAGCAGACCGCGGGAGGAATCGTTGCTGCCCTCGTAGTCGCTGTTACCCGCAACGACTTCACTGACATCACTGGCGAGACGTTTGCCCAGTTCTACGCCGTACTGATCGAACGAGTTAATGCCCCAGATTACGCCTTCGACAAAAACCTTGTGTTCATAAAGTGAGATCAGCTGACCGAGGCTGCTTGGGGTCAGGCGTTCCAGCAGGATAGTGTTGCTGGGTCGATTGCCCGGGTGCTTTTTGTGCGGGGACAGGTTTTTTGCATCCTGCGGCGCTGCACCGGCGTTGATGAGATCAGCAATCGCCTGTTCTTCAGAATAGCCATCCATCAGCGCTTCGCTTTGTGCGATGCAGTTGGCGATCGCCAGGTCCTGTTGCTCCTGGGTCGCGTTGGATGTTTTTGCGGGCAGAATAAAATCTACCGGGATGAAACGTTTTCCCTGGTGCAGCAACTGGTAAAAAGAATGTTGCGCATTCGAGCCGGACTCGCCCCAGATTACCGAACCGCTACCGACTTTGACCGGTTTGCCGTCTTTGCGCACGCCTTTGCCGCTGCTTTCCATTTGCATCTGCTGCAAAAACGCCGGGAAACGATCGAGGCGATTGTCATAAGGAAGGATCGCCTGGCTTTCGGCACCGAAAAAATTGTTGTACCAGACTGAAATCATGCCAAGCATCACCGGCATATTTTCTTCCAGCGGCGCATTGCGCAAGTGCTGGTCCATGCGTCGTGCACCGGCCAACAGCGCCCAGAAACGGTCCATGCCAATGACCAGTGCCAGTGACAACCCGACCGCCGACCATAAGGAGTAACGACCGCCAACCCAGTCCCAGAATCCGAAGCGGTAATTCGGGTTGATGCCGAAAACATCCATCGCCTCGTGATTCGTTGACGCTGCCGCAAAATGATCGCCAATGGCTTCAGCACCCAGCGTGTCCGTGATCCAGCGCGCGGCCGCATTCGCGTTGGTCATGGTTTCCTGGGTCGTAAATGTTTTGGAGCAGATCACGAACAGCGTTTCATCCGGGTCCAGTTTCTCGGTCAGGTCGACCAGCTGGGTGCCATCAACGTTAGAGACGCTGTGAAAAGTCATGCCGGGTTGCCAGTAGTGTCGCAATGCACGTGAAGCCATGACTGCGCCGAGATCAGAACCACCGATACCGATATTGACGATCTCGGTCAGACGGCGGCCGTTGCGGCCGCGAATCTCGCCCTTTTGCACGGCGGATACGAACTGCGTCATCTGCTCGAGGGTTTGCCAGATGTCGGCAACGCCGGGCACTTCGAGGGCAACCTGGTCGGAAAGCTTGGAGCGCAACGCGACATGCAGGACCGCGCGGTTCTCGGTGCTGTTGATCGCCTCACCGGCGAACATCGCCTCCACGGCATCCCGTACGCCGGTTTCCTCGGCGAGCTTAACCAACAGTTTCCGCGTCTTGTCGTTGAGAAAGTTTTTCGAGTAGTCGAGTATGAGTTCTCCCGCTTCTATGGAGTACCCGGTGAATCGCTGCCGGTCACGCTTGAAAAGATCAGCCAGCGATTTCGACTTCATGTCATCGCGATAGTGCGCCCGCAACGCTTTCCACGCTGGCAGGTCTGTCGGGTAACCGGCTGACAGTTTTTTCCCGGACACGTTAGTTCAGATCGACGTTGTAATACTCGACGTACCAGTCGACAAAATTCTTTATGCCAACTTCAACGGTCGTGTTGGGCTGGTAATCGACATCTTTGACCAGCGCTTCGGTGTCGGCATAGGTGTCCGGCACATCGCCAGGCTGCAGCGGCAACATGTTTTTCTCTGCTTTCCTGCCGAGGCAGTTCTCCAGCACTTCGATGTAGTGCATCAGTTCAACGGGTTGCTGGTTGCCAATGTTGTAGATGCGATAAGGCGCGCTGCTGGTGCCCGGGTCCGGCTTTGCAGCGTCCCAGTCGGCATTTGGCTCCGCGGTATGATCCATGGTGCGGATTACGCCTTCAACGATATCTTCAACATAAGTAAAGTCGCGTCGGTGTTTGCCATAGTTAAAGACGTCGATCGGTTCGCCCGCGATGATGTTGCGCGTAAACATGAACAGCGCCATATCGGGGCGACCGAATGGTCCATAGACCGTGAAGAAGCGCAAGCCTGTTGTCGGCAACTCGTACAGGTTCGAATAGGTGTGCGCCATCAACTCGTTGGCTTTCTTGGTGGCGCCATACAATGCCAGCGGGTGATCAACATTCTGGTGAATGGAAAACGGCATGGTCGTGTTGGCGCCATAGACCGAACTCGATGAGGCATAGACGAGGTGCGCTACCTTGTTGTGCCGACAGCCCTCGAGGATGTGCAGTGTGCCAACGATGTTGCTCTCGATATACGAGTGCGGATTTTCTATGGAGTAGCGAACGCCGGCCTGTGCTGCAAGATGCACGACTTTCTCAAAGTTCTCTGCCGCGAACAGTTTCTCGACGGCATCGCGGTCCTGCAGGTTGATGCGCACCATCTTGAAATTGTCATAGTCGGCGAGAAGCGACGCGCGAGCCTCTTTGAGGCTGACATCATAGTAATCGTTGAAATTGTCGAGGCCGACGACGGTGTCGCCGCGGTCGAGTAACTGCTTCGATACGTAATAGCCGATGAATCCTGCCGCACCAGTAACGAGAATTTTCAATTCATTGTCTCAAAAAGCATAGCCAGGCATTGTGCCCGACACCCAGCGACAGGATAGCAAAATATCAGGAATTTTCCTGCCGGCTGCGTCTACATTCCGACCGGCACTATTGCCGGTCGGAACGAGAGTGAATTAGCCATGCAGCGGATTGGCATAGAACTCGAAGAACGTCCAGAAGATTATCGATGATGTGATCAGCGTGATAATCATGACCGGCGTGCCCTTGCGGAACCAGAGTCCCGGCGTAATCGCGTGACTGCGGTCACCCGTTTCGCGGGCCATGCGCTCGGAGATCGTGACGATGAATACGTTCGCCGTCGATCCAAGATGCGTGCCGTTACCGCCCATGCCGACACCGATAGCCAGCGCCCACCACAGCGGCGTGACATTGATGCCCTGCGTTTCCATGCCGAGGATGATGGGTATCATCGCGGCGGTGAACGGAATGTTGTCGATGGCTGCCGAGAAAACCGCTGAACCCCACATCAATATGATGCATGCCGTCATAAGGTCTTCCTGGACATACGGCAAAATGAACTGGCCTACATACTCGAGGAAGTGACTGTTCTCCACGCCACCCACCAGGATGAACAGCGAGATGAAGAACATCAGCAAGCTCAGCTCAACCTTCGAGAAGGACTCATCAAGCTCGATATGGTGGGCGATGAAAACCAGCGAAGTCAGGCCGATAGCCGCCACAAACCAGGGCTCCCAGTGAAATGCACCGTGGAAAATAAACAGAACGACCATGACACCGAGCACAGCAAGTGATGCATACCAGGTCTGCGGGTCGACAATCTTCTCCTGCTCCTGAAAATCACGTTCGGCAGGCGTCACGGACAACTCTTTCTTGAACAAAATCTTCAGGAAGAAAAGGATGACGATCCAGGCAACAAAAACGATACCGCCCATGTGGAAAATGAATTGATTAAAGCTGATATTTGCAGCCGAGCCGATCATCAGGTTGGGTGGGTCACCAACCAGTGTCGCGACACCGCCGGTATCGGACAACAACGCCGCTGCCAGCAAGTAGGGAATCGCGTTGACCTTCAGCGACACGCAAATGAGGATAATCAGGGGACCGAAAATGACGACCGTGGTGACGTTATCCAGCAATAATGACAATACGGTGACCAGGGTGCCCATCAATGCCATCAACAAGAACAGGCGGCCATGGGCGTAGTCCGCAATTTTGTAGGCGAGGAACTGAAAACCCCCAGTCGGAATCATGATTGCGACAATGGTCATCATGGCCGCCAGCAGGAAGACCACATTCCAGTCAATGGCCTCAATGGCAAGCTCGGTATTGTAAAAGCCGTAATACTGGCCGACCAGGATCATCAGGCCGGCGCCACCCATCGCAAACTTGGTGCGATGAAAGCCGTGCACGGCTTCGGTGAAAATACCAACAAAGGTTATCGCCAGGATGATACCGGAAAGCGCCATTCCGATATTCCAGGTATGTTCCACAACTAGTTCTTCCATAGTTTTGTCTCTTTTTCTTATAGTTGTATTGGTTTACTGTCGCAAACCACAAAATATGGGCAAAAATTTAGGGCGGCAAACCGCCCTCTGTCACCCTTCCCCTCAAACTCGTTTTGCAGTATATCATCGCCCCGAGCCCATGCCATATGCGACCTCGCCCCTGCTTATTCTTTGTTTCGCCAGACGCAGGCGCCGTTCTTCTCCATTTTGTCCAGCAGGGCCTCGTGCGCTGTCGTTTCTTCTTCACTGGACCTCACTACGACCAGGTTGAGATCGTCGTCGCGGGTCTGGTTGGCGGATTCCTCGAAAACCCGTGCCATGTCAGCGCCATCAGCATCCAGTGACATGGCCGTCTGTCCGCCGGTCATTGCCAGGTACACGTTCGCCAGCAATTCGGAATCGATTAATGCGCCATGCACGTCGCGCTTGGTGGCATCCACAGCATAGCGTTTACACAGTGCGTCGAGGCTGTTGCGCTGGCCGGGGTGCAACTTGCGCGCCAGTGCCAGCGTGTCGAGCACCATGGCGTGATCCCTGATGGATGGTTTCGCGTGCTTCATCAACTGGAGTTCGTATTCGATAAAGCCAACATCGAACTCGGCGTTATGAATAACCAGCTCGCTGTCACGCAGAAACTCAAGAAATTCTTCGGCAATGTCGGCAAACAAGGGCTGGCCTTCGAGGTCTGCACGGCTGATGCCATGGACACGTTCCGCGCCCTCGTCGATGTCGCGTTGCGGATTCAGGAAGCGATGATATTCACGGCCGGTGAGGCGGCGGTTTACCAGTTCAAGGCAGCCGATCTCGATGATGCGGTGACCTTGCGCCGTGGAAAGGCCGGTGGTTTCTGTGTCTAGTACGATTTGTCGCATAATTGCCTGCGTTAATTATGTTGTCGGCATTTACTTGTAGGAGCCCGCCCAGCGGGCGAATGAAACTATTCGCCCGCTGGGCGGGCTCCTACAATATCGTTCGATCTTGCCGTCATTTCAAGATCACCCAAGCTCATCAATGCCCCGATTTGCCAGCGCATCCGCTTCCTCATTTCCGTCTACACCCGTATGCCCGCGCACCCAGTTCCATTTTATCTGGTGCCGGGACACTGCTGCGTCGAGCAACACCCACAGGTCCTGGTTCTTCACCGGCTTTTTGTTGGCCGTTTTCCAGCCGCGTTTTTTCCACGCTGGCATCCATTTGACAATGCCGTCCATGACGTATTTCGAATCAGTGTGCAAAATCACTTCGCGAGCACCTTTGAGCGCATTCAGCGCCTCGATGGCGGCGGTCAGCTCCATACGATTATTGGTCGTCTCGGGCTCGCCACCGTGCATGGTTTTGCGATGATCGCCGTACAACAGCAGCGCGCCCCAGCCACCAGGACCAGGGTTACCCCTGCAGGCCCCATCGGTATATATCTCAATCGTTGCGGTCAAAGCGGATGCGCGAAACTCGGGTTGTGGGCTCTGCTATGCCGCCGACCACTTTGGGTCGCAAACGCCATGGCTTTTTCATCGGTGTTAACGTGAACACGCGTTTCTGGGCGACGAGCATATAGCAAGCTGCAAGTTCCGGCCAGAAGCGCCGGCCGCGATTTTCCCAGGTCTGCAGGCTTGGGCTCTTGTTGCCGGGTACCGGCCAGCGGAAGAAATATCGGCTTAAGCCCAGCACGCGCATGTCGAGCAACTGCACCCAGTCAGACATCTGTCTGTCGGAAATCAGGTGATCGGTGCCCGGTGGCAGTCCAGCACCCGGAATCAGGCGTCTCAGGCCCCACAGGCCGCCCGGCTTGAAGCCCAACACGACCATATGCCCGTGTGGCCGCAAAATGCGGTCTGCCTCGCGCAGGACCGCGTGGGAGCGATCACCGCTGTAATCGAGGGTATGCGGCAGCAGCACGACATCCACTGAGTCACTGGCGATCGGCAGGCGATGCAGGTGCCCAACTGCGGCGGGTTCGTTCGCTGCATCGATGTTTGGCCGGTCGGCAATGCACATCGAGCGCTGCGTTCGTGCAAACCGCAAGAAGGTATTCGCCTCGCCCCATAAACCGAGCTGGACGCACTGCTCACCGAATATGCCATCGAACGCCTCTTCGACAATGCGGGCTTCCTGCAGCAGCAACGCCTCGCCAAATGGCGACTCCAGCCAGTTTCTGACTGCGGTAAATGCGTTGCCGGGTTGCGGGCTGATCTCGGTCACGGTTGCACCTGCGGTGTTTGCGATTACCTAAGTTATTACATAAGCAATGTGAAGCTGACCCTTGCATGGAGCTTCTTGGTACGTAGGATAGCCCGATGATCACCATAAATCCGAGAATTTGGTCGAAATTTCGACTGCAGACCGCCACCGCTGTTACCTTTTCCTGCCTGTCGCTGGCTGCTGCCAGCGCCAGCGCCGCACCCGGCTTTGTCGAACCGAGCTTTATAGATTCCGCTGATTTCAGCAGTGAAGCCGCTTTCGCTGATCGCGGCAATCATGCCTGGCACGAGCTGGACGGTTACCCTGGCGACACATCTGTTCCCTACAGACCATCCAATGATCTTTTGGCCCATTTGCGCGCCGGATTTTCACTTGATCCCCTGATGAACAAGCGCATCCAGGCGCAACTCGACTGGTTCGTCAGGAACCCCGCCTATTTGGAACGTGTCTTCACGCGAGCGCAGCGTTACCTGCCATTTATCACCGCGGAACTGGAAGCACGCGATTTGCCCCTGGAATTAGCACTCTTGCCGATTGTAGAGAGCGCTTATGACCCGTTCGCTTATTCGCACGGCCGTGCAGCAGGTCTCTGGCAGATTATTCCGGGCACCGGGCGGCGCTTTGGGATCCGCCAGAACTGGTGGTACGACGGGCGTCGTGACGTCATCGACTCCACCTACGGCGCACTGGATTACCTGAGCTACCTGTATAAATTCAATAACGGCGACTGGGAACGTGCCATTGCCTCCTATAACTCGGGTGAGGGCAATGTCAGAAAGGCCGTGCGGCGCAACAAGGCGCGCTCCAAACCCATCGATTTCTGGAACCTGTCCCTGTCGCGGGAAACCAGCGCCTACGTACCGAAATTACTGGCGCTGGTCGCCATTGTGCGCGACCCCGCGGCTTACGGGCTGACGCTCCCGGAGATCGTCAACGAACCGCAATTTGCGATTGCGGATGTTGGTGGTCAAATGGACCTGGCGCTCGCCTCCGAGCTGGCCGGCCTCGAGCTCGACACACTGTATTCCTATAACGCCGGCTTTAATCGCTGGGCAACGGATCCGGCCGGCCCGCATCGGCTCGTTTTGCCCATTGAAGTCGCCGACGCGTTCACTGCGGCGCTGGCCGAGGTGCCGGAAAATGAACGGGTGCGCTGGCAACGGCACCAGGTAAAGAACGGCGAGGCAATCTCGCAAATTGCGGAGAAATACAATACAACGCTTTCCTCGATACGCGCCGCCAACAATCTCAAGGGCAATACCATTCGCGCCGGTTCCCACCTGATGATTCCGGTAGCAACCAAACCGTTGAGTGACTACGGCAAGAGCGCCGATGAACGACGCACGAAAAAACAAAACACGCCGCGCTCTGGTAGCCGCGTGGATCACCTGGTCGCATCGGGCGAAAGTTTCTGGACGATCAGCCGCAAGTACGACGTTGGCGTGCGCGAGCTGGCTGCCTGGAATGGCGTGGCGCCAAGAGACACCTTATCGATCGGGCAAAAGCTCGTCGTCTGGACCAAGCAATCGCAGCCTGGCAATGCCATCAGCAGCACCGGCACGACCCGCAAGCTGCGCTACACCGTGCGCAATGGCGACTCGCTGGCCCTTATTGCAAGCCGCTTTCGCATTTCCGTGTCCGACCTGGTGCGCTGGAACAACATCAACAAAAACAAATATCTGCAACCGGGCCAGAAGCTGACGATGTATGTGGATGTGGGAGGAGGTAGCACCGACATCTCCATCATGGATAAACATGAAATTATAGAGGTGAAGTCTTTTAAAATATTGCCTTCAGCGAGGGTCGCCAGGAGTTCAAGTTCAATATCCTGCACTGTACCTGCAACATGCAGCTGCATGCGTGCACTCTGCTGGAGCAGCAGGCTACTGTTCGGTCCGGTGGAGTATCTACTGAATACGTGGCCAATCTTGCTGTCTTTGAAATATATGTAATACAAAGTGTTTGCAGTAAGTGTGTTAGATGAATT
>RCND010001737.1_pt1 | contig 12476 bp, 6 predicted proteins | sample 2041351 | NCBI WGS metagenome assembly RCND01 (sample SAMN09708230, study PRJNA481090) | Marine sediment metagenome, whole genome shotgun sequencing project. | biome: marine sediment; feature: ocean; material: sediment; isolation source: Sewage treatment plant 12B marine sediment (STP12B) ...
ATAAACGGCAAAACAGTGCAAGACGGAAATAGCTCTCTGATGATCTTCAGTTATGAGAAGATTATCTCCTATGTTTCCCGGTTTATGACCCTTAAGACAGGCGACCTTATATTTACAGGAACGCCGGCAGGGGTAGGGCCCGTAGCCATCAATGATAGGCTGGAGGCATACCTGGAGGGGGCGAAGATTATGGATTTCCCGGTAAAATAATGGCAAAAGGAGCTTACAAGGTTCACAGGGTCTCTCTTGTGAATGTATCAGCCTATCTGATCTACAGGCCGGGTGAGGCCATCCTGGTGGACAACGGGGGTTCGGAGCAGAGGATATTTGATACCCTGTGGGAACTTGGTCTTGAGCTTAATATGCTAAAGTTGGTAATCCTGACCCATGCACATTTTGATCACGCCGGCTCTGCTGGTAAATTGAAAGAGTTAACCTCTTGCAAAGTGATGTCTCACCACTCTGAGAGTAGCAGGCTCAAAGCCGGATATGCACCCCTACCCCCGGGTACACGCTGGAAAGCCAAATTGCTGGTGGGACTGGCCCGGGCTTTCAGGAGTAGCATGGGGAAATTTCCTCCGGTGGAGCCCGATTTGATCATCCAGGATACCTTCGATCTGAGTGAATTTGGTTTCCCGGGTAAGGTCATCCACACTCCCGGCCATACACATGGATCTATGGTGGTCCTTATGGAGGGGGGCGAACTAATCGGCGGGGACACCCTTTTTGGTGTGGCCAATAAACAGCACTTTCCTCCTTTTGCTGAAGACCTGCCAGGCCTGGTTAAGAGCTGGAAAATGATCAGGGATCTGCCCGTTGATACCATCTATCCTGCCCATGGCAAATACTTCTCCTTTGATAGCTTTATGGAAGAGTTTGACGGAGCCATGGTGAGGTATGGATAAATATGGATAGCTTATGGATATATCTGATTTCTTGAATTGAATATAAAATTGTATATTTATGGATAAATATGGATACGTTATGGGTATATCCAAAAATATGCAAACCAAGTTAAGCTTTAGTAGTGAGGTATACCAGCAGCTGAGTCAGCAGCTGAGTGTACTGGATACTTTTAAGGGAAGCTGGAAGGTAAGGGAAGGCCAGCCGGGCCAGTATTTGAAGGAACTGCGTAAAATCGCCACCATCGAGAGTGCCGGATCCTCGACTCGAATCGAAGGGGCTAAGTTGACAGACGGGGAGGTGGAGAAGTTACTGGCCTCGGTGAAGATCACCCGTTTTGAATCCCGTGATGAGCAGGAGGTGTTGGGTTATTATGAAGCCCTTGAGGTGATCCTGGAGAACTATGCGGATATCAACATTTCGGAGCGGTATGTGCATCAACTGCATGGGATCCTACTAAAGCACAGTGACAAGGATCAGGCACACAGGGGAAATTACAAGAACTCTTCCAACAAGGTTGTGGCCAAATATCCGGATGGTACCAAACGAACACTTTTTGATCCCACCCCGCCACATCTTACACCGGTAGAGATGCCACAGCTGATAGACTGGCTGAACGATAGGATCGAGAAGAAAGATATGCATCCACTGGTCTATATTGCTGGTTTTGTTTATGAGTTTTTATCCATACATCCTTACAAAGACGGAAATGGCCGTCTATCCAGGCTGCTCACTACCTTGTTGATGATGAAGCAAGGATATGAGTTTGTTCAGTATGTATCCTTTGAAAACGTTATTGAATCCAGCAAGGATGTGTACTACCGAGTACTGATGGACGGTCAGCAAAACCGGTACAAGGACAATGAACGAATCAGTACCTGGGTATTGTTTTTTATGCAGAGCCTGATCATATTGACAGAACGGCTGGATGCCAAATATCAGACCTACAGCAAGCTTAAAACAGCTCTGAACAAGAGGCAGCAGCAAGTTCTGGATTTTATCCGAAAAAATGAACCTGCACAAGTGGGTGATATCGAAAAGGCTTTGAAGGAGTCACGCAATACCTTGAAAAAAGACCTGGCTTACCTGGTCAGGGAAAAGTTATTGCTTAAGACTGGTGAACGTAAGGGAACCCGTTACCACATCCTGAAAAAGGAAGGTGCCTGATCCTTTTCCCACAAAACTAAGTCCTCACTTTCCGCAGCTTGAGGTCACAGTCTATGACCTCAAGATCGTAAATCCTTCATTACTAAGTTTAAATAAGTAGTCTAAGGGGAGGCGTACTTTATTTCGTTGTGCGATCTTACAGGATTTTGCCAATCAGGTGACTGATATGAACAGATGCTATGGCATTAACACTAAAGGCCGTCGAAATGAGAGATTTGGGAATGCAACTATATATAGTTACTTTAGCCCATGAGTAGAGAAACCAAACTTATTGTCAAGTTCTGGGTATATGAAAAACTTGGAATATAAAGGTTATACAGGGTCCATTGAATACAGCAAGGAAGACGAATTGCTTTACGGAAAAGCTCTTGGAATTCAAGGGCTAATATCCTACGAGGGAGCAACTGGCAATGAACTCGAAGCAGACTTTATTGAAGCAATAGATAGGTATTTAGCCGAATGTAAACGGGATGAAATTGCTCCTGAGAAACCTTTTAAAGGAAGTTTTAATGTGCGTATTTCACCCAAGCTTCACCAAAAAGCTGCTTTGCTGGCGATGTTGGAGAATAAGTCTTTAAACAATTTCGTGGCAGAATCAATCAGGGAACGGATCTTTAAAGAAACAGGAAGCTCTAATTCAAGTGTATAAATAATATCAGTTAGGCACCACCGGTGCCGAGATGGAAATGGGAGAGAAGATGGGGCTCAGGGTCACATCTTCAACGATATACGCATCCGGTATGATCAGAGATAGGGTTAAGCCCCCCCCAATCTGGGTATTATAAACTACTCTTTCTGAGGAGTAGTCAGAAATCTCCCGCAGACTGTTTTCTGACAGATCTATTGTACTTATAATCCTTACCAGGCTTTCGTTGCCATTCTTCAGATCCACCTTATACAGTAGCAGGGGAAGAGGGATTCCATTTCCCGACATGGAGCGGAGGATGTAAGCGTAATCCAGGTTTTCTTCCTTTGCCAGGTGGATCAATTTTTGTTTCAATTCAACTTTGTTCATGGCTCCATCTGTAACTTCCATGTCCAGAATACCCGGAGCAATCATTTTCCCACCAAACAGGCTGCCTCGCATATGACCGTTGGAGTGGGGAATATCCTTGGTTGGGGTACGCCCGTTTAGTTGGTTGACCAGGATCCCATTTTTCACAAGCAAAAGTTCTGCAGGAGGAACAATCCCTTCAGCATCCACTTCAAAATTGCCGGTAAGCTCAGTACCCTGGTACTGCTGCATATGGGTTCGTGAGGTGATATTGATATTCTTTGGCATAACGCGCTGATTCAGCGAGGGTGCTGTGCCATTCATCATGGAAGAGGAATAGAGGTTCATTTGCTGATCCTTTATCAGGCTCTCTCTTGTGGCGGCCAGATAGCTGGCAGATCCGGTCAGCATGGATTCGAGTGTGCTGCTGGCTGCCTGTCCCAGAAAGAGGACCGGACCATAATAGCGATCATTTATCACAGGTGCATTCCTTACCAGAAGCAGACTGTCCACCATAGATCGAACATCACTCTCTACTGTTTCCCTGGAAGGAAGCGCCGCAGGAGTTGTGGCATTGTATGTAAGCACGCTAAACAGAGGCTGATAGTCTTTGCCAAAACATTGCACCTGAATCATTAGAGTGGAGTGATTCTGAGGGTATTGAATTCTGGCTCCTTCACTATTGATAAAGTAGTGATCGGACTGATGCATGTTCATGGCGACATTAGAGCCTGTCACGTCGCTATAGTCCAATAGGATGCCTGAGTATAAACGTAGCATCTTATCCAAACCTGTTGTATCCATCCCTGGTGTTTTCCTCTGAATGACCTTAAGGGTGACCTCTTCCTTGCTGAAGTCGGGAATGGGCTCGTATCCGGCAGGAAGGTTCATGGTGGAAAGCGTTTTCTTCTTGTTCTTATAGAGGTTCCCGGCAGATTTGTAGACCTGGTCGGTCATCTTCCAAAAGCTGCGCCTGATCCCCATGTAGTCGGATTCCAATGGAGGAGTTATATAAGAGGAGTAGTAGTTGTCTGTAATGGATTGGTCTGTATAATTCTCATCGTTTAATTCGTAGTTACCCACCATTAATCTCACATTGTTGGTGCTGAATTTTTGAATCTCGGACCTTTCCATAGAGCCCAGGGTGGCAGAGCCCGTATAGATTTGATGCTTGGAGAGGGAGTATGAGATAAAGAATGGTTTATCGAAGTCATTGTATTTAAGTTGCTCCAGGTTCCTGTTCATCTCGTCAATGAGTGCCTGCTCGATGATATTCTCTGTGGGAAGAGTTTTGGCTGAACTCTTCATCCCGCCTGGTATCTCGAGGATGGGTTTGATCTGGTTTCCCTCTGGCTCTTTCTGGGTCTCAATTCTGCTAATGAGTAGGGAGGGTGAGATGGTTGAAACTGGAATTCCGCCCGACTCTGCTCCGCAGGTTCCATTAAAGATTCCCATCTGGTCACCTGCAGCTTCAATTCCGGAGAACATCACAAGCGGTGTACCTATCAGTGTTACCCCTCTGACCAGCTCATCGGCTCTGCCATCCGTATAGATGCGGAATACCTTTCGGGGTTGAATGTTGAATACATTAGGCTGATAGCGGTCTGTGGTTGTAAATCCCCCCGAAACCTCTTCAATATAGTATCCGTAATCCAGCCCAAGCTTTCTGCACTTCTGAAGAAGTGTTTTTCTCAACTGTTCCTCACTCCTTGTTTTCTTTGCACTGATGATCAGATTCGACTGCCGAGACACTGCTTCTGAGCTGGCATTGGCCCGACCATGTCCGTTAGACTTTGAGTCTGCTTCCAAAGGTTGGCGCGACATCAGAAAGTTCCTTAAAACTCCATCTTCCACCACAGTGACCTTTTGGCCTGGGATCCCTTGCTCATCGTAGGCATAATATCCATTCAGATAGTTCCCCTTATAATCGCTAATGGTAGGGTCGCTTATTACACTCAGGTTCTTATTTAGCACTGGTTCTCCAATGCGTGTTTTAAAGGTTTGTCCGTCCGATATGCTTTTTAGCCTGTGACCTTCAATGCGGTGACCAAAAATCTCATGAAAAAATACGCCTGAAGCTGCCGCAGAGAGGATGGCTGGACCTGAATAGGGTTCAGCTTTAGGTGCCATGCTAAGTTTTCTAAGGTCTTTTACCAGGGTTTGGCAGGCAAGAATGACTGAATCGGAAGAGGGCAACTCTTCCGGAATTCTGGCGTGAAATACTTTTTCAAGTGGAATGACATCCCCATCTTCAGCCAGGATTGAAGCACTCAATATAAGTGTAGCGCTGGTATGGTTCTGTGCAATTCGACTGCCTTCTGAAGAGATATAGTATTTTCTTTCCGTACTGAAATTAAGGACGGCTTCTCCATCAACAAATACCTTGTCCCTCAAAAATACTCCGGAGTATTCTTTTACTTTGGATTCCCACTCTTGCTGGTCAAAATGTCCAAGGAGGTCCTCCATGGGAGGGTCTTCATGTTGATAGGGATTCTCTTTGGAGAAGTCTGGTATGGAATTTCTCTTTTTGCTGTTGGTGAGTAAATTCTGATACGAGGAGACAGCCGATTTGTAGTTCACATCGGTAAGCCTCCATATTTTCTGGCGGATCGCTACTTCGTTATTCTCCAGGGGTAGCTGGGTGCTTTGCATCCGCTCCCCTCCATACCGGTCATTTCCGTTTTCGGAGGGATGGTTGTTGTCAAAACTGTAGTCGCCCACTTTTATTGAAGTAAACAGAACCCGGTACCTATTCTTCATCTGGTCTGTTAGACTTCCGAAAGACCCTGTCAAGGTAACAGAATGTATATCAGAGGCCCGATACTCCAAAAAATAGGGGGACACTTCCTCCTTTTGAAGGATGGTAAATTCTCTGTTTAGTTCATCTGAAAGGATGTCCAGTAAGGAGGATTGGGCTTGTAGAGGTGCTGCAAGTATAAGGAATGTGGTCATTGTTAGCCACCAGCAATTTTTAGATGTTATATTCATGGAAAATCAGGCTGATTCAATTAGTATCTTATTGAACGTGAATAATTCGAAAATGTTCTCTGAGTAAAGGGCCAAAGTTAATAACTACCCGCAACCATAGCACTCTTTTTTCGTACTATTGAATGTAGTTTTCTGACTAATGAAGTCAGGCCATGATTTAACCTTCTTACACCCCAACCATGAAGAGAATAGGCCTTGCCAGATTTTCTATTGCTTTTCTATTAGTTGTAATCCCCTTTTTTACGCCACTAATTACTGACTTACAGGCCCAATCCGGCTATCCAATCATTGATACCACTAAGCTAAAGGCCCACTACGATTTTCTGGGCAGTTTTCGGGATTCTACCGGGAACAATGTGGCGGCTATTCCTAATAATGCAGAATTATCGGAGGATCGATTTTGTTTTCCACTTAATGCAGTTCAACTGATTAATACGGATAGTTATTTGAAGGTGGAGAATCACCCCTCTCTGGATTTTACAGATACCTTATCTATTTCATTCTGGATCTACCTGGATTCTATCCCTGAAACTGAGACAAGAATCATCTCCAAATCAGATCCGGAAGAACCCGATTCGGGAAGCTATTGGATTACTGTTTACCCAGGACCGGCCTTTGATGAAATTAATGGATATCCCTGGAGTTTTTCATATACTGACTCAAATGGAAACATACATACCCATAAGGCTGAATGGGGTATGAAAAGTGGCGCCTGGATGTTTTACACCATAACTTTCGATGGGAATTCTGTGCTAATGTATTTGGGCTTAGAGCCGGTTGCAATATTCACCACAGAGTCTACAGCCATTCTTCCCAATGACCAACCTTTGTGGTTAGGTAACTCGGTGGGGAGTGGATTTACAGGAAAAATGGATGATATACTCCTTTACAATCGGGTCATTTCTGGTGAGGAATTGGTCCGCATCGACAGGCAATCCTACCTGAGGCCTGATATGGATCGGCCCACCATCGAAACCTGCGTTGGAGATAGCATTGAGCTAATCTCTAAAGCAAGGGGACCATTTGTTCAGTACCGCTTTATAAAAGGCAGCCAGGTGATACAGGATGGGATCGACTCCATTTGCAAAATTCTGGTCCAGTCCGAAGAATACCTTGGAGAGTATACATGTGTATCCTATAACTGCAGGGAGGAGCGCAGACAGTATTTTGATGTGAAACAGGCCTATACCCCCGGAGACTTGACTATCACTATACAGCCTCGGGATTTTTATGCTTATGAAAACAGTTATTTCGCTGTGGAATTATGGATGGAGGAACCCGTGGAAAATCCATTTTTCCAATGGTATCACGACGGAAATCCTGTAGGTCAGAACCATCCCCGTTTAACAATTCCGGAATTTAGTGTAGCAGATACCGGCACTTATTACTGTGAAATCACTGATGGTTGCCACAGGATCTATTCTGATACGGTGCATGGATCTCTTTTACCCACAGATTCCAATCCCATTTTTGATGCGACTTCATTGGTTTTGCATTATCCATTTAGCGGCAATTTCAATGATATAACCGGAAATACAGGGCCCGCTGTGATCCATTCAGTGGTTTTAGACAGTGGATTGTTCTCCAGACCGCTCCATGCGGCATATTTTGGCGGTCCGGACAGTTACCTTGAAATTCCCGACGATCCGGACCTTGATATCCAGGATCAACTTACCATTGCATTCGCTTTGCGAATTAACACCCTTCCTGGTCAGGAAGAGCCTCTGATCACAAAATCAGACGGGATAGGCGATTCCATAGGAAACTACGGTTTGTTTATTGATTCTGATCTGAAATTGATTTTTGCAGTTACGGGGGAAGATGGAACGGTCTTTAAGCACATTTCCAATACCAACCTTCAACTTGGAAAGTGGCATTTGATTGCGGCCACCTATAATGGAGATGAACTAAATATTGGAGTGGACAGAAAATTTACCACGCCTTTGTCGGTTCCAGAGGGATCATTGAAAACGGATGATCATCCCCTTGTAATAGGTAACAGGTCCAATGGAAGTATGGCATTTGCGATGGATGATCTCAAGCTTTTCCATAGGGCTATGCCAAAGGAAGAGATCTATCCATATCACATAGCCCATTACCCAAATGTAGTTGTTCCTTCAGGCGATTTTTCTGTATGTACAGGAGATACGGTGGTACTTGAGCCGGATGCCTGGGGCCCCTTTATTGGCTGGGAAATTTTAAAGGATGGAGTGATCCTACAGGCTGGTAATCCAACTTCCTATGTTATCCCAATTATCTCGGAGGAAGATTTGGGAACTTATGTGATTCATGTACACAACGGGTATAAAACCCGAGAAGCGAAGATTGAAGTGGAATCGGGAAAACTCTATGATGATCTTTCTATTTGGGATCCACTCCAGACGGAGATATATGCCACCGCTGGGGAAGAGTTAATCATTCTGTTTCAGACGAATCACAACTATGTGGGTACTTCATATGAGATGTATCACAATGGGGAACTGCTTCCGGGTGTAGGGAAGAGATACACCATTGATCAAGTGACTGATGCAGATACTGGATCCTATTATTTTGTTATTGTAAATGGCTGCGACAGGATCATCTCCGATACGGTGTTCCTGATTGTGGAGGGATTATCCTATGTGGATTATGAGGTAGTGGGCTGGGACTGGACAGGAAATATCAGTAGTGCAGGGGATTCCTATTTCAGTAGAATTTGCACTGGACGGGATGGTAGTTTTTATTTGCTTGGCCATTTTGGGGGTGGATTAAAAGTGGAAGAAGAGGAGGTGTTTTCATCCCTTGAGGATGATATTTTTATAGTAAAGTATAGTGAAGACGGGGCTTATCAGTGGAGTAAGTTTATGCAAAGCACTTTCCATAAAGGAAAAGGGGATCTGGCTGTGGATAGTGAGGGGTATGTGTATGTGATAGGCTCCTTCTGGAATTCAATAGAGATTGAGGATACAACCTTAAGCACCAACATGGTTGCCGGAAGTGGCTATATGGTGAAATACAATCCCATGGGAGAAATGCTATGGATCAAGGAGCTGGAGACCACAAGGGGAGTCAGGTGCGATAACATCGAAATTGATGCACTTGACCGGATATACCTGGGTGGCAACTTTTCAGGTTCACTGAAAATTGATACCATTGAGGTTAACGGCGCTTGGGACCAATATGCCAATGTAATGTTTGTTGCATTGCTCGATAGCGCTGGATCGTGTCATTGGATCAGTCATGCTGTTACTGATCCCTTTATGGATATGTTTGGGCTTATTGATATGGAGCTGAGCAAATCGGGAGAAGTGGTGGCCAGCGGAACAATTACCGGACCATCCGATTTTGGCAATGGAGTTGTACTTAGTACTGCCATTGAAGCACCATTCCTGGTGAAATATAACCAGGAGGGAGTCGCACAATGGGGAACATCACTGGCCAATGACTTCAGTTTCGCAGAGACTTTTGATGTGAGTGTGGATGATCTGGATCGAATCTTTCTGACGGGTATGCACCTGGGGGAAATTGCATTTGGAGAATATAGTACTGAAAGTAAAGGCATGGTGATGGAGGAGATTTTCCTGGCCAGGTTTGATTCGGAAGGTGTATGTACTGCTTTGAATTCTTACGGAAGCCTGGGTGAAGGGGGTGACTTTGGGGTTTGCTATGAGCCTGCCACAGATTCGACGGGTTACTTATTGGGTATGTTTGGGGATACCCTTGTCATGAAGTTTGATACCCTGGTTGCCGGTCCGGTATCGGGTGGGGGCGGAGCTATTTCTCCAAATATGTTTATCGCTAAACTCAAAGATGATGGAGAGCCATTGGTTCTTAAATCGGCTGGAGTTTTAGGGAATCATTTCTTTGGTGAGATTTTGGTGAGAGACGATGGCCGCCTCTATTTTGCAGGTCTCAATGAAGGTGTTTCGGTGAAGAAAGGAAGCTCTGGAGAATCTATATCTGTTGCTTTTGTAGGGTATTTGGAGCATGGGATCGTTGAGCGGGTGGGCCCTCTTGAAGTGGTGATCATCTCGCAAGAGACCATCTGTCTGGGTGATAGCATAAATTTCATGGGGCACTGGCATAAAGAAGCCGGCTCATATTCCGAAAAGGTGAGCAATCCCATGGATACTGATTCCATTTTCACATTAAAATTGGTCACTGAGATATGTGTCTCAACAGAGGATGCGCTTAGCACTGTTAGCTATATGATCTATCCCAATCCTGCCAGCCAGGTGCTTTTTGTAAAGGCACCGGAAGGTGTGCCCTTCGATCTGCAAGTTTATGGAATCTCAGGAAACCTTGTGCTTCAGCGTACTGACCAGATTGAATATGAACTTGATATTCAGGATTACCAGCCTGGTCTTTATGTACTTAAACTGAGCGGACGAGGAGCAGTTAGCATTCATAAGGTGTTGATTGAGTAGGAAACAGAATAACTTATTGGACTCAGGATCTTTTATTTAAAGAGTTGCTATTTGAGCCTTTTCTCTTGCTCTATCATCTTTCTTTCCCTGGTGAGTTCCTGTTTCAGTTCTTTCTCCGTGGGCAGATACAATTTGTATTTGGCGGCAAAGATCTGCTTGCTGTCTTTTAGTAAACTGTACTTTACGATTGTTCGATTGTTTTCTGCACAAAGGATCAGTCCAATGGTTGGGCTGTCGTTATCTTGTCTTATTTGGCCCTCGAAGAATCTCACGTAAAAGTCCATCTGGCCGATATCCTGATGAGTTAATTCTCCGGTTTTCAGATCGATCAGAAGAAAGCACTTTAGGATGTAATTGTAGAATACCAGATCCACATAAAAATGTTTAGTGTCGGCTGATATTCGGTATTGCCTGCCAACAAATGAAAAACCTTTACCTAGTTCCAGCAAAAACTCTTGTAGCTTATCAATCAGTGCTTGCTCCAATTCACTTTCATAAAAAGTGGATCCTGATTTCAGGTTCAGGAACTCAAGAACATATGGATCCTTGATAATGTGAGCTGGCTCCATTTGCTCTTTCTTATTTTCGGCTTCCTGTTTGACTAAGGACCGGTTATCCTTCGGGGTCATCAGCATTCTCTCAAAATATTGGCTATTAACCTGTCTTTCAAGCTGTCTCGTGCTCCAATTCACCTCTACAGATTCCTGGAGATAAAACTCTCGGGCATCTTCTTTTTCAATGCGCATTAGTATCCGGTAATGTGTCCATGACAATTCTGAACGCAGTGCGTTCACTTTTGGGAAGGCTAGATAAAACTGCTTCATATAAAACAAGTTTCGCTCATCAAAACCTTTACCATACTTATTTGTCAGCTTCTCCGCTAATTGTTTCACCAGATATGCACCATATTCTGCCCTACTTTCACCTTTCTGTTCTTCTTCTATGATTTCACGTCCTATGTTCCAGTATGCTTGCACCATTTCAGTGTTTGCAACCCGATATACATTTGCCCTGGCCGCCTCCAGGATACTTCTCACCTTTTTATAAAGGACATCAAATGAGGTATATGCCTCATTTTTCATAGTTCTATAGGTTTTTTTTGGTTTGATATTCCATTTTGGAACAGCAAGAATTCATCTGTTTATGGCGTTTATAAGGAAATATCGCCCTTTATTGCCACATAAGTTGCTGCAATTGCTTGAATTATTATTCAAAGAGTCTTGGGCATATACAATGTATTATGGATAAATTAAGGCTATATCCTCAAAAAAGAGAGTTATAACTAAGGCCTAAGGCTGAAATTAGAAATGGATTTGGTTTCATAATATATGTGATATAAAATATGTAACACATATTATGTTATCAAGAATGATTGAATTTTTATTAGATTACTCCAAAAACAACTCAATGGTGTGGTAGACTTCTTGTTTCTGCGCTTCGGGCATGTTGTTGATGCGGGTGCGGTGAGAGCCGCCCTCTTTGAAGTAGATTTTGGAATTGGTGGTGCCGGTGCTGGTGACAGCGGTGGCCGACCAGGTGTCGTATTCGCCATATATATAGACGAAATTGTTGGCTTCCTCTTCCAGGTACTTTTCCAATTCCACAGATAGGTTGGCGTTGAAAGGGATCTCCACATCTTCGGGGATGGTAAAGGTGAAGATGGGATTGTCTACATGCTGAATGTATTTTTCAAACTCATCCAGGTCGTAGCCATAATAGCCCATCTCGGTGAGGGCCTGGTAGAAGAAGGGTTGGTTTTCGGTGATAAAGCCGTCGTCGAAGTAGTCGAATCCTGCCACCCGGTTCATGTGCTCAATAACTTCCCTGGCTCTGGCAGCCCTGCCAGGAATCTTTTTGACAGGGACATAGCCCCATTGCCAGAAGGCAAAGGAGTACTCCAGTACGCAATACTCATAGGCTTTTTTATAACCACCGGCCATTTCATAGGTATATCCTTTTTCATCTGAAAAGTTGATAAAGGCTGGAATGTAGCGGTCCTGGTACTTCAGAGCCATCTT
>RCND010002771.1_pt1 | contig 12470 bp, 10 predicted proteins | sample 2041351 | NCBI WGS metagenome assembly RCND01 (sample SAMN09708230, study PRJNA481090) | Marine sediment metagenome, whole genome shotgun sequencing project. | biome: marine sediment; feature: ocean; material: sediment; isolation source: Sewage treatment plant 12B marine sediment (STP12B) ...
CAACCGCTAACAGTTCTTAATGACTTTTTTATGCCTGAAAAAGATTATCCCACGGTAAAAGTCGATGTTAGGGGTTTAGTTTTGAATGATAAGAATGAGATTCTATTGGCCAAGGAGCAGGTTGATGGTAAATGGACCATTCCTGGGGGGTGGGCAGATATTGGGTATTCCCCTTCCGAAGTGGTGGTAAAGGAAATTCAAGAAGAAACAGGACTAAATTGCACTGTGGACAGACTATTGGCGGTTTTTGACAAACGAATGCATTCGCACCCTCCCCAACCTTTTTATGTTTACAAATTGGTTTTTTTATGTAAAATAGTGGGAGGAAACATCGAACATGGCTTTGATATGGCCGGTGCGGCATTTTTTAAGATTGATGACTTACCAGACTTGTCTGAGGATAGAATTTTAGAATCTCAAATACAACAGCTTTATGCCATGGTTATTGACAATAATGCAAATGTTTATTTTGATTAAAGTATGAAAGATCAGACACTCAATGTTGCGCTAGTACAGACAAGCTTGCTTTGGGAAAATCCCAAAAAGAATAGAGACAATCTATCAAAGAAAATTGCTGCCTTGGCCAAAGAAGTTGATTTGATCGTATTACCTGAAATGTTCACTACCGGATTTACCATGACACCTCAAAATATTGATAGGGCAGAAGGCCAAAAAACTGTGGATTGGATGCTTGAAGAAGTAAAAAAAACGGGTGCGGCAATAGTTGGAAGCGTCCCTTATTTTGAAGACAATACATTCACAAATAGATTGTTTTTTGCGGAACCTAATGGAAACCTTTCCCAATACGATAAGAGACATACCTTTACTTTAGCAGGTGAAGACCAAGTTTATAAAGCTGGTAACAGCCATTTAATTGTCGATTACAAAGGGTTTAGGATTAATCCTATGATTTGTTACGATTTACGTTTTCCTGTGTGGGCTAGGAATACACAGGATTATGATGTTTTGATTTATGTGGCCAATTGGCCGCTTGGGATATACTCCTAAAGGCCCGCGCCATAGAAAATATGTCATACTGTATTGGTGTAAATCGCTGTGGTCAGGATGAATCAGGTTACGAATATTCTGGACATTCTGCTGTCTATGATTGCTTGGGCGAAAAACTGGCTTATTCAATAGAAGAAACTGTGCTTTACGCTACATTGAATAAGGAACATATTGTAAATACTAGGAATAAACTCAAATTTCTAGAAGATCGGGATGGGTTTAATTTGAAATTGTAAAGGTCTGCTCCAATTCCCAATTGGCCCTAACTTCAATTAATTCCGGATAATAGCTTACCCTTTCTGGCTGAATTCGTTTTAGATAATTCCCGGTATCCCATTGGCCATTGCCATTGGCATCAAAAATTACTCGTATTCGATATTTTGAAGGTTCTATATTACTGAATTCAAAAGTTTTAGGCTCTTTGGCGTAGATTTCCTGTTTGGTCTCTCCTTTTTCATCAGTAAGTTGAACGAGCAATGGGTAATTCTCTTCTTTGGAAGCAATAGTCATGCTAAGATTTCCGAAATCGGCATAGCTTTTTGTGCCCAGTCTTATATTCAAGGTGTCGTTTTCGTTACCAAAGAAATCGGTAATCGCACCAGGTAGTAATTCCAATTGATAGTTTTCATTTGGTTCTTTAGCAAACTCAACATTCACATTATTCCCAATACTATCTAATTTAATGGTAAAATCAACCGCGAGCGAATCCTTGTTCATTAGACTTATTTTAGTGGAATCTATGCCCGCCAGCGGTGTATTCGCCTCAATATTGTAGGGGTCGGCAAAACTCAATGTCCCCCTTTGGTTAGGATTCAACAGGAGTGAATCGGCACCTATTTTTCTGTTTTTGACCGTAAATGTATCAATCACCTGAAGGGTTTCGTTTTTTACCGTGAAAATCAAAGAATCCATTTCAAAAGGGGTAAACCAATAATTCAAAGTATCCTTATTACGTTCTTTGGTTGTTTTTGTTTTAACCGTATCGGGAATAACCGATAGGGCTGATATTTCAATATCTTTCCCATCGCCATAATACCCAAATATAATTTTGTTAGAGGCATCAAGACTGGGCACCGATATTTTGTAATTAGGTATTTCCTTGAACAAGTCCAATCGATAGGTTGAATCCGTCGGGATTGAAATCGTATCCTGAAGAAATGCAATTTTATCAGTGTTCTGGTCGAACATATTATTTCTAGAGGCATCTTTAAGCGCGAACATGGCATATTTGCCTTCCTTTAAGTTGCTTAGTGTAAAGATGACCGCACTATCTAAAGTGTTGGTGATATAATTAGGTGGTCTTTGAAAAATTGTTGAATCAGTATAGGCCGTATCAATCTCATAAAGCATTACACTAACGAATTCATCAGCTTTTTGATTGTATGCGTCTCTTATGGCGCCCTTAACTTCCAATGAATCAATATAACTCCCAGTGGAAAAAACATAGGTCAGAAAACTATTGGGATTACCTTCATTATTATCAACGATACTTTGTCCAAAATTCAAAGTATAGGTGGTATTCTCTTGGAGTGTATCCTTTATTCTTATCTCGATAAACTTATTCGCTCCCCCTTGAGGTGTAATATCGGGTAAATATTTGAGTGGAGGCGAAACAATAAGTTGTTCTTGAACATCTTCCAACTTTACCAATTCATCAAAATAGAGCCTGATTTTGGTCTCCTTGAAATTGATGGTCATATTGTCGGGTTCTGCTTTTAATAATACCGGTGGGGCAACATCTTTAGGCCCTCCAGTGGGTCTTCCCCTTCTTGCACATTGCACCAATGCAGCTGCAATTAAAAAAAGGAAGATATAAGCGAAAAAGCGTTTGAACATCAATTTATCAATCTATGGAGCAAAGTAACACATAATTTAGAAATTGTATTCAAGAATTAACATTGCGTAAAGGATATTCATTCCTTTTGGGATAAGAACTGTTTTAAGTTAAGGGTACAACAGCAATGCTTGTAATATAAATGGTTACCCCTTTGGCTTCCTGTAAGGTATTGGCGCAAATTTCCATAGTAGCCCCCGTGGTGATAACATCATCGACTAAGAGTATGTTTTTGTTCTCCAGAAGTAATGGGTCATTGAGTATATAAAGGGCTTTGTTGTTTTGCCAACGTCCTATCCTGCCTTTTTTGGTCTGGGTTTTGGTATTGGCCGTTTTAATAAGTGCATTTTCCAAAAATTCGGCATTTAGATGATGGGCAAGTCGTTTTCCAAACTCTGAAACCTGATTATACCCGCGCTTTTTCATTTTTTTCCGATGTAAAGGAACGGGAATAACAAAATCTATTTTATCAATGTAATTGTTCTCTGCAATAATTTGACCATGCCAATCACCCAACAAAGTCCCGATTTGCTCTTGATTTCTGTATTTTAAATGGTGTATCAGATTTTTTACAATGCCATTTTCGATGAAAAAAAGAAAGGAATTTGCCTTTTTTATGGTATTTCGTCCAAAAAAAATACGGTCAACAGCATTTTCGACGTTAAAACTATATTCGGTGAGTGGCAATTGGTTTCGACAAACGGTACATAGGTGATACTCTCCTCTATTTAATCGTGCATTACATCCAAAACACACCCTAGGTAACAGGATTGAGATGATATCATTTAGTATATTTGAAAGCTTAGAGTACAATGAACTTTTGTATTAATAACCTACTTAAAGCCGAACAAGTTTGATGGACGGACAAGATAATAAATTTAACTACAAGATTATTCTTGCTGCTTTGGTTGCCGTGATTATAGGTATACTAATAGCTTTTTATTATAGCTATGCCCAATCTGATAACCAAATCAGTTTCTTGGAGCAGGAAAAAGAGCTGTTGGTAAAGGACCTTACTTTAATGAAGGCTGATGTTGACAGACTCTCTGCACTTAACGAAGTTAACGAAATTGAAATACAAGGCGCCCGATATGAAGTTCAGCAATTGTTGGATTCTGTGGGAAGGTTGACTTTTACCATTGGGAAATTAAGGGAATTCAAATCAGAACTTCGAAGATTGGAATCTAAAAATGATAGTCTCAAACTAAAGAATAACTTCCTAAGATACAACAACATGCTTCTTACTGATAAGAATGCAGAATCCCAGATTCAAATTGAGGAATTAAGGAAGGCAAGCAGTTCTATTGCAAAAGCAGAGGCATTGCAACGTCAACGTATCTTGGAGCTTAATAGAGAGCTTAAGACCAAAAGTTATTTGAAACTTGAGGGAGCAGAGGGTTCTAGTTATAGATTACGCGGTGAAAATCCAATCAGGACCAATAAGGCCTCTACCATAGAAAAACTTCGGGGTTGCGTTACGGTTATGGCGGATCCTACTATGATCAATAAGAGGAAAGTACTTTATTTTCAGTTTTTAGGACCTAATATGGGTGTTATTGAGGATAATGCCAATACAATCACCGTACAGGGCAATGTATATAGTAAAAAGATCGAATTTGATTTTATGGGTGAAGAAACCCAAATCTGCGATTTTATTACCATTCCCGAAGGGTCATTGAAAAAAGGAAGATATACCATTAATATCTTTGAGAATGAAAGATTGCTCGACTCTGCAGAATTTCAGTTAAAATAACATATCGCTTTTAAGGGAATATCCTATTTTTGCCAAATGGCAAAACAAGAAGACGATTTTAAGAAGGTAATTTCACATGCAAAGGAATACGGTTATGTATTCCAATCCAGTGAAATATACGAGGGCTTAAGCGCCGTTTACGACTACGCACAGAACGGGGCGGAACTCAAAAAGAACATTAGGGAATATTGGTGGAAAGCCATGGTACAGCTCAATGAGAATATCATTGGGATTGATGCTGCCATTTTTATGCACCCAACTACTTGGAAGGCTTCTGGCCATGTTGATGCCTTTAACGATCCCTTGATAGACAATAAGGATTCTAAAAAAAGATATCGTGCCGATGTTTTGGTAGAGGATTATGTAGCCAAGATTGAAGGAAAGATAGAAAAGGAAGTTGCCAAAGCCTCGAAACGTTTTGGTGATTCCTTTGATAAAAGGCAGTTTTTGGCTACCAACCAAAGAGTGGTAGAGTATCAAGAAAAAGCAACTTCCATATTAAAAAGATTGGGTAGGTCTTTAGAGAATGAGGATCTGGCCGATGTAAAAAACCTTATTGAGGAATTGGATATTGCCTGCCCTATGTCCGGCTCAAAAAATTGGACCGATGTTAAGCAGTTCAATCTTATGTTCGGTACTAAATTGGGTGCAACTGCGGAAACTGCAATGGACTTGTATTTAAGACCGGAAACTGCCCAGGGAATTTTCGTGAATTTCCTGAACGTACAGAAAACAAGTCGTATGAAAATCCCATTTGGGATTGCCCAGACCGGAAAGGCCTTTCGGAATGAAATCGTAGCAAGACAGTTTATCTTTAGAATGCGTGAGTTTGAACAGATGGAGATGCAGTTTTTCATTCGTCCTGGCACACAGCAAGAGTGGTATGAAAAATGGAAGGAAAACCGATTAAAATGGCATTTGTCATTGGGTCTGGGTGAGGAAAATTATCGTTTTCATGACCATGAGAAATTGGCCCATTACGCTGATGCTGCGACTGATATTGAATTTAGGTTTCCATTTGGGTTTAAGGAGCTGGAAGGCATTCACTCCAGAACCGATTTTGATTTAAGCCAGCACGAAAAATTCTCAGGTAAAAAATTACAATATTTTGACCCGGAACTTAAGGAAAACTATGTGCCTTATGTGGTTGAAACCTCCATTGGTCTGGACCGTATGTTCTTGGCGGTTTTCTCAAAATCATTACGTGAAGAAGAACTTGAAAATGGCACTACAAGAACAGTATTGAAATTGCCTGCTGTTTTAGCACCTACAAAAGCCGCCGTGTTTCCATTAGTGAAAAAAGACGGTCTTCCAGAAATTGCCCATAAGATAATCGACGATTTAAAATGGGATTTCAATGTAATTTATGATGAAAAAGATGCGGTGGGGCGGCGTTATAGAAGACAGGATGCCGCAGGTACTCCATTTTGTATCACTGTGGATCACCAAACTTTGGAAGATGAGACTGTAACCATTCGTCATCGCGATACTATGGAGCAAAATCGAGTCGCCATTGCCGACCTAAAGGCAATTATACACCAAGAGGTTGATATGAAGTCTTGGTTGCAACGAATGGACTAATTTTCCGATTTAATCCGAGATTATTGATTGTATAGATATAAATTGATTGCATTATTGGATGCAGCAATAACTCAATATTGTCTTCAATCTACTCCTCCTAAGTGGATGATTTATTAGACTTAAATTTCCACAAAAAATTCAAGTCATCTTTTTTCAAAATGAAATAAATTGCAATAGCTGATAGTATGGTAGCAGGAAATCCTGCACCAATTCCAAGCGGTACGATTGTCAAGAAAAAAACAATAGCACCAAGACCAGCAAGACGAACCATCCAACCCTTGAGCAACATTCCTAAGGCGATCAAGCCTTGACCAAAAGCTATAATTGTAACCATACTAATAATGTGCTCTTTAAACCAACCATTGATAAAATCACGATATAGATCAAAAGGGGTAAGTACTGCATAGTTCAAGTATTCTTCTGGATTATAGTGGGCTGTGGTATAGTTGAGCCAACATGCCCAGGCAAACAGTAGTGCAAAAAGCAAACGTGCCAGTTTTGGTTTTACAATGGCCGCTACTAAGAATAAAACGGCAATACCATTCGATAAAATCCATGGGACAAAATATTCTCTTAATAGATCCATTTTCTCATTAGTTTAATTCACAAAATAAATCGTTAGGATTCAATCATAAAATGATATAGGTCATGGGGATTACAATTGGCACAAACGGTCTTAAATATGAAAAGTAGCGGAGTTTCACACACTAAGTTTTCTGTTCTATATGTTAATAGATATTACTTTGGTATTATACCTATATAGGTTTTAATAGAGTATCTTTGGCATAGTATTATTTATCTGTTGATATTCATTATCTCTTCGCACCACTTCAGCGAATTGTTGAGGCTTTATTTTTTAAGCCCTTATTTTGAATAATGAAACTCTAGTAACCAACTTAATGCCTGATTGCTAGAAATTAACTATCTAATAGTAATCTTTGGTTTTGCTAATTTCATTACTGAGCAATTCGTTTCAATTCAAAAAAGATATGGCTTTACTAAAAATGGGTATTATTGGAACTTCAAAAAAAGAAGATGAAAGGCGTGTGCCTATTCATCCAGAACATTTAAAAAGACTTCCAGAACATATTCGCAGACAACTTATTTTTGAGAAAGGTTAAGGCGCGCCTTTCAATATCGAAGACGAAGAAATTAGCAAAACCAATGATTACAGATATAAATGTAAAGAAGCCAGAACCTATTGCTTCTGAAGAACAATTAGAGTTGTTTAATCGCGCTACAGATGTTAAGCTTACGATTAAAGCATTAGAAGCTGGTAAACCTATATTAATAACAGCGTTTTATAGCAATGGATTGTTACTTCTTAAGGCGTTGAAGATGTATCTTAAAAGAAAGTTGCCTAACGAATCTTTTCAGGAGCAACGCGAGTATCGGTCTGAGTATCGTAAGTTGTCCAATCTTATTTTAATAGAAATTGTAGATCATAAACTGGCAGTAAAAAAAGCTCCTTTTATTGGTTGGCTAGAAAGGCTTTACCCGGAAACTAGCGATTTCTTATTATCCTTTCCTCAAATACAAGGACTAAATAGTGCTTGGCAATGGTATAAAAATGGGGTTTCCATTCCTGTATTGCGAAATAAAATACATCCCTATTACGGCACTTATTTCCCAACACGTTTTGATCATTTGGAACTTTTTGACAATTGGTTAAAACGTTACAATGGACCTAAAAAATCTGCAATAGACGTTGGGTTTGGGAGTGGCGTACTTACTTTTCAAATGATAAAGTATGGTTTTCAGAAGGTTTTTGGTACAGACACAAATCCTAATGCAATTGTTGGATTAACAGAGTTTATGGGAGACACAAAGTTGTCTCGAAAGATAGAATTAGATTTTGGGTATCTTTTTGGGAAGTTTGATAAACAGACCGAACTGATTGTTTTTAATCCGCCTTGGTTGCCAGAATCTCAAAATCTAGATGGTATTGATGAATCTATTTATTACGATGAAAACCTATTTCCTGAGTTTTTTGCAGGCGCAAAGCAACGCCTTTTGCCAGAAGGAAAACTGCTGCTCTTGTTCTCGAATTTAGCTCAAATAACAAATGTGACAAAAGAACATCCAATAGAAAAGGAATTAGCCGAAGGTGGGAGATTTCAATTGGGCAACTATTTTAAAAAAAGAGTAAAAGTTGCTTCTAAAAAAACAAAGCGGGATCAGCATTGGCGTTCTTCTGAAGAAGTAGAGCTTTGGGTACTGACTAATAAGTAAGTGTTTGAAGTTTAAAGGAAACAATATGTTCGTATAAGAATAGCTTAAGTTTTTAATTTGAAATAAATATAGGAATTTAGGGAAGGTAAGGAAGTGGCTATGATTGTTAGCCGATGTAGTGCACAGTAGTTTAACATCCGCAATATATTGTTAGTTTCCATTGCTGATTGACTTTCTCAAGATCATAAAAGCAGCCAGCTTCTTCGCCACTAGGATAATATTTTGTTTTGTCTTGATTCCATTTATAAATAAAATTTGTGTTCCTGGATCTTATTGTGCTCTAACGTTCCCAATATGCGCGGGTGCGACGTATGGAGCACTCGTCGTCATATCGATTGTTGGAGGTCGTTTTCATTTTTTCTTATCTGATTTCCCCTTTTCTAATAATTCAATTATTGTTAGAAAAGGCTCATTCACAAATTTTAATTCTTCATCAGTATCGTATTTCAAACAAGGCTGGTTTAAATGCCTCTAAAAATTGTTTTCAAATGTTTGTATAGAAAGATTGCACATTAGGTCGCATCCGAAAGTTCACGATGGGGATATTCACTTGACCTATTTTGAAAAGAGGTAATTTTCGGATTTTGTATAATTCCATCTTTGATCTCAATAGCTCGCCGGATGGTTTCACTTCCTTCCCATTTTTCCGGCCCCCCCATTATGATGGGCAAATAAGGGCTCAGGCTGTTAGATATTTCCCAAGTGGCGGCATTCCATAGATATGAAGGCGTATGGTCTACAGCATAATAATATACGCTTCCGACCTTAAATATCGGCACCTCAAAATTAGTAGGTTTGGCAAATGAAAAGCCCATACCTTCATCGCAGCTGACATCTACAATCAGGCAGCCTGGCTTCAAGCGATCATTTTGATCTTCCGGCACCAGCATCAATGGGTGGTCGGTATCCTGTAGCATACCATTCACTATAATATCTGCATCAACCAATTCTTCAACAAAGGGACGGGGTTTATGTTCCGGATGTAGCGACATCAGATTACCATCTTGATCTTCTTCGCATTGATAATAATTTACTCCGGCCATTTGGTCGGCCACCAGAAAATAATGTCGTTGGGTAAAAACTGTAATGTCCTGTATACCCCTGGCTTGCAATGCGCGTACGGCGCCTCTGCTTACCGAACCGAAACTAAGTACTACTGCTTTGCGATTCGGTCCATAATTTCCATCGATTCCCACGAGGTTCATAGCATGGTGTACTCCGGCATATCCAGCGATTTCATTATTGTTTTGAAAGATATGCATTTGCCAATCTCCGTGAGCTGACCAACGATGCATGGCCTCCCAGGCAATAAGCGTTAACTTTTTATCAATAGCTGTTTGAGTAATACCCCTTTGCTGTACACAGTGTGGCCAACCCCAATGAATGGTCCCCTCTTTCATATCATCAAAATCTTCCTGTACCGGTTTAGCCAATAAAGCGATATCACAGCGTTGAAAAAGCTCGTGCCGACTAAGAACACCACCGCTCAGTTTAGCGAGTTCGACGTCGTTCATTCCAAATTGTAAGCCATAACCCTCTTCAAAAAGCAGATGACTTTTGACCTCTTCATCTATCCAATCCAATTGATCAGGGTGGATGGGTACTCTTTTTTCCTGTTTTTTTCTAGAGGTGCCGAAAACACCCACATTAAGTAAACTCATTAGTTTTTGTTTTTCTATGATACATTATAATTAATCTCAATAAGTGTTAACAAAATTATGTCAGCGTACTTATCAGGGACAGCTTGAATAAAGGAAAAACTAAAAATATCCAATTGGCTTTACCTTTCATAATTTCAATAGGACTATTCAGCGTTAAGATTCCAATCATCACTAGACAAATCTCTTCAAAAGCATAAATTAGATACTTTTCAGACCCGCTTGCCGGACTGGCAGGTTTCCTTCATCAATTAATTTTTAATTTAACCTTCTAAAGAATTTTAGCATTAATTATTCATTTTTTCCTTCTAATGACCACCAACAACCGGATATAGTTATTAACTATAGCTATCTTATAATACTAAGTTAATCAATATTACACTAAGAAAAGAACTACTATAAGCTATAATTTAGGAGTAAACTCCCATAATAGTTTCGGTCATTCCCAGGATAAAAATATAGCGGGGCGCATTACCTCCAAAACTTGAGGCATTGATCAGTACCGATTGGGCATATTTGGTGTTGGTGAGGTTATTGATTCCAAAATCAACACCTATAGAAAAAGTATGGGAAAGTTGTTTTTTATACCCCACTCGGGTGTTCAATAAATTGTAAGATTCACTTGAGAGCGTATTGGCATCGGTCAAGGGTATTTCGCCTACAAATTGGTGGGTGGTATTCCAGTAGAGTCCGTTTCTCCATAGCATTTGCAAACCTGTGTTCAATCGGTGGTTGGGTACTCCGGTCAGAGGGTTGCCCGAATAATCGTTTTCTCCATCAATGAATTCCACGAACTTATGGTTGCTATACGAATAACTCATAAAAGGGGTTATTTGAAATTTTTGTGTTAGGGTCAGCTTGTAGTTAATATCCAACTCAATACCTTGATGTTTGGTGCTCCCGGCATTTTTCCCAATAAACTCATCCTCCCCAACCCGTTGGGCCACGAGTAGGTTTTTGATGGCCATTCGATACAGGGCAACTTCAATTTTTAAATTGTTATTGTCTAATGACAATTGGCTCCCCAGTTCGTAATTGGCGCCGGTTTCTTGGGCAATATCAGGGTTTATAACCCCCTCAGGGGTCAAAGTCTCTTCCAGACTGGGGTTGGAGTAACCTCGACTTACATTCAAATAAATGCTCTGCTTCGGATAAAATGTATAGTTCAAATTTAGGCTGGGCAAAAAGATCAGGTCGAAGCTTCGTTTTCCGCTGGTGTTAGCAGTACCCGTATTTAACATATCCCGAAAATCATATTTCGTCTTGTTGATATTTAATCCCAATTGGGCCGAAAAAAAACTGGCAAAAGGTAAAGTCAATGTGCCGAAGGCATTGAATTGTGTCCTGAACTCTTGATTATCACTCAATGCATTGCCTTGTAAGCTTCCGTTGCCATTATTTTCTTCATATAAATTCTCAAAAGTGCCCCAATTATAATTGTCCTTATATAGTTCTACCCCAAAAGAGTATTGTGCTGCTTTTTCTTTTATTTTAAAATCACCCAAGAAACGGGTTCTAAACCCATAACCGTTGGTGAATTCATCCAGAATATTAAAAGGGCGAGGTTCGTAATGGTCTAAATAGGTATAAAAGACACTAGTGGTATTCGAAAGTTTCTGATTAAAGGCAAGGGAATAGGATAGTCCTGCCAAGGTATATTTGTTAGCTTCATAGCCTTTAGCGGCATTCCAGGTAAATGCAGCTTGAGTGGGGTCTTCATCAAAAGCAGTTTGGCTTAATGAGCTGGCTATTTGCGCTGTATAATCAATATAATTCAATAAGAATGCGATCTTGCTTTTCGTATTGATTTTATAAGCTGTATTCAATAATATACCATCTCTTTCAAAGCGGTTGTTATCACGATATCCATCTATGGTCATGTGTCCGTAACGCAGCTCCAAGGATAGTTTATCATCAGCATGGGTAAAACCTAAGCTATTCTTAATTAAACCATAAGAGCCAACCGTGAAATTATTCTTTAATGTGGTAGACTCCAGTAAGGCCTCTTTGGGGTTCAAGATAATTGTACCGCCCAAATTTGCCCCAAAAGCAGTTCCTTTAGGACCTTTGATAATTTCAATCGAATTCATGTTCTCAAGATCATAGGCTTCAATGGTTGAAAACCCGGAACCATTGGTAACTGGTATTTCATTGTAGTATAATCTGATTTTATCAGTTCCAAAAGGGGTTCTGGCACCCACACCACGAACGGTGATTCTGTTGGTATTCAAAGCACCTGAAAGTACATAAACACCTGAAACCTGGTTTAAGGAAGAAACCATTTCAACCGGACTGAAATTCTGAAAAATCTTGGTGCCGATTACTTTTGAGGGTACAATACCTGTGGCCTGTTTGGGTTTTAAGGAGTCCAACAAAATCACCTCTTCCAATTGGGTTATACTAT
>RCND010001692.1_pt1 | contig 12467 bp, 10 predicted proteins | sample 2041351 | NCBI WGS metagenome assembly RCND01 (sample SAMN09708230, study PRJNA481090) | Marine sediment metagenome, whole genome shotgun sequencing project. | biome: marine sediment; feature: ocean; material: sediment; isolation source: Sewage treatment plant 12B marine sediment (STP12B) ...
CTCGGAACAAGCTTTGATTGGTATAGTAAAGAACATAATAGTAAACCACCAAAACCCCAAATAGCCATTCCGATTTGATAGGAAAAATACCCTCCTTTTTTTAGAATAAACCCAATTGTTTCAAAATTTGAGGTATTAGGAGCACCTAATTTTACATATTCATCGCTAAGAGGAAGGAGCAACAGTAAAAATATTGCGCCAGTTGCTACTAATACAGTCGCACTTATTACAGCACTGAGATAACCATAGCTTAGCGTTTTATTAAATGGTTTTAAAATTGGAAGTAGTAGTACGGGTAGCCCAATATTTACAATCGTATGAATTATGGCTATTAGGATAACTCCACTTATAATCGTGGCTTTATTAGAAGCGATATTAGAAAGAAAATCTGGAACATTTACTATGGACTCTATTAACGCACTCCCTGTTCCGTAGGACAAAAACGCCAGGAGAAAAAAAACGCCAAAAGTTCTAGCAGCTTGTTTATGAGTATTCATGAGTTTACTGTTTTTGTAAAGGTTAAAATTGGGAGATTATGATAATTATACTTTTTATGGCCATCAATCTTCAATCGGTTGAATTGAGAAATGTTGTCCCCCAATTGAAGCTTCAAACATTAATCCGCCTAAGGTTTGCGTAAAGACCGCAACGCCATATGAATACGATAAATCGGCAGAAGCCCCACTTTTTAGAGCTACGGCTGAAGCTTGCCCATCGAGCTTCAATTTCTTATTCATGAATAGCTCGAGGGCTTCTTCGTTTTGGAAGAAAATAACCTCGGTATATTTTTGAGCACCGAATTGTAACCCAAAAGTTAACTGTTTCAATTTTGATTTGCTTATTGTTAAATCGTTTTTGAAAACTATGCCTTTACCCGCACCAAAACCTAGTGACACACCTACTTTGATCACTTTTGGAAAAACAGCATAGCCATAAGATTGGTCGTAATAGGATTGTAAGTTTGGAGATTTTTTTATCATTTTAGCCAATACTTGCTTAGATTCTTGTATAAACTCAGCGTTCGATTCTCCAGTTTGAGCACTTGCTAATTGACTCGTGATTGTCAATCCAATTATTGCTGCTAAGTTGATTATACTCTTTTTCATCTTCTTTAATTTTATGGATTTAATTTTTTTACTATTTTGATTTTTCATCTTAATTGAGTTATTGATAAAATTTAGTTTTACTTGGATTAAATTATGGAGTAAGTCATTAAGTGCCTCCGCCCGCGTAGTTCCATATCCATTAAGTATTTCGTAACCCTTTAAATCGATAAGTGTTACCATGTGCCCTTCTTTCTGTAATTGAAATTTCAAATACTTCAAATCGTTATTCAATTCACATTGAAAGGCACAAGTTCTTTCTGCTTTATTCATAGTTTAGGATGGATTATAAAGGGTAGGCTTCTTAGAAATAGACTTTGTACCTCAAGTTGGCGAAATGGACAAACTGTATTGTGCAACCGGTTGATCCTTTTTTGCTTTCATCATAGCATTCATTTATTTTTTCATTTATTCTTGATGACATTAATTTTCATAGTTACTTGTTATTGTGCTAATTATGAGTTTGCTATTTGTCATTTTCGTGAAGGTTTTGGTTGCATGATGCTGATGATTGATTTTAGTACTTTCATTTTTTTATGTTCGTTGTAACATAAGATTCTAGCTAGTTACCCAAGCAAAAAAATCTTGTTGCTAACGGCCTTTAATTTTTCTTTTTCGCAAAGGGATCTATTGAAATTCCCATTTGAAAATATCCGGTTGCGTCTTGTTTGTTCTCGTATATAAAATCTTTTGCAGGCTCACCCTTTTCTGTTGCACGATTACTGATAAAACTTTGCAGACCCCCTTGAAATGTTGCAATGAGATAATCATTAATGCGGTGTTCATACATAATTTTCGTTTTAACTTCTATCTGGCTGTATGAAAAGTCAGTGCCATAGGCCTGATCATTTATATCAATATAAAACTCTGAGTAGCCGAGCGAGCTGCCCAATGATATTCTACCATTTTCTCCAATCGGTCGGCGTAATAATAACCGTTGTGGTACGATAAAGTCCAGTTCCCATTTCGAATTTTTAAAGCGATGATTATAGCCAAATGTTGGGGTAAATGGTATTTGGCTGGTGGGGTCAAGAAATCCGATAGCTCCTAAGGTTATCGTAGTTTGTTCGGTCTGTTTCATAATAAAAGTAAAACCAAGGAGGCCTTTAAAACGTCCAAAGCTTTTTTCATTGGCATCTGCAATAATTGAGGCATTAAAAATCACAGGTTTATTAAATAAAATCGAAAAATAGGTAGAACTCAAGGCCGCAGAAAAATTGTGATAATTGACGGTGCCATTACGTTCAAGAAATGGCATTGCTGAGGGGTTTTCAATATTTTCAAATTCAAACTCACTAAATTGATAAAATAATGACGCTGTATAACTCCATTTCTGTGTTCTATAAACGGGTATATTCGCTGAGGCTATAAAGTTTCGCTGACTTTTAATGTCACCTTCTTGAAAACCTTGATCATACAATTCTGAAGTAAAACTTCTATCCATACTTTGGTTATATTCAAAATTGAAAAGTCTGGTTTCCGGAAATTTTTCTTTGATACGTTGTACTGCGTTTTGTCGTAATGAATCTTGAGACTTTTGGGCTTTGGCAATAGTTGAAACAAGAGTGAATAGGACTATTGTGATTATTTTTTTCATGATAGTATATGTTTATTGTATTTAGAATGGAGGACTTGTAGTTTGATTTGTGTTTGGTATGGCTGGCTATTCGGGCTGTTTTTTAATGCCCTTAATCAATAACCAAAGTGGAAAGATGACTTCTCCTAAGAATGTAAATTCACTAAAGGTGATCTTAAATTGAGGTAGTAGAATTAGCGTAAAAGAATCAACAACATACCCTACACAGCCTATGATTAAAAGAATGCCAATAAATTTTGGCATACCCCCAGATGTATAGACTAAATACCCTAATGGAAAAAGCCAAAGCCCCCAAAATACCTGAGCGATTAGTATGCCTTGTTCATGTATGTTGAGGAAAATTGAAATTAGCTGTTGAGATTCGTTTGCCTGATCTAACAAGTGCAATACGGCTAAATTGTTAATCTCATTCAAGAAAGCTATGGGCACCGCTAATAATGAGAATATGACCATTAGCGTAGCCATAGCTGTATTGATATGTTTAAATACTTTGAATAACAGTAGCACTAGAATAATGTTTATTAGCTGAACTAATAATGCACATATAATACTCCATCTAAACAGGGTTTCGTTTTCAATGATATTACTGATGGTACTTGTAATATCATCGGGCACGATTAGACTTGATGGAACGTATAGTATTCCAAATATGCCTAAGGGAAATAGTGACAGGTAAAGAAGGCCTGCTAGTCTTGCTGTTTTATTGTGTTGACCAACGTTTGTCTTTTTATTTAGCTCATTCATTTTCACAGTTATTTGTTAGTGTGATTAATTATGAGGCAAATGTATTTTACAAAGCGCGAGGGGTCGTTCTGATTTGCACGAAGGAAGTACGGAATTATAATTCCGTACAAATTGGATAAGGATAGAAGATACTGGCCTTTTTTTTACAGTTTTAGAAACTGTTTAGGCGTTAGTCCGGTTGCTTTCTTAAAATACGTATTAAAGACCGTTTTAGAATTAAAACCACTTTCATACGCTAAGCCCTCTATAGTGAGGTGTGCCTTGTTTGGGGCTTTAGCATTCAATTTAAATGCTTCAATTCTATATTTATTGATAAACTCATTGTAGTTTTTACCGAAATTATTGTTGAGCAACCAAGACAGCTGGTTCGGGTGCACTTCAATCTGAGTCGCCAACTCACGTAACGATAGATCAGGGTTCAAAAAAGGCTCATTTTCCGAAAGATAGGCTAACAATCGCGTTGAATATTCAGCCGACTTAGTAGCATTCAATAAAGCTGTCTTTTGCTTGGCTGCGCTTTCCGGTTGATCTGTCAGAAATATTTTTTTCTTATACGCATCATACCTAGCGTCATTTTTCAGAGGATTAACTATAGGATCAACATATCGTAAAAACAGTAAAAAGGAATTGTTTTCAATTGCTTGTGCTACCCATTCAAAAGCTTTGTCGAGGTCACCCATAACGACATACATCATAAAAAGGTAGGAGTCTGCGGCAAAACCGTCTACCTCTTTTGACTGTGCAATTAGTTTTTCTAAATAGATGGAAGCATTATCTGTATCTTTCTTTAAGGCATACGCCAAGCCGACAATTCCAGTTTTTTCTCCTTGGATGATTATTTCAGATGGAATGGTCTCAAAATAATTAATTACTTCATTGTATCTGCCCAGTTGAAGCAGACAGGTTGCTTTAATAGAATGGGCAGGAATGTTTTTATCATTAGCTAATAAACATTGGTCCATCATTTCTAACGATTGAAGATAATCTTCGATCATGTAATGGTAATAGGCCCTAAAAAACAGTGTCTCTTCGGACAGTGGGTTTATACTCAGCGCGATTTCAAGATGAGCGCTTGATTTTTCTAGATCTCCTGCAAGCGTATATAAAAATGAAATATTTTGCTGAGCTTCCGCATTGTTGGGGTTAAGTGCAATTGCTTTTTTCCCTTCTATTAGTGCTTTGTTATAATCAGTTTCAATAAAAAAAGCTTGATTTGATAATTGATAATGAACGCCAGATGACTGACCATTGAGTGCAAGAGCTTGATTCGTATGATTAATTGTTTTTCCCCATCCCTCTTCGAAGGGTATAGCTGTGGTTGTGCCTAGAAAGCTATAACACTCGGCCAAGCCTAAATGGGCATCTGCATACTTTGAATCAAGCGCTAAGGCTTTTTCATAATGAGAGATAGCCATCTTTACATCTTTCGAATTCCATTTTTTTTCGTAAAATTTTGCCTTTAAACACTGTTCATAGGCACTGATATTCTCTGTCTTTTTTGTTACAAGATGTTCATTGATTTCTAGATGACCAAAATGCTCTCTGAGTTTATCGGCTATTAATAGACTTACTTCATCTTGTATTTCGAAAATATTTTCGAGCTTCCTGTCCCAGGTTTCTGACCAAAAATGGTAATCTTCCTTAACTTGAATTAGTTGCGCCGTAATTCTAAGCGCATTACCGGATAAGCGAACACTGCCTTCTAGAATAGTAGAAACGCCCAATTTTTCCCCTATTTCAGTAATTGGGATGTTCTTACCCTTGAAAAAGAAAGAGGAGGTGCGCGATGTTACTTTTAAATTTCGAATTTTTGCCAACGCGTTGATGATTTCTTCGGTGATACCATCACTAAAATATTCATTTTCTTTATTGTCGCTGAAATTTACAAAGGGTAATACCGCAATGGTATTATTTGTTGTTTTCTGTTTACTCTTTAAGTCTGAAGATCGCGGAACCTTGATGCCTTTATTTGTAATTGCGAATACTTCAGCAGGCCTAGCTATGTTTTTTAGCTCAAAATGGCCTAAAGAGGTTGTTGAAATAGCCGTATGATTTTTTAGCTCATCATTTATTTTTTCAGACAAAAGAATAGTGCCCGCTGAGCCCAAACTTTCAATGCGAGAGGCAAAATTTACGCCATCGCCATACACTTCTGTATGATCAAAAACAATATCGCCTAGGTGTAGGCCTATTCTTAAGGGTACCGGGTCGCCTTCTTGTAACAGATTTTGAATTTCAACAGCACAGGTCACGGCTTCAATGGCACTTTTAAAAACACTTAAAGTACCGTCACCATAATATTGAATAATTTCGCCTTGGAATAAACGGTGTTGTTGTTGAAAGACCTCACGATGGCGGGCCCTAGCCCTTGCTGCAACTTTTTCATTGCCTTGCATTAACGCCGTATACTCAACGATGTCGGTAAACATAATTGCTGCAAGCTGCCGTTCTTTTCGTTCTTTCATAGCTTATTTAAGCGTAATCTCTTCCCTTTTATAGCGATTCTAAGCTATACTGCAATTTAGAAAAACTAAACGCATAAAATCGTAAAGGCATCGAAGAAAGCCCGTAATATATCGATTAGTGCGGCATGCTGTAAAAACCCTATAAAAGCTTTGTCAACATGGCACTAATTTTATTGCTTTACAATTGGTAGCTTATGATACGGAAGCTTAGCTTGGTAGTGTTGTTGAAAAGTGCCGTTTAATTTTTGTTCGGTGCTACCGTAAAGCATCGAAAATCGGTTTTCCGTTGCTGTATCGACAAAAAAAAGCCTCTTACAGCGGCTTACATTTATCCGGTTTGTGACCGATTAACCCCTCGTGCAACGGTTGCCGGTATTTGGCAAAGTTTTATTCTCTCAATTTTTTAATCATTTTATTTGAATAATCAATATGACGTTGGTCATCGCTCGTTGCTATCTCGGTTACTTTTTTGAAATATTCGACAGCCTTTTCGTTATTTCCATTTGCTTTATAATAGTGAGCTAAGCCAATGTACCCATCAAAATGTTGAGGAAATTCTGTTTTAACAAAAAGTTAAAACATTCAAAGTATTTTCATTTTCTTTTTTTCTTAAATAACTGAAGCCTAAACGGGTTAATTCTTCCGTATTAGCTTCGTATTTGTTTTGAACCGTAGTTAGCTTATTGTAATATTCTTTAATGTTCTCACTACCATTCATACTTATTTCCTTTTCTATCATAATATCAATAGGGATAGGAATTTTACCGTCAGAAAAGTAACTTGCTAAAAATAAAGTTTTCCGTTTTAGGCCACCATAGTCCGCTGTATTTGTATAAATTACTACTGAAATTTTCTCTGAAGGAATCCTTAAAGAATAATTTATAAAACCTGTTGTGCTACCACCATGCATTAAATATTTTCTATCATTTTTTATGTCAATTTGCCACCCAAAACCATAGCCATTTTCATCGGTTTTTCCATTTTCATCCCAACTTGAAAAAGCATCATTTTTCAACTCTGTTTTTACAAGTGTTTCATTATATAAACTTCTATCCCAATGTGCATAATCACTTACAGACGAGTAAATACCGCCATCACCCTGAATAGCTGACCACGCATTTTGGTCTTTATTTTCATATATCGTGTCATTGAATTTATAACCATATGCACGATTTTTAATCTGTACGTCTTTTAAGTAAACCGTACTATTAGTCATACCTGTTTTTTCAAAAACCTCTTTATCCATAAATTCTTTAAACGTTTTGCCAGATACTCGTTCAATAATCAAAGCCAAAATAGCATAGCCTGTATTGCTGTATTTGAATTTAGAATTTGCTGGAAACAAAAGGCTGTTGTACGTTTATTTCTTTTTTATGAATACTAATCTAGGGGATTTTAAATGCTTTCAAAAGTATTCGTGGCAACATGGGCATATATTTCTTTTGTTTTAATGGCCCTATGTACCAACAACCTTTGAATTTGCTTCTGAACCGACAAGAAAAAAGCCTCTTGAAGCGGCTTACATTCAGCCGTTCTGTGACCGGTCAATTGTTTTTGTAGCGGTTACTAGTGTTACCAGCTGGCTTATAATTTAATTTCATATTCTTCCAACTTTTTCCAGATATCAATAAATTCTTTTATTCCATCTTTTTCAAGGTCCGTATTTACAATAAGAATTTTACCAATTTTAGTTTCCGTGTTAAAAAACAAATGGGTTGCCACTCCAGGATCCCCTCCTGTATGACCTATTTGTCCTTGGGCAGAAATTCCCATAAAAATTCCCATATTGTATTCATCGTTATAGACATTTTCATTTCTTTCTTTATGATTTTCATCTGTCAAATGCGGTTTAAATAGCTCTTTATAACTTTCCGTCTTCAAGATTTTACCATAGCCACTAAAGCCGGAAATTAATTCTGACAAATATTTTCCTAAATCGCTCGACGAAGTAATTAAGCCTCCATCGGGATAGGTGACCAATTGATAAAAGGCCAATTCAGTTTCTTTAGTTGAGTAAAGAATTGAATGATTTGAAAAATCTACTTCGTCAAAAGACCAACCAGAATTAGACATTTCTAATGGTTCAAAAATATATTTTTTTGTTAGTGCATTAAAGGATTCCCCCTGTTGCGTTTTCTGCAACCAATGCGGCCAATCTCGCAGCAATGTTTGAATATTCGAAGATTTCTCCCGGTTTGGTTTTTTAAAAATTATTTTTTTTATACCACTTACCTTCTATGCTTAAAATGTTTTTCAAAAAAACAGTTTGAGTCATCATTCCATCGGGAGAGCGAAAATTTCTATTCACTTTAGCCTCTCCATTGTTTTCTTCTTTCAGAACATACCCATTCTTCTCATACCTAGATGGATCTCTTATGCTTGAAGTGTGTGTTGCTAATTGTCGAATGGTTATTGGTACCTCCGCTATTGAATAATTTTCCATTAGAAATTAACTGGTACTCCTTATTACTTATTGTAAAATTATGTATCGTACCGAGTAAGGAAAATTTACTGGAAATATTTTCCCCATTTATAAATATACTTTCTTTTCCAAATATTGAATTATGAAATTCAATAGTATCATTATCTATTTTAAAATCAACATATTTCATGATAAGTGGTTTTATATTATTGGTAACAATTGGATATAATAACAAGTTACTATATTTCTATTTTAGAAATACTGATCTAAGGAATTTTTGATGTCCTTAAGCGTATTTTTTGCTACATGAGTGTATATTTCAATTGCCTTACTAGAACCATGTCTCAAAGCACCTATATCGACTTTTTAAGCTACAAGAAAAGCCTTTTATAGCGGCTTATATTCATCTGTTTTGTGACCGGTCAACGCCTTGTGCACGGTTACTTTTGTTATGGGCCGAGCTTTTATGCCAAAATACTGTAATTATTTCTAGCGCCCGATTCCGTATTATTTTGAAATCAGCCGAAGGGCAGTATACGGCATTTTTGTTTCGTACTTAAAATAACCGGAACTGACATTTTCTTCAGTACTTGTTTTCATATTCCAGGTATCAATTACTTGCAAGGTGTAATCTTCTTCACCGGCCAGATTTAATTCGATTGTCTGTACAGAATCGGCAACATAGGTTAAATAGGATTCTCCCTTTTTAGAAAAAATATAAATATTGTTATTCAGATTTTCTGCATTTCCATTATCAACTAGGTCAGGTAACATTTCAGCGGCAGGTGCCCCCTCCATAATTTTTCTAAAAAAAGCAATCCTTTCGGGGCTTTCGCCCATCAAAGTTCCTCCTTTTGCCCACCAACGCACTTCTGTTTCTTCATCAGCATCATTTATAAAAGTGTCGCCGTGCGTTCCGTAACCACCACTTAACCCGGCCATCCAAAAATAGCTGGTCATCTCTTTTGCAGTCAAACTTCCCCAGCTGTTTGGAACGTCTCCTTCGTAACGCATTTCATCAAATAATAGCGGTTTATTGTATTGATTGCGCCACTTAATGGCATTGTAAAACTGACTTGTTTGTGTGCTTGCGTGTGTTATCCATGGCCGTGTATGGTCGTAAAAATGGTCTTCAGAACCGTACCAATTATGAATTCCCCGAAAACGTTGATGGGGATCTTCGTTTTGAAGTAAGGTACCGATGCCCTCCCAATCGATTGCTACTTTAATTTTGGGTATGTCCCATTCGTTTGCGAGTGACCACCATACATTTCGGAACGCTGAAATTCTGGCAATCATGTACCGAATATATTTTTCATTCATTTTATCGCCCATTTCGAAATACCCCCAAATGTCATATGGATGAAAAAGAATTACATCAGCCTGAATGCCCATTTCCATTAGTTGTTCAACCCTCTTGTCAAAATTCTGAAAGAATTCATAATTAGGTTGGGAAAAATTATTCTGCCCATTTTCTCTTTTAAAGGGGTACATCCATGGTTTTGTTTCGTTTCCGTATTTGTAATTTTTCGGGAATACGCACATTCTTATTTTGTTAAAAGGAGCGTTTGCCAGCGTTTCGATTGTTTTTTCCTGAATACTTGGTTTTACGCTTGTCCACTGGTAGGCAGTAGTTCCAATTCCATAAAATGGTGTTTCGTCGCTATACTGTAAATAATAGGTATTGACGATCTTTAAGGGGCCGTGATTAATTCCACTTGGTGCTACACAGTTGAATTTTCCCTTTTTGCCGGAAAGCGTGCTCAAATTACTTTCTGTTTTGTAGCTCCATTCTCCCTGTTCATTTGGTGAAAATCGAATTCGAAAAATTCCATCACCATCGTAAAACCCCGGAACCTTTATGCTATGTTCTCCTTTTGAAAAAATGACATGTAATTCAGTATCCGTAAACGGATTTCCAATTGGAGTAGCTGTTAGATTAATTTGAAAAACCCCCCATTGTTCTACTGTTTGAATAGGTTTCTGTTGGTTGCAGCTTATAAAAAATACAACAGCAAATAGATAAGTTATTTTTTTCATTTTTTTAACGAGATTTATTCGAAACACTAATTATAAGTTATGTCCCTTGTCCATTAAGGTGGTGCATGCCGGTGCGACCGGATGGGCGTACTGGACATGATGTGCATTGTGTGTGCCCAGCATGGGCATCTTTTCAACTACAGAAATGTAGTTAATTAATCGAGAAGGTGCAAGCTCCTTGCGGGCAAGGGTAACGCCTCGAACCAGTAGTAAGCTGCAAGGTTGCTAACTGAGAAGTTAGGACTGAAGGTTATTTGCGATTGAATAATAAGCAAATACCGACTACAAAACTCGGTACTGACCAACAAGAACTGCATACTCGGGCAATAAGGTTGAATGAGCAAGTAAAGCATTGAAAATCTGCTTTCCGTTTCTGAATCGACAAGAAGAAAGCTTCTTGAAGAGGCTTATAATTATCCGTTTTGTTACCGGTCAATCATTTGTGCAACGGTTAAAGTTGTCGGCGGCAGTTTTTATTCTGAACTAACTGCCATCCCACTAATCATTACCAAATCAATCTTTTCTACATTTCGAATATTTTCCAACGGGTTTTCATTAAGTAGTATCAAATTAGCCACTTTTCCGATTTCGATAGTACCATGAGTCTTTTCTATACCAATTGCTTCTACTCCGTTTTTTGAAGAACTCATTAGCGCTTCTTTGGGCGAGAGTCCAAAAACCTCAACTAACAAGTATAATTCTTCAAGGGTTGGAAATCCCTGCACATCGGTTCCAGTTGTGATTTTCACTTCAAGTTCATGCGCTCTTTTGATTATTTTGGTTGCCAATTCAAAACTTTTGTCCGAACCTTTCCATGCCAATAAAGTCGCATCAAGAATAATATTTTTCTGCGACATGGTTTTCAAAATAGAATCAATAGCTAGTTTTTCAGGAAATACTTGATAATGTTCATTATTATATAAATTTTGAAACCAATCGTGATACTCGGAAGGTATATTTTCACTAGTATAGGCCAATAAACCTGCATGACAGAAAACATCAATGTCCATATTCAATATGTCTTGGACAGCTAAGGGAAATTGGGCGGCATGACTCCAAACTTTCAAATGCATCTCATGGGCTTCATTTGTGAGGTTTTCCATAATATTTTTCGAGAGTCCCGAATACAATTTAATTGCGGTTGCCCCTGTTCCATTAGCTCTGGCTATTGCCTTTTTAAAGTCGGTCTTTTCATCTACTGCTTGTAAAAATGGTAATTCACCATTGAGTCCGTCAGGAAACATCCCCATTCTAAAGTCTTTATCCATAAAGTCAGCCGTTGTAAACATAGCCGAAAAATGTATTTCTGGAGACCTTAAAATCCCTCTTTTTTGCTGTTTTGAATAGAATGCCAAATCTCTAGCATCTCCCACTAAATCTTGGACAGTTGTAACACCAGTTTTTAGCATTTTTAAAAGCAATTGTTTTTGTCCGCTTTCATCACCACCCATCATTAAATGAACATGGCTATCGATTAGTCCAGGAATTAGATACTTTCCTGTACCATCTATTATAGTGGTCTTATCGAGTGCTCGCAACGCTTCAAAATTTCCAATTTGAATAATTGTCCATTCGATATTTTAATAGAATTAAATATAGGTTCGTTTCCATTTCCATCAATGAGGTATACATTTTTAATGATAGTTTCATTAAGACTATCTTGACTGTAAACACCCAAGACACTTAAAAAAGATATTGTTATAATTACTAAATGTATTTTCATAATATTTTGGTTTTTTGAAATGACAGTTAACAATTGGATATAGTAACAAGTTACTATATTTCTATTTTAGAAATACTAATCTAAGGGGTTTTTGATGTCCTTAAACGTATTGGTTGCTACATGGGTGTATTTCATTTGTCTTATTGGAACCATGTCTTAAAAGTCCCTTAATCTGCCTTAGATGCACTACATCTTCTAACAGCTCTTTCGTAGGCATCTTGCCCCAGGGTCAATCGTAATGAATGAAAATAGCCCATATCCTTTTGCTATGGCCGGTATCTAAATAGGGTTTCCTCAGAAAGTCAGAATTGAAAGTTGTGCAGTTCTGCGAACTTGACCAGATTCGTTACGAACAGGATTGCGCCTATCCAAG
>RCND010001693.1_pt1 | contig 12463 bp, 7 predicted proteins | sample 2041351 | NCBI WGS metagenome assembly RCND01 (sample SAMN09708230, study PRJNA481090) | Marine sediment metagenome, whole genome shotgun sequencing project. | biome: marine sediment; feature: ocean; material: sediment; isolation source: Sewage treatment plant 12B marine sediment (STP12B) ...
TTCATTATGACCGACGACCAGAGTGCCCTTGTCCCTTCCCGGGAAGATGCGAACTTTGATTTTTCCGATGGCAATGGTGTGGGTGTACAATCCCATCCCTTTGGTTTTAATGGCGATCCCGATGTATTTACCCCAACTATTGATCATCTGGCGCAAAACGGGATGATCTTTAACCGGGCCTATGTATCCAGTTCGGTCTGTTCCCCCAGCAGGTATACCACCTTAACGGGTCGTTATGCCGGCAGGTGTGAGGGAAGAAGCTTCCTAGGTCAGTTTCCACCAGGTCAGATGACGCGGATTGAAAATAACACCGAGCTGGAGGAAAACAGGGACAACCTGCCTCGCCTTTTGCAAAAGGCCGGTTATCGTACAGGCTTTGTAGGTAAAAGTCATGTGATTGACCATCATCTCTTAAGAAAGTCAAATTGGGAGCAAAACGGTCTGGAAGTTTACGAACAGGGTGCAGATCCAAACCAAAAAGAGGTGTCTGATAAAATGGCACACAATCACAGGTTCTGGGCGGAGCGAATTAAGGAGTTTGGCTTTGATTATGCCAACGGCATCTATGCGGCTAATCTTAAGGAATTAAATAACGATTCGCTGAATGTGCATAATGTGGAATGGAAAAACAGGGCTGCCCTTGAATTTATTGAGCAAAGCGGTGATGAGCCCTTTTTTCTTTACTATAGTGAAACGGTCCCGCATGGTCCGGCACCCTGGATTAGAAGGAATGGCAAATATGTGCACGGTCTGGATGCCAATCCCCGATTTACCGGGGAAGGATGGGTAGATGATCCATACCTCCAGATGCCCGGGCGCGAACAAATTATGAAAGAAGTGATTGCGGCTGGAAAGGACCCGGACCATGCCTGGTTAACCTGGTTTGATGAAGCAGTGGGTGCTGTTGTGGAGAAATTGAAAGAAAAGGGAAAGCTGGAGAATACACTGATTGTAGTTACCTCCGACCATGGCAATTACAATTACGCTAAATCAACCATATATGAGGGGGGTATTAAAATTCCTTTGATGATGTACTGGCCTGCCGGTATTAATCCCGGTTCAAGCTATGATGACTTGGTTCAGAACATTGACTACACACCCACTTTTCTGGAGCTTGCAGGTATAAAGCTTAAATCAGTACCACAATTAGATGGGGTAAGTCTGAAACCTACCTTGATGGGGGACAGTAAACCCATTCACGATTACCTATTTTTTGAATTGGGTTTTGCCCGTGGGGTGATGACCAAAGACTGGAAATACATCACTGTCCGTTATGATGAAGAATCGGAACAACAAGTTGCTGACGGTGTGATATTCACAGGCTGGAACGGGCACAAGTACAAACAACCTTACTACATCCGAAATACACATTTGGGCTATCATGCCGCATTGTTGAATGAGCATTATTTTGAACGAAACCAACTTTTCGATATGGGAAATGATCCCAGTGAGAATCAAAATATGGCTGACGCCAATCCCAAAAAAGTAAATGAACTAAAAAAATTACTATTGAGGAGTTTAAAATCTTTTCCTCAGAGACCCTATGGAGAGTTAGTTGACTAAGCTACTCCTGGTTATAATAATGAAGACCAAATGAAAATACTTATGAAAAAGAACAGTTTAAAAAGCATGGTATTACGCTTGATCCCCATGCTTATGTTGGTATTTCTTTCACCATTGACCATCCTTGCACAGGTTGTAATTCAACGCTGTGATGTGACAACAGGATGGGAAGGGAGCGAGGCAATCCGCACTGATAATTCCGATAAAATGGAAGGTAAAGCTTCCATAGTCACTGAAGCCCAGACCGGGGATTTCACTTGGTTTTCCAAATCATTTTCCCAGACACATACCGGGATTGACAACTCTGGCTATCTCTCATTCTGGCTGTATGTTTCAGATGCTTCAAAGCTGGAGGAAGGGCAGATTGAAATATCCAGTTCTGGAGGTCCGGACCTTCATATGTCTTACTGGCTATTGGACAAGACCCAGGTAGCGGATGGATGGAATCAAATGCAACTACCCATTGGCACCGCTAGTCAAGTCGGCGGTGGAGCCAGTCTGGACAGCATCAACTTTTTTCGCATCATTCAAAATCTATCCGCTCCAATTACTGCAAAAATTGATTTCATCCGGTTTGCACCCGCTATGGATGAGCCTTCATGGCCCGAACTTAATGTACCGGAGGTAGATAATGCATCACTTGACGGCAAGGTAATGTTCGGCTACCAGGGCTGGTTCAATCATCCCGATGATGGTGCTGATTTAGGTTGGGTACACTGGGGTAATTTTTACGAACCCATTAACTCAACGGTGGATATGTACCCTGATATGCGGGAATATGGGTTAAATGAAACCTATGATGCCGACCTAAGCTTCCCCAATGGCAGGATGGCACCTGTCTTTTCCTCCCACAATAGAAATACGGTGGTAAAGCATATGAAGTGGGTGAGGGATTATAACCTCGATGGTGTTTTTCTACAGCGCTTTATTTCCTCAGCGGATAGTAAACCGAAATTGAATAACAAAGATACCGTAACCAGACATGTCGTAGAAGGCTGCGAATCCTACGGCCGGGTTTTTGCCATCATGTATGATGGGATTGGGAATCGGGTGGAAGATATTAAAACAGACTGGATGCATCTGGTGGACGACGTGGAAGTGACCGCTAGTGATCGTTACCTGAACCACCGTGGATTACCCCTGGTTGCATTGTGGGGATATACAGTGAGGGAGGAAGCAACAGTGGATCAATTGGTGGAGCTGATCGATTGGTTTAAAAACAATCCGGAACCGAAGTATCGCGCTTCCCTTTTATTAGGTGTAGCCTGGGACTGGTATAACCAGAATGCCACCTGGATGAATGCGCTTCAGGATGTGGAGGTAATCAGCCCCTGGTTTTCCGGGAATACGGATTATGACAGGGGACAAGCCTGGTGCGACGAGCACGATGTGGATTTTCTGCCGGTGGTCCATCCCGGGTTTTCTTGGCACAATTTAAAAGGGGCACCAAAAAATGCAACTCCCAGGGAAGGGGGGGATTTCTTTTGGAATGAAGTAAATGAGGTGGTTTCCAAGAATGCAAAAAGTGTATACATCGCCATGTTTGATGAGATTGATGAAGGAACAGCCATGTTTAAACTGGCCGAAAACGATGAGATGATCCCAAGAGAGGGATACTGGCTACCACTGGATGAGGATGGATATACCCTTCCAAGTGACTGGTATTTGCGAGCTGCAGGATTAGCCACAGAGGTTGTCAGGGGCTATGAAGACAACCATGACGCACTAATCACTCCACCCGAAGGAATAATGACCATTCGGATAATCAATGAAGTGAATGACAATGATCAGGGAGGAATGGAATTCATTTTCCCTGATTTCCCAGATGAAACTAACATCGAGATCAGCATTGACAGCGGGGTGAGCTTTGCGTTTACAACTCCCGACGATGTGGGGAGCTATACCATTTCAAGCTTGTCCGAGGGAAACCATTATGTATTTGTGAGACATGGGGATGGTTCCACAGAGGTGTATATGGGAGAAGTGTTTATTGGCAATCCCATTGAAATAGCACCCACTCAGGCTAGCGAACCCTATCCTGCCGATACTAAATCGGACGTCAGAACAGAGCTGACTCTAGGGTGGAAAGAAGGGGAGCATGTTCAATCTCATATCATCTACTTTGGCAAGACCAGTCCGCCCGACTCTGTGAGCAAGCAGGCCTCAGCTACCTATATGCCTGATGAACTGGAGCCCAATACCACGTATTTCTGGCGAATAGATGAAGTAAATGCTTTTGGAATGGCGGAAGGTCCAGTCTGGAGTTTTACAACGGGAGAAGGAGGATCCTCTAATTTCGTGGTGCTGGATTACTGTGATTCGGATGCTGGCTGGAATTCTCACAATGGGCTAAGTATTGACACTAAGGATAAAAAGGAGGGTTATGCCAGCCTGATCAGTCAGGGTACCGGCACAGACTGGTTTAAAAAGAAGTTTGACACTCCAGTAAATAGCCTTTGCAATACCAGCTCCTACCTCGACCTGTGGCTATATGTATCTGATGTAAGCAAGTTTAACGGAGGCGGGCAGCTTGAGATTACCAGCGCCGGTAGACCTGATGTGGATGAGTATAATTGGGCTGTAGGCACTTTAAACCTTGCGAATGGTTGGAATGAACTTCACCTTCAAATCAGCAGCGCCAGCAAGATGGGTAATCCCGATTTGAGTGCCATCAATTATTTTCGCTTTTATCAAAAGGTAAGTGGAGATGTGATTTCACGCATTGATATCATCAGGTTCTCAGGCCTGGCCTTCAAGGCTTTGTCTGCCCCCGCTAATCTTACTGCAAGTCCCGACGACGGATCAGTGAGTCTGTACTGGGACGATAATACGGAGGCAAGCCTTTCAGGATACAACCTGTATAGGGCCTTGGTGCCGGGTATTTCTTATTCCAGGATAAACACAGAATCTATAACTTCCTCGGAGTATACCGACACTAGCGTTAACAATGGGACTAAATATTATTACAAAGTAACGGCAATCGACCAGGGAGTGAACGAAAGTGAAAGTAGCAATGTGGTGGTGGTGACCCCCTCAGACGCTACTTCAGTCAGGATCATTCAGGATATCGGTGCTAAAATCTATCCCAATCCTGTGGGTGATCGGCTTCATATAAGTGTTGAAAACGGAGTGTCGGCCCGTATCTTTGATTTATCTGGACGCTTGGCAAAACAAATTTTCATTACAGGCCTGATAACAGTGCTGCCGGTAAGCGACCTTTTATCAGGGGAGTATATCCTTGAGATAGTAACTACAGAGGGTACCGGAGTTTATAAATTTATAAAAAATTAATAATGCGATATAACATATTAATTCTGACCCTATCCATATTTACAATCTTTGGATGTAGCAATGGAAAGGAGAACGAAGAGCAACGACCGAATATACTATTCATCATGTCTGACGATCATACCTCGCAGGCCTGGGGAATCTATGGGGGAATATTGGAAGACTATGTCCACACACCAAATATCAAACGTCTGGCTGAGGAGGGCTGTGTATTGGAAAATTGTCTGGTCTCCAATTCCATTTGCACCCCTAGCAGGGCCGCCATTCTTACCGGACAATACAGCCATGTGAATGGGGTGAAGACTTTGGGAGGAGATTTATTGCCGGAACAGGAGCACATAGCGAAAGTCCTGGGAAGGTCTGGTTATCAAACCTCAATCATTGGGAAATGGCACCTGCATAAAGAACCCAATGGTTTTGGCTACTACTGTGTGCTTCCTGGGCAGGGACGCTATTTCGATCCCATTCTGAAAACCAAAGAAAATTGGGAGGACAACCAGAAGGGAGGCATACCCTACAAGGGCTTTAGCACCGATGTGATCGCGGATAAAACCATAGACTGGATTGAAAATCGGGACAAGACCAAACCTTTTATGGCCATGTGTCATTTTAAGGCCACCCACGAACCGTGGCATTATCCTGAACGTTTTAGCCATCTCTATCGGGAAATGGAGATTCCCATACCGGATTCCTTCTATGACCAGGGAGCAGAGACTACGGGAAGGCCATTTAAGGGTCAGTCGGTGGATAACCTGACAAAACGCTACCTTCTGGCCACAGCAAATCCAGAAAAAAGGAAAGACTATTTGAACTACCCCGAATTACCCTTTGATGTGGATGGATTGAATCCTCAGGAAGCCCGTTATAAGACTTATCAAAAATATGTAAAGGATTTTATGCGGTGCGGGGCTGCCATTGACGATAATATTGGGAAACTTCTTGAATATTTAGAGAGTGCAGGCCTTAGTGAAAACACCATTGTTATCTATACGGCCGATCAGGGCTATTTCCTGGGAGAGCATGGCTGGTTTGATAAGCGAATGATCTATGAGGAGTCCATTCACATGCCCTTCGTAATACGATACCCAAAAGAGATCCCGGCAGGAACACGAAACAAGGACATCATCGAGAATGTGGATTTCTCAGCCCTGTTTGCAGATTATTCAGGGATAGATTATCCGACCTCTATGCAGGGGCACTCCTTCCGGGAGAATCTGAAAGGAGAGACCCCGGCTGACTGGCGCGATTACGGATATTACCGTTACTGGCAACACTCCAAAGACAGACCCGGCCATTTTGGGATTCGCGGAGAACGCTACAAGCTGGCATTCTTCTATGGCAATGGCTTAAAAAGCAATGCGTATTCCGAAGGAGAGGAGCCTGGCTTATATTGGGATTTCTTCGACCTGCAGGAGGACCCAAATGAACTGCATAATGCCTATGGAGATCCCCAGTATAAAGGCGTCATTCAGAAAATGAAACTTGAGATTTTACATCAGCGAGAACTATTAGGGGATATGGACGAAGGAGATACCGAAATCCTGGAGATCATAGCCAATCATTGGAACGATTAAACCAACTAAGCAAAATATACCTTATGAAACGAAGAGACTTTATTAAAAATGTGGGCGCCTCCAGCCTGGCTTTTACCGTAGTTCCAAGTTTTGCCGTTTCAGGCCTGGGTCATACCGCTCCAAGCGATATGCTAAATATTGCCGGAATTGGTATTGGCGGAAAAGGGAAAGTCAACCTGAAAAATATGCCCGGGCAAAACATTGTGGCTCTTAGCGATTGTGATTACGTTTATGCCGACCCGGTTTTCAAGACCTATCCAAAAGCCAAGAAATATAAGGACTATCGCAAGATGCTTGAAAAGCACAAGGATATTGATGCGGTCCTCATTGCCACTCCAGATCATACACATGCAGCCATTGCAGCCTCAGCCATGGAACAGGGTAAACATGTATATCTGCAAAAACCCTTAACTCATACCATTTGGGAGTCTCGCTATCTGACGGAATTAGCCAAAAGAACAGGGGTGGTGACCCAGATGGGAAATGAGGGACACTCCAGTGATACAGTTTATGAAGTGGCTGAAATTGTGCAAAGCGGTTGTCTGGGAACAATCAGGGAGGCCCATGTATGGACCAACCGGCCCATCTGGCGACAGGGTATGGCAGCACCTATTAAGGAAGTAGCTGTACCCAAAACCCTGGACTGGGATTTATTCATCGGCCCCGCAAAGATGCGCGGATATAGTCCTGAATATCATCCATTTGTTTGGCGCGGCTGGTGGGATTTCGGTACCGGAGCCCTGGGGGATATGGGCTGCCACCTGCTTGATGTTCCAAATTACGCCCTGAAACTGGGACAGCCAGATGCTTTCCAGGCCAGTTCCTCTCTTGTCAACACGGAGAGTGGCCCTGTTGCTGCGAAAGTAAACTATAAATTTCCTGCAAGGAAAAATTTGCCATACTGTGCCTTACCTGAACTAGAATTGACCTGGTACGACGGAGGATTGATGCCAGCACGCCCATACGATATGCCCAACAGTGCACCCATGAACCCGGGTGGAGGTTTTATGTTTATCGGATCGGAAGCTACTTTAATTGCTGAGGCTTATGGAAGTGACTGGAAGGTATATAAAAATGGGAAGGAGTTTAAACCACAAACACAGTTGGATTTAGGTAGGATTTCGGATCACGCACTGGGAGGTGGAAGACACGAAATGAATTTTGTGGATTGCTGTAAAAACGGAGAAACACCAGCGTCGAGTATTGAATATGCAGGGCCCTTTAATGAGATGGTGGTCATGGGTAATCTGGCCATCAGGTTACAATCACTCAAAAAGACCTTGCTGTGGGACAGCGAAAACATGAAAGTGACCAATATTGGTGCAGAGGAGAAAATCAGAACGGCTAAACTCAGTCCTTATTCCAGTGATGTGGTAAGTAAGAAGGTGCACAATGGATCCAAAAAATGGATGGAACAGAATGCCTTGGAAATGTGCGAGGAATGGATAAAGCACGAGTATCAGAATGGATGGAGCCTGTAATCACAAATTAATAACTAAAAAATTACCATGTTCAAAAGAATTAAAAATTTGCTGTTTATATTGGCCATAACGCTGATCATGTGCTGCAGCATCTCTGAAACCTATGCGCAGTCATCTGAAAATAAACCCAATATTGTTTTCATTCTGGCGGATGATTTTGGTTATGGAAGTGTGAACTCATATGGCGCGGAGAGTAATCTGCTACGTACTCCACACATTGACCGATTGGCTGAGGAGGGCATGCGTTTCACCAACGCCTCCACGCCAGCATCTATTTGTACTCCCACCCGTTATGGTTTTCTGACCGGCCGTTATCCCTGGCGCTCGTCCATGAAATTTGGAGTGGTTGATCCTGATGGGACATTACTGCCCGATCCCGAAAGGAAAACAATTGCTGATCTATTGAAGGAGCAGGGATATAATACCGCAGCCATTGGCAAGTGGCATTTAGGTTATGGCAATGTACACCCTTGTAATTTTCACATCTGATAATGGAGCTCCCCGAACTTATGAAGAAGCATCCAACGGAGCCCTGTCGGGCTACAAAGGGACCCCCATGGAAGGCGGAAACCGTGTCCCCATGATCGCCAGTTGGAAAGGTACTCTTCCTGAAGGAAAAGTATCAAATGGGATTTCTTCAGTGATGGATATATTTCCAACCATTGCTCACATTGCAGATATAGATTTGCCTCGGGATAGAATCATTGATGGGATGAATATTTTTAAACTATTCACGGATCCTGAAGGAGCTAAATCACCTCATGCGTACTTTGCCTATTATTTGATGGATCAAATGAAAGCCATACGGGTGGGTGATTGGAAATTGCATTTGCCCCTTGAGGCCTATATCGATATGTGGGGGAAAGATCTGGGCCCAACGGAGGCTAAATTGTATAACCTCAGGGATGATATCGGAGAATCTATTGATCTGTCAGAGCAATATCCGGAGAAGCTAGAGGAAATGATGGTGATGGCTCAAATGGACGGAAACTGGATTGGTGATCGGAATAAGCCTAAACAAAATACCAGGCCTGCGGGATTTGTTGAAAAGCCTGTACCTTTATTAATGAAATGAAAAAGCAAGAGCAGTACATCAGAAACATAAGCCGAACAAAAAGGATCGACTCCCTCAGGGAAATGCTCGTTTCCCTCGATCCTTTGGAGTTGCTGGTTGGGAATCGTACACCGGAGATCCGTGCAGGTGTGGTTTTTCCGGAAGCAGGCATTTCATTGATAACCAGTGAACTGGAGGCCCTCCCGACCCGGCCTCAGGATCCTAATTCCCTAATCAACCTGGCTTACAACGAAGAATTAATTGCTTCCTATATGGCATGGGAAAAGGAAAATGCCATCAAACAAATAGCCGAGATCATGGAGCTGAAGAAGGAAAACAAAAAAATAATATGAGAATAAAACTTTTGCTTGCATCGACCATCTGTTTGCTGTCTGTTGCGACGACCGCACAACAGAAGAACTTGTTATTTATCATGACCGATCAACAGCGTTATGATGCCCTGAGTATGGCAGGAAATACGGTATTGGAAACCCCTAATCTGGATCGACTGGCAGAGCAGGGAGTTTACTTTGAGAATGCCTATTCAGCCTGTGCAGTCTGTGCACCTGCCAGATCCTCCATTCTTACCGGCTATACGGTAGAAAATACGGGGATGCGGAGAAATGACAGGGCCTATTACTACGAACGTGAACCTGTTATGACCATGCCTACCTTTGATGAAATCCTTACTGAGAATGGATATCACTGCGAGTACTATGGCAAATGGCATAGTCATAGCTCCCACACCACGGTCTACCAAAATCCAAAACAGGCCTCCAAAAGTGGAAAGTCTGTATTTGGGCATGGGGGACAGAAGTTTGTGCATCTGGATTACCTGGATGAGCAGGTTCCAATCAGAGAACTTAAACCTGGTGAGTTATATGATACCATGACCAAGAGGCCCTACGAAACCGATCCCATTGATAGCCACCATGGAATGACAGATGCCGGGCTAAAGGCCCTTAAAGAAAGATTTCCACAATGCGATATGCACGGGAAACTTCAGATTCCTAAAGAGCATTCCCTTACCGCTTTCCAGGCTAAAGAGACCATAGAGGCCATAGAGCGATTAAAGGACAAACCCTTTAGCATTACCTGTTCATTTCATTTTCCCCATGCACCCATGCTACCCCCCGAACCCTATTACAGCATGTATCCGGCTGACGAGATGAAACCTCCGGTCAGTCTGCAGGATGATATGGACAACTCTCCCTATAAAAGTGCCAATGGTAGATTGGGGCTGCCAGAGTATTCCGATCCTGAGAAGATCACATACATGATATCCAATTATTACGGGCTTGTAAAGGAAATAGACGACTGGGTGGGTAAAATCTTGGATAAGCTGGATGAGCTTGGCCTGGCTGAAAATACCCTTGTGATTTTCACCAGTGACCATGGTGAGATGCTGGGTGCTCACGGGCTAAGGGAGAAGAATGTATTCTACGAAGAGTCAGCACACATTCCCCTCTTAATGCGTTTTCCGGGTGAAATAGAAAGCCATATCGAAGTGGATGGATATGTTTCCCATGTGGATCTCTTTGCCACCATCATGGATTACCTTAAAATCGGAGACCTTCCTTCGGATGGGGAGAGCTTGCGCGGATTGATTGAAGAAACCGATAAGGAACACGGTGAATATGTAGTGACAGAGTGGAATTACAGGGGGGATATTTCGCCCAACTATTTGGTAGTTAAGGATGGATGGAAATTAATGATCCCATACTCAAAGAGTTCAGAGGTTATTAATGCCATGTATGATCTGACCAATGATCCTTATGAGATGAACAACCTGCTGGGCGGAAATCCTGAAAAAGCTCTTTATGAGGAGAGGGCAGAGGAACTTCGTAAATGCCTGTTGGAGTGGCTTGAGAAAAATGGATCCAAACACATTGATGGTGTAAAAGAAAGGGAATTAATCTAGATGAATAAAGTTCGCTTCCTATATATTTTTCTTCTGATGTCATTCCCTTTGATGGCCACAGAACCCATTGACAGGAAATCGCTGGTGGAGCGACACAACATCACCTTCACCTTAGCTGATCCGGCTGAAATTCCACAGCTTGGGAATGGTGAAATCGCCTTCGGTATTGATGTGACAGGCTTGCAATCTCTCTATGGGAATACATTTTCCCAGTGGGGCTGGCATACCTCACCACTGCCCCAGGGAATGAAGGTTGAAGATTTCAGAATGTATGAAGTTGAAGTTCATGGCCACACTGCCACCTATCCTGTCTCGCAAGAGGGACAGAGAGAGCTATATGGGTGGTTGCGTGAGAATCCGCACCGCCTTAATCTGGGGAAACTCTCATTTTTGCTGGATGATATAAAAGTTGAAGAAAGTCAACTCACTGAAATCCACCAGGAGCTCGATCTTTGGAACGGCGTTATAAGCAGTAAGTACAGCTTGGATGGAGTGGCTGTGACTGTGATTACAACATGCCATCCGGAGCTTGATATGCTGGCAGTCCAGGTACATTCGCCACTTGTTAAGGAAAAGCGTTTGTCTGTACAGATCGCCTTCCCTTATGGGCTCGCTACCAACCTTAACGGAGCAGACTGGGAGGCTGAGGCCCGACATAGCACAGAACTTGTATTAGCCGATCAAAGTGCGCTGTTTAAGCGCACATTGGATAAAGACCACTACGAAGGGTATATGGCCTGGGATGGAAAAGCATCATTGATTAAATCAGCCAGGCACCACTATGCATTAAAACCTTCCGGCCATGGCAATGACTTTTCCTTTGTCATTCAATTTGCCCATAAATCTGCTGGAGAGCAGAAGTCTGACTTTCAACAGACCCTGTCAAAAGCATCAGAAAACTGGCAGGAATTCTGGAAGACCGGTGGTGCCATCGACCTTTCGCAAAGCACAGATGTGCTCTGGAACGAACTTGAGAGACGTGTGGTGCTTTCTCAATACCTTCTTGCAGTGAACGAAGCAGGCAGTTTGCCCCCGCAGGAAAGCGGATTAGTTAACAACAGTGGGTGGTATGGAAAATTTCACCTTGAAATGCACTGGTGGCATGGAGCACATTATCAATTATGGGGCCGATGGAGCCTGTTCGATAAGAGCCTTGGCTGGTACCAGGACATACTTCCAGAGGCAAAGCAGATTGCAGTCAGACAAGGCTACCGGGGTGTACGATGGCCCAAGATGATCGGACCGGATGGTCGGTTCGGGCCTTCCGCTATTGGACCCTGGCTAATCTGGCAACAAGCTCATCCTATCTTTTATGCAGAGCAGAACTATCGCCTATATCCCTCCAGGGCCACCCTGGAGAAATGGAAAGAGGTGGTTTTTGAGTCTGCCAAATTTATGGCATCCTATGCATATAAGAATGAGCTTACAGGCAAATATGATTTGGGGCCGTGGGTGATCAATGCAGCCGAGAATAACAGGTCCACCAAGCAAAAAACCATAAATCCCGCCTTTGAACTTGCTTACTGGCGCTATGGATTGAAGGTTGCCTGTGACTGGCGTGAGCGCTTGGGACTACCTGAGA
>RCND010001694.1_pt1 | contig 12451 bp, 6 predicted proteins | sample 2041351 | NCBI WGS metagenome assembly RCND01 (sample SAMN09708230, study PRJNA481090) | Marine sediment metagenome, whole genome shotgun sequencing project. | biome: marine sediment; feature: ocean; material: sediment; isolation source: Sewage treatment plant 12B marine sediment (STP12B) ...
GATGTACAACATAAAGACGGGCTACGGCGACATCAAGCAGCGGGCCAACAAAAATATCGTAATCTTTGTTTCCTCGTTACACCATCTTGGCGAAAACGATGTTGATTATATTTTTTCAAATCGGCACGCCTATCTACAAACGGCTGAATTTTATACTGACACGGATGATTTGGACAAGCTGGATTGGACGATTATCAAGAATAGAGATTTTCGAAGAGACACGAATGATCCGGGAAAAGTTGAGCGCTATCAGGCGGAAGCTTTGGCCTTTGGCCACGTTCCCATCGAGGCTCTGATAGGGCTAATTTGTTACAATAACGGTGCGAAGACGGCGCTCAAAGACGCAACGAAAGACGCGAATTTGGAGCTGCACGTCAAACCAGGCTGGTATTTCTGATGATTTCATTTACGAAAGGTAATCTTCTCGAGGCGGACGTTGAAGCGGTTGTCAACACCGTCAACGAGGTTGGCGTAATGGGGAAGGGAATCGCTTTGATGTTTAAGGAAGCGTATCCCGAAAATTTCAAGGCTTACGCGCAAGCGTGTAAGTCAGGGGAAGTTCGTGTTGGCGAGGTTTTTGTGACACGCAGAGACCAGCTATTGGGCCCAAAGTGGATAATCAATTTCCCAACGAAGAAGCACTGGCGACAGAATACGAAAATGGACTGGGTTGTTGCGGGCTTAGAGGATCTTCGTGAATTCGTTGTGCGTGAAAACGTGCAATCGATCGCGATCCCGCCGCTCGGTAGTGGCAACGGCGGCCTCGAATGGTCAGAGGTACGACCGAAGATTGTCGATTCAATGGGCAATCTGAGTGACGTTGATGTGATTGTCTATGAACCGACGCGCGAGTACCAGAATGTTTCGAAGCGTGCTGGAGTAAAGAAACTAACGCCCGCACGGGCATTGATCGCAGAGTTGATACGTCGGTATTCAGTATTGGGATTCGAATGCACGTTTCTTGAGGTTCAAAAATTGGCGTGGTTTCTGGAACGAAGTATTCAGCAATTGGGCCTGAATGATCCATTGGACCTCCGATTTGAAGCAGGTATTTACGGCCCCTACGCCAACCGCCTGAGCCATTTGTTAAACGCGTTGGATGGCAGCTATCTACGGTGCGAGAAACGAATCCCGGACGCAGGACCCATGGATCTAGTTCGGTTCGAAGATAAACATAAGGATCATATTGGCGCGTATCTTCGTAGCGGAGATGCAAAAATTTACGCCGAGGCACTTGAGCGAGCCTCGAATCTAATAGATGGTTTCGAATCTCCCCTAGGGCTTGAGTTACTTGCGACCGTCAGTTGGTTGTTGAGTGAAGAAGATCGAAAACCAACGGTCGAAGACATCAAGAAGGGAATAACCGGGTGGCCTGGTGGCAAGAGTGCAGGAGCAAGAAAGCAGAAAATATTTGACGATAGGCAGATTGGTCTAGCGCTGCAGCGGATCGGTCGCACGGCTGTCGCATAAGGGTACAGCGGCTGTCGCCGGCTGCTAGACAATCATGGGCTCATCGAAACGACGAAAGCTGGAACCGCATAACGCTCACCGCATCGGCAGTGTTCGCACGTTTCTCGATGCGTTCGAAGATAGTGCAGAGGATGGTGGCTACGTTGCTTTTTATCGGGGTCATTCGAACTACAGTTATAAGCTCATACCTTCGATCTTTCGTGATCCGGGCTGGATAGATAATGAGGATGTTCTGTTCCAGGAACTCATTCTCAAATGTCCGAACGATTTTCCGAGCGACGAGTGTACGTTTCAAAAGCTCGTAAAAATGCAGCATTACTCGCTACCAACCAGGTTGTTGGACTTGACAGCGAACCCGCTTGCGGCATTGTATTTCGCCTGTTCCGAAGGGGCCGATCCGAGAGAGAGTGGAGAAGTCGTATTCTTTCGATTGCCTAAAAAGAACGTAAAGTACTTCGACAGCGACACCGTAAGCGTAATAGCGAACATCAGTCGACGCCCCCGACCATTCAACCTTCCAGGAAGTACTCAGAGTATCGACAAGTTTAATGCTGAGTCTGAAATTTACTCTCTATTTCATGAAATCAAGAAGGAGAAACCGTATTTCGAGCCACAGATCCAACGAAAACACTTAGAGTCGGTAATATGCGTGAAGCCACGGCTGGACAATCCGCGAATCATCCGCCAAGACGGCGCTTTTCTTCTCTTTGGGATGAGCAAGGACAAGCGGAATTGTGCAAACTTTCCGAACGAATTTCTTTTTCATCCGAATGAACAACGCCTGTTCGTTATCGCGACCGAAAAACGGCGCATCCTCAAACAACTCGAGTCGCTCGGTATTACGCAAGCGACTCTTTTTCCAGAAATCGACCGTGTGTCCCTTCACATAAAATCCGCATACAAGTCAGCTGGTAATGGCGTGAATGGATAGTATCCGAGGGGATTGGCAAAATTGCAGGCTAGGGTACGCGGTGATGTAGCGGCGTCACAAGCACAGTCTGCGCGCCTCAAATGTGCGAATTCTTCGCCGAGATCAAAGAATTCGGCTGTGGAGGGCGGAATCAATGCTGATCGGTAACTGCAGCATGATGCTCAACTATTGATAAGTTTGCTTCTCGATAGTCGACGTCAATCGGTGCAGTTATGCTGTGTTCTAGAGATGCCGCAACGTTTTCCGGTGACCGTCATGTTGGTTATCACCTTCTACTTCGATAGGTTCGATAAGATGCTAAATCGGAGTAAGGCCCAAGCAAAAACACTGTTCGAGCGAATTTTTTTCGCCTATCCGAGCACGTTCAGTGACCCTCACGACTCACAGCCGTTGCTCGACATCGACCTCGAAGTGCCGGAGCTGGACAGGGTTTTCCAAGTCACGTTTATTGAGTGAAGCTAACTCGTTAGTAATTGTCGATTTGTCTTTGAACGATTCTATTGCCACATAATGTAATTACAGACCATTTATGGAATGAGAATCACAGAAATTGACGCAATTCGTCTATATCGTCCTATGACATTTTTCTAAATGTCCACAGAAACCCCAAAAACAAGAGGCACGCAAGAGCAGGTGAAGGCGAAAGTTAACTGATCAGTTCAAAAATCGAATCAGCCGATTTTTGAATCGCCATGGAGGGCGATCAATGAACGACGCGAACGTAAGCCAAAACACAAACACTAAACATCTGTCTCATGGTTCTTGGGGGTCAACGGAGATAAAATTCATTCTGACAATGGTCTTGGCGGTGTTTGCTCTCTTGCACCAAACCATGGCTTTGGCTGCACCTGGCACGCCCTCCGCGATTAGCGGCCCGAGCACAGATGATGATGCAGACTTCGATCTAACTTGGGGCACAGTCACGGGGGCCCATCGCTACAACTTTCAGCGACGCCCGACAGGCACAAGTAATTGGACCGCGTACCAGTATTTAGACCCCATAAACCTGCACCATGAACCGGGCATTCTCGCTGATGGATCTTATGATTTTCGCGTAAAGGCATGCGACAACCAAAGCCCAAACACTTGCAGCGCCTGGACCGCAATCCATGTTGTCGTGATCGATAGCTCCGGTGGCGGTGGCGGCAGTTGTAGCGGTGGGCTCACTGTTCCCGGTAATTTCACAGGTCCGAGCACGGATGACAACGGAAACTACACCTTGACTTGGGACTGTTCCGATACGGCGACACGCTACAACATCCAAAGGCGTGAGTCTGGAACATGGACCTGGATAATGGTGCAGAACATCAACTCATTGAGCTACCAGGAGCCCAGCATCGGCGACGGAGTGTATGACTATCGGGTAAAAGCCTGCGACGGGAATAGTCCCTGTAGTGGCTGGACGGCAGTTCATACCGTATCGGTCGATAGCTCCGGTGGCAGCGGAGGCGACGGCGGTTCACCACCGACACCACCAACTCCCCAGCTGAAGCCAGATCCTGGCGTTTCTGTGACTTCAGATACGATCGGCACGATCGCGGGTAGCTTCAAAGTCAGCGAGTCAGGCAGTGCTACCTATAGCATTCCGATCACGGTAGCCTCCGGTACAGGTGGTGTTGCGCCTGCGTTCTCCCTGAACTACTCGAGCGGTGCAGGAAATGGCATAGCAGGTATTGGCTGGTCTGTCGGAGGTCTATCAGCCGTGTCCAGATGTCGTCAAACTTACGATCAAGATCGAAACCCCAGACCCATTGACTGGTCGGCAGAGGACCGTTTTTGCTTGGACGGACAACGGTTAGTTCCGGATCAGGCTGGGCAAACCTATGGAAGCCCCAATACCACGTACAGAACCGAAATTGATTCAGGCGCGATCGTAACCATACGCGGCAGTGTCAGCGGCGAGCCGGAATATTTCGAGGTTCGGCGCAAGGACGGTTCGACGAGCTACTACGGCGAATCACCCGATGACCCGAGCAATCAAAACGCCAAATACGGTGATGGTTCTGGCAAGACCCTGACCTGGGCAATAAGGCACTTCGCCGACAGTGTCAGTAATCCAATCTGGTACGGCTACGACGATGGTGGCAATGGCCATCGCATCAAAGAAGTTCGATGGGCTTTCGGAACCGGTCGGGGGCCAACAAATGGCCACGGTGCGCGGATCGAATTCCTGTATGACATCACAGGCGACGATAAGACAACCGGTTACGTCGCTGGATCATACATGACCACGCAGGCGCTCCTGACGGAGATAAAATCCTACAACGTCGTTGGTACTGAGTCGTTGATTCGTCAGTACCACCTCAATTACAACGAAGGGATTAATTCGCCGGACAAGCTCAATCGACTAACGAGAGTCGAAGAGTGTCTCGGCAGTACTTGTCTACCAGAAACAATCTTTGACTGGCGTGCCCCTTCTTCCGGAACGGCAAACTATCTAATCGGTTCTCTTTCTATGGAAAGCAACTATTCGTCATTCACGCCCGCAGACATCAATGGAGATGGGTTGATGGACTGGGTATGGCGCAAGGGAACCGGCAGTACGAAGCAACTTAAGTATGCGATTTCTACCGGCACTGGTTTCGTGAATCAGACGTTCACCAACGGCAGTTCTGTGCTGAATATTAGTTCAAATTCCAGTGCACCACAGATTCGCGCGCTTGACTACAACGTGGACGGTCGCCAAGACATCGCCTATTTCGATACCGCGGCATTGGTATGGAAAGTCGTACTTTCAGAACCAGTTGCAGGTGGCGGTTGGAAGTTGGACACAAGTCCGATTACGACTTCAATGAATTTCTTTAATGCGATCAAGGCGGATGTTGCGTTCGTCGATGTTGATTCTAATGGAACGACCGACGTCATTTATAAAGGCGGATACCAGGGCGACGAAATCCGAGTAAAGAAGCTGGAGATAGATACAAATCAACCGATTAGTTCGTCGACTCGATATCACTTCGGACCCGAAATCAATCCGTATAGTGCGTCGACGAGTGAGATGGTCGGAGCACATATCAACGTTGCTCCGGATTTCAACGGGGACGGACAAGTTGATATGGTTATAACAGGGAAGAATTACGGTTGTGACCCTCAAGATGGAGTTTGGAACTGCGGGACCGTAGATCTTAATCAGCGAATGATACTCGCTAGCGGATTTAATGGGTCGACGCCATCGATTGTTTCGTATAAGAATTTTGGTCCCGTCGCCTATTTGTTGGATCTACAGACACCGGATGTGAACGGCGATGGACTAAGCGATGTTTTCTACCCAAATGGGCATAACAGCACGTCCGGCGATTCTCAGAGCTACAATCTAGAGATAAATCGGGGTGACGGTACTTTTGACACAATCAATCTAGTAGATCCTAGTTTACTCAAGAAGGAGGCCAATCCTCAATTCGTTGATTGGAACATGGACGGTCACCCAGACCTTGCATGGAACGATGAGGCGGGAGTCGGGCTGGTATTGGCGCGGTACTGGAACCCCAGTACTTCGACTCTGGATGCGGCGGTATCTATATCGCCCGGATCGACCGGCTCTAATATCGAGTCAGTCTTGTTCATGGACGTCAATGGCGATTCGGCTCCAGACGTTGTGGTGGTTAATCACAATGGATCATTAGGCAACGTCAAAGTTTACACACGTGCAACAGCAGGCGTACCTGCTAATCGTGCCACCAATCGGATTGAAAAGATCACCAACGGGCTGGGCGCAGCGATACGAATTTCATTTGAGCCGCTTTCCTATTCGGATCACTACGAGCGGCTAGAAGTGAGCTCATCTACTCAAACTGCTACGCATTGCGAGTTCATACTTGGACAAAATGAATTCTGTTTCGATGAAGACGTTGTCGTCGCCAATAAGAGCGCCTTCTATGAGGCAATCAATGGCGATTGGAATTTGCCCGAAGGCGCCCAGTATTTGAAGAGGTCATCACCGGTGTTGGAACTCGCGGGGCCAATGTATGTGGTGACTGACGTCATCTCCGACGCGCCTGCCGCAGGGGGATCTCCAGGGTCAGTTAACAATTCAGCAACAAGCTCAATTTCGTATTTTTACAAAGAAGCCAAAATACAGGCGGCGGGTCGAGGCTTTCTGGGCTTTGAGCAGCTCAAAACTGTTGATAATCAGTCGAACGTTGAAACGACGACCCGCTATCGTCAGGACTGGCCGTTTACTGGCGTACCAATCGGCACTACTGTCTCAACCTCAACCATGCAGGAGTTGAGCCAATCAACCACAGCGTGGGAAATGCTTGAGTGGAACGGAAACACGCAGGCCACAGCGAACAGTAGCGGTACCGTGTCGTTAGGTTCGATTCACATCGCGCAAGTGGAGACAATCGATAATACCTACGATCTGAATTCTAGCGGCGTCCTTCTCAAAAACGTTAAGACTGAATTACTGCATGACGACGAAGCGAACGTCACGTGGATGAAGGTTTCGACCGGCGACGGAATGCTAGTGGATGTACAAACGGTTGAAACAACGAACATATTTGATTCTGCGAACTTCGATCTTTTTGACGCGCGCTTAACGTCGACAAAAGTGGTAACGACTCGACCCGCATTGCCGGCGCCAGCAGTCACCAGAAAGTCAAAGTTTGAGTACAATTTGTCGGGCGCTTTTGAAGGCATGTTGTCAAAAGAAAAGATCGAACCGGGCACCGAACACCAACTCGTCACAGCGCATTTCTACGATGCGTACGGCAATCGCGATAAGTCCAGGACGACGGCTGGTGGCGTGACACGATGCGACGTGGTTACCGCGGTGTATGACACGACCGGACGGTACGTGAATCAAACGTACGATTGCCTTGGGCGATGGACAACCGAGGTTGTATCGCGAAACGGTTTCGGTCAGCCCGAGCATATCGAGGCGATCATCGATGCGACGGATACCAGTGCGCGTGTGTCAACCTACATGTATTACGGACTGCTAGGGCGCGAGTATTTCCGTACCTCGCAAGACGGATCATCCAAATCGGTCTATTTGAGTACCAGTACACCGATGTGTCCAGCAGGAACCGCTTACAAGGCATCGGTAAATGTTGCTGGAGGCGGTGCTTCCGAAACTTGTTACGATATTCTTGGAAGAGAAACACGTGGTTCTTCACTAGGTTTCGACGGGCAGTGGGACGCTCAGGAAACCCAGTACGACGAGTCTGGACGCCCGGTACACAAGTCGGAGCCCTTTGATCTAATCACGGGCTCTCAAGTTGCGCCACATTGGACGACGCTGACTTACGATTTGGATGGGCGCGTCACCTACACCAACCTTCCGGGACAGGCATGGGTATCTACCGCCTATGATCGATTCAAAACCACCACAACCAACGCGCTGAATCATTCGAAGGAAGAGTACCGCAATGTACTTGGTGAGATTATTCAAGTGGTTGACAACATGAACGGGTTCGTCGATTACGAATTTGATCATGTCGGCAATCTGAGCTCCATGACGCACAATTCGAACGCAAGCACCACAACGACAACGACGTTCAATATTCTAGGTCAAAAAACGGCAATGGACGATCCGGATATGGGCGTCTGGTCGTATGAGTATAACCATTTCGGCGAACTCGAAAAGCAAACGGACGCAAAATCACAGGTCAGCACTATGACGTATGACGGCCTGGGTAGAATGAAAACTCGCGTCGACAAGGTTAGCAATGGCGCCTTAACACCGGAAGCCAGTGCTACCTGGAACTATGATTCAGCACCATTCGGGCTGGGGAAACTCGACGTCGTTTCTGACAGCCAATCGGGTTACATGCGGGCCATGGCATACGACGACCTGGGCCGCGTTGATGATATTACGACAAGTTTTTCTGGTGCTATTTATTACGAAAAGACAACGTACGACGGCGACGGGCGCATTTATCAAGCGTTTGACGCGGCTGGCGACGGTACCTTCGCAGACCATGGTGTTGTCAACCAGTATAATACGTATGGTCACGTCGCCAGCATCGGAGACGCTGTGCCGGCAACTGGAACATCGCAACCGCGAGTTCTATACCGACGCATCAACGCAGTGAATGCCAGGGGTCAAGTTACGGACGAGGATATTGGTGTCGATCCCGCGGGTAACTATGCGATCAATAGCAAATACAATTATATTGAAGAGACAGGGTTGTTGGACACCCTGGTCAGCAAGGATCAGGATGGAGCGTTCGTTCAGGATATGGACTACGACTGGGACGTTGTTGGTAATTTGGATTCTCGTGATAGCACGCACCACGGTCAAAGCAGTAACATAACGTTAAACGAGATTTTTGATTACGATGCTTTGAATCGGCTTACGACCCAATCGCAATCCGTATCGGGACAGTCGCCAGTCGTGATTTCCACGACGTATGATTTGCTTGGACTTGGAAATATTGAAACGAAGGACGGTGTGCAAGGACCGTATGGCTACGGCGCTAATGGTGCGGGCCCGCACGCGATGACGAGTCATGGTAGTTCGGTATTCTCTTACGATTTGAACGGCAACAACATTACTGGTGACAGCAGAACAATCACGTGGACGACGTTTAATAAGCCGAGCACAATTAACAAAGGTGGTCACACTACGTCATTTGAATACGGCCCGGCGAGATCACGTTTCCTGCGTGAAGACACGGGTTCCAACACACGAACCACTCACTACGTTGGAAGTGTTGAAATCATTCAACTCGACGAAAGCACCACGGAACGAAAACGCTATGTGGCGGGTGTTGCCATAGACACCACTACCCATGTCTACGGCACAGAATCTAGCCGTGACACTCTTTACACGCTCAAGGAGCACCTCGGGTCGATGGATGTAATCGTCGACGCGGCGGGCGTCATTGTGCAAGACCTGTCATTCGGGCCTTGGGGCCAACGAAGGGATCCGGACGATTGGAAAGAACTCGATCTTAGTAACATCCTGATTGATCTGGGTCCGACGTTTGATGTTAGTCGAACCACGCGCGGCTTCACGGGTCATGAAATGCTCGATGACGTCGGTGTGGTTCACATGAACGGTCGAATATACGATCCGGTTCTGGGCCGATTTCTCCAAGCCGACATTTTTATACAGGATCCTACAAATACGCAAAGTCTGAATCGATATAGCTATGTTTTGAACAACCCGCTGAACGCGACCGACCCGAGTGGCCAATTCAGTTTCTTCGCCGCCGCATTGATCGGCTTCATCGCAAATGAAGTAGCGCAAACGTTGGATATTCCAATACTTTCTGCAATTGTCAATATTTACACCTGCGCGTCTGGTAATCCGATGTGTGCGGCAGGGTTCGCCGCTGGATCAACTGCTAGCAGCGGCGGCAATATGGGAGACGTGTTGAAGAGCGCTGCCCTGGCAGGTCTGTCTGCAAGCGCGTTTGAGAAGATCGGAGGGACATTTACCAAGTCTGAGGGAATTTTTAGGGAGGACGGAATTGGGCATGTCGGTGCTCATGCCCTTACAGGAGGCGTTCTGACCGAGCTTCAAGGTGGAAAGTTTGGGCATGGGTTCCTGTCAGCTGGGCTTACTAAGGTCGCTAACATTAATTCGAGAATCCAGGGTGATCGCGCCGTCCATATGGTAGCTAGAGTAACGTCTGCCGCAGCGCTAGGAGGAACAATATCTAATTTGACAGGCGGTAAATTCTCAAACGGAGCGAGAAACGCAGCGTATGGGCAGCTCTTCAATGGCGAAAAAGCCAGGATCGCCAAAAAAGCCCTTCAAGTTGTTGAGAATGCTAGACGAAGAGCAGTACAACAGGCTTGGGCGCAAGAAATTGAAATGGTTCGGGTTACGGGACGAGGTACAAGAGAATGGTCGAAAGCAGAGCTGGGCCTGCTCAAAGACGGAATTCGTCCGTCAAATTATCAAGGTCATCACATCAATAGTGTGAAAGATTTTCCGGAAATGGCAGGCGACCCGAATAATATTGGATTTTTTACGCGCATCGAACATCTCGCCGAACATTTTGGTAATTGGAGGAAAAAAACATCTGGGGCGCTTCTTAGTAGGACAGTGAGTGATTCATTGCTTATTGGATCGTCAATATTGACTACGTTAGACAGATTTGATCCAACTACTTGGGCTGAGCAAGCTGCTATAGCTCAATGTAATATGGGCGATATCGGAGCTTGCGGTTCACTTACTTTCTTTGGTGTAGACGGAGGAGGGGCAGGTGAAAAACAACAGATTTATTAGACAACTAAACGGAGTATTTTTAGGTCTTGAACAAGAAAATTGATGAAACACTGAGAATCGCTCGTTCGTTCGGCGATGGTAGGAACCGCGTCTTTTCTGGTGGCACAGAATTGATACAGCATCTGCCGGCCGTAGCACCTCTCGCGTATCTACATAGTTTGTTTGCGCCATTGGCGATTTCAGAAATCGGAGAGCTGGATGATTCGCTTGGAGGCGTAATTCCGAAGAGTTATCAAGATTTCTTGCAGCACATGAACGGTGCAATTTTCTTTGGAGGCGCGTTATCATTTTTCGGCGCGAAGAGCCCATTGAACAAGGGGCTTGATCACGCGACTCAACAACCATTCGACATACTCCCGGCAAATTCTCAAGAACTGTTTCGAACTATTCTGCCAGGTCATTGTATCGTTGGTGGTTATAATTGGGACAGTTCGCGAGTTGTAATGCCTACTCATGGAGAGAGTGTATTTCGATGCGACAATACTCTCTATGAGGTAATGAATAGCTGGCCGAATTTCCAGTCTTTCATTTTCGCTGAATACAATAGGCTCTTGGCGCTATTTGATGAGGTTGGCTTACCGTTGGACGAGAGCGAACCGACAACCCCTGTCTAGCAATTCGAGCCTAAGTTCAATAATGGGCGCTTTCATCGTCCCATTGTTGTCGTATCGAGCATCATATTGTTTAGTTTTGGTAGGCTCGTTGGGCCACTGGACATATGAGGAAACAGATGATGGGATGCATTGGCGGATGCGTATTGAATAGAAGTCGGGTCGGGATTTTGATTGTGGACACGGTTTACGGAGTGGCTATCTGATCAGTGCCGCCAATAAAAGCGCGAGCATCTTAAAAATGGTCGATCGGTCGCGACACAAATCGCGCGACGTGCTTCGACAGTACGTTAGGGAAGAAGATTTGTTTACTGATCACGGTGCGGAAGAACTCCTGAAACCGGAGGATTCTAAAGCCGAGAACGGCCGGTAAGCGTGTCCTTATAGTGACTTTCGGGCTGTTTGGGCCTCAAATTCCAGTGTCTGAACTTACAATTTATAGATTATGATAATGTACCTTCACAAAAGTAATAACCTAGTTTAGACTCAATCCATCCAAGTATCTTTTCGAGCCCTACATATAAGTGTCGGACAGCAACCCAGAATCCGAATCCAAACAAGGCGAATTGCTGCCGGCGTTTGATCTCACGGAGCTGCCGCAGCTCGAGCTGCCAGGACAGTTTGTGTCCAAGCACGCCAACGCGGCCGACTACGCGATTCACTCGGTGAGCTCCAAGCACTCGCGCCGTACCTACGAATCACGGTTGCGATCGGTAGCGCACTTGTTGGGCTACCAGGACCTTCGTAAAGTCCCCTGGGAGAATCTGCGTTACGAACACGTGTTGCAGATCCGCGAGTATCTGCAGACCGTCGGTGGCAAATCCTACGCGAGCGTCAATGGGACGCTGTCGGCTATTCGTGCTGTTGCCGAGGCCTGCTTCAATCTGGAGCGCATGACGGCCGATGATTTTGGCCGGATCAAAAACGTGAAGATGATTCGGGGCTCGCGGGACCTCGCCGGTCGAGAAATTGCCCTCGGCGAAATCGAGGCCTTGGTGCGAGTCTGCCAAGCACACGAGAGCCCGGCCGGCATCCGCGATATCGTCATTATTGGGCTCCTCTATATATGCGGCCTACGACGATCCGAAGTCGCGAGTCTAAACGTCGAGTCGTACGATGCTGATGAGCAGTTGATCAAAGTCATCGGCAAGGGCAATAAGGAACGCGTGGTGTTTCCAGACTCAGGAACGCGCGATGCAATTGCGGACTGGCTCGACGTCCGGGGCCACTTTGACGGTCCCCTCCTCCTCGCTATTC
>RCND010001695.1_pt1 | contig 12448 bp, 12 predicted proteins | sample 2041351 | NCBI WGS metagenome assembly RCND01 (sample SAMN09708230, study PRJNA481090) | Marine sediment metagenome, whole genome shotgun sequencing project. | biome: marine sediment; feature: ocean; material: sediment; isolation source: Sewage treatment plant 12B marine sediment (STP12B) ...
AGCCGTTTTGCGATGACATTTCGATTGGGGTTGACCGGGTCCATCGGGATGGGGAAGTCGACTACCGCGCAAATCTTCGCGGATGCCGGCTTTGACATCTGGGATGCAGACGCTGCAGTGCATCGATTATATGCTTTGGGTGGCGCAGCGGTTGCGCCAATTGCAAAAGTTTTCCCACAGGCGATTGTGGATGGGGTGGTGTCGCGAGATGTTTTGAAAGCGATTATTGCGGCGGACCCAGGATTGCTCCGTGAAATTGAACACATCGTGCACCCTCTGGTTAGATCTGACCGGATCGAATTTCTAAAGCAGACAAAATCCGAGATTGTGGTCTTGGATATTCCGCTGCTTTATGAATCCGGCGGGGCATCTCAGATGGATGCGATTGTTGTTGTGTCCGCTCCGGAGGAGGTTCAGCGCGCCAGAGTACTGGACCGCGGCACCATGACCGAGGCGCAACTGGCGCAAATCCTGGCCAGACAAATTCCCGATGCCGAAAAACGCGCCCGTGCCGACTATGTCATTGTTACAGATACCGTTGAACATGCGGCGGCGCAGGTTCAGGATGTGATCAGCGATATCCGAAGAAAGTTGACCCATGCGTGAGATTGTACTGGATACAGAAACCACCGGGTTTGATCCCGAGAGCGGCGACCGGATTGTCGAGATTGGGGCGGTTGAACTGCACAATCACGTTGCATCCGGAGCAACCTATCATCAATACATAAATCCGGAACGCTCAATGCCCGCAGAGGCCTTTGAAGTACACGGCCTCGGAGATGATTTTCTGCGCGAAAAACCCAAGTTCGCAGACATCGCTCAGGCGTTTTTGGAATTTATCGGAGATGCAAAAATGGTGATCCACAATGCATCTTTCGATATGAAATTTCTCAATGCAGAGCTGGGATGGGTGAATAAACCAAAACTGCCGTGGGAACAGGCGATTGATACGCTGGCCATTGCGCGCAAGAAGTTCCCCGGGTCGCCGGCTTCTTTGGATGCGTTATGCCGCAGATTTGGAATTAACAACGACGCCCGCACCTTGCACGGTGCGCTGCTTGATTCTGAGATTTTGGCAGAGGTTTATCTGGAGTTGATTGGCGGGCGCCAGCCGGACTTCGGGCTGAGTACCGCTGGTAGATCGGGATCCGTTGGATCAGAGGACGATTGGCGCCCGGCATCTCGACCCAATCCGCTGACGTCCCGGATTACAGATCAAGAACGCACCGCCCATGCAGAGTTTGTCAAAACGCTGGGCGATGCAACTTTGTGGCCAGACGCTTAGGCGTCAGCTTTTGGCGCTTCGCCTTCGGACTGACGGCGCCCAACTTCGGCGCGATATAGGCTGAGGAAATCGATGTTTTCCAGATTGAGCGGCGGGAAACCGCCGTCTCGGGTGATGTCACTGACGATGCGCCGCAAGAACGGAAAGATCATACGGGGGCATTCGATCAGCAGGTAGGGGTGTAGCTGGTCTTCAGGCACGCCCTCGACATGGAAAATGCCGACATAATCCAGATCGAGCAAAAACAACTCTGGTCCCTCATCTTTGCCTTTGGACGTCACGACAAGATCAATGGCCACTTCGTATTGATGATCCACACCGCGTTTTTTTGCGTTCAGATTGACCTGAACCTGAACGTCCGGCTGCACATCACCGCCGACGCCCTTTTGCGCCATTATATTTTCGAAGGACAAATCACGTATGAACTGACCCAGAATGCGCATCTGAACCGCTGGGGCTTGCGCGGGTGCCTCTGCGCCGTTGGCTTTATCGTTTTCGGCCATGAATACTCTCCTTTTAAACCTTGTTGGGATGCGCTTTAGCAGCTTGGCCGTTTGGCCTCAATCCTTGCTCAGGCCGGTTCTTGGAATTGTGTGATCATCATCGTCAGGCGATACTTCCTGAAATTCACCGTCAATCACATCACTACCGCCGGGCCCGCGCGGTCGCGCATCTTTTGGGCCGCCACCAACATCGAAGCCCTGGATTGTGACACGTGACCGCACAAAAGCATAAATTGCCGCTCTCACCGGCGGAATAAGCAACGCAAATCCAACCGCATCAGTGAAAAACCCCGGTGTAAGCAACAATGCGCCGGAAAACAGGATCATTGCACCGTTGGCCAAAGGCTCGGTCGGATCCTGCATCTGGGAAAACGAGCCGCGCACTTGGCTGAGGACCAAAAGGCCTTGATTGCGCACAAGCCAAGTGCCAAGCACTGCAGTGAAAACAACGATCACTAATGTCCATCCAAGCCCTATGGCGCCGCCAATTTGAATAAACAACGCGATTTCAATAAGCGGCACTGCAAGAAATGCCAAAAACAGCCACATTTGGGTGCTCCTTTTCGACCTGGGTACAGTGGACTTGACCCTATCGCTCCCCTACATAAGGACGGTAGAGGGCTGATACCATGCCCAAAGATTAACATGAGGTTTAAATGGATTCGCCCATGATCCAACTATTGGTGCTCGCCGCGATCGCGGTTTTCCTGATTCTGCGTCTGAAGAATGTCTTGGGCACACGAGAAGGCTTTGAAAAGCCGCCGGTTCCCAAGTCCAACGGTAAAGATACATCTCGCCCCGAATTGGAGGTTATCGAAGGAAGTCCGGATCGCGATATCATCGATCATGTCGCGGAGGGCAGCGACGAGGCTGTCGCGCTGGCCAACATGAAGAGGGTTGAGCCGTCTTTTGGCGTAACTGATTTCCTGCAAGGCGCGCGCGGTGCGTATGAAATGATCTTGATGGGCTACGAGCGCGGAGATCTGTCCGCAATCCAGCCGTTTTTGTCTGAAGAGGTCTATGAGAGCTTTGTTGACGGCGTCAGTGCCCGGGAAGATCAGGGTCTGACGATTGAGGCAGACTTTATTGGTGTAAGCGAGCTCACGCTGACCAACGCAACTTTTGACAAGAGTAGTAATACTGCGGAGCTTACGATGCGGTTTGTCGGAGAGTTGACGTCGGTTGTGCGCGATCAGGGTGGAGATGTCGTAGAAGGCAGCCCCACCGAGAAAAAACGCCAGAAAGATAACTGGACCTTTGCCCGCGTGATGGGCACGGATGATCCGAATTGGCGGCTCATCGACACGGACGCATGATTGGAGCGGTTCGGGCGGCGTGCTTTGCGGGGTGGATCATGACCGCTGGCGGCGCATCCGCTGAAGCCACCTATGAAATTCTTAGCTTTGACGATCTGGACGGCTGGACCGAAGATGATCACAGCGCCGCCCTTTCTACCTTTCGCAATACCTGCATGGACCGGAAAGAACCGGACTGGCGTTCGCTTTGTTCGGTGGCGCAAGACCAGAAGGACGCAAAGGCATTCTTTGAGCTGTTCTTTCGCCCGATACTGATCAGCGATGGGCAGGATGCCTTGTTTACCGGATATTTTGAACCCGAACTGAACGGTGCACGATACCCTTCGGCGCGCTATCGATATCCGGTCTATTCGATGCCGCGCGAAGCGCTTGATTACAATCCGTGGCTCACTAGGCGCGAGATTCTGGATGGCGATGTGATGCGAGGCCGTGGGTTGGAGATTGCATGGGTTGATGACCCGGTTGAGCTGTTTTTTCTGCAGATCCAAGGGTCAGGGCGGATCAAGCTGGAAGACGGTCAAACAATCCGGGTCGGATATGCCGGTGCCAACGGACATCCCTATCGGTCCATTGGTGTCGAGCTGGTCCAGCGCGGGATTTACAGCGCCCATCAGGTGAGCGCCCAGGTTATCAAGAGCTGGGTGCGCCGTAATCCAGTCGCTGGCACGGAGTTGCTATTCCATAATCCGTCATATGTTTTCTTTCGCAAACTAAAGCGGCTGGCGGCTGACAAAGGCCCCTTGGGCGCCATGAACCGATCCGTCACAACATTGCGCTCGATTGCCGTTGACCCAAAATTCACGCCGCTTGGTGCCCCGGTTTGGATTGAAAAAGACGGCAGGGATCCATTGCGGCGGCTGATGATCGCGCAAGATACAGGCTCTGCGATCAAAGGCGCCCAACGGGCAGATGTGTTCTTTGGCACCGGCGACGCAGCCGGGGCAGAAGCAGGAAAATTACGTGATCCCGGCAGGATGATGGTTTTGATGCCAATTCAGCGTGCCTACGCCATGCTGCCCGAAAGCGCTTTATGAGCAAGAGACGTCTTAGTCCCGAAGATCTGGAATTGTGGCGCAGAGTGACCGAGCAAACCAAACGCACCCAGCCGCAGAAGAAAGCGCAGGACTTTGTGGGAACGCCGCCAAAGCCGATCACGGTTGAGGCTCCGAGATTGACACCTTTCAAGATTGGCGGCGCTGCGCGTAAGGCACCGCTGGCGCATGATGTTCTTCCCTCGCTGTCAGACCGATTGGCGAAGACGCCGGTGCAAATGGACCGCAAAGCATTTGGCAAATTGAAACGGGGCAAGCTGGTGCCGGAAGGTAAGATTGACCTTCACGGTATGACGCTTGATCAGGCACACCCGACACTGGTCCGGTTTATCATGTCATCCCACGCTTCCGGAAAGCGGCTGGTTCTGGTGGTGACGGGAAAAGGTAAATCCAGCCGGGATGATGGGCCTATTCCGATCCGGCGCGGCGTTCTTAAACATCAGGTGCCACAATGGCTGGCGGCGTCACCTGTGGGTCAGGTTGTGATGCAGATCGCTGAGGCGCATGTCAGCCATGGCGGCATTGGTGCCTATTATGTCTACCTGCGCAGACCGCGTTAAGCCGCAAGTGCGGGTTTGGATCGGGCGATGCCGATTGTCATCATCAGCGTTGAAAATACAAAGTAGAGTGCGACGCCGAAATATTGCGTCTCAAGCCCGACGCCGACGTCGATCAACACCCCCGTAATGCCGGGGCCGATGGCTGAACCAAGCACCATGACTGCAATGACCGTTGCCTTGATCGATCCGATATTCTGCGTGCCGTAGAATTCCGCCCAGAATGCATTGGGCAACGTCGAATTTGCCCCGCTTGTCAGCGCAAGGAAAAAGAATCCGAGAATGGCGACCCCAATGCTTGATGTCATTGAGAACAAGATAAACGCGGCGACCATTGGCAATTGGTAAAGCGGCATCAGCCGGGCAGTTCCAAATTTGTCGAGCGCCCACCCGGAGACCAGCATCGCCCCGATGCCAAAGAAGGTATAAAACGGAAACAAAGCCACAAGCTGAAGATGTTCCCAGCCCTTTATTTCAGCAAAGTGAACCTGCTGAAAAAAGAACGCAGTATTGAAGGCCGATTGGCCCAGCAGGGCGGGAACCATGAACCAAAAAAGCGGGTGGCGAAGCGCTTGGTTCCGGGTCCAATGGCGGCCCCCCATGCCAAAACTACTGTTTTCCTCTGCCATTGATTGCGGCGTTCGTTCGTTTCGCAAAAGCAGGACAAGAAAGGGAAGGCCGAGTACGGATACGCCCGCTGCAAGTATCCACAAAATGCGCCAGTCCACAAATGCCAGCATCGTCACAAAGATGATTGGCAGCAACGCCTCGCCCAGCGCGAATCCAAGGGACGCGATCGAAAGGGCCCGCCCGCGTGTGGCGACAAACCACCGTGACATCGCAATGACAGCAATGTGGCTTGTCATTCCCTGTCCGGTAAAGCGCAGAGCGAATATGACCAACGGCAAAGCCCAAACCGAGCTGACGGTCGCCATGGCAATGCAAGCAAACGCCAGTGCCAAAAGGGTGACAGCTCCTAGACCGCGGGCCCGAAACCGATCCGTCAGACCACCCGCCCAGACCATCACGATGGCAGAGGCAGTTGTGCCCAATGAATATATCCCACCCCATTCCCCATGGGACAGCCCAAATTCAGACCGGATTTCCCCGGCAAAGACCGAAATGAAATAGGTTTGGCCAAAACCCGAAAGGAACGTCAACAGGACCCCGGCAGAAAGCCACGGTGCATTGTCGCGCAGAAAAGCAGTCAAACGCATAAAGTTGGCATCCGGTTGATAATGTGCGTGCTCAAAACCTTAGCGTTCCGATCCAACAACAATCTGGGTTGCGGAGCTTTGGCTGCTGGTGACCCCGGGCAGCATCCCCGACATGCCGGACTCACCACGCAAGAAGTCTTGATCAAGACTATCGAGACTCCGCAGCATTGAAAGCAGTGTGGGCGAGCTTCCAGCTACAAAATGCCCTGTTTGACTGTCCTGCGAGTATGCAGTCACGTCGATGACCGTTACCGGAAGATCCGATATTTCACCAATCTGACTTAAATTCCCCAACCGGGCAGGTTGGCCAGAAAATCTGGCCGCAAGCCGCAAGGCCCGATCATCCGTCGACGTGAAGATTATAAAAGGATTCGGCAGAGGCTTGATCTGTTTTGCCTGAGATCGAAACACGTCGATATCAATATCTGGCGAGATAAGAACGACACCAGACAGTGATCGAGCCGCCCAGCCCGGCTCTTTCAGATCTATCTGTCGTAGCACCTCCATTGACAAAAACGCACCCATTGAATGACCCACTAGAACAATGCGCTGAATGCCTGACTGGCTTAGATCGATCAGGAATTCTTCCAGCATATCGCGAACAGCAAGCGCGGAATCTTTGTCGTATCCATAGCCCAGCACGGTTCCCCGACTTGGCCAGGAAAACGCAACCACCTCTCCCGGAATGTTCAGATCATGTTTTAATTGCGCGGCGCGAAATGCCGCTTCAGAAAAGCTGTTATTATACCCATGTACAAAAACAGTGACTTCCCGCCCCTCGGCGGGCCTGTCTCTAACAGCACTGCGCAGATTGGCCTCAAACGCCTCCTGATTTTGAAACAGTGTGCGCTGGGCAATGACGAAATTTCGATTTGGGTTTGGATTGTCGGGGTTTGTCCTGATCTCTCCTGCGTTCCGCCCGGGAGGGAGCGAAACCTGCAAATCGAGATATCGTAAGGTGGAAGTCCTGCCGATCCCCAAAGTCGCGCCAGGCGTTATGTTGCGGTTGGTCGCAACATAAATGCTCTCGATCGCGCCAATGGAAAGCGCTTCGGGCACGGCAGGCTCATCGGGGATGTTGCTGCAGGCTGCGAGGATTAAGGCGCAAAACAGCGTGATCAATCTGGGCAAGCTGTAATCTTTCAGAGGAACCAATAGCCAAGGCTTATCTGAACACCGGCACCTCTGCTAGAGGACGTAGCGACTGACATCTGCCGATTTCGTGAGGGCGCCCAAATTTTTGTCAACAAACGCAGCATCGACCGTCACTTCGTCGCCGGGGCGATCCGGTGCAGTAAACGACAGTTCCTCAAAGACACGCTCCAATACAGTATAAAGCCGCCGCGCGCCGATGTTCTCGACGGCCTGGTTCACGTCCGCGGCAATTTTTGCCAAGGCAGCGATGCCGTCTTTGGTGAAGGTAACGGTGACATCTTCGGTGCCCATCAACGCTGTGTATTGCAGGGTTAACGCATTGTCCGTCTCGGTCAGGATACGCACAAAATCCTCTTCGGTCAGAGCGCGCAGTTCAACCCGGATCGGCAATCGGCCCTGCAGTTCGGGCAAAAGATCTGACGGTTTGGCAATATGGAATGCACCGGAGGCGATGAAAAGGATATGATCCGTTTTGATCGGACCGTGTTTGGTGCTGACGATGGTGCCTTCGATTAACGGCAGCAAATCACGCTGAACCCCTTCGCGGCTGACATCTGCACCGCGCGCGTCAGAACGGGCGCAGACTTTGTCGATTTCATCCAAGAATACGATGCCATTCTGTTCGACGGCATTCAGCGCAACCCGGGTGACGACCTCATCATCCAAAAGTTTGTCAGCCTCTTCGCCAATCAGAATGTCGTAGCTATCTGCAATTCTGACTTTGCGCTTCTTGGTGCGCCCACCCATGGCTTTTCCAAACATATCGCCCAGGTTCATCATACCCATGTTGCCGCCGGGCTGGCCCGGAATCTCAAACATCGACATGGGGTTGGACGAATCTGCAATCTCCAGTTCAATCTCGGAGTCGTCGAGTTCACCAGACTTTAGCTTTTTGCGAAACATTTCGCGTGTGCCCTCGCGCGCATCCTCTCCGGCAATGGCGCTGATCACGCGTTCTTCTGCGGCGGACTGGGCGTTGGCCTTTACGTCCTCACGCATCTGATCACGGGTCATGGCGATGGCGCTATCGACCAGATCACGGATAATCTGCTCAACATCGCGGCCAACATAGCCAACTTCGGTGAATTTGGTGGCCTCGACCTTGATAAAGGGTGCGCGCGCAAGCTTGGCCAGACGGCGGCTGATCTCGGTCTTGCCGACGCCGGTTGGGCCAATCATCAGGATGTTCTTGGGATACACTTCGTCGCGCAGATCATCAGCCAATTGCTTGCGCCGCCAGCGGTTGCGCAGCGCGACAGCGACGGCACGTTTGGCATCTGACTGACCGATGATAAATCTGTCCAGTTCGCTCACAATTTCGCGGGGGGTAAGGTCGGTCATTGGCTGCTCTCTTTGATTGGTTGCCAGAACCTAAGCTTCGTTACAAAAAACACAAGCCAATCACACCACTTCACAGTACTGTGCCCGGTATTCCTTTTGCGGAAACCAGAGTTCAAATTGAAGCCACAACCAACAACCCCCCGGATATTTGGAGAGACACATGATAAACCGCCGCACATTTCTTGCCGCTTCCGCCGGCTTCGCCACTTCCAGCCTTGCATTTCCGGCTTTTGCGGGCGGGCACGGCCGCCTTGGTAAATTCGAAGGCGCCAGCAATCACAAGACATCCGGAACCGCTGAAATAGCTGATGGAAAAGTGAATCTCTTGGATGATTTCACCTTTGATGGTGCCCCGGACCCCAAAGTCGCGCTAGGCAAGGACGGCTATGATGCGAAAACACTGATGACAGCGTTGGCGTCAGATTCCGGCGCATCTTCATATGAGATTCCGGCGGGCATTGACGCCGCCGACTATAATGAAGTTTGGATTTGGTGCGAGCAGTACAATGTTCCGTTGGGTGTTGCCAAACTGAACTAACCCATCGTTTCGATGGTCAAATTACCGTTGGTATAAACACAAATGTCGCTCGCGATGGCCATGGCCTTGCGGGCGACTTCTTCAGCGCTAAGCTCGCTGTCCATCAGTGCGCGGGCGGCGGCGAGGGCATAGTTGCCGCCCGATCCGATCGCGGTCACGTCATGTTCGGGCTCTAGAACGTCGCCTGCCCCAGTGATCACAAACATCTCTGATCCGTCGGTCACGATTAGCATTGCCTCAAGCTTTTGCAGATACTTATCGGTCCGCCAATCTTTGGCCAGTTCAACTGACGCGCGGGCGAGTTGTCCCGGCGTCGCCTCTAGTTTGGATTCCAGGCGCTCCAGCAACGTAAAGGCGTCGGCCGTTGATCCGGCAAACCCGGCGACAACGTCAAACCCACCAGGGCTTAGTTTGCGCACCTTGCGCGCGCTTCCTTTGATGACGGTCTGACCTAGTGACACTTGTCCGTCACCAGCAATCACCACCTGCCCATCTTTCTTGACGCCGATGATCGTGGTGCCGTGCCAGCCGGGAAAATCTTGCCGTGCCATTTCGTTCTCCTGTGGGTTTGAACTTATATGACGGGGCATCGGCGCTGGGACAAGGCCCGGCATTGAGCCAGCGGATCAAAATTTGACTCGCGTGACATCAGCAATGCTTGTGTTTAGCGAGATGGAACACCTTCAACATCTGCAACGCGATGCTGGGGCCTCAAAGAATTGTAGCGATAAGAATGATTCGCTGCCGAGATGAGAAAGCCCTGCAGATACAAGTTCCGCAGGGCTTTGTCTGTTTTGGTCTGTCCTGCAAAATGCGGCTCTCTGACAGCAATTGCTCAGGAAATCACATTGGCTTGGATCAGATCGCGCCTTCGATCCAGCTTTGCAACGTGGCCTTCGGGGCTGCTCCGGCGCGGTTAGATACCACCTCGCCATCCTTGAAGATGAACAGCGCCGGGATACCGCGCACACCCATTGCAGCGGCGGCGTTCGGATTGCTGTCTACGTCAACTTTGACGACTTTGATCTTGTCCCCCATCTCGGCGGACAATTCTTCCAGCGCGGGGCCAATCTGCTTGCAGGGTCCACACCACTCAGCCCAGAAATCAACCACAACGGGGAGAGTAGATTTTTTCACTTCGGCGTCGAAAGTGTCATCTGTAACAGCAACAGTTGCCATGGGGTGTCTCCTGACAGGGAAAAGCGTTGAGGTGCGAACCTAAGAACGGTCGGGCCCGTCGTCAAGATATGGTGTGCGGTTCACGGTAACAGTCACAAGATCGTGCGGCAGATGCATCAACTCGCCTGTACTTGTCCAGACAATGGCAGTGTTGATGATGTGGTGTGGGTAGATTTGCGCAAGGGCATAAGAATAAGCCCCCATCTGACGCAACAGCCCTTCCGGAACAGCCTCAGGAGTGTTGGGAACAACACTGTTTGTTTTGAAATCAACCGCCAGAATATGGGTTGGGTTGATGATCAGACGGTCGATCGTGCCATGTAAACGATGCTGGCCCATCTTGGCGGTAACCGAGACTTCTGCCAGCGCCTCTTTGGTGAATAGGTCGGCCAGATCAGGGTGCGTCAGGACGCTGCGCGCTTCATTCAGCAACTCGGCAACTTCAACATCTGAGGCGACATCTGCGCCTTGCGACAAAATTTGGCTGGCGCGCAAGGGCCAATCTGTTTGCGGAATATTTGCCAAATGCTCCAGCAACAAATGCACCTGTCGCCCCCGCCGCTTGGCCGCGTCCTCTTCTAGGCCAGCTTCGCCGGGCAGAGCTTTGGCGCCGCCCAAATCAGAAGGGCTAAGCGTCCTTTCCACTGCCTCAGAAGCAGGCGCGGAATGGTAATAGAAGTCAGGGACATCAACCGGGTCGGGTGTCAGCGATTCCTTAATAACTGTCTCTAACCCGGCCCAATTTCCTCCGGATAGCCGCAAACCCGGACCGCCATCAAACCCATGCGGCAGCGCCCCTGCCCGCTCCATTCCACTTTGAACCAGCTGATACCAATCACTTCCATCGTTGCTTAGTTCACCCGCGGCCGCCACGATTAACCACTTTTCCGCCCGCGTCATGGCGACATAGAGCAAGCGTAAACGTTCGTTGATCTGTGCCTGTTTTTGAGCCTCACGCGCTGCAGTGATTGCAATGGGTGACGCATCGGCAGCAGTGCGCCAAAGCGCCTTGCCCTCGGTTGCCATCACCTCATCCATCAGGCGCACAATACGCTTGCCGGTGTCTGGTAGGATGACAATTGGCGCTTCAAGGCCCTTGGCCCCGTGAACTGTCATCACCCGGATTTGATTTCCGGCGCTATCCATCTGGCGTTTGATATCCAGATCGTCGGTTTGCATCCAGATCAGGAACCCAGTCAGGCTGGGAACGGAGCTCCGCTCATACGCCAAAGCCTGAGACAAAAGCGCATTGATGCCGTCTTCGGCCTCTCGGCCCAGACGGGACAGCAGGTTTTGGCGACCTTTGTGCCGGGTCAAAATGCGTTCGATCAGATCAAATGGTCGCAGAAAATCGGTCTGCCCGCGCAAATCGATTATGATGGAAAGTGTTTCGGGGTATGCGGACTCCTGATCACGGAGTGCTTGCCAAAGGTAAGGCCCCGATCTGTGGTGCGAGAGGCTAAAAAGATCTTGTTCCGACCAGCCAAAAAGCGGCGACTTAAGGGCGATCGCCAGGGCCAGATTGTCTTCGGGCGTCGCCAGAAATGCCAGTAATGCGCCAAGGTCTTTGACGGCTGTTTCGGCGCCAACCTTCAATCGGTCTGCGCCAGCAATTTCTAGATCTTCACCTTTACAGGCTCTAATTACTTCCCGAAACAGATCAGAACGACGCTGCAGTAGGATCAGAAAATCACCCTCCTGAACCGCGCGTTTACGAAAACTATTCTCACCTGGCCCGTCGACCGGAATGGTTTCACCAGCATCGATCATGTTGCGTATGTTGCGGGCGATTTGGTTGGCAAGAATGACCGTGTGATGCTGAGCGCTGCGCTGATCGACTGGATCAAACCACTCTCGATCATCCGCGTCGTCAACTTTATCGACGACGGGCCAAAGATCGACACGGCCGGGCAGGTCGAGCTTGAAAGCTCTGTGCTGCGTCTCGCTGGCAAAACCAGCTGCGGCCTGAACCTCAAATGTGAGATCAACAAGCCGCAAAATGGCGTCGGCCGACCGAAACGAATACTCCAGCGTCAAGTCCTGAAGCGGTTGCCCCACCGCGTGCAGTCGGGTTTTGAATTCCTGCTGCATCCGGTCAAATTCGCGCGGATCCGCACCCTGAAATGAATATATCGACTGCTTTTTGTCACCCACGACAAAAATAGTGCGGGGTGTATCAGTGCGGGCGCCCTGCCCGCTGGTGAATTCTTGCGCCAGTTTTTCAATGACATCCCATTGCCCTGGGCTGGTGTCTTGCGCCTCGTCGACCAGAATGTGATCGATGCCACCGTCCAGCCGATAGAGC
>RCND010001696.1_pt1 | contig 12448 bp, 9 predicted proteins | sample 2041351 | NCBI WGS metagenome assembly RCND01 (sample SAMN09708230, study PRJNA481090) | Marine sediment metagenome, whole genome shotgun sequencing project. | biome: marine sediment; feature: ocean; material: sediment; isolation source: Sewage treatment plant 12B marine sediment (STP12B) ...
TGATATTTTTTTTTGACGTACTGACATTAAGATGATAATTTTTGTTTAGTTTCTACCATTTCATAAGATTCAATAATATCACTAACCTTTATATCATTAAAGTTAGCTATATTCAATCCACATTCGTAACCAGCGTCAACTTCTTTTACATCATCTTTAAATCTTTTTAGAGTTGCTAATTGCCCCTCATAAATAACAACACCTTCTCTAAACAATCTAATTTTATTATTTCTACTAATTTTTCCATCTTGAACGTAACATCCGGCAATTGTTCCCACTTTAGGTACTTTGAAAGTTTCACGAATTTCGATCGTTGCAACTAATTTTTCAGAGATAAGTGGTGAAAGCATTCCCTCAAGGGCTGATTTCACTTCATTTATTGCATCGTAAATTACATTGTAAAGCCTTATATCAACCTTTTCTGTTTCGGCAAGTTTACGCGCATTTGTATGAGGACGCACATGGAAACCAACGATAATTGCATGAGATGCGGCAGCTAAGAGTACATCACCTTCAGAAATTGCACCCACACCTTTATGTATTACTTGAACTCTGACTTCGTCATTAGAAAGCTTCATCAACGAATCAGCTAACGCTTCAACTGACCCATCCACATCACCTTTAACAATTATTGTAAGATCTTTAAGTTCACCCTTGCCAATTCTACTTGCAATGTCATCAAGAGTAACTAACCTTACTTGTCTTTGATCTTGTTCGCGCTGCAATTGCTGGCGTTTGATGGCAACTTCTCGAGCTTCTCTCTCTGATTCGACAACTACAAAAGTATCTCCGGCTTGAGGAGCACCTTCAAATCCTAGCACCAGTACCGGTGCAGAAGGGCCTGCTTCAGAAATTTTCTTATTTCTTTCATCGAACATTGCTCTTACTCTTCCATAATGATTACCGGCAACAAACGGATCACCAACTTTCATTGTTCCTTTTTGAACCAAAACTGTAGAAGTAATACCACGACCTTTATCCAGCTGAGTTTCTACAATTGTTCCTCTTGCATCTCTATTATGATTTGCTTTTAATTCTAGAATTTCGGCTTCGAGTAATATTTTTTCTAACAATAGATCAATATTTGTTCCAGATTTAGCAGAGATTTCAACGCATTGATATTTACCGCCCCAATCTTCGACCAATATATTTCTATCAGCTAACTGCTGTTTAATTTTTTCAACATTTGCAGTAGGCTTATCTACTTTATTGATTGCAACAATAATTGGAACACCTGCAGCCAGCGAGTGATTTATTGCTTCAATCGTTTGAGGCATTACTGCATCATCGGCAGCAACTATAAGAACTACAATATCTGTAACTTTAGCACCCCTTGCTCTCATTGCAGTAAAAGCTTCGTGACCTGGAGTATCTAAAAACGCAATTGATTTTCCAGGCTCTACTTCAACACGGTAAGCACCAATGTGCTGAGTAATTCCACCCGATTCACCGGCAACAACATTTTCTTTACGAACATAATCTAAAAGTGAAGTTTTACCATGATCTACGTGTCCCATGATAGTCACAATTGGTGATCTTGGCTCCAGCGTTTCTTCTAAATCTTCAGTATCATCAAGTACATCAGAAGTATATTCTTCTTGAAATTCAACTTCAAAACCAAAATCATCCGCAATCAGGGTAATAGTTTCAACATCCAAACGTTGATTTATTGAAACCATTAAACCAAGTCCAATACATTTCGAGATCACTTCACTAACTGGTACTTTCATTAAATTTGCTAACTCACTAACAGCAATAAATTCGGTAACCTGAATTTTGGTTTCCTTATCATGTTGTTTTTGCTCTTGAATCTCCTCTTGAATTTCTGCTTTTTCTTTTCGTTTTTTCTTTCTGGCTGCGGCTCTCATTCCAAGACCAGCATCAACCCCTTGCAAAGTTCTTTTTATAGTAGCATCAACTTCTCTTTTATCAACAACAAACTTTTTAACTCTTTTGTTCTTTTTAGCTTTAATAACTTCTTCGCTTAACTCAATTGATTTAGATTTGTTCTTAACTTTTAATTTTTTCTTTCTCTTTTTACTTTCATCATCAGAAACAGCATCTTTCGATTCTTTTTCTTCTTCTTTGACTTTCTGTTTAGGTTCTGACTTTTTTGTTTTTTTAGTAGCTTTTTTTCTTTCTTCTAAATCAATTTTACCTACAATCTTCAATCCAGTTTTATTCTTTTGAAGATCTAATTCACTCTGAGTTTTGAAAACCTTAGGTTCATCATCAACTGTTTTTTCTGGTTCTTCTTTAGTTTCTTCTTTAACTTTTAAATCTTCCTCAAGATCTTCAACTTCAGGCTCTTTCGTCTCTGCTTTTATTTCATCCGATTCATCAGCATTCTCTAAAATTCCGTCTTCAACTTTTTCTTCAGTTTCATCTACCTGAACTTCCTCAGCAACTTCTTCAATTGCTTCAGGTTCTGGTGGCGTTTCTTTGCCTATACTTTTTTGAAATTCTGAAATTTTTCTATAGTGTGATTCCGATTTTTCAATTTCCTTTTTAAAATGAACACGAATTTCATCAATCATCTCATCCGTTAAAAGTGATGCGTGTGATTTTACCCTATAATCATTTGACTTTAAATGTTCTACAAGAGATTCCGTAGATAGATTATACTCAGCGGCAAATTTGTAAATTCTTAATTTTTTTGGTTTGGTAGCATCAGCCATATTATAAGTACCGTTTTTTATTCTTCTTCTTCAAATTGACTTTTGATAATTTCAAGTATTTCTTTTGCTTTATCTTCATCAAAGTCTTCAATTTCTTTAATTTTATCAATACCAGCCGAGAGAACTTCCACAGCAGTATCGTAACGATTATTTATCAAAATATCAACAACTTCACTCCCCAACTCATCTCTTAGACTAACTAATTCAATATCATCCTCAAATTCTTCAAATGGCTTTTCTTCACGAATAATATCAATTTCGTAGCCAGTAAGTTTTATTGCCAATCGGATATTAACACCATTTCTTCCAACAAGTAGGGATACTTGATCACTATCTGCAGTAACAGAACATGTTCTGTCTTCTTCGTCTAATTCCAGCTGCTTAATTTTAGCAGGAGCAATTGCACGCTGAATATATATAATTGGATCGTCAGAGTAATTTATAACATCAATATTCTCATTACTTAGTTCTCTAACTATAGCGTGAATTCTAACACCTTTCATCCCAACACAAGCACCAACCGCATCTATTCTAGCATCATTGGATTCAACTGAAACTTTAGCTCTTTCACCCGGCTCTCTAGCAATATCTTTAATTTCGATAATTCCATCGTATACTTCCGGAATCTCAATCTCAAATAATCTTTTAAGAAATAGATTATCAGCACGGGAAATAATTATCATTGGTCCGTTTGGTGTTTTTCTAATTTCTTTTACAACCGCACGAATTGTATCACCTTTTCTATATCTCTCACGCTGTATCTGTTCTGAGCGCGGTAAAACAAGTTCATTTTTATTATGATTTACAAGAATATCATTTTTCCTGATTTGATAAATATCACCGACAACAATTTCGCCAAGCATTTCTGAATATTCTTTGTAGATAATCTCTTTTTCAATTTCTCTGATTTTTTGATTTAGATTTTGGCGGGCTAAATTTATATGTCTTCTTCCAAATGTACTTAAATCAATTTTTTCAATATATTCTTCACCAACTTCTAATTCGTCTTCATTGCCTTTTTCATTTAGATCATCAATACTGATTTGAGTATTAGGGTCTTCAACCTCTTCCACAATTTCCCTCTCAAGAAATATTTCAATATCTCCGCGGTCCATGTTTACAACAACCTCAAAATTTGCCTCTAGGCCGTATTGTTTTTTAACTAAAACTCCAAACACTTCTTCAATTATTCCGCCCAAAACATCTTTATCAAGTCCCTTTTCCCTAACCATGTAAGAAAATGATTCAACAATTGAACTATTCATCTGTTAAGCCTCCGTCATCAAAAACTTATTTTTACTTTTGCTTTTTTTATTTTATTAAAATTTATTTCTAACTCTTCTTTTCTATAATAGAAAACCAAAATGTCATCAGAAACTCTTATCAATTTCGCTTCTATACTTTGTACTTTTTCTCCATCATCAAAAGAAATTTTAAATTCTCTAGTGATATGTTTGTGATACTGATCTAAATATTTGATCGGTTCATCAGTACCGGGTGAGGAAACGACAAGATTGTAATCCAGATCTGCTATTTCAGTAGATTCAATTTTTTCTTTCAATGCTCTGCTAAAATCGGCACAATCCGCTGAATTTATGCCTACTTTATTATCGATGTAAATTTCAAAAATAGGTTTTCTGTTACTTCCTTTTCTAATGGAGTTAACCAGAAAAAATCCTTTCTCATCTGCTATTTGCTGAGCAATATCTCTAATAATGTTTTTCATACTTACTTATACAAACAAAAATCGCCCTTACGGGCGAAAAAAAGAATACTTAAATTACTATAATTATTGGATAATTACAAAGATTTTAACACAAATAAAAGAAAATATTCTAACTTAATCTTTTTTCAAATTTTTCAAATATTTTGTTCTTAAACAAGGTGAGAGTTAATCCCCGAACAACCATAAATAGTGTTAGAGCAAACCAAATTGAGTGATTTCCTAACAAATCTTTTGTTAAATAGTAAATCGGAAGAAAAAATAGTATTGTACTGATTATCATTGAATTAAGAATTGGTTTTGTTGCCGTTGCACCAAAGTATATTCCATCCCAAATAAAACTCACACTATTTATTACTGGAGATATTATAATCCAGAATAAAAATACCATAGCTGTGTTGATCACTTCTTGCTGACTCGTATAGAGAGAGACTATTTCTCTGCCAAATACTAGGTAGACTATCCCCAGAACAAAACTAAGTGAGAGTCCCCAACCAAATGAATATCTAATTGTTTTCTTCATCATAATTTGATTTTGGGCACCAAAATACTTACCAGTTAAACTTTCAGCTGCAAATGCGAAACCGTCAACTCCATAAGAAATTATAAGCCATAATTGCATCAGAATAAAGTTAGCTGCTAAAGTTTTATCATTGATTTCTGCTGATTTTGCAGTAAAAAATGATATTGTAAAGATTAGGAGCAAGGTTCTAAAAAATATATCTGAATTAACTTGAAAAAACTGTTTGAGCTTCACTTTATCAATTATCTGATTAAAAATGAATTGTTTAATAAATTTTTGATACGATTTTTTCATAAGTAGTATTGAGAAAATAACTCCAGAATACTGGGCTATTAGAGTTCCCAGCGCTACTCCTTCAACTTTCATGTTAAATTGGTAAACAAAAATTAAATTAAGAACAATATTTAATAGATTTACAAACAAAGAAACATAAAGTGGATATTTTGCATTCTGCATACCCAAAAACCAGCCATGTAAAGAATATAATGCCAATGTTGCTGGTGCGGCAAAAATTCTTATATAAAAATAGCTTGATGCATTATACTCTACCTCTTTACTTCCATCTATCAAATAAAAACTTAGTTCAGCAATTTGGAATTGAAATATGATTAGGATGATTCCAAAAATTACTGAAAGAATTACCGATCTATAAAGAATTGAAGATATTTCAGAATCATTATCAGCTCCAAAAGCTTGAGCAGTTAATCCCGTTATGCCCATTCGCAAAAAGCCAAAACCCCAATAAATAAAATTAAATATCATTGAACCTAACGCAATTGCGCCAAGGTAAACAGGAGATTCCAAATGTCCCATTACTGCTGTATCTACAGAACTTAGCAGAGGGATCGTGATGTTGCTTATAATATTTGGAATTGCCAAATGAAGGATTTGTTTATTCAACTTATCTACTTTTTGAAAAATTTGAAACTTATTTTTGTTATTTCAAACTGAGCGAAGCGAATGAGAAATCTTATAAAAAAGATTCTCACGTCGTCCCGAAAGGAATCGGGACTCCTCAGAATGACAGAATTATAATTTTTGTGAACTCAATAGAAATAAAAATATCTAATCATTATTAGAATATATTTTTTCTGCCTTTTCCGCGGCGGTTACAATTCCTTTTATCATCGAAGAACTGAATCCGTTATGTTCCATTTGATTCAAGCCGGATATCGTAATACCTTGAGGTGTAGTTACTTTATCAATTTCTCGTTCAGGATGTTTGCCTTCTTTCAGCAGCATGGATGCTGCTCCTTTAGCTGTTTGTGCCGCCATTACTAATGCTTCATGCGAATGGAAACCAATTTCAATTCCTCCTTGTGAAGCCGCCCTTATTGCTCTTAAGAAAAATGCAGTTCCGCAAGCACATAATGCTGTTGCCGCTCCCATTAACTCTTCATTTATCTGGATTGTTTTACCTACTGAATTAAAAATTATTTTTGCTAACTCAACAGCTTCACTATCTTTTTCTTCAGCACAAATACAAGTCATTGATTCTTGAATTGCTATTGCTGTATTAGGCATTACTCTTACAACTGGCAAATCAATTCCAATATGACTTTTTATCTGCTTAATTGATGCACCCGAAACCACAGAAAGAATTGTATGAACGCTTGGATTCAAAACAGTTTTAATATCTTCCATTACTGAATTTAATTGTTGAGGCGTTACTGCCAGTATAATTATTTTAGTTTCGGTAACAGCTTTTTTATTATCACTACTTGTAATAAAACCTTTGTCGGTAAATTCTGCAAGATCGTTAATCCTTCTTCTTGTTAGAATTATTTCCGACGGTTTATATTTGCCGGACTTAACTATTCCGGAAGCAATTGCGCTGCCAATGTTACCACATCCAATTATTGATATTTTATTCATTCTAAATCCTATGTTAAACTTTTAAAATTTCACCTTCACTTTTAGCAATCACCACAGCTCCACAACTATCGCTCCAAACATTTATCATGGTTCTGCTCATGTCCAAGAGTCTATCTACAGCTAGAATTAAACCAATCCCTTCTAGAGGCAATCCGACTGCAGTTAAAATTATCGTCATCATTACTAAACCAGCCATTGGTATACTTGCTGCACCAATAGATGCAAGCAAAGAAGTTAATACAACGATAACTTGCTGAATTACTGTAAGCTCAACCCCATAAGCCTGAGCAATAAAAATTGCTGCTACACACTCGTAAAGTGCAGTACCATCCATATTAATTGTTGCACCTAAGGGAAGTGTAAAACTAGTAATTTTGTTTGATACTCCTGAGTTATGTTCTACCGCTTCCATTGTTAATGGCAATGTTGCACCGGAGGATGAAGTAGAAAATGCCGTTAATAACGGTGTTCTCATCGACTTAAAATGCAGAAGAGGACTAGTTCTTCCAACAAACTTTAATATTAATGGTAATGTTATTGTACCATGAATAATTAAAGCCAGCAATACGGTTATCATATAAATACCCAATCTTCCAAATATTGAAAGAAGAGAATCAATATCACCTGCTTGCTCAGCTACTATCCCAGCGACTAATCCCAAAATACCCAATGGAGTAAATTTTATGATAAACATTGTCAACTTCATCATTACTTCAAAAGCCGAATTGAAGAAATCAGTTAAAGTAGCCTGTGATTTATCATCAACCTTTGTAATGAAATAACCAAATAATAATGAGAAGAATATTATAGAAAGCATTTTCCCTTCGGTAAAAGCTTCAAATAAATTGGAAGGAATAATATTTATTAATGTCTCTCCAAAAGAACCACTCGTAGCTGAGAGCCCTTCTACCTCCTTTACAAATCCTAAATCGGCTCCAACACCAGGCTTAAAAATATTAACAAGTACTAATCCAACTAAAATTGCCAGAAAACTTGTGCTTATATAATATGAAAAAGTTTTTATTCCTATTCTACCTAAATTTTCTCCACTGCCAATATTTGCAACCCCGGAAATTATTGAAGTTAAGAGAAGCGGGACAATAATCATTTTAAGGGATCTTAAAAATAAATCTCCCATCCAAACAATTAAATTAACATGTTCGGTAAAAAGGATTCCGTAAAATATTGCTATTATTAAAGCAATTAGTATTTGCCAATGCAGTGCGATTTTTTTTAACATATTCTATAAAAGTTTATTGATTATTTCGTCACAAATCATGTAACCATTTTTTGTACAGCTTAAGACCGAGTTATTTTCTTTTAGATAACTTTCTTCTATAAAGCTATTTATAATATTTTTCTTTTCAAAATACCAATCATGATAAAATGATTTCACTAATTCTAAATCCAGTCCCTTGCTTCTTAATCCCAGCATTATTATTTCATCCAGCATCTGGTTTTGATTTATTACCTCTTCTCCCCTGACAGCATTACCATTTTGTTCTATTTCTGTAATATATTTTTTCAAACTAGAAAAATTCCACCATCTTTTTCCATCAACAAATGAGTGAGAAGCAGTACCGAAACTTAAATAATCTTTATATTGCCAATAATAAAGATTCTGTCTGCACTCAAAACCATCCCTAGCAAAATTAGAAATTTCATACTGATCAAAATTATTGTCTTCTAAAAAATCCATTGTATATTTATACAAATCAGCATCATGATTCTCATTATTCATTTTAATTTTACCGTCAAGCACCATCTTGTTTAAAATTGTTCCCCTTTCCAGAATTAAACTATACGCAGAAATGTGCTTGATAGGCAGACTAACTACAATATCAAGATTTTCTTTCCAAGTTGATTGAGTTTGATTCGGCAAGCTAAAAATTAGATCAGCACTAATATTATCAAAGCCTGCACTTACTGAATTTTGTACCGTCTCAATTGCAGTTTTTTTGTCATGAATTCTTGTTAAAAATTTTAATTCGGCATCATCAAAAGTTTGTATACCAATACTTATTCTGTTTACTCCTGTAGTTCTAAACTCATTTAATTTATTTTTTGTGACAGTACCCGGGTTTGTTTCAAGTGTAATTTCTGCTTTTGGTGATAATTTAAAATTAGTATTGATTGAGTTAATTATTTCGGCAATATATTTTGGCTCCATAAATGAAGGGGTTCCTCCGCCAAAAAATATCGTGTCTATTATTCGATTATCCGAATACAATTTTGAGTAATGCTCAATTTCTTTTTTGATTACAGTAAGGTAGGGTTCAATATTATCATAGCTGACTAAAGAGTAAAAATCACAATAAATACATTTGTGATCACAAAAAGGAATATGGACATAAATTGCAGTATTTTTCAAGGCTTTAAAGATGTTAAAATTGAAGTGTTATAATAATAAACTTTGAGGAATAAATCTTAAACAAGATTTTAGAAAAAAGATGCCGATTCCTATCAGATGAAGGAACCGGCATTAACAAAATAAAAATATGTTAATAATATTTTCTTATAGCTCCACATCCGCTTCAATTACTATTTCAACTCTTCCCCTTAATTGAAAAGGAGTTGCTGTACCGGTAATATTCGATAAAGTTAAACTCGCCTGAAAACATAAATCATTCTGCTGATCACCGATTACACTTAAATAAGTATTTATAGCGTCAATCTGTTTTTCATTCAGTTCAAGTGTATATGGAGTATCAATATTACTTGCAGCAGCATAATTATTAATTGTGTATGTAAAAAGCACATCGCCAAATTGGTCAGCTAACACCGCTGTTACATCCCCCTGTAAGCCAGGAGATGCAACTTCAGTCCAATATGCAGCCGAAACAAAAGTTGCACTATTAACATCTTCTTGATTGTCCCTCCATTCCTCATAATCAGAAAGACAAAAGTTTTCTGATTCTGTCAATACAGTATTTGTTCCACTTGTGGAAAAATTAACAATTAAGGGAACATTAACTTTTAATTTATTCAATTCATCACAACCATTAACAAACACCAATGAAGCAATAAGTAGTGATAGTAGTATTTTTGTTATTTTATTCATGTTTCTCTCCTTTAAAATTCAAAGTTTAAGCCTGCAATTAATGCAGTCTGTGAGCCAATATTTATATCGGCATTAATAACCAATACAGCTAATCTTAGAGCAGCACCAAGTGTTAATCTAACTCCGTTGTCACCATCAAGGCTTGCTTTAACCTCTGTCTCTCCTGCAAAGTCATCTTTATAAGTATAATCAATATCCAATGTTGTTGATTCATATTGCAAACCGCCATATAATGTTACCAGTCCGAACGAACGGCTAGCATGTGCGTTGAAAGCAAGATTTGATGTTTCAATTAATAAATCTGGTCCATCGAGTGCGAATTTATTATACATTATTTGTACTGCGATGTCGACAGGCAATAATGGAATATACTGACTTATGCTATGTTTTACCCCAATTCCAAAAAGGTCAAAAGATACATCCTCAACATCAATTGCAGGAATATATCTAAGCATAAGTTCGGTCCCTAATGTACTAACTGCAATTTGAGGCATCACCATAGGAACTGTAGATTGATTTACACCAGGAGGATAAATCAGGTAGCCCTCGGTTCCGGGAACAGCGGCACCTTTTTCACCAAAAAATGTTGCTGTCTCAGTCCCATCATCTAACTTAAAAGTTTGCTGATCTTCAGGTATGAAAATCATCATTCCAATTAAGCTAAACTTAAAACCAAACAACTTTGATACGCTTGCTGAATAGTAGCCCCCAGAGTTAAGATATGTTCCGGACCAGGTTGCCAAAGGTGTTGAATAACCTTTTTGTAGATCTTCAGATAGTTCATTGAACCTATCCTCGAACTGCGCTTGAAGTGAGATGGTGCAAAATAAAATTAAAACTATAGGTAATAATTTTTTCATTTATTTACTCCCTTTTATTTGAAGAATTATTCAATTAGATAATAATATTAATTATTATAATAGTAAAATAAGGATTCTTATTAAAAAGGCAATATAAAAATAGTTTTATTACTTATTATGATATAGATCAAAATTGAAGAAATCTCAAATAGTAACTGCAATCAATTCCTTTGCCGCTTGAATATTACTTTTAGTAACTTTTTCTCCGCTTAATAATTTTGCAATTTCAGTAACCCTCTCTTCATTATTTAATTTTTTAATCAAACTTATTACCCGATCAGAATTAGTTTCCTTCTGAACTTTGTAATGATGATTTGCAAAAGCAGCAATTTGGGGCAGGTGAGTTATGGAAATAATTTGATGACTTGTAGATAAATTCTTTAAAACCTTTCCAACTTTTTGAGCTATTCTTCCACTAACTCCGGTATCAATTTCATCAAAGACAAGCAGCGGAAGTTTTTCCGTCTTTGCCATAACACTTTTAATTGCGAGCATTGTTCTTGAAATTTCGCCGCCCGAAGCTGTTTTAGCAAGGGGTTTAACATCCTCACCGGCATTTGTAGAAATATAAAATTCAACAATATCAATTCCATTGGAATTTGTATTTAATTTCTTTCCATCCATTTCGACATAATTTTCAGTGGAAATATTTTCTTCATAATCAAATCTTACTTCAAATTTGGAATCCGTTATTCCTAAGTAATTTAGAGCATTCTCAATTTCTTTCTCTACCTTTTTTGCTTCTTTTTTTCTTTGTTCACTTAATTGAAGCGCATGTTTTTTTACTTCATTTCTAATTTTATTCGCTTCTTTTTCAATACTGTTAATTCTTTCAGAAAAATTCTCTGCAATAGATAATTCCGCTTCAATTTTTGCTTTGAACTTTAAAACATTTTCTAAAGTGCTTCCGTACTTCTTTTTAAGCAAATGAATTGCACCGGCTCTTTCCCTTATATCATCAAGTGTGGATGGATCAATTTCAATTTTATCACGATAATCCCGTATAAAATCGCCGACATCTCGTACAAGTTCTAGAGCTGAATTTATCTCTTCTGTTTTAGGTTTAACTGCATCATCAATTCTACTGATCGAATCAATTTTATTTTTGATATTTACCAGCAGATCGTAAGCACAAGTTTCATCGTCATAAATAGCGGAATAAATCTGAGATGATGAATCAAAAAGTTTTTCGGAATTTTCTAATATGTTTAACTCTTTTTCAAGCTTAAGATCTTCGTCTTTCTCGGGAGAAATTGCATTTATTTCTTTTAACTGAAATTTATTCAACTCCAGTTTTTCCTTAAGATTTTTTTCATTCTTTTTTAGTGAACCGATTTCAGCAATGATCTGAAGTAATTTACTTCTGGCATTTTGGTAATCGGAAAACTCTTTGTTTATACTGCAGAATTCATCTAAAAAATCAATATGTGTTTCTGTACGGAGTAACGATTGATGATCGTGCTGACCGTGCAAATCAATCAGCAAATCACCAACTTGCTTAATCAAAGAAAGCTGAACAGGTGTATCATTAATAAAACATCGGTTTGAACCTTTTAGTGAAATTTCCCTTCTTAGAATTAATTCTTGAGTAAGCTCAAAATCTCGTCCTACTAAAAATTGTTTAACTTTATCGTTTTCACCAACCTCAAAAATACCTTCCACAAAAGATTTCTGAGCTCCTTTTCTCACAGTTTCTATTGAAGCTCTTTCACCAAGCAAAAGACTTAA
>RCND010001697.1_pt1 | contig 12444 bp, 13 predicted proteins | sample 2041351 | NCBI WGS metagenome assembly RCND01 (sample SAMN09708230, study PRJNA481090) | Marine sediment metagenome, whole genome shotgun sequencing project. | biome: marine sediment; feature: ocean; material: sediment; isolation source: Sewage treatment plant 12B marine sediment (STP12B) ...
ATTACTCTGTTTGAGTCCATTATAATCCCGGCACAAATGGTCGTTGAGTTGATAGCGGGTCAGTACGATATTTTTGTTTTGCAGCAGTATTTCCAAAAGATCAAATTCTGAAAGACTTAACTGTATAGGTGTACCTTCCAAGCGTACTTCTCTGCTTTTTGTATCTAGTGTCAAGCTACCGATGCTGACTAGGGTGTTCTTTTGCGGTATTTCTCTGCGCAGCAATGCTCTGATACGTGCTAAAAGTTCGATGTTTGAGTAGGGCTTACAAAGATAGTCATCTCCACCTGCATCCAAGACACTCACCCGATCATCGATCTCAGTATTTGCAGAAAGCATCAGTACAGGGGTTACAATACCTTCTTCCCTGACTAGAGAGAGCAGACTCAGGCCATCACCATCGGGTAAATTCCAGTCAAGTAAGATCAAGTCATAACGTTTCTCATCTATAAGACCTATGGCATCACTGTAGGTATAGGCAACATCACAATGGTAGCGTTCTTTTTCCAATAACTGTTTTAACTGATCTGCAACGGGGCGTTCATCTTCTACAACAAGTAAATTCACCAATTTTCCTTTGTCTTTCTTCTTGTATTTATTATAGATTTTTTTACCTTCATCAAATCTTCATGATTCTATTTTATACTTGAACATCTTATACAAAAGGAGCCTCCATGAAAACGGTTATGAAGACACACATACCAACTATTGCTTTTTTCTTTCTCTTTGCTTCTGAGTTTACCTATTACCTTTTGATCTTACAAACAGGTATTGTTGAATACCATCACTCTTTAATGTCTGAGATCTGGATGGTTCCGGTAGGGGGCATACTGGGGATCATAACATCGATCTTTCTTTTTAAAGAACGTCAATGGCTGATTCCTTTTCTACTTATGCTTCAACTTTTACTCTCGGTCAATTATGCCTCCGCTAACGGCATTGAACTCTTTTTACTTGGACTCATCAGTGGATTGACCGCACCCATGCTCATTGCGGGAATTAAGCGTTTCTGGGTTGTCGTATTTGCCTTGGCACTCTCTTATACCTATGGTACATACTATTTTCATGTACATGCTTTGGACAGAACAGACATTGCTCTTTTCTTATCGCTTGTTGCCTTGATAGCTTCATTTTTCGCAGAGATGCAAGAGCGTAAAAAACATACAGGCACACTCACGTTATACAGTGTAGGAAGTATCTTTTTATGGTTACTGTTGGATGCTTCATTATTTGAGACACTTTCACGAGACAGTGCAATGTATCTATGGGGAGATGATGGCTTTACATGGAATATTATTCTTTTTCACGTCATTGGCTTGATCACTGCTTATAAAGCGAGAGACTGGAGACATAATAACCAAGTGCTCATTGCACTGTTTATCCTTACCTTTACACTTTATTCTTTAGGATGGCAAATCGCTCTGAGTATCGTTTATCCTTTTGTGATCTCTTATTACAATGTCATCATTCTTAGAGCATTAATGCGTCTGCCTTATGTGCTTCTTGCCATGATGGCATTGAGTTTATGGATGGCATCAGGCTTAGGTTTACTTGTAGGACTGAGTGGCTCATTTGCTATAGCGTGGGCTACTTTAATGTTACTCATACTGGTAGAAGTCACCAAAGCCTTTAACAACCCTTCTCTAAGAGTGCTCAAAGCACTCTTTACATTTCGTATCATCACGAATCCATCAAATACACTATAAAGGATATAGTATGAAAAACACGCTTCTCTTTTCGATTCTTGCCTCATCATGGCTTCTGGCAGGTAATCTTGTCGTTACACAGGCAAATGTACAAGCCCATACAGAGGTATTTGGTGATTCGTCGATCAATCCACAGACTACATCTTTAACGTCTCATTTAAGCGTAGGAAAAAATATCGAGTCCCTCAAAGGCAGTATAGATATATCAATTTCCCAACTCAAAAGTGACAATACGGATAGAGATGAACATATGGTTGAAGCCATACACAGTAGTAAATATCCTCTTGCAACATACACTTTTAAAAAGGTAGAAAAATCGGCTACAGGATATACGGTCAATGGCATACTTAACTTTCATGGTGTCAAAAAACCATTGACGATACAGGCAAAAATAGCAAAAACAAAAAAAGGGCTCAGCTTTAAAGGAACATCCTCTTTTTTAATGTCAAGTTACAATGTAGCGCCGCCAAAAATGTTTTTCTTAACGGTACGTGATCAAATCGACTTAAACATTGATGTGATGTTTAAAAAACGTTAAGAGGTATGAATGTTTAAATCATTTCTTCGTTACAAATACAAGAGTATTCTTATTTTGATCTCTGCTACCTCTGCCATTGCTTCGATCTTTTTGATCACAGCATTAGGTAACGGTATCATAAGTATGTATGCGACTATGCTCAAAACAGAAGGCGATATTATTGTCATGCAGCGTGGTGTGGCCGATACCTTTTTCTCAGATGTCAATGTGTCACTCATCGTAGAGATTGAACCTCTAGCAGGTGTCTCTACCGCACAGGGTGTCATTGTTGGAGCAGGGTCAATCGATATTGTTCCTATTGCCGGTATTTATGGTATCACAGAAAATCGTATGCCCAACTACACATTAAGTAAAGGTGCCTATCCCAAAGAGGGAGAAGTGATCTTGGGAGACTCCATTGCTTCTATTTTAGATCATCCATCATCTATTGAACTTTTAGGAAGTACTTTTCAGGTATCCGGTATTTACCAGAGTGATATAGGGTTTGAAAATGGCGGTGTTGTTATTCCCATCCTGGATGCACAAAAACTTTTTCATAAAAGTGCTTCTTTTCTTTTAGTCTCTCTGTCCGATATGCAAAAAGAAAATGAAGAGATCATCGCAAGTATCAAAGCCCTTAGTGACAATATTGAAGTAAAATCAACCAATGAATTCATAGACAATTACAACCAGTTCAAGATCATACGCATCTCGAGTGGGGTGATCGCATCTATCTCATTCTTTATGGGTTTTTTAGCCATAGTCAGTCTTATGAGTATGATGATCAATGACAGACGATATGAATTTGGTATCAAACGTGCGGTAGGTATCTCCCAGACAAAAATTATTTTTCATATTGTCATTGAAGTCATGGCTATCACACTTTTTGCTTTTATAATGGCTTATGGTATCAGCCTCTTTCTTTTAGAACAGCTGCAACATGTTGAAAAGTTCCAAGGGTATTTAAGTGGAGAAATAGACCATACCCTCTTCATACAGTTACTCATTGGGTCTATGAGCATGGCAGTGATCGGTGCATTGATCCCCGCTGTGATCGCAGCAAGAGTAGATCCTATTATTTTGATCAACAGGGGACAATAAATGTTAGAAGTTAAACACATTTCACATGATTATGATGCTGAGAGAATTCTATATGATATTAGTTTCAACATCCAACCTAAAACATTTACAGTGATTACGGGAGAGAGCGGAAGTGGTAAGTCTACACTGCTTTCTATTATCTCAACACTCCTTAAACCTACATCGGGAGAACTCTTGTTTGAAGGTAGAGCAAGTACAGAGATCAAGAATATTAATCATTTTCGTAATCAGGATGTAGGCTTTATCTTTCAGTTTCATTATTTGATCTCTCATTTAACTGTTTATGAAAATGTTGCTATGGTCACCAAAAAATCAAGATCAGAGATAGAAAATCTACTCTTGAAACTTGATATAAAGCAGTTAAAAGACAAATATCCCGATCAAATTTCAGGAGGTCAACGACAACGTGTTGCCATCACACGTGCTATTATCAACTCACCCAAATATATCTTTGCTGATGAACCTACAGGCAACCTAGACTCAAAAAATTCAAGTATTGTCTTTGATCTCTTGCGTGAACTCCCGGCTACAGTCATTGTCGCAACGCATGACCTTTCACAAATACTTCCCAGTGATAGAATAATTTCTCTTAAGGATGGACACTTATGCTAAAAACACGTCTTCTGCCACATATCTATTTTTCCTATCTATTTTTAATACTGGGAGCAGTTTTTGGTCTTCTCTATGCTTTACAGCTCATAGGTATTGGCCAGGATCTTATACGTGCAGATATCTCTCGAAGCCTTCATCTTACTTTGATGCTTTACGGTTTTATACCTTTAATGTTGGCACTTTTACCCTTTGCACTGTTCGATAAAGAGGGTCTCATGACGCAGAAAGGTATTAAACACCTCGAACGCTTCTTTATGCTCTGGTACATTTTTTTAGTCTTTACGATGTTTGCACTTCTGTCAGGCATCTCACGTTCACTTCCTTTTTATGACTTTCCCTATGAGCTCAATGGATTGTTGGCATTTGCAGGGTTCTTTTATCTTTTAGCTATTTTAGACATTATAAAGTCTTACAGCGTTAAACCCCAATGGGTCAAGGTCTCTCTTGCAGCGGTCATCATCAGTCCTTTTGCTCTTTTACTTTTAATGAACCCTGACTATGGACAGGTAGAACAAATGCTTATGGGGCCGCATGGAGACAATACACTGGGTATGAGTTTTGCATTGCTTGCGATCTACTATTTGGCGATCAAACTTGCCTCACCGCACATTACATTTGTAACGCGTTGGCATATACTATGGCAGATCCCTTTAGGATTCTACATACTTTCTGTACTCTATCGTTCATTTGTAGGTTCATTAAGTTATGAAGCAGAGTGGTTCTTCCAATATTTGACACTCCTCTATATCCCCATACTCTACAGATGGTGGAAAGATGCCGAGCTCAGCATCCATAAGAACATTACATTATTCATCTCTATACTGGCTTTTCTCTTTGTAGATATTCAGGGAAATATACTCTTTGTACCAGAACTCAGAGCACTTTTTCATCGTAATGATCTGGTTGTAGGTCATTCACATATAGCGGTGGGGATAGGATTACTTTTTCTTGCTTTGGCTATTATTGAGCCTTTTATTAAAGCCTCTAGACGTCGTATACTATTTTTAGCATCCATGCTGATACTCATGACATTTGTTTTATCTGTGAATGGATTTTCACAGGCAGGGTTTACAGAGGTAGATACCATGACTATCTGGGGATGGCGTGCTGTCTTTGGAGCCTTATTCCTTTTTGGATTGCTTTTTTTAAGGAACTTTCTAAACTTTTCAAAACAACTTTCTTTATTGAAGACATTAAGCCCTGTACGGGTGTATCATTTCATTGCTTTTGCCTCAGATGGTATGGGTGGATTAATGCTGTTATTATTTGGAGCTGCACTCTATGGCTTGATAGGTCAAGCGTTTTCCCCCGGATACCAGGAAATTGTCTTTGGCTTTGTCTTTGGCATAGGACTTATTCATCTCATGGGGTTTTTACTTCCACATTATGCCCACCCATTGGCAATGGCAACCGTTATTGTCCGTACGCTCACAGCAGGAGGTTTTTTTGCACTCTATAAGGCTGATGTTCTAGGTTGGATCGCATTGGCTATTGCTGCTATTGACTTGGTTTTTGTCCTGGTCTATTTACTTTACATACAAAAGGAAACACATGAAACACATACTTCTTGCTAGTCTACTCTTAACCGGATCGCTTTTTGCCAACTTTAAAGTGGGAGATACCCTTCCGTCTATTACACTCGAAGATCAATTTGAAAAAGAATTCACAGTAGGGGAGAAAGACACACTTCTTATTATGGCATTTGAAAAAGATATTTCTGTTGTGGTAAATGAGTATCTTAAAACACAAGAGGGATCATTCTTAGATACACACCATGCCAAATATATTTCAGATATCAGTACCATGCCTTCTTTCATTACCTCCATGTTCGCACTGCCGAAAATGAAAAAATATCCATTTTCTGTTATGTTGATCAATGATGAATTTGGTGAACAGTTCAATCGACAAGAAGGGAAGATCACTGTCTATACACTTAAAAAACATAAGATCAAAGAAATCAAGTATGTAACACCACAAGCATTTCCACTTGTTTTCCCACGCTAATGAAAACAGTTTCTGAAGGAAAATTTACGGGTGAGTTTGATAGTTCACAAAATATCAGCCTACTGGATATTCTTCGGTGGAAACTTTTTCAAAACCCAAAGTTGTCTCTAAAGAGAAGGCCTAAAATACTTCCTTTGGAAGTAGTCACAGATCTTCAAAGCTTAGATCAAAAAGAAGATTTTATCTGTTGGCTTTCCCATGCTTCTTTTCTCATTCAGCTCAAAGGAAAACGTATTCTTATTGATCCTGTATTTGGAGATATCCCTTTTTATAAAAGAGAGATCCCCACGCCTTACCGTGTTGAAGACTTAGGTCAGATTGATTATTTACTTATTTCCCACACACATTATGACCATTTTGACAAAGCATCCATTCGTGCCCTTGATAAAATGAAACCCAAAGCGATCATTCCGCTCAATATGAGAAAAATACTGAAGAAAACCGCAGTAAACATCTCTTCACATGAACTTGACTGGTATGAAGCGTACCAAACAGAAGACCTCACTATTACACTGGTTCCTGCAAGACATTGGAGCCGTCGTTCTTTCTTTGACAAAAACAATGTTTTATGGGGAGGGTATATACTTAGTATAGAAAATAAAACGATCTACTTTGCAGGAGATACTGCGGTTGGCTCACATTTTAAAGAGATAGGGGAACGATACAATATAGATGTGGCACTTTTACCTATTGGTGCGTATAAACCAGAATTTATCATGAAGGATAATCATCTCAATCCCCAAGAAGCCTTTGATGCCTTCGAAAAATTGCAAGCCAAACAAATGATACCCATGCACTACGGTACTTTTAATCTTACAGATGAACCTTTAGATGAACCCCTTCAGTGGATGCAAAAGATCGATGAAAAAAATCCAAATAAAATCATTTTTCTAAAAGCAGGGGAAGTACTAAATATATAAGTATAAATGCGTTGATGTTGTGGATATTAGCTATAATAACCCTATGAACAGCAAAAATGAACCTCATTCTTTTTCCACACAGATACTGGACTTTTATTTTAATTTATCTTCTAAGCCACCTTTACCTGAAGGTGTAGAAGCTATCTACCCTTTTGAAAACCCTGAAACTAAAAGGCTCATGCAAACATTTTTTAACAAATACTATGATGACACTAGGTCTCGCACCTACCTTGTAGGTATTAACCCAGGTAGGCTTGGTTCGGGTATTACGGGCATTGGTTTTGCAGATGCATACCATCTGGAGAACTACTGTGACATACCTAACAGTTTTGACAAGCGAGTAGAAATAAGCGCGGCTTTTATGTTTGAAGTCATGGAAGCTTATGGCGGGGGAGAGAAGTTTTATAAAGATTTTTTCTTTACAACGGTGATGCCCCTTGGTTTGCTTAAAAATGATAAAAACTATAACTACTATGATGACCTGGAAACTCAAAATGCCTTAGAACCTTTCATCAAAGAGACACTACTTAAACAAATGTCTTTTCCCCAGGCAAAACCGAACATCATCTGCGTAGGACAAGGAAAAAACTTTAAATACCTCAAAGCCTTTAATGACAAACACCACTGTTTTGAGAGTATAGAAGTTGTGCCTCATCCTAGGTGGGTGATGCAGTATAGGCGTAAAGAGAAAAGTAAGTATATTGATGTTTATTTAGAAGCTTTAAAGAGCGTAAACTCCTAATACATCAAGATATATTGATATATTAACAATTTTATGTTATAGTCAAATATCAAATAAGCTATTGGAGTACAAATGAACGAAAAAAGAAGATTACACATACATATGTCAGTAGACAGCATAGAAGAGGGCATAGGTTTTTACTCTACCCAATTTGGAGCAGAACCTACAAAAGTAAAAGAAGATTACGCTCAATGGCTTGTGGATGACTTGTCTTTGAACTTTGCCATTTCTACACGTGGCGAAGAAAAAGGCATTAACCATTTGGGTGTGCAGTATGAGAGTGATGACGCCTTAGAAGTTGCTCAAACAGCTTTTGAAGCAAAAGGCATCAAAGGTAAAGAAGACAAAGGTGCGGTGTGTTGTTACAAAGAGTCTAACAAATACTGGGTAGAAGATCCTACAGGTATGGTATGGGAGAATTATCACTCTATGGGCGATGTAGAAGTCTATGGTGTGGATGCTGAAGACACGGAAGACGGCTGTTGTGTACCTACATTTGCTAAGTTCTCAGAAACACCTTCCTGTACGCCTACGAAAGATGGTAGTAGCTGCTGTTAAGAGCTACTGATACTGAAATTTATTTCTATACTCGCCCGGTGTTAAAGAGGTCTCTTTTTTAAACAGTCTTCTAAAACTACTCTCGTTATAGAAGCCTACATCATTGGTAATGTGTTCAAAACTATGTGAAGTATTGATGAGTTGTGTTTTTGCTTCTTCAATACGTAGGTTTTGGAGGTATTTGGTAGGCGTAGTAGAAAGTGTTTTTTTAAATAAACGTAAAAATGTACGCTCTTGCATCTTCATTTTTTTTGCTAACTCTTTCGCACCTATATTTTTAGATAGGTTTTTCTTCGCCCATATTATTAGTTTTTTGATTTCTTCATCTTCAATAAGCATAAAGTTCGTGAGATCCTTGTATGAGCGTTGGGAGTCTCTTCCTCTGTCTACCAAGAGTAAGTTCGCACATTTGTTTGCCGTATCTTTAGAGAGGTACTTTTCTATCAAATATAAAGTCAAGTCAACACTGGCACTCATACCGCCTGCTGTGATGATATTGCCTTCATCAATTAAAATTTTCTCACTTTCCAAGTTTACATTTGGAAATGTCTCTTTAAACAATGCTTCATAGATCCAATGTGTTGTGGCTCTTTTAAAGTCCAACAATCCCGTCTGTGCAAGAATGAAACTACTCGCACAGACTGAGGAGACAAGTGCACCATCATGAAACATCTTTATGATCCATGCTGTAAGTTTTGTATCTTGATACATGACATTTATCTCTCCCATGAGGGGAGGGAAGATGATTATGTCATAAACATCATTTGATGCAATGGGAGTTGTCTCTATATGTATGTGTTGGTTCGTAAGCTTTAGGTTGTCATCTACTGAAAGATAAGTGATCTTAAATTTTGCTTCTGATTTTTGCTTTGTATAGTGACTTGCGATATGGAAAATGTCGTCCATACCTGTCGCACCAGATATCAGTGAATCTTTCATCAAAACGATACCTACAGAGATGGTTTTTTGCATTATATGTCCTAAATAGCAATAAATATGTCATAAATGACTATTGTGCAGTATAACATATTTTGTAATAATGAGGAAAATACAATAAGGATAACAGATGAAAATTCATCATTTAAGAAATGCAACGTTCATCATAGAGTCTCAAAATCGTTTTATATTGGTTGATCCGATGTTAGGTGCAAAAGGTTCACTCCCGCCATTTTCACGACTCAAACATAAAGCACAGAATAATCCCCTTGTAGCGCTTCCCCATAACGCTTCTGAACTTTTAGCAAAAGTAACACATACACTGGTAACGCATTCACAAAAGTGGGGTATAGAAGCACTGACACATACAGACCATTTTGATGTTGCAGGAAGAACATTTTTAGAGAAAAAACAAATACCTGTAGCAACGTTAAAACACGATACACCTTATATGAGAAAACACCATATCAATGTAACGCTAGAGCTGGAATACTGGAAAAAGAAAGCGTATCTTGATGGGACTATTACCGCTATACCTGCGAAGCATGGACATGGGTTCATCCATAATCTTATGGCAAATGGTGCAGGGCTGTTACTAGAGCTAAAGGACGAACCATCACTGTACATTAGTGGCGACACCGTACTTACAGATGATGTTAAGAAGGTACTAAAAGAATTAAAGCCAGATATTACAGTGGTTGCGGCAGGCAATGCAAGCATAGATGTGGGAGGAGATATACTTATGCCCATGGAGGAGATAGTAGATTTTATCAAACGCTCACCTTCAAAAGTGATAGCGAACCATTTAGAAGCGTTAAATCATTGTCCTATCACTAGAGAGGAGTTAAAAAAAGTGTTGATAGAGAACGAACTGTCTGATAAAGTATTCATTCCTAATGACGGTGAAACTCTGGAGTTTATTTCAGAAGGGTAAAAAACTATTTAGTAGGGATATACCCTCCCACACTTTGTATGAACTCCTGTGAATCACCAGAACTTTTCTATATTGCACTTATCGCAGTGAAGGCCTTCTATCTTCTTACATTTATCGTTTCAAAGTTGATATATGATCTTGACTCACCCCAGGAGAGAGCAGCATTTTGGCACAGTATTACAAGATACTTGACCTTGGCATTGGTCATTTCTACTTTTTCACTCAATACATTTGGTGTATCGATGTTGCTTCCTATTATGTTTGCCTATCTTGTGCAGATACCGCTGTCCGTGTATATCAATAAAAAGTATATGTCAAATGGAGTGAATCCTATTAATTAATCATAGTATTTTATGTTATACGAGTCCAAAATGATTGATTGGGCCATGGCCTTTGCCTAAGATCTTGTCTTTCCCTTTTTCTATGGCCTCATTAAGATAGTTACAGCCTTTTACTGTAGCCTCTTCCAAACCAAATCCTAAACCCATATACGTTGCAATACTTGAAGATAAACTGCACCCTGTGCCATGGGTGTTTATAGTGTCTATGGCTTTGTTATGGATGGTCGTGCATTGTTTACTTACATGACTGTATAGTATGTCAGTCATCTCTTTAGAGAGTTCCAGGTGTCCACCTTTAAGGAGAATAGAGGTGTGATACATCTCTCCTAACTCTTTTGCCGAGGCTTCTATGTTCTCCCGGTTTATACTGTGTCCTACAAGTAACTCTGCTTCAGGGATATTAGGTGTGATGAGGGTCACTTTAGGCAGGAAGGATCTAAGGCTTTTTACTGCTTCATCTGTGATGAGTTTGTCACCTGATGTGGCTATCATCACAGGGTCTAAGACGATGTTTTTGATGTTATACTTCTCTAGAGTATTTGCAACAGCTTCTATGACTTCAGAAGAGTGGAGCATGCCTATCTTGACTGCGTCAAAGTTGATATCATCAAACACAGCTTCCATCTGCTTGATGATGTGTGGTACCGGTATGGGGTGTATATCTGTCACACCCTGGGTATTTTGTGCAGTCGTAGCCGTGATGACAGAGGCTGCGTAGCCACCATTGGCAGAGATACTTTTAATGTCTGCCTGTATGCCTGCGCATCCTCCCGAGTCTGATCCTGCTATGGTCAGGACTGTATGGTAGGGAGTACTCATATCTTCCATGCCTCTTGTTTATAGGCAGAGTCCCAGAACATCCACTCAAGCTTGGAAGTTTTGATGAAGGATTCTTCCATTTTTGCCAGATTCTCTACGGATGCTGTTTGCGCGTATTTGTTACAGATATCTATGGCCTGCTGTACGGCTTCTGCAAACGCATCACTTGCGTAGGTTTCTATCCAGGTTTGGTAGGGGTTATTCTCTTTATGACTTTGATGGGCTACAATGTAATCTCCCACCTCTTTATAAATAGTAAAACAGGGTAATACAGCTGCGATGCCCACTTCTACAGAAGCGTTATTGACAATACGTGCCAAGTAGCTGTTGTAGAGTTCACAGGTAGGAGAAGGCTCTGGGTTGATGTATTCTTCTTTTAAAAAGACTTTATGCAAGGCATTTTCTACTTCAATGATCCCCGTTGCTGATTCATAAAAGAATTGCGTTTCTGTAAGGTCATGACATTTTGTACCTACAGTAACCAAGGATTTTTTGTATTCAGACAGATAGAGTGAATCTTGATTAACATAAAAGCCAAAGGTATCTTTGTCCAGTGCACCACTCATCAAGTCTTTTACAAAGCCATGTTTGACTATCTCTTGAAAAATAGATTCTGTTTTTTCTCGGGTTTTTTCGTACCAGTTTTCCATAGTGTATTCCATTCAGAAGTAAAATTTGAGTCATCATAGCAAATGATTCTTTAGGTTATGGAGTGAGGCAAGGAGTATGTAAATATCACATAATAGTATTTGTTTTTTTTATAAAAATGTTTTATTCAAACTTATTTTAGATAAAATAAGTTTAGTAAATACATAATATTATGTTTAAAAGGTCTAGTATGCTTCAAAATATCAAAGTTTTTCTCTTAACTGTAGGGATGTCCTTAGCTATAGGATTGATAAGTTTTTTTCAATTTCATTTAGGTTTTTGGATATCCATAGGGGTTAGTTCTCTCTCTGTGATAGCATTTTTCTTGTTTTTTAGAACCCCATCGGAAGAGCATGTTGTAGAAGAGGTAGAAACGATAGTTGAAGATGATAACGATGTCAAATACAGACTGCTTGAAAAGAGATTTAAGGCGATCTCTAAAAAAGCAGAAGCACTGGAAGTTGAAAAGAAAACAACAGAGCTTTTCCTTGCCAGTATGTCTCATGAAATACGTACCCCTCTAAATGGGATCATAGGACTCACTGATATTTTAGATGGAACTTTATTGGATGAAGAGCAAAAAGAATTTGTTTCCATGATTAGAGA
>RCND010001698.1_pt1 | contig 12443 bp, 10 predicted proteins | sample 2041351 | NCBI WGS metagenome assembly RCND01 (sample SAMN09708230, study PRJNA481090) | Marine sediment metagenome, whole genome shotgun sequencing project. | biome: marine sediment; feature: ocean; material: sediment; isolation source: Sewage treatment plant 12B marine sediment (STP12B) ...
TTAAGGTCACACGACCACACATAAGTTACCTCCATTGTGTTTGGTTTCTTCTGAGATTTATTAGACTGTAGTGTTGCTTGCTATAGTGTTAACTCTGTGCGTCATCCTGAGAAGTGACGAAGGAGCGACGTGAGGATCTTCTCTTTTGCTAATGTCATCAGAAGTAATAAACCCACTGAAGATTCTCACGTTGCCCAATAGGGCGCCTCAGAATGACGTGAAAAAATGATTCGACTGACAGGTTATACCTCAGAATAATGTGTAAATATGGATCACATGTCAGGTTATACCTCAGACTGACGGTACTTGTGTTTAATATCCCTGGAACGTAGCTATAGCGTAGTTACAGGCCATATCTGAAACATCCGGTTAGTCCGCTGCTTCACTGTTAATTTATCGAGTTTTGCGCTTTTTGCGGCCATTGATTTTTTGTCTCTTATTTGTTCGTGTTTTTGTGGATACGTCTTTTACACAACAAATAATCCGTTGAGGTATATGTCCTTCCTGGAACGTTCACCTCTAATACAGATTAATGATTGCCATAAATTCACAGGTTTCAGTGCCAGTATTTTTGATTGAATGAGATGCACCGTCTCTTGTCATCACTGAGTCTCCGACTTTTACCACAACAGGTGTGCCGTCATCTATAACAGTTGCTTCGCCTTTTAGGATATAGTAGACCTCTTCTTCATTCACATGGGCATGTTCGCCAATAGAGTGTCCTGGTTCCAATGTGATGGTTGCACAAAGGCGACTGTTACCTTTTAACTCATCTTTGCTGTAGACGTGTTTGATGAGTGCTTGTCCTTCACCGCCACGCATGTTCACTTTAATATCTTCTACCATTTCAATGGCTCTTTTAATCATATGATGCCTCCTATAGAGATGTATTAAGTACCATTATATCCTTTTAGGCTGGGTTGTTCAATTGTTGAATAATGGAAGTTCAATTCACGAAATCTATCACTTATATGATAATATCTACAATAAGTACAAACACCATGCACATGATGGCACCGAGTATTGAGGATATGATCGATTTGTTTATGATACATTATTTTTATTTGAACTATAACAATAATAATGAGTTTCTTAATAGTCAATATATTATTGTATCAATTTATTTTTTTATATGTCAATGTTATGATATAATAACAACGCTAGTGAAGTGCATTTGTATAAGATTGCTGATAGGTCTATTATACTGCCCACTGCATTCGAAGATAATAACTAGCCACTGGAGATGCAAATGTCAATAGATTCAAAAAAAGAAGCAATTACAAATATATCTGGTATAACTGGTTTGAAACGGTATAGTATAACCTTGTTCATCAGTAGCTTTCTAATTTTGTTGACCACGATTGCCTTATTATTACCTGGCAATGATGTGAGGTTGGACATTGGTGAAGTGACTGGTTTGAATAGTGGATGGTCGTTGACGTACCCTCAAGGAACAATTGAAAGTCTAGAGTTGCCGAGTACAATGGCACTACCAAAGAATGACAATGCCATTATAGAAAAAACACTACCAGAAGCATTTCGTTCACCCCAATCCATTAGGCTGCGGTCATCTATGCAACATATAGTGGTTTATCTGGATAGTGATTTGATTTTTGACAATAAATCTTTAAATAATCAAAAAAATTTCTATGAACCTCAAGTGAGCGCATGGCATATCATCAGCTTACCAGAAGGTAGTCAAGGTAAAAGATTAGAGATACATATATCATCTGAAGTTGTGATGATGTCTGGGCGACTTAACGACATCTACTATGGACAAAAGAGTGACTTGATCGGAGTGATCATCGCTGGTCAACCTATTGGTCTTGGGATAGCATTCTTTATTCTTATGATCGGTGTTATTACCTTTATGATTGGTGTGATGATAAGACTAGAAAGCACAAAACGACTACAATACCTGAGTATATTTGCAATTAGTATTGGACTATGGCTGATTTCTGAGATGGACATTATGCAGTTGTTCACTGGTAACAGTTACATTGTGGGTGGCATTAGCTATGTGGTTTTACCTATTTCAGTCACCGCATTCATTTTGTTTCTCAGAGAAGCTGCATTAGAAAAGTACCATAAAGTGATTAATGGCTTTGCTGTTTTTTCTGGTATTTACTTAATCTCTAGTGTGCTGTTACAGCTGACTGTTAACTTGCATTTTATCAATGCACTTATGTTTTTCAACCCAATGGTATTAGTGATAATTGTAACAGTCACATCCTTGCTTCTATATGAAAGTATTGTTTATAAGAATCAGATTGCCCTGAAGTACTTCAAAATAAGTAGTGTGTTAATTGTGACAGCGGTGATTGAAGTGGTTAAATTCTTAATTGGGGATTTCATGGCTATTTCATATTTTGGTAGCTTTGGTATTGCCATCTTTTTGATTCTGTTGTTTATTGATACGCTGAAATATATGAATGAAGTGCTTCAAACTGAGGGACAGAACCGATATCTGAAAGAAATTGCTTATAAAGACATCTTAACAGGTAGTCCAAATCGAAGTTTATTTGAGAAAGACATAGATGAACTACTAACAGTCAGAGACAAAGAGCCTTTTCGATTGGTCATGTTTGATTTAAACAACTTGAAATTAATTAACGATCAATATGGTCATAACAGTGGTGACCAGGCACTTCAAGACTTTTATCAATCTTTGGTTGCTGCCTATTCAGAGACATCAACTTGTTATAGAGTTGGTGGTGATGAATTCATGGTGATACAACATTCAATCTCTGAAGAGTGTTATATGGAAGCGCAACTTATTTTGAAAAGTCTTATGAATGAAATTGAGAATGAGAGGGATTATCTCTTCAGCTGTGCCTACGGAGCAGGCATCTATGATTATAACCAAAGTTTTGGTGCTTTCAAACACGAAGTGGATATGAAGATGTACCGATTGAAAGAAGAACAGAAAAAGGAACAGAAAACTCACTCGACAATAGTAATGTAGTAGTAGACAACCATTTAACTATGATTAAATAGATGCAGTAAGATGAGGAGAATTATGTATTATAGAAATTTCAGCCACCAAGAAACCTACCTAGAGTTGATTTATGACACTCAAAAAGGTAATAGCAATGAATATGTATCTGCATTTTATATATTAACACTTCCCGAGATCTATGATGTTGCAATCAAACATATTAAAGGTGATTTCATTGATTTTGATAGTATTATTAACAATGAATGGTCAGATTCTATGCTTTTTCTCTTGAAAGTAGCTAAATCATTGTTCACTAGCAAAGGGAGAATTGATATTACAGACTTCTTATATCTAGATATTGATGATTACAATGTATTTCGAGAAGCAATGGACCTGAGATATGATAATGCTACCATGAAAAAGTAGCCAATTGGTAGGCCATATGCTTTATGTCTAGGTAATAGCGTCTATAGGGTGGGGGCAGATATGAGGATTTACTGGAGTTTGCGTTTGGTCTATACTAAGGTATAGAGAGGACTTGCAAAAGCAAACTACTTCAAAAAGTAGGGCGCAAAGCCGAGAATCTAAAATTTGAGCACTATTCACTGAATAGTGAATAGAAATCAAGCCAGGATCGTCCAGCTACCGGAATGTGGTTTCTGTGTTCTATAAGTTGTTCTTATGATTGAAAGAAGGTAGGCCTAAAACATCTGATATGAAAAGAACGTGCCGTTGTGAACCATACAGTGGGATCAAATTATGAATCATAGATTTGATACTTAGTCAAAAGGAGATAACCTTCTCATTAGGTGTGAAAAAGCTAATGAAAGGTGAAGACTGAAAGCGAAGCGAAAGGTCTTGAAAAAGGAAGCCGCAAGCCCCCTCATATTACTTAAGTAGGAAAGACTTAATCAGAGGATTAGGTCTTTTTTGTTGTGTTATTTGAAGGATGCATAGAAGACCTATCCACTAAAAAACAAAAAGTACACAAAAAAATGACCGAAAAAATGCAAAACAGTCCATGGCTTTACTGTCATCCTGAGGAGCAAATACGCGACGTGAGGATCTTCTCTTTGAAATTCGCCACTTATCTATTGAATGAAAGACTCACTGAAGATTCTCACGTTGCCCAATGGGGCGCCTCGGAATGACAGAAAAGTGTGCATTCAGAAAACCCCTATAGCCTAGTTACAGACCATAAACTTTTTGTGCTCTTTTGTGTTTTGTGGCTACGTATTTAGTCATTTAACGACCAACCAACATAAGATACTGTCAAATTTAATGGTTTTTTAATCCCTCAAGTGAGACGCTTGATTTTGTATATGATATAATCATATAAACTTTAATAAAAACTGACTTTTGGAAAGGAGTGATCAGTTGGACAATGCATTCGAATACAAATTAATAAAGAAAGCCATCGATGGTGATACATCTGCTTTTGAATCTCTGATCATTCCTTATGAGAAGAAGGTCTATAATATTGCCTTACAGATGTTTAAGAATGAGCACGATGCCTATGATGCGGCTCAGGAAGTTCTTATAAAGGTTTATAAGAATCTAAGTAAGTTCAAGTTCGAATCTGCTTTTAGTACATGGTTGTATCGATTGGCGATGAACACTTGTATTGATGAGTATAGGAAACGGAAGCGTCATATGACCCATACCACTTCCATGGATCAAAACACTAACGATGATAGTAAACCGGTAAAACAGTTTGAAGATCATCATCCGACGCCGGAACAGGCAGTGCTTAGTAAAGAAAGGGTACAGGAAGTCCGGGATGCTCTTGATCAAATGAAGGAAGAGCAGAAGTTGATGATTGTCTACCGGGATCTTCAAGGGATGACCTATGATGAGATTGCAACACTATGTGAGTGTAACCTTGGAACAGTTAAGTCGAGAATTGCTAGGTCAAGAAAGTCTTTAAAAGATATTATTGTTAAGACGAGGGCGCTTCAGACTACAACATAAGACATTTAATTGAATTAACTTTATAAAACAGGGAACAAATACTAAATTATGAACGTCAATTACTATGAAAGGAGGCCATGAAATGGATTGTAACAGAAGTAATGAACTAATGAGTTTGGCAATAGACCAAATGCTTACCAAAGAAGAAACAATGGCATTTGAAGCACATCTAGAATCTTGTGACACATGCAGAGAAGACTATTATCTGTATCAGTCCATCAATGCTGATCTGAGTGAGATTGGTACTGAGGCAGAATTGCCAGATGGCTTCCATAGAACATTGATGAAACGACTGGGCAAAGAGTTTGTAAGCGACGAGGTGGAGGAATCACCGTCAAAAGTGATTCCACTCTGGCGTAGAATTAATAGAAGAACCATGAATGTTGCGGCAATGTTTGCACTGGTTGTTGTATTCGCACTTGTTGGGGTAAGAAGTCTTAACAATGTTGGTGTTAGTGATGAATCAGCTGTGATGAATGAGATGCCTGCTGCAAAACAAACAGCTGATATGGAAATGGCCAAAGAAGACGCGGATTATGGCGCCAACACTGAAAAGGCTGCGCCTAAATTGATGGAGGCTGCAATGGAGTCGGACGACTCAGTTAATGAGTCAGAAGATACGTCTGTTGATAAAGCTGAAAGTAATAGAGACACCGAAGATGGCGGGGCTTTAGAGGCAGAGGGAACAGAAGAAATGTCGACGATGATGATTGCTGAAGACGCTGAACCGGTAGCTGAACTGGACTCGCCGGAGGCAGAAGCTCAGTTGAGCATAACAGAAGAAGCTATTGAAGAGGCACCACAACTTGCCAGAACAGAAGAAACAGAGGTTAGTTCTTACAAGGCTAAGGACCATGTAACACTCACCTTTGGTGAAAGTAAAATGTACAGCGGGCAAGGGTCAAGCGAAGGTTATGGACATCTTGTATGGTTACTGTTTGGAGGTTTTATTGGCATCACAGGATTGGGTGGATTTGTCATTATGAGACGTATGAAATAATAGTCGACAATCATGTATTAATTAAGAAACACAAAGGTTCACTTATTCCTTTGTGTTTCTTTTATTATGGTCATATATTTGTTATAATAGGCATACGTGAAAAATTGGCCTTTCGGGCTAGAGGAATGAGGTAATCAATTGAGTAAATTATTGCTGGTTGACGGTAACAGTATTATGAACCGCGCGTTTTATGGTATCCCTCTATTGAGTAACAGTGAGGGTGACTATACAAACGCCATTTATGGTTTCATTAATATCATTACCCGCATAATAGATGAAGAAAAAGCGAGTCATATCATTGTAAGCTTTGATCTTAAAGGACCCACTTTCAGACACAAAATGTTTGAAGCTTATAAAGGTACCAGAAAAGGTATGCCTGATGAGTTACGACCTCAGATGAAAATGGTCAAAGATGTGTTAAGATCCATGAATGTGACCATATGTGAAAAAGAAGGTTTTGAAGCAGACGATGTGTTAGGTACATTAACTAAGATGGGTGAATCTGCAGGTTTTGATATTGCCTTGCTGTCTGGTGACAAAGATATGCTTCAATTGGCCACAAAGAAAGTGAAAATTATTATCCCTAAAACAAGCAAAGGCACCACCACTTATGTTCATTATTATGACAAAGATGTGGTGGACTTATACCAAGTGACGCCTACAGAGTTCATTGATATAAAAGGTCTTATGGGTGATGCGTCTGATAATATTCCAGGCATCCCTGGTGTTGGGGAGAAGACAGCCATCAAACTGATTGCTCAGTACCACACAATTGAAGCAGCTTACGAGGCTAGAGAGTCTTTTGCCAAAGGTCTTAAAGCCAAAGTGACCGAACATATCGACCAGGCGTTGCTGAGTCGTGAACTTGCGACCATTATCACAGACTGCCCACTGGATGTCTCATTACCGGATACTGAGATTACGGATATGTTCACACAAGAAGCTTTTGATTGGTTTGTTCGACTAAATCTCAATACATTGCTGAACAAATTTGAAGGCTTGGGTAAAGAACCGGAAGAAGATGTTGTGATTGAGAAAGTGACCTCTTTGACCACCGCTAGAATGCAAATGATGGGTACGACATTCTGTTATTACCACTTGTTTTATGATGAGAGTAGAGCAGGTATCTCTTATACCTTTGATGAAGAAGTCTATTATTATACCGATGACAGCATGATCAGTCGTGTTGAAATCTATGATTTCGTCAACGAACTTATTGCTGATGACTCTATTACCAAAGTGACCCATGATTACAAATTACAACTTCATGAGGTGGATGCTTCTTTAGAGTTAGAAGCAATGACCATAGAAGATGTTTCTCTAATGATGTACCTCATTAATCCAGTGACAGGACATTATGAGATTGATAAGATTGCTAGCGACTTTGCAGCCATGTCTTATATGTCTGATGAAGCTTTTCTTGGTAAAGGTAAGTCCAAAAAAATCTATAGTGATTTTACGGAAGAAGTCTTGATGAACCGTCAGATTGCTGCCCTTAGAGTCATTAAAAAAGCCTATCCTAAGGTGAAGGCTGAAAGTGAAGCGAAAGGCCTTCAGAAGCTTTATACAGAGATTGAACTACCATTGCTGTATGTTCTTTATCGCATTGAACAGCGTGGGATTAGAGTTGATGGGGAACAGCTTAAAGCTTATGGCGATCGTTTGAAAGTCAGTATCGATCAATTAGTGAAAGACATTCATGAGATGGCAGGTGAAGACTTTAACATTGCTTCACCAAAACAGTTAGGCATCATTCTTTTTGAAAAGCTAGAATTACCCTTTGCGAAGAAAACCAAAACAGGGTATTCAACAGCGGCTGATCTACTTGAGAAAATAAAACCATACCACCCAATCGTTGAATCAGTACTTAAATTCCGTCAGTTGTCCAAACTAAAATCAACCTATGCTGATGGACTGTTTGATTACATTGAAGAAGATGGTCGTATCCATTCAACTTTTAACCAACGTGTGACATCGACTGGTCGTCTTAGCAGTGTTGACCCAAACTTACAGAATATACCAATGCGTGTAGAAATTGGCCGCGAGATCCGTAAAGTATTTTTGCCAAAAGAAGGCCATGTGTTCATTGATGCTGACTATTCTCAGATTGAATTACGTCTGTTGGCCCATCTTTCACAGGATGAATCTTTTGTGAAAGCCTTTAGAGAAGAATTGGACGTTCATAGAATGACCGCATCTCAAGTATTCCACACACCTATTGAAGAGGTAACGGACCTTGAACGACGCAATGCCAAGGCTGTCAACTTTGGTATCGTCTACGGAATCAGTGCCTATGGACTAAGTCAAGACTTGAACATCGGCATCAAAGAAGCGGATGACTATATTAATCAGTATTTTGCCAGGTATCCTAAGGTGAAGGAATTCTTGGATGAGACCATCGAGCAGGCCAAGGCGCTAGGTTATGTAACAACCATGTACGAACGTATTCGACCTATTCCAGAATTACAGTCAAGCAATTTTATGCAGAGGTCCTTTGGAGAGCGTATTGCTATGAACACACCCATTCAAGGCAGTGCTGCGGATGTTATTAAGATTGCTATGATTAATGTAGAGAAAAGGTTGAAAGCAGAAAAACTGAAAGCTGAATTAATTCTACAGGTACACGATGAATTGGTGATTGAATGTCCAAAAGATGAAATAGATGTTGTGAAGCAATTGCTTGTTGATGAAATGGAACAGGCGGTGCAGATTAGTGTGCCATTAACCGTTGATGCCAATGTTGGGAATAACTGGTATGAAGCACATTAAACCATTAGTCATGGGAGTTATTGGTGGTTCAGGCAGTGGTAAAACTCATTTTGCTAACTATGTAAAAGACTTAACTTGTGGTCTTTTTATAGAAGGCGATGTGATTGGTCATGAAGTTTTACTGGACAAGAACATCCAGGCACAGTTGATTGAAGCTTATGGAGACAGTGTTGTTAAAGAGGGTCAAGTAGATCGAAAGATGCTTGGGTCAATTGTCTTTAATGATCGCAGTCAACTAGAAGTTTTGAATAAAATTATGCACCCTGTGATGAAAGAAATCATTAGGGAGCATATTAGTAAGTCCTCAGAACAGATGATTGTTCTTGAGGCAGCAGTGATGATTGAAGCTGGTTTCCATCCGTTGGTAGACGTGATGGTTTACGTCAAGGCAGATGAAGCAGTGCGTCTGGAGCGACTTACGAAGGGACGTGGCATTGATTATGACAAAGCTCGGTCAATGATTAATAGTGGCAGAGCTGATTATAGAACATATAGTCAAGTAGTATTGGACACAACTTACGGTATAGAGATATTAAAGAAAGAGTTAGATTGTCTGATTGACGGTCTATTGGAGGCTATGAATGAAAGTATTTATTAAACTAAGCAGCTTATTATTGCTGCTATTTATGATGGCAGGATGCCAGGGAACTGATTCAACCAGTGAATCGGTAACAACCATTGCAGAGGTGACTGCAGAAGCAGTAGAACTAACTGAAGCAGTGACTGAACCGGAGACAGAACCTGCACCGGTTGTTGTGACACCTGAATTTGGGGGTGAGCTGAGAATTGCTATGACACCTGCAACGTCACTAAACCCACTAGAGAATAAAATTGCCAATGTGGCTCACGTACTTAACTTAATCTATGAACCACTTTTTACATTGGATCAAGGGTTATCACCAGAACCGGTACTGATTGAAAGTTTTGAGTATATCCTTGATGGACGTGGACTGACCTTGGTATTAAAAGAAGGTGTTCTATTTCAGAACGAGATGCCTTTGACAGCAGAGGATGTAGCTTTCACCATTGATAGGATTAAAGACATGGATGCATCAGCGTATAAACCCCTTGTGTTCCCTATTAAGCGTACTTCTGTAGGAGATGAGAGAACCATAACATTGTATTATGATGAACCTTATGCTTTTATGTTAAATGATCTAACCTTCCCAATCATCTCAGAAGGGGTCGCAGAATCAGAGGCTTATGACCCAATGATGCCAGTGGGCACTGGTCCCTACAGCTTTGTGGATTATCAAGACATGCAATCCCTAGACCTTATAGCCAACCCATTATGGCATGGTGGTGATGTTTATGTTGAGAAAGTTCATGTTATAGCAATGAATGAAACGACGAATCTTGAGACTTTATTTGATCAACGTCTCATCGATTTCATGAACCCTGACAAGTTCAATTGGCTTAAGTATTCTGATAAAGAAGACCAACAGATTGAGACTTATATAACATCGAATTATGATTTCATTGGCTTTAACTTTGAGAATGAACAACTAAAAGAAAGAGATGTAAGAAAAGCCATTGCCTATTCAATTGATAGAGATAGTTTAATCTACAACCAATTCATCAACCATGCGACTTTATCAGACACCCCTGTGATTCCAGGCAGTTGGTTTGATGTCAGTGATGAGTTGATTTATACTTACAACCCTGAGTTGGCAGCATCCTATCTTGAGGGTCTCCAATATTCGGATATGGACAATGATGGTTTCTTTGATATAAAAGATGTGTTAGATGAGACGAAGTTCAATAATATCAAGCTTGTTATGTTGGTTAATGACAGTAGTGGTGTACGGTCTTCTGTGGCACCTAAGATTGAGTCCTATATTGAAGCTATCGGCTTTGAAGTTGTTGTAGAGATCGTTGATAGTGAGACTTACTATGAACGTGTAATGGCCAAAGATTTTGACCTTCTATATGGTGGATGGCAGTTGTCTTCAAAGCCTGACTATGTGGCACTTTTCTCCACTAACGGTGCTCAGAACTATATAGGTTATGCATCAGATGAGATGGATTTAACCCTTAGAAGCTTGGTGAGTGCATACGATCAAGAAATTGTAAAACAACGTGTGGCCGAATTCGAAAGCCTTATGATAGAAGATATGCCATATGTGTCACTTTACTTTCTTGAGGGCGCTATAATGAGTAGAGATAAGGTTCTTGGTGAGATTATGCCAACCAATGCATCACCATTCAACAACATTGAATCAATTTATCTGGATTTAACACAGTGATACTATTAATCAAACAGCTTTTTTTACGGTGAATCAAGCCCCAGCAAAGCCACATGGAAGAGATAAGAGACGGCGACCAACTGGACGTTTATTGGGAATGAATAAAGGGAATAGCCACAAAAACACAAAATAGCACAAAAAAGGGAGATGTTTCTAAAATTATGATCCTAAACTTTTTTGTGGCTATGATTTTGATTTTTTGAATTTGAAAGGACTATTATATGAGAATTTGTAGTATAGCCAGTGGCAGTTCGGGGAACTGTGTTTATGTTGGTGATGATGATACACATATATTGATTGATGCCGGCATTAGTGGTAAACGGGTAAAAGCCGGTCTTGAAGCTATTGGTGTTGATATTAAGGACATACAGGCTTTATTAATTACCCATGAGCATTCAGACCACATTAGTGGGGTGGGGGTTCTATCACGTAAGTACAAAATGCCCATCTATTCTAAAGAAAGAACTTTGAAGAATGTTTTAAAGAGCCGGTCAGTCGGTGTGATTGACCCTGAGTTGTTCCATCACGTAGAAGCAGATGAAACATTTATGGTTGGACATATACTTGTAACTCCTTTTACTTCCAACCACGACGCTATTGACCCTTTGTGTTATACCTTTACAAAAGAAAATAAGAAAATTGGTATTGCTACAGACCTTGGCAGTTACAATGATTACATTAAAGACCATCTTAAAGGTGCCAATGCCCTTTATCTAGAGGCCAATCATGATGTACGCATGCTAGAGGTTGGTCCATACCCATACTTCCTCAAACAACGTATATTAAGCGATGTCGGTCACTTGTCCAATGACATGTCTGCTGACTTAATCTGCGAACTTTACCATGAAGGGCTCAACCACATTATACTGGCTCACCTGAGTCATGAAAACAATATGCCGGCTGTGGCTCATGCGACGGTGAAACATGAGATTGATGCTAGACTTGATTTAAATGAGGGTGACCTTACACTTCACGTAGCAAAGCGCAGCGAGAACTCGACATTGGTTGAGGTGTAGTAGTCCATTCGCTAAATAACGCAAACATTTTCAAGGTCTCAATCTCTGATAGCCTTTTGACAAATGTCACATTGCTTAGCGAAGGATATACTAGGGTTGACAATTTAGCACTTTAGTATGATAATGTACAAAACTAATTATTGTGTAGTCAGACTACATAAATGGAGGCAACGATGAAAAAAGGAATTATAACAGTTGTTGGGAAAGATACCGTTGGTATCATGGCCCAAACCTGTACATACTTAGCGGATCACAACATTAATATACTTGATATTTCTCAAACGGTTGTAGAGGATTATTTTAACATGATGATGATTGTTGATTTAACAGAGAACATGGAAACGGTAGGGGAACATGTAGACAACCTTGCCAATATTGGTGTCAGCATTGGGGTCATTGTTAAGCTTCAACTTGAAGATATATTTACAGAGATGCACAGGATATAGGTGGCCAATGATTAAATTATATGAAGTATACGAAACCAATGACATGATTAATTCAGA
>RCND010001700.1_pt1 | contig 12426 bp, 7 predicted proteins | sample 2041351 | NCBI WGS metagenome assembly RCND01 (sample SAMN09708230, study PRJNA481090) | Marine sediment metagenome, whole genome shotgun sequencing project. | biome: marine sediment; feature: ocean; material: sediment; isolation source: Sewage treatment plant 12B marine sediment (STP12B) ...
TTTCACTGATCCCATCTTCCATATCAGACAAATCGAGTCCTTCAATGTCTTCCAATTCTAATTCAGGTTTAAACTCTGATTTGGCGCTATCAGCGCCTTCATCCTCATCCATGTCCAGATTCAGTTCAAAATCAAGGTCATCCGGCATCTCAGCCTCTACAGCAGTGCTTTCCAGTGTTTTATCGTCCTGCCCCTTTTCATCTTCAAAGTCAAGGTCCAGTTCGAAGTCGAGATCTTCATCTGCAGCCGATTCAGTATTTTTGGATTCCTCATCTTCAATTTCAAGAACATTGTCCATATCCGATAGATCCAGCTCAACGGTTTCTTCCAGTTCGAAATCGGACCCGTCTTCGTCAGAACTCTCATCAATATCAAAATCAAGGGTTTCATCAGTTGACACACTTTTAGTTTCCGGTTCTTTGTCTTCTTCAAGAATATTTTCAAAATCGGAAATATCCAGATCTTCTTTCTTTTCCGACTCAGCTACAGGTTCGGAAGCGCTCACAACTTCTTCTTTATCAGAACCAAAATCCAGTTCAAAGTCAAAGTCTTCTTCCTCAGATGATTCAGTTTCTTCTGATGGTTCATCTTTTACTTCAAGGATATTGTCCATATCCGAGAGGTCCAGAGCAACGGTTTCGTCCGGTTCGAAATCGGATCCGTCTTCGTCAAGGCTCTCATCAATATCAAAATCAAGATCAAGCCCAGTGTTCTCATCGGTTGGCAAGCTTTTAGTTTCCAGCTCTTCGCCTTCTTTAAGAATATTATCCATCTCAGAAAGATCCAGCTCTTCAGTCTTTTCCAACCCAAGGGCTGATTCCAGGGCTGCCTCATCTTCAATTTCACCGGTATCAAAATCAAGATCAAGCCCAATGGTTTCATCGGTTGATACACTTTTAGTTTCCGGCTCTTTGTCTTCTTTAAGAATATTATCCATTTCAAAAAGATCCAGCTCTTCAGTCTTTTCCGACTCAAGAGTTGATTCCAGGGTTGCCTCACCTTCGTCTTCATCGGTATCTAAATCTAGACCGAGTTCGAAGCCGGGATCTTCCTCCTGAGATGATTCACTTTCCTTTGCAGCTTCATCTTCTGATTCAAGGATATTTTCCATATCCGACAGATCCAGTGATAGTGTCTCTTCAGGGCTTTCGTCTTCTTTAAGAATATTATCCATTTCAGAAAGGTCGAGCTCTTCTGTTTTTTCCGACTCAAGAGTTGATTCCAGGGCTGCCTCACCTTCATCTTTTTCTGTAGTGAAATCGAAGTCAAGTTCACCAGGCCCTTTAGGTGAATCACTTCCGGAATCCGGCTCATTATCCATGTCAAGTATGCCTTCAATTTCTGATAGGTCAATGTTTTTAAGCTCTATTCCGTCATCATTAGATGTTTCAGGAGATGATTCAGTACCCGGCGCATCCGATTGCTCATCTTCCATGGCGAAGTCAGTCTTTTCAGACTGGCTTGCGGAAGAGGGGGGATAGGCTGTAAAAACATTTTTGCATTTTGAACACCTGACTTTAGAACCTGTTTCTTTTAAAAGGTTTTCATCAAAATTGAAACCGATACCGCATTCATTACATGTTAAAATCATGGCAAACCCCGCTGATTATAATTTCAGGTGGTAAATTTCCGGCAGATTTCTATAATCTTCCGCATAATCAAGCCCGTACCCTACAAGGAACCCTTCCTTTACGGTATGGCAGGTATAGTCAATTTGTATTTGCGTCTCTCTTCGTTCGCTTTTGTCAATCATGGCACAAACATTGACAGTTTCAGGCTTGAAGGACATAAGGTAATCAATTAACCATGCTAACGTCAAGCCTGAATCAACAATGTCTTCCACCACCAGTACGTTTTTGTTCTTTATATCGATTTCTATACTTTTTGTTAATTGAATTTTTCCTGATGAAGAAGTTTTATCGCTGTAGCTGGAAACTCCTACGAAATCGACCTTTACAGGAATTGACAGGTTCCGAATGAGGTCAGAAAGAAAAACAAAAGAGCCTTTTAGAACACCGATGAGAATAAGTTCCCTGTCCTTATAGTCTGATGATATTTTGCGTGCAACGGCAACCACCATTTTGTCGATATCGTCTTTTTTAAGGACGGGTATAAATTCAGGCATAGTGATAAAAAAATCCTATCTCAAGATAGCCAAATATTTTAAATTATGATTATTACACAGAATAGTTATTCTTGTCAATATATTTAGGCGCTTAGTCAAGGCATATTGACAATATATTGCCGATTTTAGACAGGATGCTTTTTAAAGTTGAAAAATTATAATACGAGTTATGAGTTGCTAATCGGAAATAATCCTTTTTTATATCCCGTACCCCGCAGCCTGGTACGTTATTCTTTTTCTGAAAAAACCTTATTCTAAAAAGGTTGTGTTAAAAAATCCGTACCTGTTCACGCTCATTCGGGAAAAAAGGTTGCTCAATTTACGTCATGTAAGCGTTCACAGGTGCTGCAGATGTGCGTGATAAGGGCGATCAGCTATAGTTTTCTATGCTGGTTGCCCTTATCACACGCAGATGCGGTGCCTGTGAATACTTACAAAAATTCATAGTCTGTTACAAGCCTGTCTGGGCTAATTTTTCAATCAGCTTTTTTTGCTCTTTGTTTAAACGCTTTGGCATAACAATATGGACGTGTACATAAAGGTCTCCCTTTTTATTTCCCTTCATGGCGGGAAGCCCGTGACCTGCAAGACGCATTTTGGTACCGTGTCTGGTGCCGGGGGGTATTTTCAGGCTTAATTCTTTTCCTTCAAGTGTCGGTACTGATATGCTCGTCCCGAGAATGGCTTCACTCAACTTGAGGTCTCGATTTGCATAAAGGTCATATTCTTTCGCATCATATATCGGGTCTTTAACTACCTTAGACTGAATATATAGATCGCCAGGAGGACCTCCGTAAGGACTCGGCTCCCCCTTCCCGGCAAGACGCAGCTTTTTACCAGAGATCATCCCTTTCGGAATTTTTACTGATATTTTTTCATGGCGTCCTTTATGGTCAAAGCTTACGCTCTTGTTTGTTCCTTTTTCAACTTCCTGTAAGGTCAGGGGAAGTTCATATACGAGGTCAGACCCTTTTACCTGCTGCTGTCGGCCCGGATGAGAACCGAATGGGGATCCGGAACCACGCGAAAATCGCATGCCGCCTCGACGTCCCATAAACGGATTTGTCCCGCCAAATCCAAACTCTTTGAAGATATCGCCGAAATCAAAACTCCTGAAAATATCTTCTTGAGAAAACCGCTGTTGAAAACCGTTAGAACCAAAAGTGTCGTACTGTTTACGTTTTTCCTTGTCACTTAGCACTGCGTATGCTTCACTAATTTGTTTAAACTTTTCTTCGGCGCTTTTATCTCCTTTAGTGTGATCAGGATGATATTTCATGGCAAGCTTTCTGTAAGCCTTCTTGATTTCATCATCAGTAGCGGTTTTATTTACACCAAGTGTTTTATAATAATCTGTTCCCGGCATTTATATTTCCTCATTTAAAAAAATTTCGGTTTTGGCTTATCCAATTTAGGTTTAAACAGAAAATAAGTTTAAAGTTCTTAAGTGTCAAGGGAATTGGACGGTTATTAAAGTAATATCGGTTATTTTATGTAAACCTTAAGGCAGTACTAATTTTTTCTATAAGCTTTAATGGAAATCATAAGCACGGAAATCGCAGCCGGCGTGATCCCGTCTATTCGTGATGCCTGGCCCAGGGAGGATGGACTCACAGTTGACAGCTTTTCCTTCAATTCATTTGAAAGGCCATGGACAATGGTGAAATCAAAATCTTGTGGTATTTTCATTTTTTCAAGGTTTTTAAACTTTTCAATTTCTTTGAGCTGCCGCTGTATATAGCCCTCGTACTTGATTTCTATTTCCACCTGATGGCTGATCTTCGGGCTGAGGTTGTCGGAGCTTGCCGCAAATTTTTCAACAGCACCATAATCGAGTTGAGACCTTTTGAGAAGCTGATCAAGATGAATCCCGTTGCTGATTTCACTGGAACCACGGCTCTTCAGGTAATCATTTACTTTTTTTACCGGTTTGATAATTGTTTTTTTGACCCTTCTTATCTCATCTGCAATCTGTTTTTTTTTCTCTTTGATGTCTTTTAATGTGTCATTACCAATTAAACCGAGTTCGTGACCGGTTTCCATAAGCCGAAGGTCAGCATTATCTTCCCGCAGCATAAGCCTGTATTCGGCCCTTGAAGTAAACATCCGGTAAGGCTCACGGGTACCCCTTGTAACAAGGTCGTCTATCATCACGCCCATGTATGCCTGTGACCTGTCCAAAATGAAGGCCGGCCTTTTCTCAATCATGCACGCTGCATTGATACCTGCCCACATTCCCTGTGCGGCCGCCTCTTCATAACCGGAAGTACCATTGATCTGCCCTGCCATAAAGAGTCCTGAAATCGGCTTTGTTTCAAGTGTGTGTTTAAGCTGAATTGGGTTTACATAATCGTATTCTATGGCATATGCAGGACGCATAATTTCAGCCTCTTCCAGCCCTTTAACAGAACGGACAAACTGAATCTGGATTTCCATGGGAAGACTGTTTCCAAGGCCGCTGGAATATATTTCTTCGGTATCGAGTCCTTCCGGTTCAAGAATTACCTGGTGTCTTTCTTTATCCGGGAACCTTACAATTTTATCCTCAAAGGAGGGGCAATATCTGGCGGAAATTCCCTTGATAACTCCGCCATACAGTGCGCTGTGCTTAAGATTGTTCAGGACAATCTTATGGCCTTTCTGGTTTGTGTGTCCGATATAACTCGGGATTTGAGGCATGGTAATTTTGTTGGTAAAAAATGAAAAGGGGACAGGGTCTTGCTCTACTTCCTGTTTTTCAAATTTTGTAAAATCGATACTTGATTTTTTTAATCTGGGGGGTGTGCCGGTTTTCATCCTTCCCAATTCGAATCCAAGCTCGCTTAAGTGTGCAGGAAGGCCATAAGAAGCAAATTCTCCAGCTCTTCCTGCCTTAATCGATTTAAAACCAATATGTATAAGGCCGCTTAGAAAAGTTCCTGTAGCTAAAATAACAGAACGTGCATGGTATCCAAACCCGGTTTGATCTTCAAGACCGACGACTCTGCCATCTTCTATAACAAGTTTTTCAACCATGGCTTGCTTTAAATCAAGGTTTGGCTCCTTTTCTAAAACAGCTTTCATAGCCACATGATAGCGTATCTTGTCGTTCTGCGTTCTTGTGGAATGAACCGCCGGGCCTTTTTTTGTGTTCAGCGTTCTGAATGCAATGGCCGACTTGTCAGTGATCCTTGCCATCTCACCACCAAGGGCGTCTATCTCTTTAACGAGCTGCCCCTTTGCCATTCCGCCGATGGACGGGCTGCACGGCATTGCTGCCACCTTATCCAAATCTATAGCAAAAAGAAGAACGCTGCACCCCATTCTGGCAGCTGCAAGTGCTGCTTCACATCCGGCATGGCCTGCACCGACCACTATGATGTCGTAATTTTTTTTATAAAAAGCCATTTATGGTTTTTCTATAGTCCTTAAATCGTAACTACTCAGATTCAGGGTTCAAGCTTGGTTGCTTTGTGTCCTTCACTCTTCTTTAACCTTGAACTGTGAACCTGAGTCGTTAACTCTTGTGTTCTTTTTGTCTTTGTGGTTAGAAATTATATAATCGACTCGTCAGCAGGTCAAGTATTGATGAATTCGTAAAAAGTATTTTTATAAGCTTTGGATAACTGATATGAATAAAAGATACAACGATTTAAATTCCTATTTTAGAAGTATTTTCGGATGCAGGGTCCAGAAAATCACCATAGATGCAGGTCTTTCCTGTCCAAACAGGGATGGCAAGATTTCGACGGGCGGCTGTATCTACTGCAACACGCGTGGATCAGGAACCGGAGCCCACGCCAAAGGGCACACTGTTACAGACCAGATCCTTGCAGGGAAAAAGGCGCTTTTAAAGCGATACAAGGCTAAAAAATATATTGCATATTTTCAGTCATTTACAAATACTTACGCACCATTAGATACGCTTAAAAACCTTTATGAAGAAGCCTTGGCAATAGACGACGTGGTAGGCCTTTCCATCGGAACGAGGCCGGATTGCGTGAATGAATCTGTTTTAAAACTAATCGAAAGTTATGCAAAAACACACCTGATATGGATCGAATACGGCCTCCAGTCCATACATGACAAATCGCTCACTTTGATTAACCGGGGACATGACTTCCAATGCTTTACGGATGCGGTTGATGCAACTTTAAACAGGGGGATAAAGATATGCGCTCATGTCATACTCGGGCTGCCTGATGAAAAAAGAAGTCATATGCTTGAAACGGCAAAGGCTATTGCAAAAATGGGAATTGACGGGATAAAAATTCATCTTTTATATGTAATTAAAGGCACAAGACTTGAAAAGCTGTACCGGCAAGGTTCATACAAATGTCTCGAACAACAGCAGTATGTAGATCTTGTGTGCGACTTCCTGGAACGAGTTCCAGGGGACATGGTAATTCAGCGTCTTACCGGCGACCCCCACCCTGAAGAACTCGTCGCACCGCAGTGGTCAATCAAAAAAGCTCAAACTCTTTCCCTTATAAAAGAAACATTGGAAAAGAGAGATTCATGGCAGGGAAAATATTTTTCGTATTAATTTAGTTTTGGCAGTTTCTTTGAATTTCTTTTGAATAAGCGCCGGATGGTGTCGTAAAAAGGCTCATATACAAGGCGTAGCGATTTTTGAGGAACGAGACTATACACATAGTATGTTGAGTTCCTGAAAAATCGCTACAACGCAGTAGATGAGACTTTTTACGACACCATCAAGGTCATATCTTTTCAAGCTTATACTCACGACTTCCGAGACCAAGGCTTTGGGCATAATCGAGCTGAATTTCCCAGTCCACCTTGGGATAGATCTCCTTAAATTTATCTGTGCCTGGATCGGTTTTTCCTTTAAGGCATGTTCCTAAAAGACCGGGCTCCCTGTTCACAAGATCAACAGATGCCTGGTCAATAGCAACCGGATCTGTTGATGCAAGTATGCCGATATCTTTTACAATGGGTGCATCATTATAGGGATAACAGTCACACGCCGGTGAAACATCGGTAATGAAATTCACCAACAGCGTCTTGCCCCCCTTACCCTTTAGAACACCCAATGTATATTCCACCATTTTTTCCAGGAAAACCGGTATCTGTTGATTCCACTGAACCTGCACAGCCTTATTGGGGCAAATAAGGATGCATTCCCCGCAACCTATGCACTTTTTGGAATCAATGACGGCCTTTTCTTCAACCAAAGAAATGGCGTTTTGAGAACAATGATCAACACAATCACCGCACCCGACACATTTTTTCCTAACAATTTTTGGAGACACAGTTGAATGCTGGGCCAGCTTTCCCTTTCGAGAAGCACATCCCATTCCTAAATTTTTAATGGTTCCGCCAAAACCGGTAAGCTCATGGCCTTTAAAATGAGCAACCGATATCAAAGCGTCTGCTTCAAATATTTCCGACCCAATATATACTTTGTTAAAATTCTTCTGGTCGATTTTCACAGCCGTTTCGCTTTTGCCCCTTAATCCGTCTGCAATTATAATCGGAGCCTGGACAACGGAATATGCAAACCCGTTTTGGATGGCTGTTGCAAGATGGTGTGGGGAATCACTTCGAGTACCGGAATAAAGGGTATTGGCATCTGTTAGAAACGGAGCGCCACCGACATTCCTAATGGCCTTTACTATCTTTTGTAAAAAAACCGGCCGGATATAAGCGGTATTTCCCATTTCTCCGAAATGGAGCTTTAAAGCAACCAGATCTCTTTCTTTTACACAACCGGAAAGGCCGGCAGTATCCAACAGCCTTCCCAGTTTTTCAACCAGGTTCTCCCTGAATGTCGCTCTTAGATCGATAAAATAGACTTTACTGTCCATGGTTTCCTCTCTTTATTCAGCTTAGAATAAAAAGCTGTGTTTTAGCCTCGTTATTTTTGTGTGTATCTTTGCGCCAGCGGATACCGCCTACCGTAACCGAACGCTTTTGACGTCACCTTAAGACCGGGTGCTGCCTGGTGCCTTTTGTATTCGTTCCTGTCAATCCTTGATATAACATCTTCAACCAGATCCCTGTTAAATCCCATCTTAACAAGTTCGTCAGCACCTTTAAATTCTTCGATATATCCTTTTAATATGGAATCTAAAATTTCATAGGGCGGCAGGTCATCCTGGTCTGACTGGTCGGGTTTGAGTTCGGCAGAAGGTACTTTTGTAATAATTCTGGACGGAATATATTCTTTTTCAGCATTTATAAAACGGGCGAGGTTATAAACAACGGTCTTGGGTACATCCGAAATTACTGCCAACCCTCCGTTCATGTCGCCATAAAGGGTACAATATCCGACCGCAAGTTCGGATTTGTTACCGGTGGAAAGAAGAATACTGCCTTCCCTGTTGGACATGGCCATTAGAATAGTGCCTCTGATTCTTGCCTGTATATTCTGCTCGACGATGCCCGGCTCACTTTTCTTGAAAGAAGGTGAAGTATATTCCAAAAACAGTTTAAACATGCCGTCAATCGGAATTGTTACAAGTCCTATTCCAAGGTTTTTTGCAAGTTTTTTTGTATCTTCATAATTATCTTTAGAAGTATATTGTGACGGCATAAAGACTGTTGAAACATTTTCTTTTCCCAGAGCCATGGCCGCAATATACGTCGTTAATGCTGAATCTATTCCTCCGCTTAAACCAACGACAACTTTTTTAAAACCGCATTTTGTAACATAGTCGTGTGTCCCCATAATAAGAGCTTTTAGTATGGATTCCGTATCCGGGCCTGCAACTGCATGCAGATTCTGCTCATCAGGCTCAGACTTTTTTAAGTCAAATACTACAAGATCTTCCGTAAAATCTTTGGCATGTGTTGCTATCTTTCCATTTCGATTAAAAGCAGAGCTTATTCCATCGAACAGAACGCTGTCATTTCCTCCCACCTGGTTTGCAAAAACCAGAGGAATATCGTACTTTTTCGCAATAGATCCAAGTATATCCCATCTTAACTCTCTTTTACCGACATGAAAAGGAGATGCTGATATATTTATTATCAGATCAGCGCCATCTTCAATCATCAATAATACAGGATTTAAGTGATACACTCTTTTTTTTATTGCATCTTTGTCGTTCCATACATCTTCACAAATTGTCAGCCCTATCCTGCGTTCCTTATATGGAAAACTTACGATTTCCTTGCCGGGTTCAAAATAACGCCTTTCGTCAAATATGTCATAAGTCGGCAAGAGCCGTTTGTTAACCTTATGCAGGATTTTGCCGTTTTCAAAAAGAACGGCAGAGTTAAAAAGCCTGTTTCCCTCGTCATCAGGGTTTTTATCAACAAAACCGCAAATAACGCCTATGCCGCTTATGGAGGATACAAGGTCATTTAAATATGCTATGTTTGTGTCAACAAAATCATCCTTTTCAAGAAGATCTTTGGGAGGATATCCTGAAACAGTAAGTTCGGAAAAGACAACCAAGTCACATGAAAGCGCCCTTGCTTTGTCTGCATAGTATTTTATCCGGCGGCAATTATGTTTAAAATCGCCGATTACCGGGTTAATTTGTGCTATTGCTATTTTCATGGCATACTTTAATTAATGGTAAGCGTTCACGGAACGTTGAAATTTCTACTTTCCAATTTCAAATTTCAAGCCGAAAACGGCTACAATTAATGATTTATTTTCATCGCCGCAAAGCATTCAAAGAATCACTTTTTATTGCTTATTTAATCATATTGAAACACAGTCGGATTTGTTTGCCCATTTCAGCAGCAGATTTAAATCGCTTCTTTACAGTTTTTGTCAGCGACTTTTTGAGAATTGGTTCCAGGCAGGATGGAAGATTCGGTTTAATTTCCAACAATGGCTTGTAGGAAACATTTGAAATGGCATACATAAGATTTGTAAGGTTATCACCTTTAAAAGGTTTTTCCCCGGTCAACAACTCATAAAGAACTACGCCGAGAGAAAAAAGATCACTGCGGCCATCCACATTTGCTCCTGCAACCTGTTCAGGTGACATGTAATTGGGAGTACCAAGGATGACCCCTGTCTGGGTTTTTGAAGCAGTCATAACACGGGCAATGCCAAAATCAGCCACCTTTACCCTGTGGTTTTGCAAAAGGATAATGTTGTCAGGTTTTATATCTCTATGAACAACTCCATTGCGGTGAGCATAATTCAGGGCTTCGGCCACTGACAAAACAATTTTTAGTACTTGCTTAGGCCGGAGTAATTTATTTTTACTGCAATATTGGGACAGATCCTTTCCTTTGAGAAACTCCATGGCCATGTAGGCCATATCATATTCTTCCCCAACATCAAAAATGGTAACTATTTTTGTATGAGAAAGCTTTCCTGCAGCCTCTGCCTCACGAAAAAATCGCGTTTTAACTTCAGCCAGTTTGTCGGCATCCACATCTGTGTATTTTAAGGTTTTAATAGCCACTTCCCTGTTGATTTTAGGATCCATGCCAAGATAGACCGTACCCATTGCACCTTGACCAAGTTCCTTAATGATCTCATAGCGCCCCAGGGTAGGTTTAGTCGTAGCGCCATTAAGCAACAGAGTTTCTTGCTGCATGGTTGAACCGGGGGCAAATATGGCTGTCTCGCCAAAACCTTCAAGAGTTTTTATTCGTTTAGTAATATCTTTGAATTTGCCTGCTTTAAGCATATGTTTATAAACATCAAGTGCTTTTTTAAACATCCTTTTTCGTTCAAAATCGAGGCCGAGATCATAAAGCAGGCTCCTTACTGCTTTGTTTTCAACAGGACATAAGATAAATTTTTCAAAGGCAAAATCGAGTACACCTTTTTTCTGAAATGACAGCCCCAGCATTTTGTTTAATTCCATACTTTCATGCTGTTTTTCCTCGGCAAATCTTTTATATCCTGTTAGAAAAAAACCGATGAAAGCCACAAAGATAGGGGAAAGTACTTTAAGCCAGTAACCGAATACCATAAAAAGAACAACGGCAAATCCAATCCAGGTAAATAAAAAAATACTCAGTATTAACCCGCCATCCCTTGGATTTACCTTGGGAATAACAAATATAAGAAACAGACCGAAATAAAGAACGACCATAGTTTCCATTGCAAAGCCCCAGGCGGGCCTGGAGAAATGTTTTCTGTTAATAATATTCTCAACAACAGTTGCGCAAATTTCGACTCTGGAAGCGTCGCTATTTACTGTTGTTTTAAACAGAGGAACTATATCTCCAGAGGTGACTCCAAGGAGAACGATTTTATCACGAAAGGCCTTTTCAGGGACTTTGCCGTTGAAAACATCTGAAAATGAGTAACTGGCAATTTTTTGTCCCTGTCCGCCATAATCGATAAACATCCGGTAATATCCGTCAGTAGGGATTTCAATGTTTTCAAGTCTCAGTCCGTCGTCATTCGGTTTTATTTCGTTAATATCCACCCCTGCATATTTTGCAGCCAGTTGAAGGCCAATGGAAGGGAAATATCTTTCTTTATATTTGATAAAAAGTGGTGATCTTCTGACTTCGACATCAGAGTCGATAGTCTGATTGATATGTCCCAGTGCACCCGCCTTTCTTGCCAATTGATTGAAAGTCGTTGTAACTTCATTAGCGACAATAGTCTTATCATCAAAAGTATAGGGGTGTTTTGCCGGGCTTACCTTGTTCTTGCTGAAATCGAGGGAATTAATGATTAAAATGCCTGGTAATTTGGAGCCATCATCGTTATTTATAGGGCCCATGTTAAATCGCAGAGGCAAAACTATGTTGACAGCGTGATTTACAGCTGCAGTAAATTTATTATCATGCTCAAGTCGTTTTTCAGCTTCAGCCAGAATCCGGTCAATTTTAAGTCGGCTTTTCTTTTTTTTCAGGGATGGATCATTTTTAAGCCTTTCTCTGACATCAATAATTTCCTTAAGTCCTGGATTTATTTCCTGGCTTGGATATAAAAGATGCAGGCCAAATGCTTTAGGACTAAACTTTGAAAGACGACTGATCACATCGGCAATATAAGAGCGGGGCCATGGCCAGGAGCCGATATCTTTTATGCTTTTATTGTCAATTTTTACGAGTACAATCTGGCTGCTGGTTTCCCTTTTTCGAAGGCCGGTAAGAAAATCATAGGCCTTGTATTCAAGAAACTGCATGGGATGAAACTCAAGCAGCATCCCCCCTATAATAAGCAGGGTAAGAATAGTGCAAATCAGCCAGTTGGAAAATAAAATTTTTTTAAGCTTTAGACTCATTATGCTTGTTATTAAACCAGTATGAGCCAATTTCAAAACGTCCCCTTTTGTCCGATATCTGTGTCAGGCTCAAATTTTAATCCTCGAAATACTACATGTATTCCTGTGGTTAAAATTTTCGCCTTCCTTGATCTCGAACAA
>RCND010005430.1_pt1 | contig 12421 bp, 13 predicted proteins | sample 2041351 | NCBI WGS metagenome assembly RCND01 (sample SAMN09708230, study PRJNA481090) | Marine sediment metagenome, whole genome shotgun sequencing project. | biome: marine sediment; feature: ocean; material: sediment; isolation source: Sewage treatment plant 12B marine sediment (STP12B) ...
GAACCCTATCCATCTTGTATAAGCAATACGATGGTTGTCACCTCTGCATTTCCTATTTATGATGAAGAGGATAATTTACTTGCTATCATTTGTGTAGATATCGCTTTGAAAGATATACTGAAAATGGTACACCCCTCTTCAGTAGATTCTATATCTGGTCTTATAAGTAAAATAGCCTATACTTCTTTTTCTGTGGCACTTGCTGCTGTGGCACTTTTGCTTTTCATTAAAGGTATTTCGTCATTCCTGCATTTTGGACTGGATTTTTCACTGATAGATATCAACCAGATCTTCAAAGCCACCATTCTTCTTACGCTCGCCTTGGCCATATTCGATCTTGTAAAAGCCATATTTGAGGAAGAGGTACTGGGGAAAGAGAAAAAGAATGATGATACAGGCGGACATCAGACTATGGTGCGATTCCTTGGTTCTATTATTATTGCACTTTCTATTGAGGCCTTAATGCTTGTCTTTAAGTTTGCATTGACAGACCCGGGTAAACTTCAGTACGCTGTATATCTTATAGGCGGTGTTTCCTTTTTGCTTATTGCTTTGGCACTTTATATGAAGTTTTCTCGTGTAGAGCATAGTGATAGAAAAAAGAGCTAATCTATGCAAAAAGAATTGATCATTTTTGATATGGACGGTACCTTGGTCAACTCTTCGTTGACCATAGCCAATGCCATCAATTATGTACGTCAAAATCTTGGTTTTGAAGCTATGGAACAAGCATATATCTTGAGACATGTGAATGAACCAGACATCAATCCCGCACAGTTTTTTTACCATACAAAAGCATTTGATGCCGATCATGAAAGATGGTTTTCTGATTATTATACTAAAAACCATGAGTCAGAGCTGGTACTTTACGATGGGATAAAAGAGTTACTTCACTCTCTAAAAGAAAAAGGTCATACTCTAGGTGTAGCAACCAATGCCTATAGAGGTTCTACCATTGAATCTCTCACTCATTTAGATATATATGATGTATTTGATGGTATAGCTTGTTATGACGACGTAGCACAAGGTAAACCTCACCCTGACATGTTACATAAGTTGTTAGATGAATTAAACCATACTACACATGAATCACTCTTTATCGGTGATGGACCACGTGATGAAATAGCAGCAAAACATGCTGAGATGGACTACATCATGGTTGACTGGGGTTTTACGGATCATGATGATGCTGTGAGGACTGTGGAAGCACTGAAGGGGATATTGTTTGAAGGGTGATCAAGACTTTGATTTAACTTCTTTGTGTTGACGCAATAACTGAGGTAATCCCATAAAAAACTCTATCATAGCACTAACACCGCCAATGAGTAATGTTCTAATTGCAATCCATTTTCTTACTTTAACTCTTATTTAATATATCCCGTTTTTATATTATGCTAACGTTTAAGTAGAGCACATGGACTCACATCCGGGTTTATATTGAGTCCTGCATTTTGTTATAGTTTTGAGCAATATATAAGCTAATAGCTGATAGGGAAAATGCATCCTTAATTAAACCATCTGAAATTGTATTCATAATCTTATTCTTATCAATTTCAATAACTTCAATAACTTCATTATCATGACCTTTTTTCAAGTCGGATAGGGTGACATTTGCGAGATATATATCTACACAAGATGATAATATTGCTGAATTTGGGTTAATTGAACCAATTTTTTTTAGATTTTGTTGGGGGATTAAATAGCCTGTTTCTTCAAACGATTCTCTTATTGCAGTCGCCAAACTATCTTCACCATTTTCTCCATATCCTCTTGGTAACTCTGTTACTATTGAATCTATCGCTTTACGGTAATTTTTAACAAGAATAAACTTTTTATTATCTTTAAGAATTAATATTACAGCTCCATTATTTGAGTTTTTCTCTACAATATAATGCCAGTTGTCATCCTTAATAACATTAAACCATGGGTTTTTATAAACTATTTCTTTCATTTTATTTCAACTCCCATTTTGTTCCTTAATACAGGGTATAGCCCAAACCAATTTTTTCTTGAAAAAAATGATAGGCTTGTGTCCTTTGTTTTGTCTTCTATATAGCCTAATGCTTCATCAGTTATTATTTTTAATAATTCAGTTGAACCTAATGATGATATTATTTCAAATGCTTTAATAGGATAGTCAATTAACTCTATTTCTTTTCTAATAGATTTATAAGAAACACCAGCAGAAAGTATTTTTTCTGGTATATTAAGAAGTGTTTCAATATTGTCTTGAACAAAACCTTCGCCCTTATTAACAAAAAGTGAGTTGTAGGACGGATCAATAACTTCTTGTTTAAGAACAGCACTGTTAAATTGTTTTCTTTGATTGTTATCAACATAATTATACCAATCAGATCTAGAAGTAAATTTTTTTGTATAATCTAAGAATTTTTTGAATTCTTCATCACTTTTAAAATATGAATTAGATATTCTGGCTCTTATTTCATTGGTTAAACTATCTTGACTAATAGAAGCATTTTCAAATGTAGGGTTTATTTTTTCAATAATCCCATCTAAGGTTGTTATTTTCTTCTTAATTGAATTTAATTCAGTAATTGATAAATTGCCTTTAAGTTTTCCATTTAAGCTAGAAACCGCATAGTTATTTGGTAATTTCTCAAAATACTCTGAGGCAGATTTTATATCTCCAATATTGAAACCTCGTACAATAAATTCACCTAGACCTTCTTCATTTAAAAATTTAATTACATTTTTTTGATTTAATACACTTTGTATGCCAATATTATCAAATAAAATATTAGGAGATAAAACAACACCATTTCCAAAAACTAAACCAACTAAGAGCCTTTTCCTAACTTCATCTTGTGAATGTTTTTTTACAGAATCACAGTTGGATAATAATATTTTTTCTTTGAATAACAATTTTCAATTCCTTTTACTATAACGTTTATACTGGAGCTAATAATTTTCCGAAGGGTTAATTATTAGCTCCCCTTACCTGTTACCTTTAAGGTAATCAATGCCTATAGGTGTATTCTTGCTTTTATAGTTCCCATCGTCCCAATTGGGATCGATGGGTATAGACTAGAAGCCCTTGTTATCGTGAACTGTGAAAACACAGCATACACTACAAATAAGAGTGATGAATACATTATAGTCTTATTATTTGAATTCAAGTACTTTTAATTCTAATAACAAATTTCAATTAAATGTAGCCCTCGAGACTTGGCTTTGGGACTGATCTTTTTCTCTTTGTGACTCACTAGTGCTTCACTAATATCACTCAGGCTAAGCTGGTTTCTTCCAAGCGCAAATAAAGCACCAGCCATATACCGAACCATGTGCCTTAAAAAGCCCTTTCCCACGATCTTAAGATAGTAAATTTTATTGCCGAAGATTGAAGGTTGTGCTTCCAATATTTCACAGCTAATAATAGTACGAAAGGTTGAATTCATAGTCGCATCTCGTTTGGCGAAGCTATAAAAATCATGTTCACCAATGAAGAGTTTACAAGCTCGTTTCATGAGTTCTATATCAAGTGACCTTGTATCTGAGGCTTTGTTAGAGGGCATATGTACAACGATATCATTGAGAACTGGGTTGTAAATTGTGTCCGTACAAAAGTAATAATGATACTCTTTGCTCTTGCTGTCCTTATTTGGATTAAATTCTGCGGCACAGGGGTCACATTGCATGATACGGATATCATCGGGCAATAGTGAATTCATGCCAAGCAGAAGTTTTCCTGATTCGATTGCCAGGGGGATACCGATTTTTATAACTTGCCCCTGTGCGTGGACACCAGCATCGGTCCTACTTGCATTGGAAATAGTACAGTTCTGATATTTGCATATTTTTTTGAGTATTTGGTGGATACTTGCCTGTACAGTGGCTCTTTCTTCGCTTTTACCCAGGTCTTGCCAGCCAAAGTAACTGGTACCCTTATATGAAATTACGAGACGATGATGGTACATGTATGTTTCCAATTTATATTAATTTTCTTGTTCCCCTCATCCCTGATGGGAATGCTTATATCAATCTGATATTTTACCAAAACTTTGCATTGTTTAGATGAGTTTTTTCTCGTTCTCAACGTGAACGATGGGAATAAGAAGGGCATATCCTCAAGTCATATATGCTACACTTCGAAAAAATTAAGAGAAATAATTATGTCTAAATCATTTATTACCGATTTCATTTCAGTCCTGCTTATAGGAGCATCATTTATCGTACCTGAGTCATATCAGCAGGTGGCGCTTTTTACAGGGCTTTTTGCCCTCTCTGGAGCTATCACTAACCAACTAGCCATTCATATGTTATTTGAAAAAGTACCATTACTCTATGGATCGGGCGTTATAGAGAAAAACTTTGAAACCTTTAAAGAATCCATTCGAGTAATGATCATGAAGCAGTTCTTTACGAAAGAACAGTTGGGTGACTTTTTTTCCAAAGAAGAGCAGAAGATAGACTTAACACCTTTGGTTGAAGGGGCTGATTTTTCTCCTGCATTTGATGCATTGTCCAAAACAGTGATGGAGTCTAAATTTGGAGGAGCCATTCAAATGTTTGGAGGGGAAGAAGCTTTGGATGGTTTACGTGAACCATTTTCCAAAAAGCTCAAATCTGCTGTTTCCTCCATTGTTTCTTCTTCAGCATTTAAAGCACAGCTCGATCATCATATACAAGGTTCCGTACTGAGTGATGATATGATAGACTCCGTAGAAGCACTCATTACTCGAAGACTTGATGAATTGACTCCCAAGATGGTTAAAGAATTAGTACAGGAACTCATTAAAGAACATTTGGGTTGGTTGGTAGTGTGGGGCGGTGTTTTTGGTGGGCTGATAGGGCTTCTTTCCTCATTTGTACTTTAGTGGTGCCCTAGGCTAAAAGTCATCTCCTGTTATAGTGCTACTTTTTTCTAGCCACCATAGAGGTTTTCATTGTTTTAAAACCTTTATAGTCAATATCTGAGAATACCACTAAATGTAAAAGTTCACATCTCTCAGAAAAGCTTGCTTCAAGTTCACCTTCATTGAGAAGGAAAGCAGGGTTAGAAGGAATACGTTCATTCGCTGCATCATGTATAAATGTTTCTAAAAGTATGAGTCCATTTGGTTTCAGTGCTTCTATCATTTGAGGAAAGAGTCTACGTTCTAAAAAGTAGGTACATACGATCAGATCATAACGCTCTTTGGGGAGGGTATAGGTATCAAAGTCGACTTCTTTTGCATGGACATGAGAAATATCTTGTAGGTGTCCTATAGCAACTGATGAGACATCCAAGGCATCCACTTCATAACCAAGTGATGCCAGGTATTTACTGTGTCTACCCATACCACAGGCAATGTCAAGTGCTTGTTTACCTGTAGCAGATTTTGCGTGCTCTTTGACGAGTTTTACGGGTTCATCGGGTATTTGATTGTTCTGATATTTTTCATTCCAACGTTCTTTGTCTTCTTGTGCCATTTTAAAGCCTTTTCATCAAGGGCACCTCCAATAACCCTAGTTGCTCATAACATCATTAGCTTTTGTCTAGGATAGGCACTCTTTTGAAGTCCTAGCCGTAGCTAAGTCAAGAAAGAGTAACGACGCATAGGCGAAAGCTAATGGTGCCCGTAGGGTGTGCTTTACAAACGCAACCTTTCACAAGATGCTTACTTCATCTTAGCTATGGCTAGGATTTGAAAGCCTCTTGCAAAATCTTACATTTGTATGAGTGACTAGGGTTATTGGAGGTGCCCTAAAGTCTATTTGGCTATTATTCTAGCAAAATAATTTAGGAAATACTATGGCAAAACTTACTTTTATATCATGGAATGTCAATGGCATACGTGCCGTAGATAAAAAAGACGCACTAAAATGGATAGATGAAGAAGCGGTAGACTTTTTAGGCCTACAAGAGATCAAAGCAGAAGCAGATCAAATCCCCGAGGGGATATTTGCAAGAGACTACAAGTTTCAAAGCATCAACTCTTCTTCTAAAAAAGGTCAATCAGGTGTGGCACTTTATACCGATATTAAAGGGGAAGCGAGCTCTTGTGACCATGTAGACATTTTAGACGAAGGACGTATTAACGAGTACCATTTTGAAAACATCGCTTACTTTAACGTATATTTTCCAAATGGACAACGTAATGATGAGCGTTTAGAGTACAAAATGGGATTTTATGAGCGTTTCTTAGAGCATATTCTTGACTTACGTAAACAGGGTAAATCTATAGTCGTTTGTGGTGATGTCAATACTGCACACCATCCCATAGACCTTGCTCGTCCAAAAGCCAATGAAAAAACTTCAGGTTTTTTACCTATGGAAAGAGAATGGCAGGATAAATTACTTTCTTGTGGTTTCATAGATACGTTCAGGCATGTGCATGGTGACGTAGTAGATCGTTACTCATGGTGGTCATACAGAGCTGGAGCCAGAGGAAACAATGTTGGCTGGCGTATAGACTACTTTTATGTCTCAGATGATTTGAAAGATAAGATAGTTGAGGCGGATATCTTAGATCAAGTAATGGGTAGTGATCATTGTCCTGTGAAATTGGTGTTGGAAGTTTAAGTATTTAATCAATAGCACATGTGCTATCTTTAAATTCAAGTGCTGAAGCAGGGCCAACCCAACCTGGAAGATGGAAGGAAAATTTTCTTCCAAACTTCGCGATGCATCCATCTCCATAATGTACTTCATTAGTGTAACTATCTATAGAAATGAGAGTTGAAGATACTTTAGGATGTTTTTCTACAAATGAGGTCATGACATTAAGGTCTTTTTCTTTTTGTACTTGTGGGGGTAATGCTGCAAATGTAAGGATGCTCAATAGTGATAATATTAGTATAGATTTCATGTTCATACCTTTTATAGTATTGTACATAGGTATACTTAAGAGGTTATCCCTTTGTTAAATGCCATCCTTTTTCATAAGGGCATGGATAGGAGTGAAGAGAGATAGTTTTACTTGCAAGGAGATACTCTATCTCTTTTTGTGAGGTATAGAGATATTTATTCTCACCATTAGAGTCTTTACATGTACAGTAAATTTTCTGTGGTATATCTTCTTTGGGGAGAGTTATAGTTCTTTGTTTGTTCTTTTGTGATATAAGATGACTTTTTAATGTTTTTAATGCTTTTAAAAAGTCTGAATGTTTCATTTACTCTTCCATATCTCCACCAATATAGTAAAACTCATCCAATCCTTCTAGAAATGACATAAGTAATTCATCTGAACAGACTTTAAAGTTTTTATGACCTTCTTTACGGAAGAGGGAAGCCATTTGTTGTTTGCTTAGTTCAATCTCTGCAAGACCAAAGATGATCTCTGTTTGGGCTTCTTTAAGTTCCATAGCTATACGGAGCTTTTTAAGTATAAGGTTGTTGGTAAGTTCAACCACTTCGTCAGCATTTTTTTTAGGAGAAGGACCTCTTTTTAGTGTCACCAGTCCATCAAGAAAAACACCTAGTTCTTCATAAGAACAAAGCATGAAACCCTTATCATCGCGACGTTTAAGAAGTGCTTCCAGATGAGAGGGTTCCATATCATAAGTTTCAAGTTTATAGGCTTCTAGGATGTCAGCTATTGTAAGGTTCAGCGCTTTTTGTATTCGAAAAAGTATTTCATTTGTAGAGATAAGCATTTATTTTTTTCCTGTTTCTTCTGCAAGTTTTGCAAGTGCCATCTTTGCTTTGGTGAGTATGCTTAGACAGTTTTGATCTTTGATATTGTGTTTAAGTGACCAATACTCAGGGTTAGTGTAGATAAGTGTCGTTTTACCCTCATAATCTGTTGTAATAAGTATACGAAGTGGTAGTTCTAAGCCCATAGAGGGGTTACAGTTCATAAGTACTGTACCCATTTTAGGATTACCAAAAACCACAACCGTTTCTGGTTTCAAGTTCATCTTGACATCTTTAGCATTTGCCTGGTGGTCTATGGTAGAGAAGTGTGTTAAACCTTGTGTTTTAATCAGAGTTTCAAGTTTTTTTACAGAGGTAGTATGGTCATTTTGACTTTCAACCGTATTTAAAAAAGTACCCTTTTTACTGTCACAACCCACTAATGCTAAACCAACGAGAGTAATTAAAATTAAATTTTTCATAAAATTCCTTTTTTAAACATTAAACCTGAAGTGCATTACATCACCATCTTGTACGATGTACTCTTTACCTTCAAGTCTATTTTTACCTGCTTCTTTGGCACCTGACTCACCATCAAATTCAACAAAGTCATCATAGCTGATGACTTCTGCACGGATAAATCCTTTTTCAAAGTCATTATGTATAACTGCTGCTGCTTTAGGTGCAGTCGTGTTTTTACGGATGGTCCATGCACGTACTTCTTTTACGCCTGCAGTAAAGTATGATTGAAGACCCAGCTTATCAAAGCCTTTGTGAATGATCTGTTCCAGTCCAGACTCTGTTACGCCTAGATCGGTGAGCATCTCATCTCTCTCATCATCATCAAAGTCTACCATATCTTCTTCTACTTTTGCACAAAGTTTAATCACTTCAGAGTCTCTTTCCTCTGCGTAAGCTTTGAGCTTTTGTACATACTCACTGTCTTCGCTTAGTCCGTCTTCATCTACATTTGCACCATAGATGATGGGCTTAGAAGTAAGAAGACGCAGATCTTTGTTCATAGCTAAAAAGCCATCACTCTCTTTGTCTTCAAAAGTAGAAACAGGAGAACCATCTTCTATATGGTTAAGCAAGGCTTCTGCAACAACAAGTTGTTCTTTTGCATCTTTGTCGTTACCTTTGGCTTTTTTCTTAAGCATTTCAATACGTTTAAGCAGTGCATCAATATCAGCAAAAAGTAATTCCTGCTCAATGATCTCAACATCACGGATTGGGTCTATGGAACCTTCAGTGTGAACGATGTTGTCATCTGCAAAACATCTTACAATGTGCAAGATCACTTCTGTTTCACGGATATTCCCAAGAAATTTATTTCCCAGACCTTCACCCTTACTCGCTCCGGCAACAAGACCGGCGATATCTACAAAATCAAGTGTAGAGTACTGTACTTTTTCAGGGCTCACTATACGTGCTAGCTCATCGAGTCTTTTGTCTGGCACAGGTACTACCGCTTTATTTGGTTCTATGGTACAAAATGGGTAGTTCGCAGACTCTGCATTTTGTGCTTTTGTGAGTGCGTTAAAAGTTGTAGATTTTCCTACATTTGGTAGTCCAACAAGTCCGATGCCTAATCCCATGATATTCCTTGAGTGTTTATTGTTGTGATTTTATCCAAATGTTGGTGTAATCTACATAAATTACTGATTTGTAATCTATAGTAGCTATAGTAATAGAGTATAATAATACTAAAAATAGGAACGTTGATGGAAAATGCCTTACTCATCTTGATCATTACGATCAGTATCTCTACCGTACTGAATGTTTTTTTAAAAAGGTTTGATATACCAACAGTCATAGGGTATGTGCTTGCTGGTTTTGCTATCTCATCCATTTTCCACTTTGCTGCTGATCAAAAAGAGATGTTGACTCATTTAGCAGAGTTTGGGATTGTATTTTTAATGTTTACGATTGGATTGGAATTTTCAGTCAATCACCTCAAAAAGATGAAGAAGGAAGTCTTTCTTTATGGTGGATTACAAGTTATTCTTTCCGGACTGCTCTTCACTGGACTAAGCTCTTTGGTTTTTAATTTAGAAATAAAAACTGCTATTGTAGTGGGTTCTGCATTGGCACTTTCCTCCACGGCGATTGTCTTAAAAATACTAAATGAAAATAATCAAATTCATTCAGGCTATGGGCGAGTCACACTGGGTATTTTACTTTTTCAAGATCTCGCTGTTATACCTATACTTTTAATGGTCTCTTTTTTTACTTCTGAGACCGAGTCAGTCCCCATTCTTTTACTAGAAACAATGGCCAGTGCTATTGTGGTTTTTTTAATACTTTTTCTAATCGGTAAATATTTGCTTGAACATTTTTTTGACTGGATCATGTCTACAGGTTCAGAAGAAATTTTTCTTGTCGCTGTACTTCTTACTGTTATGGCAGCTTCTTTTTTAGCATATGCCTTTGGGTTCACCTATTCTTTGGGTGCTTTTATAGGTGGTATGATGATTGCCGAAACAAAATACCGTTATCGTATTGAAGCAGATCTTATTCCATTCAGGGATATTCTTTTAGGTGTATTTTTTGTTACAGTAGGGATGCTAATTGACTGGCATTCTTTTATGAATTATGGATGGATTATTTTAGGTTTACTGGTGGGTATCATAATACTCAAAGGTTTACTGATTTTTGGAATATTACGTTTTTTTGTACAAAAAAGAACAGCCCTTAAAACATCTTTGGCACTGTTTCAGGTAGGTGAATTTTCTTTGGCAGTCTTTGCCCTTGCATACTCTCATGAGTTGATTCCTGATAAACTGAATCAAATTATGATCATTACTATTGTACTTTCGATGATACTGACACCTTTTGTTCTGAAAAACATTAAAAAATTAGCAGATAAAATGACAAAAGAGCCTACTGTTCTACGTGATAGAGCACTTCTTGGTGATAGCTATCACGATCATATCATCGTTTGTGGATATGGACCTGTAGGACAAAAACTGGTTAAGAAATTTAGAGAAAGAAATTTACTCTATATTATTATTGAACATGATGTTAAGATAGTAGATAAGGAAATTTCAAAAGGAGAAGAAGCCATTTATTTTGCAAATGCCGCACAGAAAATGGTTTTGTCTCACTTTAATGTCAATGATTGTACTGCAATCATTGTGACCATCGAAAATGAGATACAAAGACAATTGATCTGTGAAAATATTGTTTCATTTAAGCCTGAGATCAATAGTATAGTGAAAGTAAATAATAGTGAAGAAGAAGAAATGATCGCAGCATTAGGTATTAAGCATATTATCAATGGGAGAGATACCATTGCAGATATGCTGGCAGAAGAAGCTTTAGCCTGCCATCTTAATTACACTCAAGAAATCTTATAAAAGGGGTTAACCCTTTTATTTAGTGCGCTGTTTCTCTTGCAAGATTTTCGATAAGCTTCACCATCATTCTAACGCCTGCACCTGAAGCACCATGAGGGTTTTCTCCCCAAGCATGCTCTACAAAAGCAGGTCCCGCAATATCTATGTGTGCCCACTTATCTGCATGTTTTTTATTTACAAATTCCGAAAGAAACTGTCCTGCTGTAATGGCTCCACCATAACGTGTATTTGAAATGTTGCAGATATCTGCTATTTCAGATTTGATGGTTTTTTTGAGGTAAGGATTGAAGTCAAGTGCTGTTGCTAATTCTCCAGCATTATGTGCAGCATCTACAACTAATTTTTGTACTTCTTTGTTGTGACCCATGATTGAAGAAGTATAATGCCCTACAGCAACTACTGATGCACCTGTAAGCGTAGCAAAGTCGAAGAGATAATCAGATTTTACTTCCTGTTGTGCATAACAAAGTGTATCTGCAAGTACCAAACGACCTTCTGCATCGGTATTTCGTATTTCTATAGTCTTTCCATTTTTAGCTACAAGTACATCATCTGGCTTATACGCATCTCCACCTATCATATTTTCAACAGCACCGACAAAACCATGCACTTCTATAGGTAAGTCTAGTTCAGCGATAGCTTTCATAATACCAAGTACGGCTGAACCACCACTTTTATCTGACTTCATCGTTACCATGTAGTCAGCAGGCTTTAAACTAAGTCCGCCCGAATCATAAGTAAGACCTTTCCCCACAAGAGTGATAACTTTTTTGGCATTTTTAGGCTTGTGTGTAAGATGAATGACTCTTGGCTTATGACGGCTTGCGCGGGCAACAGCCAAAAGTGTCTCCATTTTTTCTTTTCTAAGTTCTTTAGGTTTGAGTATTTTACAGTTAAGTCCTGTCTCCTCAGCCATACCTTCAGCGATACTTGCCATGACTTCAGGGTAACAGTCATCGGGTGTCGTATTGACGATGTCACGTGTGAAGTTTGTGGCATCTGCTGTGATCTGTGCCTTGTGTATAACCAAAGAGGCTTTTTCTATGTCAATTTCCATTCCGCTGTACTCATCCAATGAGATTGCAATATGATTGATCTTGCACTCATTCTTTTTGCTCTTATATGTTTCAAATGTGTAAGCACCTAAAATAAAACCTTCTACCATCGCACGAAGTGTATAAGTACACCCTTTGTTGGTATAGGTAGCAACTTTGAGAGATTTATATTTGGATCCTTGAAGTGCTTTGACGGCAGAAGCTGCTGCTGTTCTTATCGCAGCACTTTGTAGTGAAGCAGCACCTACATAAAGTCTGTCTTTTCCAAGGAGTAAACAGGTTTCATCCTGTGCTGCTGAAAAGCCGGCTTTATTAAGTAGTTTTTTGTCTTGTACAAAATGATGTTTGAAGTTATTATCTACAACGATAATGACTTCAATCTGAGCATCTATATCTGCTAAGGGGAGTACAGTTAATTCAAAATTCATGGA
>RCND010001703.1_pt1 | contig 12399 bp, 9 predicted proteins | sample 2041351 | NCBI WGS metagenome assembly RCND01 (sample SAMN09708230, study PRJNA481090) | Marine sediment metagenome, whole genome shotgun sequencing project. | biome: marine sediment; feature: ocean; material: sediment; isolation source: Sewage treatment plant 12B marine sediment (STP12B) ...
GTCGTGGGCGGCGCGACGGTCTTCGTGTCGGGCGGAAACGCGTTTCGGTGTCAAACAAGTCAGCGTAGTAGGGAAAGTTGGTGTTGTAGGTGGTCATGGACGGGATCACCCACTTCTGGCCTTCCCTGGTACCCAGCGAAGTCTGGATAAAGTTGCTCAGGTAATAGGCCGAGAGACTGGCGGCAAATTTGTCCTTTCTCCAACGCAGGCTGGTGTTGTACTTCTTGGTCTGGTTACCATTCTGGCGCAGCAGATCGCCATAGCCAGTCGGTGACGGGAAACCAATCGGGAATACGCCTGATTCGGCCGCCTCGATCAGCAAGTTCATCAACGGACCGGCCTCCTGTATATACTTTTCATAGAACGAGCCACGGATAGTCAGGTCCCACGAACCGTAATTGGTATCCTTGCTGTAGAAAAATCCCACGTCATAACCTTCCACGATACGGGTGTCCAGGTTGGCATACTTGTCATTGACATATTCCCACTGACCGACTGAGCAGATACCAGCGTGGGTGAAATACTCGACGTCAACAGGGTTAGCCGTGCCATATCCCATGGCCGGGTTACCAGTGAAGCTACCGCAATCGCTCAGGCCGTTTTCGATATGCAACAAAGAGTCAATCAGCGAGTGGTTGGTTTCGCCGATCAGGCCGATGGTGCCTTTCTTTTCAATTTGCCAGAAATCCAATGTCATCATCAGGCCCTCGGTGGGCTCCCACACCAGGCCCAGGGAGGTATTGGTGGACTTCTCGGGCACCAGTTCTTCGGAACCCTCGGCCCGCCGTTGTACGCTATCGCTGCAGTCGAGCTCATCCGTGGCTTCTCCGTAACGTGGATCATCCGGGTCACGTCCTTCGTCCCACATTTCCTCGGCATAACGGCACACGTAGCTGGTGCGGCTGTTGGCGCGCACCACCAGGCCCTCGTTGACCGTGATCAGGTTCGGTGCACGGAAAGCCTCGGACCAGGAACCACGGAGCAGAAGGGGTTCGAAAACACGCCAGCCAAAGGCCAGCTTGCCGACCGTGGTGTCACCGTAGTCCGATGCGTCTTCATAACGAATCGCGGCCTGCAGATCAAAGTTGCTGAAGACCGGGATGGCGAACTCCACGAACGCGGAAAAAGTGTCACGCGAACCCTTGCCGTCCGACGACGGGCTGGAGCCCGCCACGTCGGATACATATGGGAAGGTACGACCATCAAGAGGGTAGGTAAACTTAATGGTGCCGTCCAGACGTGGGTCACGGTCGTCCGAGTAGGACTCTTCGCGGTACTCCCCGCCAGCCAGGAAACCGACCGGGCCCGCCGGTAAGTTGAACAACTCGGGATTACTCGCTTTGAAATCCACCATCTTCAGGTCGGTCGTGTTCTTGCGGTAAACGTCGATCAGCGCACGCTCAATATTTGATCCGCTTACACCAGGCTCACCGTCGGCAAATGGGTTGTAGGCAGCAGGGGTCGGGTCTTGCAGCGCTTCCCACATCAGAGTGTTGGATAGACGGTTGTGGGTGATGTCGGTACGTTCAGCTTCCGACCAGACCAGCGCGGTGTCCCAGTCCCAGTCACCCCAGGAGCCGCGGAAGCCCTGCAGGAAACGCCAGGTCTTGGCCGTATTGTCAATGAGCCTCGGGTATTCCACCCAACGATAGAAATCTTCCTTGATCGGAATGCCTTCACAGGGCACATCACTTTCCGGCAGGCCCGGCACACGGTTCGGCGAATCACAGGGCCCAAACGGGTTGTAATAGTTTTCAGCACCAATGACCATTTCATAGGTGCTGGAGGTAGTGGTCGGATGACGGACCAGCTTGGTGCTGGCTGTGTAGTAAGAAAACTCTGTATAGGACTCGGTGCCGCTTTCGAACTCGTGATTCAGGAACAGGAACACGTTGTAGCGGTCCAGGTCAGACCTCAGGTCACGGCCGTATGCCTTGTCCCCGCTGGTGTCGTAACGGACGCCGGTGGCGGACCCGTATTCATCGCGGTTCACACCGTCCCTGAGAGCGCACATGGTGTCACTGGCAGGAACATCCCAGGCGTCTTCGTGCTGGCATGCCGGATGGTCCAACGGAAAGAGTTCGAACTCGCCGCCTGAATCGGTCCAGGGGGGGGCATCCATTTTTGTTCCAAGAAGGGATCGCTCTTCGGCGTCCCACTGGCCATACCCGGAGTTCACGGACGTGTTCCTGAAACTCAGGACGGGATCACCGTCTTCGTCATACAGCCACGGTGAGTCCTCATCGAGACGCCAGCGCATCTCGGAACTAAAGCGCGGGTCTTCATTACCATTGATGGAGTCGCGGTGGTAATAATCGGCGAACATGCTGAGGTTTGTGCGGCCACCATTGAAGTCACGGCCCCACTTGATGGTACCGCGGTAGTTGTTGGCCGAGAAGTTGTCGTACCAGTCATAACGCCCACGGATCGTAAGACCCTCGAAATTGTCCTGCAGCACGGTGTTGACAACACCTGCCACCGCATCGGCGCCGTAGATAGCCGAGGCGCCGTCACGTAGTACTTCAACGCGCCTTATGCCCATCGTCGGGATCTCGTTGGGGTTGACCGAATTGACCGGTACAAAACTGCCACCGACCAGTTCGGTCTGGTAACCGGCAGTCTGCACCATGCGGCGCCCGTTCAGCAGCACCAAGGTGTTACCGGTACCCATGTTGCGCAGGTTGAAAGCACCGACGTCGCCACGCACTGCGTTGACGCCACCGGAAATATTCTCGGCCTCGTTCTGGAAGTTCTGGCCCTGCTCGGGCAGCATATCGAGTATCTCATCAAGCGAGGAGACACCCATGGCTTCGATCTCAGCCGTGGCAATGACCGATACTGCCAGGGCTTCGGATATGGCTGCACCCTTGATTTGTGTACCCGTTACGACAACTTCTTCGAGCACGATCTCTTCCTCGTTGGCCTGATCGGTATCCGTCGCGGCCTGCGATAGCTTTGTGACCCTTGGAGATGTTGTATCAACTGCGTCATCCGCAGCCTGTAAGGGGCTTGCGATCAGAGTTGTCAGAAAAAATAATGAAGTTGTAACGCCTGTAGTGAGTAGATTTTTTATATTTAGCTGCCTGTCTAAGGCCGATCGGGCTAATTTTCTCATGATAAATGTTTCCTGCATCAGGTTAGTGCTAAAAACTTATTTCATTTCAGAGTGCGATTTTTAATCAATTTTTTCCGCAATGAGAATCATTCATAAAGTTTTGTTAAATAAACATTACGATTCCGTAAAATATAACACACCCACATTGGTTTTTAACTCCGCAATTACATATTTTTTAATGAATCTTGATAGGTGACCGATAACCTAAGGTTATACTACTCACGTCCATTTCAAGCTGAGAGTAGCATGCGCCTTCGACACATAGAGATATTCCACGCGGTCTACACCTGCGGTTCCATCACCGCTGCGGCAAAGATGCTGAACGTATCTCAACCTTCTGTCAGCAAGGTGCTTGCACATGCGGAACAGCAATTGGGATTTGCGCTCTTTGATCGCCAAAAGGGCAAAATCATACCGACGCAGGAAGCCGAAAAACTGATCCACCATGTAACCGATGTGTATAACAACATCAGCGAACTTCGACGCACATCGGAAAATCTACGCGCCTCGGACAGCGGACAAATTCGCGTTGCAACGATCCCCTCAATCGGAGTTCAACTGGCCCCTTCAGCCATCGCGTCTTACCTGGCCATGTATCCTGAAACCCATTTTGAAGTTGAAACCCTGCATCTTCATCAAATCCTGCGCGCCCTGAAGGAGTTGAGGGTCGATGTGGGTATGGCATTTGACCCACCTGATATACCCGGCATTACCGTTGACCACTTCGCGACCGGCGAATTTGTATTGCTTAGTCACGAATCCATGGACTTCGGTACAAAAAGCCGATTGTCCCTGGAAGACCTTGATGGCCTGGACTTTATCGATCTCAACACCAGGAGCCCACTCGGAAGACTTTTGGCCAGCCATATTGAATCCAGCCAGGTCAGACTCCATTCGGTTGCCAAGGTGGAAACGCATTCCATCGCCGCAGCGCTGGTGGCAAATGGTGCCGGTGTCACGATCGTTGATGAGTTCACAGCAAGGTCGATGCAGGGTAACAATGTCACAAGCTGGCCATTGGAACCGGTATTAAAGTTTAGTGTTGCTATGCTGAGCAAAGAAGATGAACCACTGTCAATCGCCACCCAGCGTTTTATCGATCACCTGAAAACAGAGGTTAGAAATTTCCTTCGACCACCTATTAAGACATAGACATATGCTATGGGATAGAAAAGAAAGGGCATTGGAGTAAGTAGCCAAGCCCCCTGTAGAATTTGGAGTCACAATAATTACAATCACAACAAAGGATCGGCCTATGCACGTCGCCGTTCTGGGCGCCGGTGTTATTGGCGTAACCACGGCATATTATCTTAGCGAGCGTGGCCATAGTGTCACGATAGTTGATCGTGCCGACGATGTTGCAAGTGGCGCCAGTGGCGGCAATGGCGGTCAGCTTTCCTACAGCTTTACCGATGCGATGGCCAGTCCGGCACTGCTGGGTAAAATGCCCCGAATAATAGCCGGTCTTAATCCTGCATTTTATGTACGACCTCCGATCAAGCCTGATCTGATTCGTTGGGGTCTCGCTTTTCTGAATCAGTGCACCACAGCCAAAAACCGGAAAAACACCCTGGAGATACTGCAACTGGCCTTGCGCTCAGGGGAATTGATGACTGAGTTGCGCGCCAGGACCTCAGTGGAATTCTCACATCGACGCGCAGGAAAGCTGGTCATGCTGGACGGACCGGCAGGACTGGAAGAAGCGGAGCAAGCCTGCGCCTTGAAACTTGAATATGGTTGTGACGCGCACGTCATATCACTTGAGCAAGCACACAAAATAGAGCCTGCACTGACTAAAATGACCAACAACTACTCTGGTGCGATTTACTCAGAGAGTGACGAAGTCGGCGATACCCTGGCTTTTACATCAGGTCTCGGTGAATGGTTGTCTGCAAATCGTGACATCGAGCTTCGTCTGAATACCACCGTGCGCAATCTTGTTGTCAAAAACCAGAAATTGATAGCGGTTGAAACCGACCAGGGCACACTTAAAGCAGATGCCGTGGCGGTCTGCCTGGGAGCGTGGAGTCATCGACTTCTTCGTCCACTGGGCATCAAGACAAATATTTACCCGATGCGGGGTTACAGCCTGACATTACCAAGCATCGAAACATCGAACTCCGTCAGCATTACCGATCTGACCAGCAAGACGGTCTTCAGCCGTCTTGATAACAAGGTTCGGATCGCAGGCTTTGCCGATTTCGTTGGCTACCGCACAGCAAAGGACGAAATGAGGGCCCGCACCCTATTGGAAACTGCCCGAAAAACCGCCCCTGATATTGCAGACTTCGCCATTGCGCAGGCCACTGAATGGGGCGGTTTCCGCCCAATGACGGCAGACAGCCTGCCTGTGATCGGGCCAAGCGGTGTTGAGGGTGTCTATCTGAATACCGGGCACGGCATGCTGGGCTGGACACTTGCCTGTGTCAGTGGACACAAGTTGGCATCCAGTGTTCAGGAACATTAGTTCTATATGCCGGGTGGTACATGTCCCATAAATTAGCGAACCTGGCTTACAGCAGCACACAGCTACTGGATCTTTACCTGGCAGACCAGCCTGGCCGGCCCCTTGTCGTCTGCTTACATGGCGGAGGTTTTCATTCCGGTAGCCGGGACGACGAACGTTGCAGTCAATCAGCAGCGATTTTAGTAGAAGCAGGCTTTAATTGCGCATCCATTTCCTATTCACTGGCACCTATTGAAAACCGGTTTTCGATGTGGCCCCGAAACCTGTTCGACGTGGCAGATGCGCTTACCTATCTGCACGAGAATACAAACAGTCATGGCTATGACTTCTCCCGTCTCGGTATGCTTGGATTCTCCGCTGGGTGCTGTTTATCAAACCTGTATATCCAGGGTGGTACAAAGATCTTCCGGCATTTCGGATACGAGACACCGGTTTTTAAGCCAAGTGCTCTGGTCGGATTCTATGGGCCGTACGATTTTCCCAGTCGTCAGCGGGAGCGGCGATCAGACGACGATGAGATCAACCGCTACCACTCACCCTCCTGGTGGTTCAGGCAGAACAGCATTTCCAATCCACCACCGGTTCTGCACATCCAGGGAGATAGCGACACCGTGGTTCACCCGGATCAGCATGTTGCTTTTCAAAATGATTACAAAGACAAGGGCCACCATTTCAATGCTGTATTGCTTGAAGGCTTTGGGCACAGTTTTGCACCCAGAGATAAGAGCAACTCAGGTAATAGCATAGACATGGGACCTGACATCACAGATTTTTTCACCAGGCATCTATAGAGTCAGGCCGACTGGTTCAAAGCAGCAACTGGCTTGCTGCCAGGGTGGCCAACACACCAGCAATCATTGGCACCGAAGTCCGTTTTATGATTTCAAAAGGCGTAACCGAGGCGGCACCTGCAACAGCAATGATAACGCCCGCTACCGGCGAGAAACTCCTGAACAGACCGCCAGCGAGTTGGGAAGGCAGCATCAGCGACTCAAGCGAGGCGTTCACCCTCGTCGCGATACCGGGAATCATGCCGGCAAAGCTGAACAAGGCGGCATTACCGCTACCGGTAAGTAAGGCCGTGGCACCGAGCAACAGGACCAGCATGACGGCCATTACACCCCCACCCATTGCATAGCCTTCGACCACCGAGACGAGCGAGCCGATCAGGCCAGTCGCTTTAATACCCGTGGCAAAAATCTCCGCAGCGACGATAAGCGTAACTACCGAACTGAAGATGTTGCCCATGCCACGGAAGAAATGCACGATGCCTGCGAGTGCTTCGCGCAGACTCCCATGCCGGACGCCCTCACATGTCATACCAACAGCAAGACTGATCAGCATTGAAGTGACCACGTCCAGCCGGATCGTATCAATCACTAACGGGCTGAAAACGAAAAGCAGCACCAACGGCAGAACCGGCAGCAGCGCATAAAACAACGGTGGGTCACCCTGATCCTCGACGGTGCTGGGTAAACCCTCACTCATAGTATCCACCGGACTGGCTTCCCTTGCGTCACACCATCGCTGCCAAAAGAAATGTGCCGCCGCCACAACCGGTATCACCACAGCACTGATTTTCATTTGATAACGCACGAAATATTCAATTGGCAAAATCCCGATGGTTTCTGCCGCCACATTGGCCGCTGGAGAAGCGGGACCCAGATCCAGGCACGCCGTTGTACCAATGACTGCTGCCGCTGCCACCGGCCGAACGCCGAGTTTAACCAGCGTCGGATACATCGCTACCAAAAGCAGCATGGCCAGACCCGCGGCACTGGGTATGAAAATATTAAGAATCTGACCCGCTATGTAAGTAATCGCCAATAGTACATATGGACTGCTGATGCGGGAAAGCGGCTTGATGGACAGGTTGACGAGGGCTGTGGAGGCAGAAATCGCAGACATGTATTTTGCAAAGCCACCGGCGGCCATGATGATCATACCTATGCGTGCCACCCGGGTAGAGAAGGCCTCGCTGACCATGGCGAACAGATCAAAGGCAAACAGACCGGTGATGGATTCTTCGATTCCAGAGTCACCCGACCAGGTCCGTGCCAAATGCGCTGTGGCCAGTAAGGCAAAACCTGAAATGAACAACGTTGCGTGCGTCTGATATCGTTTGACGATCAGAAAAATGGTAATGGCAATGATAATTAGTGCCAGGATTTGCATGGATGGTTAAAAAGTATCCCCGGTTTCATCATGCAGAAATTGCTGCAGACTGGATTTCAAATGGTCTACAAAGTCCCTGCAAACAAGCGACATGGGTTCCTGATCGATGTGAAGCGCCGAAATTCGGAAATTCAGTGCCGGTTCCAGTTGTCTGATTACCAGCTTATCGTGACCACCGGAGCGTGCGGTCACCTCGTCTGCTATCGCCACCCCGACACCATGTGACACCAACGCCTTGGCGAGGTGGTTGGAACCGGCGATGGCACCAGGCAAAAAATCAATACCAAACGCAGGTGTGGCTGCTATCCGGATGGTACCCTTTTCCATCGAACGCAGATTGGCTGCGAGCTGACGCAGGCGGTCGACGCTATCGTTTACCTGGGTAACCTGTGCAAACAACTGGTTGGCTTCAGGTGTTGGTATGAATTTTCCCTTAACACGGTCAAAAAGCGCATAACCCAATTGCTGCTCCGCATGGGCCAGGACTTTGCTTACCGAGGGTTGTGACACATTGAGAACTTCTGCGGCACGTGTTACCGAGCCACAGGAATAAACTGCATGAAATACTTCAATCTGACGTAAACGCAGCGTGACTGCTCCTTTTCCCAACCGGGGCTAGTATACGCTTACATTTCGACGATGCTACAGTCGAAGCAACCAGGGCCAGAATCTATCAACCGGCAACATTGCAAGGCGAGCCTGTCATGTAACGCAATATTCTTGTTCGATCGATTTTCCAGTTCAAAAATTCGAAAAGACGTGTTAGCAAACCAATCCCCTTTGTCGGAATGTTTTCGTTATGATGCGTATTTCGCTATGATGTGTATATTGTTTGAAATAACGAAACTGGGGTGCGGCAGTGGCAGACGAAGAACGATTGACGATTCTCAAGAAAGGGGTTGTTGTTTGGAACAGATGGCGGGAGGACAATCCAGACGCAACAGTTAACCTTAGCTGGGCAAACCTCAGCGGGGAAAACCTCAGCAGGGCAAAACTCAGCAGGGCAAACCTTATCGGGGCAAACCTCAACGGGGCAGAGCTCAGCGCGGCAGACCTCAGCTGGGCAAACCTCAGCAGGGCAAACCTCAGCAGGGCAGACCTCTTCAGGGCAAACCTCAACAGGACAAACCTCAACGGGGCAGACCTCAACGGGGCAGACCTCAGCTGGGCAGACCTCAGTGGGGCAAACCTTAGCGACGCAAGTCTAGTTGAGACGAATCTGACGAATGCAATTATTACAGATCGCACAGTTTTGAAGTAATGACATAACCCAGGATAGTAGCTGGCACATCACCTTACATTAATATCAAACTCGGATTGAGCCTGACCCATTATAGAGAGCAGCTTCTATGATGCTTGACTCGCAATGCCAACCACTTAACACAGGCACTTAAATCAGAGTTGATTTTGGTGATATGAAACTTCGAGAGGGAGGGGTTCTGGGTCAGGGACTGCTGAGAAAAAGCGCAAGAAGTTGGGGGAACTCTTCACTTAATCGCACCCCTATCGCACTCATCTAACTTAAGACAACTGTCTACAAAACCTGAAACGAGTGTATTGCATTGATTTACAAAAATAATAAATGGTGCCGACAAGAGGATTCGAACCTCTGACCTACGCATTACGAATGCGCCGCTCTACCAACTGAGCTATGTCGGCTCCAGTGGGCGGCAAGTATATTCAAATCAGGACTCTGCGACAACTTCGATGTAACACGGCATCCTCTTACACTTACTTCAACGATTTCCCACAACACAAGTCCGCGGTTTGCGCTATCGGTCCTGTCCTTCCATGCGGAGAATAACTCAGCATCGAAAACGTATCAGTCGAGGAGGAACAAGATCGTGTATGCACTGCAAAAGTGTCAGGGGCTCAGTTGCTCTGGAGCCAATAAACCAAGGTCTGCTGACTCTGGTTTCAGCTTGATCGAAGTTCTTGTTGCCAGCACGGTATTCTCCCTGGGCTTGGCGGGCTTCACCGCCTTGTTGCTGAGCAGTATCATCGGTTCGGCTGAAGCCAGGCGGGAAGGCGTTGCATCAATGGCTGCGGCCAGCCTGGCTGAACAAATTCGTCTGAACCCGACATCACTCGATCGTTATATCAATCCACCAGAATACGTTTCCAGAATTTGCACCGGTAACAATTCATGCTCACCAGAACACCAGGCCGACTATGACTTCAAACTCTGGCAGCTTGAACTTGCCGATAGCATCAAAAATGCCAGGGGGCTGGTCTGCCACGATGAGACACCACAGGATGGTATCGAAGGGAACGGTCAGTGTGACGGTGCCGGCCCCCTGGTAATTAAGATTTTCTGGAATGGGCAGAATCCGGGTAACCAGGGTATGGACAATAACAAGTCAGCCTCGCATCGGTTTTCGTTACAAATATCCTGATATGACTATCTCTGGAGCAAATCAGGGGTTCTCATTAATGGAAATGATGATTGCCGTGTTTCTATCCACCATCCTGACAACTGGTATCGTGCAATTGGTGAGCGGAAGTGTCTCAGCCTACCGATTACAGTTGAGCCAGAGCCACCTGGAAGAGTCCAGCCGTTACGCACATGATGTGTTGAAATCAAATATTTCTCAGGCTGGCTTTCAACCCGAACCATGGTTATACCAGACACAGACCCCTGCTTTAACTGAGGAAACCCTGAACGGGAGTCCGCTACCGGGAGACCAACTGGGACTGCAGCGATGGTCCAGAAAAAATTGCTATGGCAATGAAAACCCAAACACCGATAGTGACGGCAGACCGGCATTCTATCTGTTGCAGACCCGTTTTCGTGTCAATTCAAAAAATAACCTGACGATAACCTGTCGGTATGGACCCGATAGTACCCGCTTAAGAACTCAGATTAATAACTTCGGTCTTGTCGAGGGCGTGGAATCCATACAGGTTTTGTACGCGGAAGACCGGGATGGCGACAAATACGCCGACAGTTGGGTAACCGGACAGGCCTGGCAGGAGGAGGGCAATATCCGGGCAGTAAAAGTCGGTCTGATGCTTTCAACACGGCAGGTATTCGATCAACCAACCGGTGCACAGATCACCTTGCTTGATGAGACCATCACCATGCCTGCTGATGGTTACTTACGCAGGTTCAGTACGTTCACGGTCGCTCTGCGGGGCAGGTTGTGATGAAGAGCATTGGTTTTCCTGATTCTCAAACTGGCATGGTCTTGCTGCTCTGCCTGATATTTCTGACTGCCCTGACTTTGCTCGGCCTGTCAGCCTCTGCAGATACCATCTTGCAGAACCAGCTTGTTGCCAACTTCCAGGAAACACAACGTGTAAAACAATCCGCATTGGCAACACTTTCATGGGCGGAACACTGGTTGCTTGAACTGGACGGATCCGTACCGGAGTACTGTAAAAAGCCCTGTAATGGCTTATATGTTCACAGCCCCGGGGAGCTACCACCGCACCCGGAATTCGAGAGTTTTTCGTGGTGGCAGGGTCACGGTTATGAGCCCGGGACAGATCCGTTGACCGGCAACACGGTTACAAGAATTGCGACCGGTACTGTCTATAAACCGGTCTGGCTCATCGAAGTGCTATATACCGTTCCTCCATCCGACGATGGCTCAAGAGATCTGCAGGTGTGGTATCGAATCCTGGCGCGTGGGAGCGGTCGGGCAAATGCCGCGGTTTCGGTGATTGAAAGCATCGTCGTTCGATCCTGGCCATCCATTGAGAATTCCGCGCCTTCAAACCCGGATATCGCAAGAAATTGTACCGGCTTTAAGTCAGCAACAAAGTGTGGTCGTGTTTCCTGGCGTGAACTACGTTGATAAACAAAACGCCCCGATCAAAGACTCACTTATTCCATGGTGTGACGCTGATTGAACTGGTCATCGTTGTCGCCATAATGGCTATATTGCTTACCCTGGCGGTGCCAAACTATCGCAGTTATACGCTAAGAGTGCACCGCAGTGAAGCCGTCAGAATGTTAATGCAGGCTTCCATGTGCCAGGAGCGGATTCACGCCAACCAAGGAATTTACGATACCGGTCGATGCCGGGACGTCACTGACCAACAACACTACCAATTATCATACATCCCTTCAGGTGCCCTGGTGCAAGGTTACTCGGTGATGGCTACCCCGGTGGGGGCACAACGTGCAGACCCCTGCGGCAGTTTATCGTTGAACCAGAGTGGAGCGAGAGGAATAAGTGCCGTGAATATCAGTGTCACGAAATGCTGGAATGGTCGCTGAAAGACACTGCCAGGTGACTAACCCGTGCCAATCATATCAACTAATGGCAAATCAACTAATGCCAAATCAACTAATAGTTTTAACACGCAATTCCTTGGGTAAAGCAAATTCCATGTTTTCCGCCACGCCTTCGATTTCACTGACCGTGGCTGAGGTCTGCTGACAAAGCTGCTCAATAACACCCTCAACCAGGCTCTCCGGAGCAGAAGCACCCGCGGTGACTCCGATACGTGTTACATCACTGAGCCATTCAGGCCTGATATCTTCAGCACCGTCAACCAGGTAAGCCGGTACGCCTTGCTTTTCTGCAAGTTCTCGTAACCGGTTAGAGTTTGAACTGTTAATCGAGCCCACTACCAGCACCAGGTCAGCTTCCCGGGCCAAAGCCTTGACTGCATCCTGACGGTTTTGCGTGGC
>RCND010001704.1_pt1 | contig 12397 bp, 11 predicted proteins | sample 2041351 | NCBI WGS metagenome assembly RCND01 (sample SAMN09708230, study PRJNA481090) | Marine sediment metagenome, whole genome shotgun sequencing project. | biome: marine sediment; feature: ocean; material: sediment; isolation source: Sewage treatment plant 12B marine sediment (STP12B) ...
GATTGCTGCATAGATGTGCCGAACCCTGCGCTGAAGGATGGTCCCGATCATGTTCCATCCAAATACAATCCAGATTATGGCAACCAGGATATCGATGGGCCATTCCAGTTCGGCATACTCTTTTGAGGTGGTGAATCCCAGAGCGAAAGTGACTGCTGCAAGGACAATGATTAATTGCCATCCCCAGAAATTGATCTTACTGAGCAGATCACTATACATCCTGGTTTTAAGCAATTTCTGCATGGAATAGTAGACGCCTGCAAAGATGGCGTTGCCCACAAAGGCAAAGATCATTGCATTGGTGTGCAGTGGACGCATTCTGCCAAAGGAGGTGAACTCTATGCCAAAATTAAAGAAAGGGAATGCAAGCTGCAGCGCAACCAGAATACCCACCAGTACAGCGACCACTCCCCAAATAATGGTCGCTAGAATAAAGTATTTTACAATTTTGTTATCGTAGTAGAATTTCTGATTTTCCATAACTCAGGTCTTATTTCATTTGTCGACAGGATCACCCCCGTTCTCAGGTTCTATTATATCATCATCAAACAACATTCGTCTTGGCGGGGTCTCATTGTCATCGAACTGTCCGTCCCGGACAGCCCAGATAAAGGCACCCAGAAAAATAAGTGCGGCAAACAAAGAAACTCCTATCAAGAGGTAAAAAATATTCATTTGAGAAATGATTATGAGAAGCGGCTATACTTTTTAATTTTTACAATCTGAAGTATCACATATATAATTACCATCCATGCTCCTCCTGCTGCCAGGATATAGGAGATGAGCACCCAAAGCGAAACGTTGTTATTGGTTGACCATAGAACTCCCTTCCGGATCAGTCCGGGGACCTCTTTGTTGCTTCCCACCAGGGCTTTTTCAAGAATTACCTCAGCTGCTTCATATTCGTCAGAGAGCGAAACAACGATGCTGAGATATCCCTGTTCATCGCCCATGGTATTCTCAGGAATGGTATAAATAGCTCTCCCCTGATTGTTGGTCTGGGTCTCTCCAATCTTTAGACTGCCAAAAGCTTTTTTGGAAGAGATGGTGACAGGAGCATTTGTGAGGGGAAAAAAAGCCTCATTTGCATCTTCATATTCAGCCATAATATCAACCGAGCCCTGGGCCTCATTCACCGAAGCCAGCAATTTGGCCTTTATGGGTGGCAATTCTAGAAGCACCTGCTCACGATCGGGACTGTAGTTTTGAATAAAGTTCACCAGCTGCCAGCGGTCGTTTACTGAAAGGGTGGATGTAAAAGGTGGCATAAGCCCTAAGCCAGTGGTGATCTTATAAAACAAGGCCCCTTCGCTGTTGGCCTGCATCTTTTCTGAGGCCATATCTACGGGGGAGGGGACCAGTGCAAGAGGATTATTCTTGCCCGGATCGCCGTGACAGGACTTACAATTCTTGGTATAAATGGCTTTTCCAAGCTTTACATTTTCAAGGGTGTATTCCGATGGATTGGAGGTGGCGGCCTCTTTCTCGGGCACAAGCCATTCCTGACCCTGAACCGGTAGAACCAGCATCATCAACACAGCTGCGGCAATTATATTTTTCAGTCTGTTCATGGTCATCTGTTTATTGGGAGTGTGACTTTTCTGTGAGATACTCTTTATCGATCCCCTGTTCTTCGGCTACTTCCCATATGCTGATAACAGGGAAAAGCTTTGCCAGGATCGAAATAATTAACAAGGCCGCAAAAAATGAAAAGAGCATGATCAGCATCTCAGTACTGGTGGGTTTATAATGGTGAAAGCTTTCTGGAACGTTCTGGACCGGAAGAAAGGGATGCTCCATGGTTGGGATCACAATCAGGTAACGTTTAAACCAGGCAGAAAGCAGGATCACCACTGAAATGAGTGAAAGGGGCAGTGGTTTTCTGAAAAACTTTAACTGTATAAGCAGGATGGGGAGTACTAGTCCCACAATCTGGGCAAACCAGAACATAAAAGCGTATCCTCCTGAGAACAGGGTTTTCAAATGTACTCCCTCGGCCAGTTTCATCTTATATACCGGTACGAAAAATTCATTGATATTGAAGTAGAGGTAGACCAGGCATACAAGGACCATGAGTTTCCCCATCCGATCGAAGTGCATATCTGTATAATACTCCTTCAGACCATACCTTAAACGATAGACGTACATCAGGATGATTAAGGCGCCGCATCCAGCTACAAAAGCACCCACAACAAAGTAGGGACCGAAAATGGTACTGTCCCAGCCTGGCCGAAGAGTGGCTGCAAAAAGCCAGGAAGTGACCGTATGAATGGAAAGGCCCACCGGAATGATCAGGATCATCAGTACCCTCAGGGCATGGTATGCGGTTTTATATTGCATGTCATTTCCTTTCCATCCCAGCGCCAGTACTTTATATAGCTTTCGCTTCCATGGAGGGAGCTCCGGGCCCATTCTTTCAGCCAAAAGGGCCAGGTCAGGTATCAGTGGTATATAGAACAGCAAAACAGAAATGGCCAGGTAAGTGGATACCACCGTAAGGTCCCAGATTATGGGAGAGGCGAATCTTCCGTGAAGAAAGACATTAAGCAGCCTGTCGGGCCGTCCCATATCCATCACAATAATAATGCCTGCCAGGGCCACAGCAGCAATGGCAATTTGCTCGGCTGCTCGTGAAACGGGTTTAGCCCAGCTAATTTTCAGCAGTTGCAGCACCGAGCTGATCAAGAGACCAACCAGGCTAATGGCCACAAAGAAGACAAAATTGGCGATGTACAATCCCCAGGATACATAATCGCCCATCCCGGTCACCCCGAGTCCGTTTTTTGTCTGAAGGATCCAGCCCCAGAGACCCACACCCGCAAACATGATCAGGATAAAGAACCAGAACCGTGTTAGCTCATCTTTGAGCGTGATGGAGCGCGTGAGGTCGGAAACAATTTTATTCAGTGCTTTCCTTGACGCTTCAGGAGATTCAATTTTTTGCATGTCTCTGATTTTTTGTTTCGGTTATATGTGGTCTCCTTCGATTGGTGATGCCGCCTGGCCCTTTGCTGGCAGGTAGTAAACCCTGGGCTTGGTTCCAAGCTCCTTCATCAGTGTATATGCAGCTCCGTCCTTCACCAATTTACTGAAAGAGACGGTCTCTTTGGTAGTGCCATTGGTAACGGCATCTTCGTTCTTATCGCCAAACCAGTAAACTCCATTCGGGCAGGCCGATACACAGGAAGGAAGTTTCCCATCTCTTAAGCGGTCAGCACTGAACAGGCATTTGGAAATGGTTCCCTTTTTCTGGGGAACGTTGGCCTCCATATTGTAGGTTACTCCTTCGTATTTCTCTGCATCGCGCGGTTCGTTCCAGTTAAATACCCTGGCAGAGTAGGGACAGGCGGCAATACAGAATCTGCAACCGATGCAGCGTTCGTTATCGATTAGCACAATGCCATCTTCGCGCTTGAATGTGGCATTGACCGGGCACACCTTTGTACATGGAGGATTGTCGCAGTGCTGACACGGCTTTGGCATAAAGTAGGGTGCTGTATCTTCTGAATCCTGCATCTGCAGCACATTGATGTGGTGCTGCTCTGGCCTGAGCTGGTGATGGCTCTGACAGGCTTTCATGCATTCCCGGGCATTCCGGCATTTAGAGAGGTCGATAACCATCACCCAGCTTCTACCCGGAAGACCTTGTCTTCCCCTGCTTTGATTTTCTGTGAGTGAGGGGATCTTCGCGGGTTTCAGTTGTGATCGGTCCACCACAACCAACTCCCCGCTGGATGTGAGCAGGGTAATCTTATCGCCGGCAACCTCTTCTACTCGGTTACAGGAGCTTAAGAGGCTCCCTCCGCCTAATACACTGGCGGCTCCAACGGAAGCTCCCAGTGCTTTCACGAAATTTCTACGGGTCTTCTTCTCCATTGTATTTAGGTTTAGGGGATCTGAAATTCAGATTTGAAATTAGGATATCTGGTGTTCAGAATCAATCTAAATGTCTGCATATTTGCATGTTTCATAAAGGCATGTCATTCACCATAGTTAGCAAGCTATTTTGTAAGCCAAAGCATTATTTCGTTACTTTCGGACTAATAATCTCAAAAGCCTCAAAAATGAATCGTTTTTTTAAGTCATATATAAGCCTGCTGTTGTTGCTTTTGCTGGCATTTTCATGTACCTCGCCCACAAGGCGGACCATCACCGGACTCAATGCGCTTCTGCTTACTGCACATCAACAGTCTGCGCCTGATGATCGTATTGAACTGTGGGATGTTTCTGTTCATTCAGATAGTGGCCACTTCCAACTTATTGGTAACCTGACCAGTCGGGAAGCTTTTGATGCGATTGAAGAGGCATTAGATCAGCAATTCCCTGAGGTAGAAAATAGAATTATTCTGCATCCTGAGGATGGGGATGGACCCCTGATGAACGCCCTGGTCAATAACTCTGTAATCCATTTGCGCAGAGAACCCAGCAGCACCAAGGAGCTTGTGACTCAGGCCCTTCTTGGTACCCCCGTCAGGATTCTGAAAACAGAAGGTGGGAAAAGCCTGATCCAGGTGCCGGACAGATATATCGGTTGGGTGAATACAGCGGAGGTATACGCTGTAGATGAAGACGAACTTGCCACATACAGGGAAGCAGAGAAGCTTGTTTATAAGGCCCAATATGGGCTGGCATACAGCGAGCCTGATGTGGAATCCATGCCTGTGACTGACCTGGTCATTGGAAACATTTTACGTAAAGTTACGGAGGAGTCAGGATTCACGCAGGTCTTATACCCCGATGGACGCCTGGGCTGGGTTAATAGCGGCGAAATGGTTCCTGCAGAAGAAATATTTTTTAAAACCACATTGAAAGAAAACCTGGTTCAAACGGCCCAGAAGTTTCACGGAATCCCCTATCTATGGGGAGGAACATCTTCGAAAAACATCGATTGTAGCGGGCTGGTCTGCAATGTCTATTTTTTAAATGGAATCCAGCTCCCCAGGGATGCAGATATGCAGGCATTAATTGGCAGGGAGCTCACCACAACCATGGCCCCGGACGGACTGGAGGCAGGTGATCTGCTTTTCTTTGGTCGTAAGGCCTCTGAGGAAGCAGAGGAGAATGTCACCCATGTGGCCATGTATATCGGAGACGGGGAATATATCCATTCTGCAGGTTACCGGGAACGGGTCAGCATCAACAGTATGGACAGCACCAAGACTAATTATATTGAGAGATATCCCGAAATTTTTGTGAGGGCAGTGAGGATCCTCGGCGAGGAATATGATGGTTTCCGGCCCATAGCAGAGAATGCATTCTATAAAGAGATAATCAGTAGCACAAAATGAAAGAAGGAAGAAGGAATTTTCTAAAGAGTGTGGGAGCAGCATCACTGGTCACCACACTTCCATTGGCGGCCTGTACCTCCAGAGATGAGCATGCAGCCACGGCAGCTCCTGCGGTGATCGGAAACGGGAAGATGAAATTGAGTTTCAGGCCCTATGAATTGCAGTTAATACACACCTTTACGGTGGCCGGTAATTCCAGGAACACCACCCCTGTGGTGCTCACCGAGATTGAATACGAGGGACACACCGGCTATGGGGAAGCCTCCATGCCTCCCTACCTGGGTGAGTCGCAGGAGTCGGTGATCAAATTCCTGAACAAAGTGGACCTGGGTCAGTTTAAGGATCCCTTCATGCTGGACGATATTTTGGCCTATGTGGATTCCATAGATAAGGAAAACCGTGCGGCAAAAGCCTGTGTGGATATTGCCCTGCATGACCTTCTCGGAAAACTGGTGGACAAGCCCCTCTACAGACTCTGGGGCATTAACCCGGATAACACACCCATGACCTCCTTTACGATCGGGATCGACACTCCTGAAGTGGTGAAGCTTAAGACCGAAGAAGCCGCCCGCTTCAGGGTTTTGAAGGTGAAACTGGGTGGAGGCAATGACCGGGAGATGATTGAGACGGTGCGTTCAGTGAGCGATGTTCCCATTTATGTGGATGTGAACCAGGGATGGAAAGACAAGCACCAGGCTCTGGATATGATACACTGGCTGGCGGAACAGGGCATCGAATTTGTGGAGCAGCCCCTTCCCAAGACCGCTGTGGATGATATGGCCTGGCTAACAGAGAACAGCCCCCTTCCAATTATTGCCGATGAGGCTTTTCAGCGATTGGGCGATGTGGCAGCATTCAAAGGCGTCTACTCTGGGATCAATATCAAGTTGATGAAAAGTACCGGGTTGCGTGAGGCCCATAAAATGATCACCGTAGCCAGGGCACTGGATATGAAGGTAATGATCGGTTGTATGACTGAGACCTCCTGCGCTGTATCTGCAGCCTCACAGTTATCACCGCTGGTGGACTGGGCCGATCTGGATGGGAACCTGCTGATCAGTAACGATATATATAAAGGAGTTGAGGTGATCAATGGCAAGGTGACCCTGAATGATCTACCCGGCATAGGGATCAGGAAGCTAAACGCATAAATGAAGGAATCGCATGACTGACAGAAGATCATTTCTCAGGAAATCGGGTGTGCTGGCTGCCATGACTCTGGCTTCGGCCTCCGGGTTGAAGGCGAGAGATTTTCCCGGGACACAAGTCGAACGTATTCTTCCCCCCAGGCTGAAGAAGGGGGATCTGATCGGACTGGTTACTCCCGGAAGTTCGGTGACCCAGGAGCAGCTTTCAGATTGCATTTCCAAACTGGAAGAGCTGGGCTTCCGCACCACCTATAATGACTCTGTGCTATCGGAGTATGGTTATTTTGCCGGGAAAGACCAGGAGCGGGCCGATGAGCTGATGGAAATGTTTACCCGGGAAGATGTGGATGCCATCTGGTGTGTACGAGGAGGCTATGGCTCCATCAGAATTCTGGATCTGCTGGATTATGATCAGATTCGAAAGCATCCCAAAGTGTTTATAGGGTATAGCGATATAACCGCACTACTCACCTCCATATACCAGGAGACCGGATTGGTCACTTTTCACGGTCCCGTGGGGACCTCCGATTTCAACAGCTTCAGTGTGAAATCTATGAAAAAGGTTTTGCTGGATCCAAAAGGTGAGTATAAATATCCATACAAGCGGGAGAAAAGTACAAGGAACAATCCTGAGTTTGACCGCTATACCATCAGCGGGGGGACGGCAGAAGGCATATTAATCGGAGGAAATATCTCTGTCCTGGATTCAATAATAGGGACACGGTTTGAACCCGATTTTGAGAACAAAATTGTCTACCTGGAAGATATCGGGGAAAAGACCTACCGGGTAGATAAAATGATTTTCCATTTACTATCGGGAACCAACCTGAAACAGGCTGCTGGAATCGTGATGGGGGTATTCGCAGAGTGTAATATCAACGAAGAGCCGAGGCTCTCGTTGAAGGTGGCACTGGACGATCTACTACTTCCACTGGGTATACCGGTTTCCTATGGACTCTCTTTTGGTCATATCAAACGGATGATCACTATCCCTACAGGGATCCGAGCAGCCATGGATGCTGATAAAAACAACTTCAGACTGCTGGAAGTGGCTGTTGTTTAAGTTTCCTACATTATCACTATTTTAGTACGATGAATGATTTTGGGGTACTTTCAGTATTACCGCCTCTATTGGCCATTGTACTTGCACTAAGGACCAAGCAGGTCTATATCTCGCTGGTGGTGGGAATCTGGCTGGGCTGGCTGATCATCAGCGACTGGAACCCGGTTCAGGGAACCCTGGCTACCCTTGAAGGATTTGTGGAAGTATTTAAGAATCCCAGCAATACCCGGACCATTATGTTTAGTGCCCTTGTGGGTGCTCTACTGATATTTATCCAATATTCGGGCGGTGTCAGGGGTTTTATCAATGGGATCGATAAGATGCTCAGCTCCATGGAGCAGAAGAAGATCGGGAAAAGCAGGGTGGTGGTGGAGCTACTAGCATTGCTTATTGGCGTACTGCTTTTTATTGAGACCAGTATTTCTTCACTTACGGTGGGAACCCTTTTCCGACCGGTGTTTGACCGCTTGAAAATTCCCAGGGAGAAGCTGGCCTATATTGCCGACTCCAGTTCGGCTCCCTCTTCCATTCTGATCCCCTTTAATGCCTGGGGTGCCTTTATTATGGGTCTCCTGTTAACACAGGGTATTGAAGCACCCTTCAGGACCTTAATCTCCGCCATGGCCTATAATTTTTATCCCATGCTAACCATCCTGATGGTCTTCATTGTGATTGTTTCCCGTAAAGATTTTGGTCCCATGGCCAGGGCCGAGAAACGTACCAGGGAGACAGGGAAGCTTCTGAATGACGGAGCAAGACCTCTGGTTTCAGATGAGATTACCTCTTACGAGATGAAAGAGGGGCTCAGGCCCAGGGCGATGAATATGGTAATTCCCTTGCTTACCATGGTGGTAATGATGATATTTTTTCTTGCTTATACAGGCTGGGGTGAAGTGGAAGGGCAGAAAGGATTTCTGGATCATTTTACCAGTGCCCTGGGGCACGGATCGGGATCTGCAGCTGTGTTATATGCGGTGACCACTTCCATCCTGGTCGCTATGATCCTCTACCGGGCCCAGGGGATTATGAAAGTGAGAAAGATGGTCAGCCTGATTCTGAAAGGGATCAGTGAATTGATGCCGCTGGCGCTATTAATGATGCTTGCCTTTTCCATCAGTCATGTGTGTAACACCCTGGGAACCGGGGAATATGTAGCGGGAATCACAGAAGGCTGGCTTTCGCCTGAACTCTTGCCTGCTATTGTATTTATACTCTCCTCTTTTATCGCTTTTTCTACGGGGACCTCATGGGGGACCTTTGCCATTATGATCTCCATCGCCCTGCCCATGGCAGAGATGCATGGGGCCAATCTGTACCTGGTGATCGCTGCCACCATGGGAGGTGGAGTTTTCGGCGATCACTGTTCGCCCATTTCCGATACCACAATGATTTCTTCCATGGCCTCAGCATCCGATCATATCGATCATGTTAAAACCCAGTTGCCCTATGCCCTGGTTACCGGAACGCTAACTGTCTTAATCTACCTCCTGTTGGGATTTATTACAAGTTGAGTGTGCGAAAAGCCTCTTTCAAGGTGTGCGTCAGGCGTACGATCTCTACTTTTTTGTGGGCAGAGCTTACCACCACCCTGATTACACCTTCAGTGCCGGCTCCCTTGTAGGAGGTGTACTGGGTATAGATGCCCTGCTTAAGCAGGTAGTTGTGAATAGCTCTCATGGTTGCAGCATCTCTGTGTGCAAAGGAAAAAATTGGGATGGTTCCGTGCATCTCCGGGATAAACAGGGGCTCGCTGGGAATTCCCATATGTTGCAGGCTTTCCCGGAGGTATCTTGCAATACTCCAGAGCTTTTTCCGCAGGTTTTGATTCTCCTGGACCAGCTCCAAGCCCTTGATCCCGGCTGCCACCGCAGCATTCATTGGCGAGCTGGAACCTGTTATTACATTTCCCGACCGGATCTTCTGAATGAAATCTCCCCTGCCGGCAATGATCCCGCCATAGGCACCAAAGGCTTTGGAAAGAGTGGCTCCAAAATAGATCCTGCTGGAAGCTGTTCCCAGTGCTTCACAGGTACCCCGCCCATGTGTCCCAAGAATGCCAACGCCATGGGCATCGTCCACCCATACCACCCCATCATATTTTTTAGCCAGATCCAGGTAATCCCTTACGGGCGCAAGGGTGCCCATTACCGGGAAAAGACCGTCACTGGCAACCAGGGGACGCTGACCTGCACCTAGATGCTTTTTCATAAGGGTTTCAAGATCCTGCGGGTTCCTGTTCCGGAAAGTAATAACTGGTTTCCCAGTGGCTGCAGCTCCTTCTGCCAGACTATAATGTGAGCTTTCATCCAGGAAGATAAGCTGGTACAATCCCAATTGATCAAGGGCCATCAGTCCAGCATGACTGCTCAGATAACCGGAAGGGAGATATACGGCATCTTCGGTATTGAAATAGCTGGCCAGTTTCATTTCGATCTTTTCGAGTAGGGGAGTGGTGCCTGTCATGGCCCGTGTGGTTGCACTGCCAATTCCGTATTGTTGTGTGGCATCATTGGCAGCCTTGATCACTTCCGGGTGGGAGTGAAGCTGAAAGTAGCTGGTTCCGGCAAAATAGAGGTAACTTTTGCCATTCAGGACCACCTTGGTACCGGTCCTGCTTTCCATGGTATAATTTTCTTTCGCTTGTGCCATAGGCATGCTAAGTAATTAAGAAATGGAGACAAGCTCCATGGTCTTAAGATACGCATCATCAAAGTCTGCACCAATCCCGGGGCTTTCCCCAAGAGTCCATTTACCCGCACCCATGTATTCAATTCCCCCGGTAACCGGATCCTTGTCCAACATCAGGGAGGAGTCCATATCGTAGTGTACAATGTTGTCACTGGCCAGCACCAGGTGCATCAGGGCAGTGAGTGCAAAGCGAGATTCGGACATACATCCCACCTGGCACTTGATTCCGGAAGCCTCGGCCACCGCAACAATCTTCAGAGCATTCTTGATACCACCCGATTTCGAAAACTTGATGTTGAAGTAGTCGCAGGCACCCATGCTGGCCAGCCGGAAGGCATCGTGATGATCAAATACAGATTCATCGGCCATGATGGGGATGGGGCTATTCTCTCTGACCTTCACTAGTTCGCGGGTATTCCAGTGGGGAATAGGCTCTTCACAATGCTCAATTCCCAGGGGTTCTAGTGCTTTCAGGGTTTCAATCGCGGTAATGGTGTCCCATCCCTGGTTGGCATCGATCCGGATGGGATAGTCGGGGCCCACGGCTTCACGGATCGCCCTGATCCGGGCCACATCCTCCCTGGAGGTAGTTCCCAGTTTCACCTTGATGGCAGGAAATCCGGCCTTCTTAAATGCGATGGCATCACGGGCTACTTTTTCAGGCTCACCTATGCTGATGGTCATGTCGGTATGGATTTCCCGATTGTTACTACCTCCCAGCAGGCGGTATAGAGGCATGTTTGCCTTAAGTGCCAGTAAGTCATAGAGGGCCATATCAAAGGCACTCTTCATTGTGGGATTTCCTTTCACAGCCCGGTCGATCTCATGGAGCCGTTCCCCGATGGCAAAGGGATCCCTTCCAATAAGCATTTTCCCTACCTTTTTTGCCAGTTCAAAAACGGTTTCCTGGGTTTCGCCCACAATAAAGACAAAAGGGGCACACTCGCCTGTACCTGTCAACCCGACACTGGTATGAATACGCACCACCACATTGGTGGCTTCAGGGATCACACCCAGAGAAATCACAAAGGGTTCCTTGTAAGGGATATTCAGCTTAATAAGCTCAATTTTTGTAATGGTCGCGCTACTCATAATAGCAATATAATCTATTAGCGCTCAGTTAGCAAAAGTTTAAGCTGAATTCCCGGTTCCAGACTAGTCCAGGTGAACCGATTTTTCACCGGCTTCTATGGCCGCCGGAAGAAAATTCTCCCTGGGAGGCATTGGACAGGTGGCAAAGGGACTGAAGGCACAGGGAGGATTATAGGCCTTATTGAAATCCAGGATAATTCTTCCAGTAGAGTCGGGTGAAGCATACATAAACCTGCCTGCTCCATAGGTATCCAGGGCACTGGTTTCATCGGCAATCACCAGGAAATATCCATTGCCCGATGTAAAAGGATGGAGGGTCAGTTTCTTGCCATTAATCTTGAAATTCAGGATACCCGGACACTCATATGATTCCGTAAAGCCCTCCAGGGGAGTAGCCACAGTCATGGTCTTTGGTGAATCAAAGGGCTCCAGGGTAGCTTCCACCACATAGCTGGTCTGAATGGGATAGGAGGGGATATGATCCAGTTCGTCGATGCGGGGATGCTTATGATCTCTAAGGCGGATCCCATAGCGTTCTCCTCGTTTGACTATATACCAGGCCAAATCTCCCTGTTGCAGACGGGTTGTATTTCCGGACTGATCATCAAGCAGCCCCATCTCAGTAACCAGGGAGTCTTTCAACGTAATCTCCACACCCTCTGACACGCTAAGTGTTACCGATCCGCCATCCAGCACCAGGGTCCCACAAAAAGCCCCGGCTTTTTCCGGGAAGACTATGTCATTTTTCGAATCCGATCCAAAGCTGTTTTCTCCCTCTTCCAGCCAGAACAGTCCGGCCAGACTGAGCCAACCATTTTTACTCTTCAGCCTCTCAATGCGCTGTTCTTGCCACTCTTTGATACTTTCCACATAAGCTGCTTCATCGGTGATGACCGGAGTTGAGGAATTACAGGCAAAGAGTAAAACAAAAAGAGAAATGATCAGGATAAAAGAAGAAATGCTGCGCATGAAGCCAGGTATTGATTTGAAGGCTTAAATATCGCATAATTATTATAATTTTACAGCAGTACCGGAGAGATGCCGGAGTGGTCGAACGGGGCGGTCTCGAAAACCGTTGTGCTCCTTGGGGGCACCGGGGGTTCGAATCCCTTTCTCTC
>RCND010001705.1_pt1 | contig 12394 bp, 9 predicted proteins | sample 2041351 | NCBI WGS metagenome assembly RCND01 (sample SAMN09708230, study PRJNA481090) | Marine sediment metagenome, whole genome shotgun sequencing project. | biome: marine sediment; feature: ocean; material: sediment; isolation source: Sewage treatment plant 12B marine sediment (STP12B) ...
TGGATCCTTACCTTTCTGATCCTTACCCTGTCTTTCGGGCGGTCCTATGACAGTCTGTCTCAATCCTTCTTTTTCGTATCATTCCTGTTCCCGGTCATCGTGGGAACCTCCTACCTGGTCAACGCTTACCTGGTGCCCCGTTTTCTTTTCGAAAGGAAGTACTTTAAGTTTGGCCTCTATTTTATCTATACCCTGGTTTTTTCAGTTTACCTGGAGATGCTGGTGATGACCCTATCGCTTGTCCTCTTTGCTAATTTTAAGTACGATGCCCTGAATCCCAGAACCACCGATATTGTTTATCTGACAGTGGTACTCTACTGTTTTGTTTTTTTCAACACCATTGTTTTCCTGATCAGGGAGTACTTTATGGGACAGGAGCGCGAGAGGAAATTGGAGGCTGATAAGGAAAAGCTTACCAAGGGCTATCTGGTAGTGCGATCGGAAAGGAAAAACAGCCAGGTGCTCTACTCTCAGATTGAGTATGTGGAAAGCATGGGAAACTATGCAAGGATCATCACCTCCTCTGGCGAGGCCATTCTGACCAAGGAGAAAATCAGCAGCCTGAAAGAGCGGCTCCCCGATAGCTTTTTACGTATTCACCGTTCCATTGTGGTGAACAGAGACAAGATTCAATCTTTCAACAGGGAAATTATCACTGTTAGTGAAGTTGAATTGCCCCTGAGCCGTAAGTATAAGGATGAGGTACTCCGGGCTATGCTTCCAGTCGATTCAGAATAATTCACAATCTTGTAACAACTGTTACAAGTTGCCCATTCTATTAATACTAAGTTTGCATTGTTATAATACTAACAATAAAAACAAATTATAGATATGAGTATGTTTTGTTATCAGTGTCAGGAAGCTGCAAAAGGTACGGGCTGTACAGTTGCAGGTGTTTGTGGGAAGAAGGAGGAGGTCGCCAATATGCAGGATCTCTTGATTTTTGTTGTAAAAGGGGTCTCTTACTATGCCACAGAGTTGCGTGAATCGGGAGTTGAAAATGAAAAGGCAAATAAATATGTATTTGATGCTTTATTCATGACCATTACCAATGCCAATTTCGATAATGATCGTTTTATAGAGATGGTTCGCGAAGGCTTGAAAATCAGGGAGGCTTTGAAGGCTTCTTTTGTGAAAGCGGGAGGTTCCATAGCAGAAGATCTGCATGAGTCGGTCACCTGGACCGGTAACAGTGTGGCGGAATTTGAAGCAAAGAATGGTTCTGTAGGGGTTTTGGCTACTGAAAATGAAGACATTAGAAGCTTGCGTGAACTGGTCATTTACGGGATGAAGGGCCTTGCTGCCTATACGGAGCATGCCTTTAATCTGAAATTTGAAAATGAGGCACTCTATGCCTTTATGCAAAGGGCTCTGGTTGCGACCACCAACGACAAGCTGAGTGTGGAAGAGCTGGTTGCTCTGGTGCTTGAAACGGGCAAATATGGAGTGGAAGCCATGGCCCTGCTGGACAAGGCAAATACCAGTACCTATGGGAACCCTGAGATCACCAGTGTGAATATTGGTGTTAGCGATAAGCCGGGAATCTTAATAAGTGGTCACGACCTGAGGGATATGGAGGATCTGCTTATTCAGACCGAAGGTACGGGTGTGGATGTGTATACTCATAGTGAGATGTTGCCTGCAAACTACTACCCGGCTTTTAAGAAATTTGAGCATTTTATTGGTAACTACGGAAACGCCTGGTGGAAACAAAAGGAAGAATTTGAAAGTTTTAATGGTCCCATCCTGTTCACAACCAACTGCATAGTTCCTCCGGGGAAAGAAGCCGGATATGCGGATAAGGTATTTACCACCGGATCGTCAGGTTATCCTGGTTCAAAACATATTCCCGAAAGAGAAGAAGGCGGGCGCAAGGATTTCTCAGAAATTATTGAACTGGCCAAAAGCTGTGCTGCCCCTGTGGAGATAGAGACGGGTGAGATAGTGGGTGGATTTGCACATAACCAGGTGATTCAATTGGCTGACAAGGTTGTTGATGCCGTTAAGTCGGGTGCTATTAAAAAATTCTTTGTAATGGCCGGATGTGATGGCCGTCACAAGAGCAGAAATTATTATACGGATTTTGCTGAGCACTTGCCCAAAGAGACTGTCATCCTCACAGCCGGATGTGCAAAATACCGCTACAACAAACTCAAGTTGGGTGATATAGGTGGTATTCCACGTGTGCTGGATGCCGGACAGTGTAATGATTCCTATTCCCTGGTGGTTATTGCCTTGAAGCTGAAGGAGGTATTCGGTCTGGATGATGTGAATGATCTGCCCATTGTCTACAATATTGCCTGGTATGAGCAAAAGGCGGTTATTGTGCTGCTGGCTCTGCTTTCCCTTGGAGTGAAAGATATTCACCTGGGTCCGACACTTCCGGCTTTCTTATCTCCCAATGTGGTCAATGTTCTGGTTGAGAATTTTGGTATTGCGGGTATTGGAACGGTAGAAGAAGATATCGAGATGTTTATGGAAGCATAGCTGCTAATACAAAACTAAAATGCCCTTTCATTTCAAAGGGCATTTTAGTTTTATTTTTCTAATCCCAGTTCAGGATTACCTTACCACAATTTCCCGTTTCCATGACATCGAATCCCTTCTGGAACTCATCGATGGGGAAGCGGTGGGTGATCATGGGAGAGAGGTCGAGTCCCGACATAAGCATCTGCTCCATATGGTACCACGTTTCATACATTTCGCGTCCGTAAATGCCCTTCATGGTTAGTCCTTTGAAGATAATGCGGTTCCAGTCGACCTTTGTGGAAGAGGGGAGTATGCCCAGGAGTGAAATCTTACCGGAATTATACATATGATCGACCAGTTGATTAAAGGCAGCCGGAGATCCTGAACATTCCAGTCCGATGTCGAATCCGATCATCCCCAGTTCATCCATATGCGCTCTCAGATTTTCTTTCAGAGGATTGACTACTCTGTTGGCACCCATTTTTTTGGCCAGTTCGGCCCGGTAAGGACTGGTCTCGGTGGCCACCACATATCGCGCACCTGCAAAGCGTGCCACTGCCACTGCCATGCTGCCTATTAATCCGGAACCGGTAACCAACACGTCTTCACCAATTATCGGGAAGGAGAGCGCGGTATGAGTGGCGTTTCCAAAGGGATCCATAATGGCCAGGATCTCATCAGGGATCTGGGCATTGATTTTCATAACATTGCTGGAGGGAACCTTTACATATTCAGCAAAGGATCCGTTAATGTTCACTCCGATCCCGATGGTGGTTTCGCAAATATGTTTCCTGCCCCGGCGACAGTTTCTGCAGTGTCCGCAAGATATATGACCCTCTCCGGTTACCCGGTCGCCCTCTTTAAATTCCGTCACTTCACTTCCGAGTTTTGCAACGTGTCCGACATATTCATGACCGGTGGTCAGACCAATGGGAATTGTCTTCTGTGCCCATTCATCCCATAAATAGATATGCAGGTCGGTACCGCATATGGCCGATTTGCTTACCTTGATTAGAACATCATTGGGACTGATTTCTGGCGTAGGGACATCTTCCATCCAGATCCCCTTTTCTGCTTTGGATTTTACGAGTGCTTTCATTTCGATTCTCCTGTAAGTTGTTTGGGATGCCGGGAGCCAAATGCTGCAGTGTGCTCCGTATTCCACAGTAGTTTATTTCTTTCAAATTTGAAGGTGAAGTTCATGCTCTGGGGTGTTTCGTAGTAGATTAGGTTCACCCTGTAAGTGTCCGGGGCTTCCCAGGCCCCACTGACGGCTACCTTTTGAGAGACCAGTTGTGGATTGGGCAGTACTCCCGATTCCGTTTTTTGGTAGCCTGCTTTCAGGGTGTAGGTATCCTGATCGGTGGTAATGGTAATTTCGGTGGGTGAGGCATCGAAATTGAAGGAGATGGATTTTATGGATTGATTGTTTTCATCCAGGGTATAGTTAAGCCCGGATAGTTCTGAAGCCAGGGTCGAGCTTTCTTCTCCCTCTGCTAAAGTCATGGCCAGTCCCTGCAACTTTTGATTCATCTGCTCCACTCCCTCCTGATCGGCAGGAAGGGAGCCTTCCTTAAAGGCAGGAAGCAGGTGTTCCCACACTACATCCAGGATTCCCTGCAGATCGTCCGATCCGGAGGTAATGGCGATCACTGCATCCTGTTCCGGTAATACAAGGCAATACTGACCAAAGGCCCCGTCGCCCCGGTAGGCATTGTGACGACACTGCCAGAACTGGTATCCGTAACCCTGGTCCCAGTCGCTTTCCGGGTTGCTTCCATTTGAAGTCTGGTTGCCTGTGGCCGCTTCCACCCAGGCTTCAGAAACCAGCTCTTTTCCTTCCCACATGCCCTTCTGCAGGTATAGTTGTCCCAGTTTGGAGATATCTTCGGTGCGTACGCTTAGTCCCCATCCTCCCACATTAATACCCATAGGATCCGTTTCCCAGGTGGGGTTGGCAATACCCAGGGGTTCAAAGAGGCGCGGGGTAAGATAGTCCAGGGTGCTCATACCAGTCACCTTCTGGATGATAGCCGAACACATATAGGTGGCCATGCTGTTGTATTGGAAATGGGTCCCCGGTTTAAAGTCAACCGGATGGGCAAGGAAGGCTTTCGGCCAGTTGTCTGTCATCATGCTCCGGAAGGCGGGTTCGTGCAAATGCCCGGTATTCATCCGGAGCAGGTCGCTAATGCGCATGGCTTTAAGATTGGCGGAAGGTTCTTCCGGGACATCTTCCGGGAAAAAGGAGATCACCAGGTCATCGATACTTAACAATCCCTCGTCCTGTGCGATCCCTATGGCGGTGGAGGTGAAGCTTTTGGAGAGTGACCACAGCAGGTGATTACTCTCAGGATTGTAGGGAGCCCACCATCCACCAGCCACAATATTGCCGTGCCTGCGTAGCATTACGCTGTGTATGGCATCGGGCTGTGCCGCTTCCAGTGCTTCCACAAAGTGCAGAATGTCCCTGGACGAGATCCCCGCTTCCTCGGGGGTGCTTTGGCCAGTGGTGCTGTTGGTTTCATTATTCTGTGCTGTGGTACATGCGGTGATTCCCAGCAGTGGAATCAGGGTAAGGATGAAAAGGAGTTTTTTCATGTTCGGCTTATAGATTATTTGCGATATAGCTTGTTTATATATTTGTTCTTATTTGGCTCTTCCGCCAATACGCATGGGATCGTCCTTATATCCCAGCTTTTCCCAGTCCAGTCGTTTCGATGCATTTCTGGAGTGACAGGCAGTACACCTCAGTGATTTGGAGGCAGGGGCCACCATATGATTGATGGGCCAGTACATTTCTGTTTCGACAAATCCATATTTTCCGGAATAGTCCAGATCGAGCTCGGTCATTCCCAGTTCGGATGCTTTGTCCCAATTGAAAGTTTTCCAGTAGCCATCTTCACCAAAGAGTTTCGGAGCGATTAAATAGTTATTTCTTGAATCGTAGATCTGCTTGCCCCGCATTACTTTGAAGGGGGTGATTTTAGCCGATTCATCATCGATGCTTCCTCTGAGGCTGTTAAGTTCGACCACTTTTTCGGGATCTAGTATATCCCCGAACTGATAGTAATCGGCCTGACCGTTGTGCCACCCGTATTCCGGAACAACATTTTTTGCCCATAGGAAATTGCCTTTCTTCTTATCGTAGAGCGGCATTCCGAGCTCATCCTTCTCAACACTCTTGTTTTGTCCGGCCGTGGACCAGTCCCACCATGTCTTGGTAGGTTCTTCACGGGCAAAGGTGGGAATGTGGCAGGTTTCACATGCCACCGATCCGATGTGGTCGTTCACTATTTTCCTGGCATGAGGTTTCTCATCGTGGCAATCCAGGCAAGCAATGTGATTGGTGCCGGCGGCCAGTGAGCCGTGACTTGCCCCCAGGATCTGGTGGTTTTCTCCGGCGTGACAGTCGGAACAGCTGAATCCGAGATTCCCCATATGAACGTCCAGTTCGGGGGAGGGATTCATCATGCTTCCATCCATATCTCCATGTTTCACCCCGGTTCCGCCACCACCATTGAAATGGCATACACTGCAGTTCTGAATGGTGGTTGGCCCCACACTTTGGGCCACCTTGACCAGGTCCACTGAAGGATCAGGCATTCCTGCTCCTGTCGGAATTTTCTTATAGCTGCCGGTCTGGTCGTGGCAGATCAGGCAGTCAATATTGTTACCATCAGTAAAATCGAAAGTGTCATCCTTCCAGCCGTAACCTATATGACAGCTGGTACAACGGGCCCAGTTTGAGGAGAGGGAGATACAATAGTTATTGATGAGGTTTTGTTTTCCCAGTCGCATCGTTGCACCCTCTTTATTGACAAACTCATCACCCAGCCAGTTCCAGTGCCTGGTACGCATAATATCCTGATCAAGTCCGTCATGGCACATCAGGCAGGTTTCTGTTACTTCCTGAGGACTTGTAAAAGGGCCTTCCATATATTCCGAATGATCTTCCTGTGCAAAAACGGTAAGACCAAATACCAGCGTGAAAAGTACTGTTGTCAGGGTTTTCATATCATACAGTTTAAGGATGAACTAAATGTATAATATTTTAACGATTCCCGCTATAGATATCCAGCTGTTATAGGGAACAGTTTTTATTGCTTGGGATCGTAAGTGAATACCTCCGCCAGGGGTGTTTCAAAGATATGGGCAAAGCGGAAGGCCAGTTCCAGGGAAGGGGAGTAGCTCCCCTTCTCTATGGCCACGATGGTCTGTCGCGACACATGTACTTTATCTGCCAGCTCCTGCTGGGTCATTTCGCCGGTATTGAACCGTAGCTTGCGAATGTTGTTCTGTATGTTGCTTTTTGCCATCTCAGATACCTTTACGGTAGTAATAGATTTGCGAACCATTGTCGACGATCTCGGCGATCAGTCCGAAAATAACAAAAGCGATGAATATCCAGTGCACCGGCATACCCAGGGCCAGACCCACCACTGAAATGACAAAACCGCTGGTAAATGCGTAATAGGAATTACGTGTGCCTTTCAATTTGACCAGTTTGTCACGCTCATCTTCCAAAGGCACATCCTCTTCCCGGGTGGCAATGGCATTGATGATATGGAAAATAATCTGGATGATTACACGCACCACAACGGAGATGGCTATGAAGACAAGGAAGACAATCCCCCAGGTTCTGTAGTCTTCTGTTAAGTCGAATTGCCCCTGCAGCTGTCTTTGATATATCATCCAGGCGTAGATGGCTGTTACCAGCAATCCGCTGAATATATTGACGATGTTTTGTTTTTCCTGATAGTTCATGATTCCTCTTATTATGTATGTTCAACTATACTGTATGTATATAAATATATACACAAAGATAAGTATAATATACATAATGTCAAGTAAACACGACATTATCTTCAATCTTTTCTTCTTTTGATCCTTTTTCAAGATCAGTGATGCATGGATATCTGTCATCATTCCTCTATATTGAAACTTCATTTGAAACTTCTTTACCATGAAGCTTAAAATTCTGTGCTTGTGTGTATTGACCACTATTGGAATTCAAACCATGGGGCAAAATGAAAAGTATGCTCAGGTTGAAAAAATGGCCTATGATATATTGAAAACCGGATTCAATGCAGGCGACGGATATAATGAGGTATGGGCTCGTGATCTGAATACCTTTATCACTTATTCTTGCCGGGTCCTTGAAAAGGAAGTGGTTCGGGAAGCGCTTTTGAAATTCTTCTATTTCCAGGGATTCGATGGCAATATGGTGGATGGATATGAAGAGGTGAAACCCGGTCGCCCGATAGATAATTATGGAGTTTACTCGAGGTACGATATGCCCGGTTATGTTTTTCATAAAAATACCGTTGAGACTGACCAGGAGACTTCCCTGGTTCAGGCTGTTTATAAATACATTAAAGAGACAGGCGACAGAACTATTCTGGAGGAGCTTGTGAATGAAATGACAGTCCATGTCCGGATGGAAAAAATGCTCGATTTTTTAATGAAGCATCGCTTCAACAGTGAGTATGGTCTTATCTGGGGTGCCACCACTGCGGATTGGGGGGATGTTCAGTTTAAACATTCATGGGGAGTGAAGCTGGATGATCAGTCTGTGATTTCCATGGATATTTATGATAATGCCATGTTTCTGATTTCCATTGAAAATTTTCTGGAAATGAATTCTGATACAGCAATGAAGAGCAGGTGGGAATATACGTATCAGCAGGTGAGGGAGAATGCCCGGAAACACCTCTGGGATCAGGAAAACATGAAGTTCAGGCCTCATATTTATATTCGTTGTGATGAAGAGGCTTCTCCTGATGAAGAGGAGATATTCTATCACGGGGGGACCATCCTAGCCATTAAAGCCGGTCTTTTATCCAGGGAAGAGGTCGTGCATTCGCTCAATACGATGAGGGAGAATGTGAAGGCTGTCGGTGCACAGTCCATTGGTCTGACCCTCTATCCTGCTTACCCGGAAGGTGCTTTTGAAAATAAGAGCATGGGAGCTTATCAATACCAGAACGGAGGTGACTGGACCTGGTTCGGAGCACGAATGATACCCGAATTGGTCAGGTATGGCTTGCTTGAAGATGCGCTGAAGGAACTGGATCCCTTTATAGACCGTGTCATTGAGAACAAGGGTTTTTTTGAATGGTATACTGTGGATGGACAGCCCAGGGGCTCAGGTGTGTTCAGAGGCTCGGCAGGAGTACTGCTGGAGGCAATGGATGCGCTGGACCTTTAGATTTTTACCTGAGCTCTATAGGTAGCCCATTTTGTCGGCCAGAAATGTGAGCAGCAAGGATAGTGAAAATGCGATGATGGGTGCAATTACCCACATGGCAAAGAATTTTTTCACTTCGGTTTTTTTGAAAATGTTTTTGGCCCCCAGTTTGGCGACTCCTATTCCCAGAATAGCAGCTACATTCAATTGAACAAGTGAAGTAGGCACTCCTTTTGAGAGGGATGCAAATAAGAGCAGTCCGGCCGATATAAATGCAATTATCACAGCTTCAAATTTCCCGAACAGGATAATCTCTTTCCCTGTATTCTTCACTATTTTATGTCCGAACAATGAGCTGCCGATACCAAAACACGGGGCAACGATGAGGGTAGACAGAATCATAATCAAAATGAAATTGTCTTCTGACAAAATGTTTAGTTCATTGATGGTCATCGTTGCAATGGGGCCAGCAGCATTAGCCACATTGTTTGCTCCAATAGTAAAGGCGACAAACAGGGACATCAGGATCAATAAGCCGTTCCATACTGGTTTAAGGTTTGCATTTTGGGCCCGGGCCATGGTCAAGCCTCTTTTTCGCATGGGTTTGTAGATGTATTTGCCAAAAAATAGACTGATGAAAAATGCTATTACGGGTAAAATGAACCAGGTTGGAATGATTTCCAGGAGTAATTTATGCGTATTCAGTTCGTGGAAATAGAGCGCGGGAGCTGTCAAGGCCATCACTGTTGCCTGGCTTGTGCTCTGAGGGATCCCGGCCAGGTTTGCAATCAAAAGGGAGATGGCCACTGAAAAGAGAATGATAGTCACGATTGAAAATGACATGAGTTCGGGATTCAATAGTCCTTTTCCCATTGTTGTGGCTGTACCCTTACCCGCTACAATGGCACCAAGGAATACCATGATTCCAAAGAGTCCAGGAATAAGGCTTTTTCGAATTACCCTGGCTCCGTAGGCAGCTGAAAAGGCTGGTGCCGTTCCGCTGCCTCCCATTGTAATAGCCAGGATCATTGCTGCGAGATACGGGATCAGCAATTGATCAAATATGGGTGAGATCATTTTTACTAAGGAGTTTGTTGGGTTGACTAAAGATACGGCAAGCCTTATTCCTTAAAAATGATTTTTCTCTTGTATTTTAAATGAGTCTTTATTTGGCAGATGGTGTAGGATGCCGGATTTATGTCTGGTAATCCACCGTGCTTTCATCTATCATCTTCTTGGTGAATTTATGTAGTTTGGTGATTTTGGCATTCTGCCGGTAGGCTTCAGGTAAAACTCGTATAGCATCCTCCTTATTCTCTGTTTTAATGATAAGCCATGCTTTATTTTCACCTTCCGTGCATCCCCATTCAACACTTGAAACCAGATGGGATCGTGATGCGAAAAAAACTTCAATTGCTCGTACACATGAGGTTTTATCACCTCCGTGTTTGACTTCTATGAGATATTTTTGCATTATTTTTTTCCTCCATTTTTGAAATTAGGGATGCCTTATCAATTTACCACTACTTGTGCTGTGGGAAATATATTTGAAGACAATTAACATCTTATTTAACAAGTAATTAAGTGCTTTGTTTATAGGCTTTCCCTATCCTTTTCAACATTTCGACTGATCAATTGTCTATTAAGCTCAAGATAGAAAGCATGATGAAGCGGACAGTTGTTGTGGCAATGATAATGCTCCTGGGGGCGAATCTCTCCTTCGCCCAGCGAAGTGGTACAATTCAGGGAGTGGTTTCTGACAGGGCCTCGGGCGAAAGGGTGCCCTTTGCCACGATTTCACTGCTTAAAGATGCTGAATCGCTTCCTATTGGAACTGTTTCAGACGATGAGGGTGTGTTTCGCCTGGAGAACCTGGCCTATGGAACTTATGGGGTGCTTTTCTCCTTTATTGGGTATGAATCAGATACGGTTGGTCGTATTAAACTATCCAGGGAGCACCCGGTGGTCGACCTGGGGACCATCATGCTTTCTGTGTCGAGCGTGGCACTGAATGAAGTTGAGGTGATTGCCCTGGGCAGTACAGTGGCAACTAAAATAGACCGCAAAATTTATCGTGCCTCCGATTTTGAAACTGCCCGTGGCGGGACAGCCGTGGATGTGCTGAATAAACTTCCATCGGTTTCGGTGTCGCCCGATGGTGAAGTGTCGGTTCGCGGTACCACCGACTTTATGGTCTATCTGAATGGCAGGCCAACCCAGATGGATCCATCCATGTTGCTGGGGCAAATTTCAGGCAACGCCATTGAAAACATTGAAGTGATCACGGTTCCCTCTGCAAAATATGATGCACAGGGCAAGGGCGGCATCATCAATATCACCACGAGAACCTCCGGGATTAAGGGTTTATCGATAAGTGCAAATGCTATGGGGGGTGGCGCACCCTGGGGACGTAAAACAGATGCCTACAGTGGCTATCAGCTGAGCGATAAGCGCTACGGGGGAGGGCTGAATCTCCTCTATGGGAAAGAGAACCTGAGCCTGTTCGGGGGGATCAATTACTCTTATAAAAATGTAAACGGACAGCGTTCGGGCGATGCCCGGATTCTTGATACTACCAACAATGCCTATAAGCATATGGTGGCCAGTGGTGAGCGTCCTGAATGGTATGAGTATTACTCGGCCAATGCCGGGTTTGAGTACCGTGTAAGCAGCGCCACGAATCTATCAGCTTCTTACTTCTACGGAAATCGTACCGAGGGCCGTTCTGCCTTCTATGTCTATCATAACTTTTACGGCGACAAGGATAAAAATCCGGTCCCAGGAGTTCCTGTAAATGAAGAGTGGATCTATAATCCCAATACGGACAACCGCTATGGCATCTTCCATACGGTAAATCTGGATCTAACTCATGCATTGAACGACCAGGCAAGTCTCGCTGCCTCATTGTTGTATGAACATTCGAGTCTTAGCCGGGAACTGGACAACTACAATTATGAATACTTCCCTGGCGGTGATGCCACAGGCGATATCCTGGAGCATTTTAATCAGGCGGACGAGACACCCCTGAATGCCTACCGCTTCTCGCTCGATTATGTCAGGGAGTTTGACAACGGTCATTCCCTGGGGCTGGGTATTCAGCCTCAGTATTTCAGAATTACGGGCGATTTCAGCTACGATACTCTGGGTATTGTGACCGGGGAAATGGGCTCTTACAGCGACCTGGAAAATGGGATCGATCTTAGCCGGGGTATTTATGCGGGCTATATTGATTACTCTGCAAGCTGGGACCATTTTGAATTGATGGCCGGGCTGCGCCTGGAGTATACCGACCAGGAGATGAAGATCGATAATCCTGATTACTTTACCATTTTTGATCGTCCAACCCGGTCCACCTACCTGGTTCAGCAACTGGACTGGTTCCCTACCTTGCATGCTTCCTATAAACCAGGTGAAGCCACCTCGTTCAGCCTGGCAGCAAGCAGACGGATCAGCCGGCCACCCATTAAGAACATGGCTCCTTTTTTGTACCGCAGGCATCTGGAAGTATATGTGGTGGGCGATCCTTCACTAAAACCGGAGTATGTATCCAGTGTGGAGCTGGGTGTTGATCGTAAAATCGGGAAGCAGAAAGTGAACCTCACCGGCTTTTACCGGGGTGTGGATAATGCCATCTTCAGGGTGAATACGATTTATCAGGAGGAGATGGTGCTGATCCGCAGTTATACCAATTCGGGGAATTCCAAATCGCTGGGTGCAGAGCTGAATGCTGATTTT
>RCND010001706.1_pt1 | contig 12383 bp, 9 predicted proteins | sample 2041351 | NCBI WGS metagenome assembly RCND01 (sample SAMN09708230, study PRJNA481090) | Marine sediment metagenome, whole genome shotgun sequencing project. | biome: marine sediment; feature: ocean; material: sediment; isolation source: Sewage treatment plant 12B marine sediment (STP12B) ...
CCTACCAATTGACCACCGAATGACCACGCTGATTGCGCGACGCTGGATCGCCAGGGGCGGGCCAGAAGGCCGGGGACGACAGAATGCCGGTGTTCCGGGACCCCAACAAACCCGGGTCGAGCAGCGTAATATGTCAAAACCATGACCGGTCAGATACCCATCACCGACCCGGACGATATCCGCCGGCGGATCGCGGCGCACGGTCGCTGGTGGCACGAGATCGAGCTGGCTCCAGGCATCGTGACTCCCGGGGATGATTCGAACCGCCAGAAGATGCCGGTGCTCGAGGAGCTCGGCCTGCCCTCTCGCCTCGATGGAGTTCGGGCCCTCGACATCGGCTGCTCGGACGGCTACTTCTCGTTCGAGCTGGAAAGGCGCGGCGCCGAGGTCGTGGCCGTGGACTTTGTCGCGAACACGGCCACCGGTTTCTCCGTCGCCAAGGAGATCCTCGGCAGCAGGGTCGAGTACCGAGTGGACAACGTCTACAATCTTGCCCCTGACGACTACGGCAAGTTCGACATCGTCTTCTTCCTCGGGGTGCTCTACCACCTGCGGAAACCGCTCGCTGCGCTCGATACGATCCGATCGGTGATGAAAGCGGGGGGCGAGCTCTTTGTCGCGACCTTCCTCATCGATGAGCACATCGAGCTTCCAGAGGGTGGGGTCACAACCCTCGACGAGCTCAACCCGCAGCTCCGTGAGATCCCGCTCTGGCAGTCCTTTCCGGGCGACTCGCTCAATGGCGATTTCACAAACTGCTTCGCGCCGAACATGACAGCCTTGAAGGTCGCCCTCACAGAAGCGCAGTTCGCGGTCGAGTCGTCCAAGATCCTCCCTGGAGCGGGCTTCGTCCGGGCAACCGCCATCGACGATGCCCTGGCGGCCAAGTACCGAGCGCTCGACGGGCGCATCCATGAGACACCCTTCGATCCGTCGGTCCCCTACTACCTCGATGAGGACGGATCGGTCCACGACCTGACCGGGAGGCGGGAGGACAACCAACCCACCGACCGCGACCCCGCTGAGAATCCACAAACCGAAGAAGCAAGACCATGGTGGCGCAAACTGATGCGCCGCTCGCCCTGATTCTCGATCCTCCACGCACCGGAGTCGTCATCCTGCGGGCGGGACGCCCGCACCACAAATCCGCCCGCAGCGATGGGCAATTGGCCGTAGGCCAACAGACCAACCGGTTGCTGTTCGACGGTCGACGATTCTCGCTCGATCGTCGAGGACCGCAGCCTTATTCAACTCAACTCTCAGGAATTCACGGGGAAGGAGTGAAACGACCTTCCACGGGGATTCCTGAGACTCGGCGGGACCTGGCTATTCAGCCGGGCCTTTCAGCACGAACTTGTTGTAGATCACGAGCGCCACTGCCGTAGAAGCGGCGAGGCCGGCAAACAAGATCCACATGAGATCGGGATTGTCGACACCCTTGGGTCCGAAGTGCTGGTAGGCGACACCCGAGAGCAGACCGCCGAAGAGATTGCCCAGCGCGACGCACCAATAGAAGTAGCCCATGTACATCCCGACCTTGTCGGGCGGAGCGATTCGTCCGGCATACTCCTTGGAACGCGGGCTCGCGAGCATCTCACCGATGGAGAAGACCAGGATTGCCGAGAGCACGATGAAACCGGAGTTCCCCGCAAGATAGAGCAGGAAGCTGACGACGGTGACCGAAACTCCGGCGATGATCGAGGCCAGCGGTGAGGTCTTGCGAACCAGGTAAGCGACAAAGACCTGGAAGAGGACGATGGCGCCGGCATTGAGGTTGATTATGAACTCGGGCTTGACCTGGCCGTTGACGAGTGCGGCGGTCCGGAAGGTCTCGGGATCGATGGGAAGCACCCGTGAGAAGGACTCGAGGAAGGGCACGAGATCCGTGGTGTCCACATAGTCTCGGATGTATTCGGGCAGGGTCATGAAGATCTGATTGAACGAGGTCCAGAACCCGGCCATGAGCAGCAGAAAGACGAGATAGCGTCCCTCGCCCACCCGCATGGGCTGCAGATACCACGCGGCCCCCGGACCCTTCCCTGCCTTGCGCAGAAGAGCGTCGAAGATCAGGTTCAAGGCGAGCCAGACTCCCGCGATCAGGGCCACTTTGGGGAAGCTCCACCATTTCGAGCCCATCACGAGCATGACCAGCATCCCCGCCACCAACAGGAAGAACCTGAAGTTGCCCACCACTTCGACCATTCCGTCAAAGACCTCGGCGAGGCTCCGCCGACTCTCGGCCTCCTCATCACGAGGCGGCTCCTTGTAGAGCAGAATGCACGTGATGCCCATGACGACGATCCACCCGGCCGAGGCCCAAAAGACATACTTCCAATCCCAGCCACGAACGACACCGGCCACGACCGGTCCGGCGAATCCGCCGATGTTGACCATCATGTAGAAGATCCCGAAGCCCATGGAACCGGTCTCTTCGTTGGTGGTCTTGGCCACGGTGGAGATCACCGCCGGTTTGAACATCCCGTGGCCCACGGCGACCAGGAAGTAGACCCCGAGAAAGCCCCAGAATGTCCGCGGAGCGGCGAGCAGAATATATGCCGGCGCCATGACCACTGCCGAAGCGAGGAACATTCGCTTGAAACCGTACCGATCGGCGAGGGCTCCGAAGACCGCCGGGAAGAGATAGAGGAAGAATGTGGCGATGCCCTGGATGACGCCGCGATCCTCGGAGGAAAATCCCAACCCCCCCGAAGCGATGGAACCCGTGAGATAGAGGGTGGAGACGGCGTAGAAGCCGTACCACCCCATGCGCTCGAAGATCTCCATGACGTTGGCCATCCAGAATGACCTGGGGAACTGACGAAGGACACCGACACGCTCAGACATGAATGCTCCACTCTTTTCGGGCTGCCCTGCACTGACGGCGACCGCCATCCCGGGCTCTGTGACCTGTTTTCCAAACGCATGATACTGGTTCCACCAAAAGCGGGCTCCGTCGTAGAATCGATCTCCAGGATTGACTATGGTGATCGTTGTCTCGCTTTTCTTGTGGTTGATCACCGATGTCCAGACCGTCGAACTCGCTGTGGACCCCCGGGTGGTCGCGGTGCGGGTGGTGGCTCAGAGCGCGGATCGGGCGCGGATTCGGACTGAGAGCCTGTAGTGAATAGAATTGGCGGCGCCTCTCGGGTGTCGTTTGGCCCGATTCTCGGCGTATTCTTGGCCCATACCACCAAGTACGTCGGGCACCCTGAGGTGAGAAAACATGACTGGGCGCTGCGCATCGCCGGTCGCAACAGAGAGCTGGTGAGAAGAGCGGGCTAGTTCTCGAACTCGATCGGCATGATGCTGGTTCGACCGCTGAGCTCCTCCTGGACACCGACAAAGACCTTCTGCCCGCCGCCCTCGATCTCCACCGTCGTGTGATAGCTGAAATAACCCTTGACCACCGCCTGCTGGTAGCGATCGGCATCGACGGTGATCGGCTGCTCGTGGCTCGCTAACGCGGACTGATTACCCTCGGCATCCTCGGCGAAGAGAGAGATCCACACCTTCGACCAGTAGAGATCGCCGCGATCAATCATTTCGAGCCGGCCGTAGGGAATCTTCACGTGGAGCGGCACCTTGATCCGCTTCGAACCCGCGGCCCCGAGTCGAAATCGGCTCTCGGAATCACCGATGTCGACGCGGATGCCGAGGGGATTGGCGTCTGCGCCAAAGAGCATGGCGGAGCGCATACGCTGCCCCGACCGCACCGCCGCCGACTGGTCGACATAGCCGGTCCGGTAGTCCACCCGGTATTCAGGGTGGCCCGGAATTCTGACTTTGATCGAGTAGGCCTTCCCATCGCCGGCGTGATCGGCGACATAGGCGACCAGGTAGTGGTGGCCGAGGGTCTTGTTGACCTCATCCACCGCGGCGCCGACATTGCTTTCGAACAGGGCGTCGCCACCGGTGGCTGTGGTCGCGAGAATCATCGTGCTCTTTCTGTTCTGCTCGAGCCAGGATCCCAGGTTCCGGGTCTCGCCACCCGGATCAAATGCGAAAGCGTCGCCGCCGGTGGCGGAGGCCACCCCGAGCTCACCGGCCGGTCTGAAGACCGATCCCTGATCAAATGACTCGCGCAGCGTATCGGTGATGCCAACCTCGACATCAGAACCGAAGTTCACCCGCACCCCCGAGGAGTCCACGACAAAGAGCGTGAATCCGAGGTCGGCGGCCTCGAGCGCGAGACCGCGCCACAGATCGTGGGTCGGATACCTCGCTTCGGCATTGACGAAATCCACCGTCGAGTACTCGGGCGCCCAGTCGGTCCGCGGCTGACCCGGGGTGAAGACCACCAACGCTCGTCTGCCGTCGGCAGCCGCATACCGTGACATGGTCGCGACCGCGGCATCTCCGACCCGGAGGACCTTCTCTTCCAACTCGCGGACGAATTCGCGGTTGCGCTGCCGCCTTTCGTACCAGGCCTGATCTCGTTCGCCAGAGACCTGGGTGTCGATGAGCTCCTCCGAGAACGCGATTGTCTGTTGGTTCCCGCGCGTCTTGACATAGCCGATCTCGTCGAGAGCCTCGAGGATCTCCTCCCTCTCGTCGGTCCTGTCCGCAAATGTCTCGAGCGATCCGTCGAAAGCGACAAGACTGATGTTCTGACCTTCCGGCACGCCGCCCTCGTAGGTCGAACGGAGGCCCTTGATCGCGCGGTTCTTCCCCTCCTTGTTCATGAGGAACAGATCAAAGAGATAGACGAGCTCGACAGAGCGGGTCCGGAGGTCGTCAGATCCGGTGCTCACCAGCTCCGGATCGAACCCGCCGACCGTGACCGCGTCGTCCTCACTGCGCCAAAGCTCGGCGAAGTTGGAGATCGTCTGGACGGCGCCATCCTCGAGGATCTCGAAGTCGGCCGCGGTGAGACCGACCACGGGCTCACCGGTCTTGTGATCGACCACCCGCACCGGAACCTCAACCACGTTGACCGTGGTTTCTCCTCGAAACGGCGTCATGTCATCAGATGCCGAAACGAACAAGGCGATGGCCAGAACCGTAAAGGTAACAAGAAGCGTGTATCGGACAAATGGATTCATGCGGCTTTCCTCGCGGCCATATTACAGTGGGTCGTCCCCCTGGATTGGTGTACGTAGCGAGCGCCCGCGAAGTTACGAGTTGTCGGGGTCTGAGGGATCGGTCCCAAAGACACGCGCTGTTTATAATTTCGTGATCTTTGGTTGATCACACCGTGATGTTCACCGGCCAATCTGGCATGGAGTTGATGATGACTTCGCCACGCAGGATACTCGTTGTTGAAGACGACCCGGACATCAGTAGTCTGGTCAGGCTGCACCTCGCCGATGCCGGTTATGAGGTCGCGCTCGAAGCCAACGGCCGGACCGGACTCGACGTGGCTCTCGCCGAGGCTTTCGATCTCGTCATCCTCGACATCATGCTGCCGGGGATCGACGGGCTCGAGATCTGTCGTCGCCTGCGAACCGAAAAACCCGAGTTGCCGATCCTCATGCTCACCGCCCGCACCACCGAGCTCGACCGTGTACTCGGTCTCGAGATGGGGGCCGACGACTATCTCACCAAACCCTTCAGCGTTCGCGAGCTCGTCGCTCGGGTCAAGGCGATCTTCCGACGCATGGAAGTCTTCGACACCCAGCCCGAGCCCAAGAAGCTCAGCCTCGGCCCGATCGAGATCGACGCGGATTCGCGGCGCGTCCACATTGCTGGAGAGCCCGTGGACCTCACCGCACGCGAGTTCGACCTCTTGACCTTCTTCGCCCGCCACCCGGGTCGGGTCTTCACCCGCGGCCAACTGCTCGACAAGGTCTGGGGCTACACCCACGAGGGCTACGAACACACCGTCAACACCCATATCAACCGACTCCGCGGCAAGCTCGAGACCGACCCGTCGCACCCCCGATTTATCCTCACCGTGTGGGGTGTCGGCTATCGCTTTCCAACCATTGAGGAGCTTGAAACACCATGAAATCACTCCACGCGCGTCTGGTGGCTGTCCTCCTCGGACTGCTGCTCGGTCTCGGCGCCATCCTCATCACCATCAACTTCTATTCGACAAAGCGGTATGAGGAGGAAGTGGTCCAACGACTCAATCGAGCGCTGGCCTCTTCACTGGTGGCGGAGGATGTACTGCTCGACGACGGCGAGGTCAATGAAGAAGCACTCGAGCACATCTTCCACACCCTGATGATCATCAACCCGAGCATCGAGGTCTATCTCCTCGATCTCGAGGGTCAGGTCGTCCAGCACTCATCGCCGGGCAAGGTCCGCCGCGACAGCATCGACATCGAACCGATCAAGGCATTTATGGCCGATGGCGCCGAGCTACCCATTCTCGGCGATGACCCGCGTGACGAGAGCCGGCTCAAGATCTTCTCGGCGTCACCGATCATGGTTGAGGACCGCTATGAGGGCTATCTCTACGTCGTCCTTGCGAGTGAGGCCTACGACTCGGTGGTGCAGCGACTCCAGACAAGCCACATCCTCCGTCTCAGCGTCGTCATGACCCTTGTTGCGCTGGTGCTCGCCGGTATCGCAGGTGTCATTCTCTTCTCCCATCTCACCCGCCGACTTCGGATCCTCGCCGGGGTCGTGGACTCCTTCCGACGCAGCGATTTCTCGACGCCGGTCCGGCTCGAGAAACGACCGGGCAACGGTGACGAAATCGACACCCTGACCGAGAGTTTCGAGGGCATGTCCGACCGCATCATCCAACAGGTCCGCAGCCTCAAACAGACCGATGAGCTTCGCCGCGAGCTCGTCGCCAATGTCTCGCACGACCTGCGGACTCCTCTCGCCTCGCTCACCGGTTACATCGAGACCCTCCAACTCAAAGAAGGGCGCCTCACCGATGAGGAGCGGGATCAGTACCTCGCCGTCGCCCGCCGACAGAGCGAGCGCCTCGGCACCCTGGTGGAGGAGCTCTTCGAGCTCGCTCGGCTCGAGTCCCGCGACATGAAGCCCGAGCTCGAACCCTTCCCGCTTCCCGAACTGGTGCAGGATATCGTCCTCGATTTCCAGCTCGAGGCCGAGAAGAAAAAGGTCAGCCTCAAGCTCGATCGCCCCACCGAGGTCCCGCTGGTCTCCGCCGACATCGGACTCATCCAGCGCGCGTTGAGCAACCTCATCGGCAACGCCCTCAAACACACCGAGGAGGGCGGTCGGGTTTCGGTCTTCATCGAACCCCTCATCGACAAGGTCGCGGTCCGAATCGAAGACACCGGCTGCGGCATCCCCGACGCCGAACTCGAGCAGATCTTCGATCGCTTCTATCAGGCGAGAAACCACGGCGAGGAACAGTCCACCGCCGGTGGGTTGGGCCTGGCCATCGTCAAGAGGATCCTCGAGCTCCACGGCTCCGCCGTCGAGGCCGCAAGCACCGTCGGCAAAGGAACCGTCTTCACGTTCTCGTTGGAGACGGCGTAGTTCTGATGAAGACCGCGGGCTCAGAGGCTTGAAACGCGGACCCGAGCTTGGTTTCACTTTCGCCCTTCCCGTGCGTTGCCCGAACTAAGCGGGTGCTAGGCACGTCATCGAACACCTGAGGAGGCGCGATTGGAGCGGTGCCAGGCACCTTTTCGCTGCGAAAAGCGAGCCAGGCACCGAGTCTGCGATCTCTCGAAGGTTTGCAGAATTGGCCTCGAACGGACGTGCCGTCCTTAATCATTGTTCGGCCTCAGCGCAACCTCTTCGCAGTTCGAATCTCGAAGCCGAACAATGTTAAGGGGGGCTCTCTCGGCCAAACGCGACCTGAGAACCTCGTCGGTTTCGCATTCCCGGGCACGGAAACGGAAACGGCTACGGATACGGACTCGGGCACACAACGTTAGTCTTTCGTGAGAAGTCCGAGACGGCCTTGTGAGATCCCATCGCAATGATCAAGGTGCAGCGGCAGCAGTGCCGTGAGCTTCACCCTTGGGAGGGACCATGCGTTCCATGAAAATGACACGTGACACCCATCTGAGGACCACCCTGCTGGTCCTCGCAACTCTGCTCGCCGCTGCGGCACCGATGACCGCCGCCGCGGACACCGCCTATCTCGAGTTCACATCCGACGGGCTCGAGCCACTCGGACCCGGCTTTGTCTACGAGGGTTGGCTCATCGTCGACGGCGCCGCCGTCAGCGCTGGCCGCTTCTCCATCATGGCCGATGGTTCGCTCTCACGCTCCGACTTCGCCATTGAGGTCGCCGATCTCACCGCGGTGGGCACCTATGTGCTCACCATCGAACCCGTGGTCGATGCCGATCCGGGGCCGAGCCACGTGCACGTCCTCGGCGGCGACTTCTCGGGCGGAACCGCCATGCTCACCGCCGGCCACCCGGCCGCCCTGGGCGATGACTTCTCATCGGTGTCCGGCCCCTACATCCTCAATGCTCCTTCCGGCGGCGGTTCCGCCGACTACTTCAACGGCATCTGGTGGCTCGACCCGAGCGCCGGTCCCGGCCCCGCCCTCGACCTCCCCGCGCTTCCCGCCGGTTGGGCCTATGAGGGCTGGGTCGCGAGCGCCGACGGACCGGTCTCCACCGGCCGCTTCCTCGTGGCTTCCGGCGATGACAGCGATATCGGCGGAATCTCCGCCGGTCCACACGGCACACCGCCGTTCCCGGGTCAGGATTTCATCAATCCGGCCTTTGATCTCACCGATGGCTTCGCCGCGGTGATCAGCATTGAACCCGATCCCGACAACAGCCCCAACCCCTTCACCTTCAAACCTCTGGTCGATGGCATGATCGACGATGTCGGCGCCGGTGTCCTCCAGGACATGGACAACAACTCCGCCGGCTTTCCCACGGCTGTCGTCAGCCTGCGGGAAAATTCATCCATGGGTGAGACTGCTCACCTCCAGCTCATGTTCCACGGCCTCGAGGACCTCGGTTCCGACTGGGCCTATGAGGGCTGGCTCATCGTCGACGGCGCGCCCGTCACCACCGGAACCTTCACCGTAGACGGCGGCGGAATGCAGTCTCAGACCGCCTTCCCCACCGAGGTTTCGAGCCTCGAAGCGATCTCCACCTTCGTACTCACCATCGAACCCGTACCGGACAGCGACCCATTGCCGAGCCACGTCCACATCCTCGGTGGCGATGTCATCGGCGGTCGCGCTTCCCTGACCATCGACCACATGGCCGCCCTCGGAACCGACTTCGGGATGGCCGCGGGTTCCTACATCCTGGCCGCCCCCTCGGGTGGCGGATCGGCTCCCTATGTCAACGGCATCTGGTGGCTCGACCCGAACGCCGGCCCCGGCCCCACCCTCGAGCTGCCCGAGCTTCCCGCCGGGTGGGTCTATGAAGGCTGGGTCGTCGGTGGCGACGGACCGATCTCCACCGGCCGCTTCACCACCGCCTCGGGTGAAGATTCCGACGGCACCGGTCCCGACGCGGGCCCCGAAGCCGGTCCTCCATTTCCGGGTCAGGATTTTGTTGATCCCGCCATCGATCTGACCGGCTATGTCGCGGTCATCTCGGTGGAACCCGAGCCCGACAACAGCATGGGCCCCTTCACCCTCAAGCCGCTGATGGATCGGTTCATCGACGACATCGGCGAGGGTGTTCTCCAGCCCATGAGCCGCAACCCCTCCGCTCTGCCCAGCGGCCACGCGATCCTGCTTCACCAGGTCGTCATCCCCGGTGGCGGCAACGTGGTCGGCTTCGGCGGCGCCCGTTGGCTCACCGATCTCGATGTGGCCAACATGGGCGGTATGGCGACGAGCGTGACCATCCAGCTCCTCGCCGCCGATCAGGCCAATCCCACCCCTGAGAGCGTGAGCCTCTCGCTCGAGCCTGGCGCGAGCGTGCGTTACAGCGATGCCTTCGCCGAGCTCTTCGACTTCGAGGGCACCGGTGCACTCAGGGTGCTCGTCGACAACCCCTACGTCACCACCTCATCGCGGACCTATGCCTCCGATGAGGACGGCAGCTACGGCCAGGGCATTCCTGCCCACACCGCCATGCAGGCCATCTCCTATGGCCGAATGGGTCGCCTCGTCGGGCTCTCCGAGTCGGGCAACACCAGCGACGGATTCCGTACCAACATCGGTCTTGCCAACGCCACCGGGACCATGACCACCGTCGTCGTCGCGCTCTACTCGAGCGACAACGGCCTCGTCGACACCATCGAGGTCACGCTCGCGGGCTACGAACAACGCCAGCTCAACCGGGTCTTCCCCGAAGCGACCGAGGTCGGCTCCGCCGTCCTGACGACTTCGACTCCCGGCGGCGCCTTCTTCGCCTATGGTTCGGTGGTGGACAACAAGACCGCCGATCCGACGTTTGTCGCCATCCAGTAGGGAGAGTCTCCCTCTTCCATCCCAACCACGCCGGGGCGACATCAGTCGCCCCGGCGTTTCTTTGAGTCGACATTTACGCGCAGAGCACCCGAATCGCGATGGGAGGGGATGCCACGCATTCCCTCGAGAGAACGCGGGCTCGGTGCCTGGCTCTCTTTTCGCCGCGAAAAGGTGCCTGGCATCCGCTCCCATCGCGCATCTACGGGCCATGGATCCCGCGACGCTGGGTCGCCGGAGGCGTCCCAGAAGGCCGGGGTTGAGGATACCCCGATCAGCGCTGCTGATGGGTCGCCATGACGCGCTCGCGGATCTGCTCGAGAAAGACCTTCTCCTTGGGCGTCAGCGCATCCGGGCCCTCGCGGTCGAGCTTCTGTCTCAGACGCTGGAACTCCTCGATCTCCTCGGCGTTCATCGCCATCTGAAGGCCCTGACTCGCGGTCGGTCGCTTGAAACGGGTCCGCAGATACACCAACCAGAAGAGGAAACCGCAGAGGGCGCCACCGAGGTGAGCGCCGTGACCGATCCCGATTCCGCCACCCTGGGTCTGGGCGAAGAGACCCCAAAGGTCGATGGCGACAAAGGCCAGTGCCCCGACGAGAGCGGGCACAGGGATCACCCCGAACACAAGGATCTTGTGCTTTGGAAACATCAGCGCAAAGGCGAGCAACAGACCGGAAACCGCGCCCGATGCGCCAAGGGCGTTGATGTTCGGGTTGCCCATGAGCACCGACGACACGAAGCAGTGTGTGGCTGAAGCCACCACAGCCGCCGTGAGGTAGAAAATCACAAAGATCCGTGTGCCCCAGAGCTTCTCGAGGATGTTGCCGAAGCTCCACAGGACAAACATGTTGAGCGCGATGTGCCAGAAATCGATGTGCGAGAACGCCGCGGTGATGAGAGTCCACCAGCGGCCGGCCAGAAGGTGGGAGGTACTGACCAGAAAGTTCGCGGCCATGACGTGTTCGAGGGACTCGTCGACCCGGGCCGCTTGCCACGCGAGGAAGATCAACACATTGATGGCGATGATCACCGGCACCGCAATGGTCCGCCGGTCCATGGGATTTTCGTGCTGTCTCAGACCACTCTCGTCGTTGTCGAATCCTGTGCTCACACATCCTCCCGTCAGGTTGCGGGCATTATGGCAGAGCCGACCCGCCCGCTGGTTCTCGTGTAGGCTCGACGCGGACCGGGAGGTGACATGGCTCGATTCGTTGTTGCAATTTCCACTGTGTTCATCCTGTTCGTCGCGTTTCACGCAGCGGCCGCCGATCTCGACGACCGACTCGACCAAAAGCTGAGGGGGGCCTGGGCCATCCTCGAGCACGAGGTCTATTCCTCCTGCTCCGGCACTTACTCGGACAATCGGGTCGGCCCTGCCGGGGTCGCGAGCAAGGCCGACCGCCGATTTGATGCCGGCGAGCTGATCAAGATCGATAAGGTCAAGGTCAAACGATCGCGCGTCGATCTCCTCACGACACTCTCCGAACCCGTCCTGGACGCGACCCACGATGGTCCCTTCGAGCTCTACAACGAACACCAGTGCAAGGCGCAGCTCATCTTCGAGGTACCCCGCGCAGTCATCAAATCGGGGGACACCGATGCCGTTCTGGCCGCCATCGGATCCGCGCTCACTCTCTTTTCGTCTCAGAGCGCCGCCATGGACGCCGCCGATTGGAACGGCCGGGAACGGGATCCCTACCCCGACGATTACGAGCTGACCCTCGCCCGGCACGAGATTTGGAAGGCGGAGCAGACCAATACCGCTGTCGCGGCCGGAATAGAAAAGGCGACATTCGAAGCCTCCGAGGCGGCCGATGATATCGAGAGGGACGCAGAATACCTCGATGGCTTCGCCGCCGGTGCCGAGGAACTGCAGTCCATGGACATCGATGATTGCGCCCGGCTGATTGACGCCTCGTTCTCATCCTTCAAGGAGCGCCCCCCATCCGACAAGAACGCCAAGTGGAAACAGGGATTCGAAGACGGTCAGAGCCTCGTCTTCCACCTCTATCTCGTGCGCGAACTGAGGCACTGCTATGTCCCGCTTCAACCCGCTCCACTGCCGTGATCGTGACCGCTCGTCCTTTCGGCGCCGAGCACGAGCGAGGCGCCGC
>RCND010001707.1_pt1 | contig 12382 bp, 12 predicted proteins | sample 2041351 | NCBI WGS metagenome assembly RCND01 (sample SAMN09708230, study PRJNA481090) | Marine sediment metagenome, whole genome shotgun sequencing project. | biome: marine sediment; feature: ocean; material: sediment; isolation source: Sewage treatment plant 12B marine sediment (STP12B) ...
AGCGAAGCGGGGTGACGCCGGCGTACAAAGCCATTCTTCTGTAGGTCCCCTGGTGGGGCGTGTAGGGGGAGATGTCGGCATGGGGTCGGTACTTCGATATGAGACGAGCGGTACTCCCCGACTCGGTAAAAGCAACGATGGCCTTGAGATCAAGGTTTTCGGCCGCATCGACGCATGCCTGTGCGGTTGCCGACGCAAACCGTGCCCTGTCTTCAAGGAAGTGAATCTCTGCGCCACGACCGTAGTCGGGGCTTGCTTCTGCTTCGCGACAGATCCGGCTCATCGCGGCAACTGCTCGCGCCGGGTACTTGCCGACCGCAGTCTCCGACGACAGCATTACGGCATCGCTTCCATCAAGGACCGCCGCCGCAACATCGCTTACTTCGGCCCGTGTCGGCCGGGTCGAATGGTTCATCGATTCGAGCATCTCGGTGGCAGTTATGGAGATCTTTGCCTTGGCGTTGCTCAGGTGGAGAATCTCCTTCTGGGCACGAGGTACGGCCTCGAAGGACAGTTCGACACCAAGGTCACCACGAGCAACCATCGCCCCGTAGGCCTCGTCGAGAATATCTTTGAGATTGGCGTATCCGACCACACTCTCGATCTTTGCGATCACCGGAGTACCCGGCACCAGGTTCTTGACCCGCTTGACATCAAGCCCTGACGACACAAAAGAGGCTGCCACGTAGTCGACCTGCAGGGTGCGTCCAAAGGCAAGGTCGGCAACATCCTTCTCGGAGACGGCCGGTACGTCGATGACCGAGCCGGGGAACGCCACCCCTTTGTGATCTCTCAGGTATCCGCCCTCGATGACCTCGGCGCGGGCGGTCTCGCCATCCCAGTGGACGACGTTCAGAATTATCAGGCCATCCGACATCAAAACCTTGGCGTCACGTTTGAGCTTGGCAGAGCCGAGATTCTCGATGAAGACTTCAGATTCTGAGCCTTCACCTTCCCCGGAGCGCAGAACTACCTTCGCTCCAGTTGTCAGTTTCACCGATCCACCCGGGAAGGTTCCGACACGAATACGTGGTCCTTGAATGTCCTGGAGTATGGCTACCGGCCTGCCCGTTTCGTGGGACGCTTGCCGCACCCATTCGGTGAACTGACGGTGACTGTCGTAGTCGCCGTGCGAGAAGTTGAGTCGGGCGACGTCCATGCCAGCATCGACTAGCGCCCTGATTCCATCAAGACTGGCAACGGCGGGGCCAAGTGTTGCGATGATCTTTGTCTTTCTCACGGCAGCACCATACCGAACCGAATACAACCCAGATGCCACCGACCGGAATTAGGCTCGCTCTATATGAATCCACAGCTAGCCCCTGATCTAGGAGATGTCGTCGAACGATTCGACCATGTTTCGGTGGCGGTCCGCGACATTCGCGGCACTCTGCCCCTGGTCGCCCTACTCAACGGACAATTCTGCGATGGTGGCGACAGCGGGTCCGGCGACTTCCGTTGGATTCAGTTCGATCTGCCGGGGTCGGGAAGGTTGGAACTGATTACGCCACTGACGCCGGCGGATTCAGACAACTTCCTTGTTCGCTTCTTGGAGACAAGTGGCGAGGGTCTCCACCACATAACTCTGAAGGTCACAGACCTTGACCAGGCTATCGCCAGGGCTACCGAACTTGGCCTCGACGTGGTCGGCGTCAATCGCAATGACCCCGCCTGGAAGGAAGCGTTCGTTCACCCCAAGTCAGCCAATGGTGTTCTTGTCCAAATCGCTGAATGGCAAGATGGTCCCGCCACAAAGCACTCCCTGGCAGAGTTCCTTAGCGACGGCCTGCAATGAGCAAAGCAATCCTTGCGGCCATTCCGATCAAGCCGTTCGGTGTTGCCAAGCGGCGTCTGTCGTCTCAGCTTGATGCCTCGGCGCGGTCGCGCGTCGGCAAAGCAATCGCAGAACGCACCGCCGAAGCAGCAACCGACGCAGGTGCTCTGGTTGCAGTGGTGACCGGGGACGCCGGGGTGGCGCAGTGGGCAAGAGCGCACGGTTATCTCACAATCGACGAGTCGGTGTCCACGGCATCGGGACTAGACGGTGCCGCTGAGGCGGCGGTGCTTGAGGCGACACGACGCCAGCGTCCCTGGGCTGTGATCCATGCCGATCTGCCACTGGTTACACCCGCGGCACTGCATACGGTCTTTGCCGCCGCCGCACACGGCCCGGTACTCGTGCCTTCGTACGACGGTGGTACGAACGTTGTTGCCGGGACTGGATCAGGCTTCCGCTTCCGCTACGGCGAGGCCAGCTTCCACCGTCATCTTGCCGCAAACCATGCTGCCCGGGTAATCACCAATTTCCAGCTGGCCTTGGACCTCGACACGACAGCCGACTTGGCTCGAGTCCTCGACCTCGATTCTGGTGGTTGGCTCCGTAAGCATGTCCGCTGACGTCACCGTATCCTGACGCGATGACCAACGACAAGCCAAATGTGTACAGCGACATCGGTGTCAGCCTCAAACCGCTGGCCACCCCCGCAACAGCCCTGGCCATTGGGGCCCACCCCGACGATATCGAGTTCGGTGCGGGCGGCACCCTCGCCAAATGGGCGGAAGCCGGTTGTCGAGTCACGATGCTGGTGGTGACCGACGGCTCCAAAGGCACTTGGGACCCCAGTATCGATCCAGCGGATCTGGTGCGGACCCGCGCTCAAGAACAGCATGCTGCCGCCGCCGCATTGGGTGCGACTGAGGTCCGGCACCTCGAAATGGTCGACGGTGAACTCGAGTACACCATGGAACTTCGCAAGGAGATGTGTCGACAGATCCGAGAGGTGAAACCCGACGTGGTACTCAGTCATGACCCGTGGCAGCGGTATCAGCTTCACCCCGACCATCGCGCCACCGGGTGGGCGGTAATGGATGGTGTCATTTCGGCCCGCGATCACTTGTTCTTCCCGGAACAGGACCTCGAGGAGCATCGGCCAGGGTCTGTCCTTCTGTGGTCCGCGGATGCTCCTGACCATTGGGAGGACATAGCCGCTCAATTCGATTCCAAGATTGCTGCCCTCCTGTGTCACTCATCGCAGGGAACCACCACCATGGGAGGGGCGGAACAAACCGAAAGCAATCGCACTACGTTTGTCTCCGAGATGGAGAAGTGGGCAGCCAACTTGGGTACGCCCGCCGGTCTGACAAGAGCTGAGTCGTTCAAGAGGATCAAGCCATGAGCAACGCCACTCGATCACTCGTCCTTGGCTCGGGAATTGTGGGCCGAGCCGCTGCCTGGGATCTGGACAGACGCAATCACGACGTGACGATCGCGGATGCAGACGCTACCGCCGCACAACGCGTTGGCGAGGAGCTGGGTATCCGCTGGCAACAGATCAATGTGACGAATGCTGCAGCTGTCGACCTTGCCATGAGCAGTGCCGATACCGTCATCTCAGCTGTTCCCTACCTTTTCGGGGAAACGCTGGCGACGAATGCCATAAGAAACGGCTGTCACTATTTCGACTTTGGCGGCAACCCCACCATCGTCAAGCAGCAGCTGAGACTCGATGGCGACGCCCGGACCGCAGGTGTAGCCATAGTTCCAGACTGTGGTCTGGCCCCTGGCCTCGCCAACGTTATGGCCGCCGGCCTGATCCGCAAGGCTCCCACCGACCGAATCGAAAGCGTCCAGATCCGCGTCGGAGTCCTCCCCCAAGAACCAAAGGGAACCCTGCGCTACCAGCTTGCTTTCTATGCAGGAGGGCTCGTCAACGAGTACGCCGAACCGTGCGAGATCATCCATGATGGTGAAGTTGCCACTGTCGATCCGCTTACTCGTTTTGAGGAGCTCGACTGGGCCGATACCGGCCTCCACCTCGAAGCGTTCTCCACGGCTGGCGGCACCTCAACAATGTGTCAGGACTACGCGGGGCGTATCGATGAACTTGAGTACAAAACACTGCGCTACCCCGGCCATGGTGAGATCTTCGCCGCGATGAGGGATCTAGGTCTGTTCGAAGAGAACCCGCAGACGTTTGCCGGGGTCGAGATCGCACCGAGGACGGTCCTGTTGGATCTTCTGACCGAGCACCTGCCAAGCGGCGCCCCGGACATAACGCTGGTCGGTGTTTCCGTGACTGCCGAAGGATATGCGGCCGAGCTTCTTATTGAAGACGTCAATGATGGGCGGTTCTCCTCGCTGGCGAGGACGACCGCGTTCCCGGCCGCAGCATTGTGTGATTTGGTGGTGCGAGGCTCCGTCGACTTCCGGGGTGCGGCCGCCATGCATGCGGTTGCTCCGCCAGACCTGCTCTTGGACGAACTCAACCAGGTCGGTATCGAGGCCCAGCCCAGGTGATGCAACACGCCGTGACGGGTGCAGCCCACTAGGGTATCGGTATGCAAGAGAACGTAGCCGTTGTAACCGGTGGCACCGGCGGTTTAGGCCGTGCCCTCATCCCGTATTTGGTCCGCCGCGACTTCAAGGTGGCGGTTACCTACCTCATCCCCGACGAGGCTCGCAAGCTCGAGGACGAGCTTGACCTCGACGAAGACAGGCTGATGCTGCGGCGCTGTGATTGCACCGACATGGAAGCCGTTCAGTCCGTGATGAAGGATGTCGTAGAGACGTTTGGTGGAATCAACGTCGTCGCTGCCTTGGTCGGTGGATGGGCAGGCGGTCGCGATGTGGCAGAGACCGATCCGCTGCGCTTCGACCGCATGATTGATCTCAATCTCCGCTCGGCATTTTACACCCTACGGGCGGCGCTCCCCCATATGCAGGCTGCGGACTGGGGTCGCATTATCGCCGTTGGCAGCCGTGCCGCTAGCGAAAATCCGGCAGGGCAAGCTGTCTTCAATGCTTCAAAGGCTGCCGTCATGTCACTGGTGCAGTCGCTGGCCACGGAACTCGACGACACCAATCTCACAGCAAATGTGCTCGTCCCCTCCGTCATCGACACCAGGGCGACACGGGCCGCCCTCCCCTTCGCTGACTACATGCACTGGCCCAAACCATCCGATATTGCCGCCGTGCTGGACTTCCTGCTCAGCCCAGCCTCTCAGGTCATCAACGGTGCGGCGATCCCGGTGTACGGCAAGGTCTGATCACACCCGGCACCGGCCTGGTCCGCAGTCGTACTGCTAGGTGACTCCCTCGCAGTCGTGAATCCATGCGACGAAGGATTCGACGTCGCCGGATCCTTCCTCTGCGATGTAGCAAAGCGCCCATTCACGGACCTGGCGGTCGCTGAATCGACACTCCATCAGGAAGCTCCTTGCTTCGTTTGCGAGAAGGTGCGCCCCTTCGAGCTGGGCGAGATCAGGAACCCGATCATGGGCACCGGTCTCTGCCGGGTACTTGGGGAGCGGGCAAGTTATCATCGTGACGCCTCAATGCCTCCCCCTCATTATCTACCTCGGAGTCTGTGGAGGGAAGGGAAATTGGCCACTCAACTCCTCCTGGAGCGCAGGACAGAGGCACCCGACTCAACTAGCAGCACACAACGAGTGCGCCCGGCTAAAAAGGTCGGGCGCACTCGGCGCGTCTTAGGACGTCTCGGCTAGTCGGCGGCCTCGGCATCGAGGTCCACGCTGATCCCGTCGTAGATCTCGTCGTAGTAGAAGCCACCCTGTGCGTAATCGGAGTTGTAGTGCCGTGTGCCATCAACATTGTTTCGGTATATGTAGGGCGAGACGTGGAGCCGCTCCCGGTGGAACCGGCCGTCGCGGCCATCGAGGATCTCGGTACCGCTGCCGTAGAGCATCAATCCCCCATCGGCCCTGACCTCATGCTGGGGGCTGGTCTCACGATACTCATGGCTGACGTTCATCAGCTTGTGCCCGAGCTCGTGAGCGATAGTCTTCCACGAGTTGTCATCCTTCGTCAGATCCGTAATCGTGATTACCCCCCGCAGGTGGCGAGGCATGGTCGCACCGTACATGTAGCCCGGGAATGACAGGCCGCCCGTTGAGATCGTCTTGAGCTGCCAGGTGCGGAAGTCAAGCTGTTCGTAGAAGTCCATGAACACATCCTGCACCGTCACTAGGTGCACGATGAGATCGTTCCCTGGAGCATTACCAACGATCGACTCGAATGCCACGCCCGCCTCGTCGGAGATAACCGCAGGATGACGTTCTGCTTCTACATACATGTTGGCAAAACGACCGCCAGGAACCTCGCTTCCTGGCTTCGTCGAGTTGACACCGAACAGCGCCGGATCTAGCGAGCCAGTCTTGAATGAGTCGAGCCTGAGTTGCACTCCAACCGCACCGAAGATCTCTTGTGCCGCGACAAAACCATCCACCAGTAGTTCTGGCGTCACCTTGGCGCGGTGCGAAGGATCGAGATTGTCTGGGTAGTAGATGGCCACGTCGACTGTTGGCATGGCCAGATCGAGGCCATTGCTGATCGATCTGATATCGACATCTGGGTCCTGTGCCCACGGGTTCATCTGCGTCATCTCCTTATCCTTGGGCCGGATCTTGGCCACTGACCTCGTGTCCGTAGACCCGGGCTGGATGATCCTCGGGCAGCTCTCTGTAATAGAACGGCTCGCCCGCGGCTGATTCCTTCTGCAGCTCGTCGCGCGCCCAGAGCATCCCGGAGATCATCTCGTCGTATGATTCGTTCCCCTCTTTCAGAATGAGGATTACGGCTGGCCCTTCAAACGGGGTTTCGAAGCCGGTAGGCACCCCTCCCGGGAAGTGGAACAGGTCATTCTCGTTGATGACCGTCCGCACCTCCTTGCCATCCTCGGTGGTACAAAAGACCCATCGACCTGAAATCGTGTAGATGATGCTCTCGGTGTCATGGGGGTGGGCAAAGCAGTACTGGCCAGGGTGCATGACGATCGTGTGCGATCTGATCTTCGATCCCGACAACAGAGGCACCAGCGTCCCCTCGACCGTATCGATACCGGGCTGGGCGGCCACGCTGCGCAATACCCGGCATTCGCCGATCGCTTCCAGCCCAACAGGGCTGATCTCAGCTGAGGTCATTATTTCTACTCCTTTGCATCGGCGCTGGCCGGCGCGTCCTATCTATGTACTGTTTCAAGGTTGCTGGAGAGCACCGTCCCCGATCAGCGCCGCGATCGCCTCGATATCTCCACCGATGGGTCGGTCGTGCTCGAGGCTCGGAACAGCCGTGCGGATCACCGCATGCAAAGCTGCAGTACCTGGGGCGGACCGAAGCGGCGCCCTCTGATCGACCCCTTGGGCAGCGCACATGAATTCGACGGCAAGAACCTTCTCGACTCCGTCGAGCACCCGCAACAGCTTGGTGGCCGCACCGAAGCCCATCGAGACGTGGTCCTCTTGCAGTCCCGACGTGGGTATCGAATCGACCGATGCCGGGTGCGTCAGTACCCGGTTCTCCGCGACAATGGCCGCCGCCGTGTATTGCGCCAGCATGTAGCCGGAGTCAACGCCAGGGCGACTTGCCAGAAACGGAGTCAGGCCAGCTGAGCGCGTTGGATCGAGAAGCCGATCGGTGCGACGTTCCGATATCGAGCCAAGCTCGGCCACCGCGATCGCAAGAAAGTCGAGAGCAAAAGCGAGCGGCTGCCCGTGGAAATTGCCAGCCGACACAACATCGCCCTCATCGGCAAACACAATGGGATTGTCGACAACAGACCCAGCCTCGGTCTCAAAAACGTTGGCCGCATGAGCAAGGACATCGCGCACCGCCCCATGGACCTGGGGGGCGCAGCGCAAGCTGTAGGCATCTTGTACGGCATGATCGAAGTCGGCCGCATGAGACTCGACGATGGCAGAGCCATCGAGCAAACCCCCGATGCGAGCCGCAGATTGCTTCTGTCCAGGGTGAGGTCGCAGTTCGTGAATTCGGGCCTGGAAGGGAACTACCGAGCCTAGCAACGCTTCGACGCTGAGCGCACAGGCTGCGTCGGCGGCCTCCACCAGGGTCTCTGCCATGTCGAGAGCGATGATGCCGATTGCCAGCATGCCCTCGGTGCCGTTCAGCAGGCTCAGCCCTTCCTTTGCTTGCAGCCGAAGCGGCTCAATCCCAACCTCAGCCAGGACTTCCGCCGAAGGTCGCACCTCGTCTTGGTACCTGAGAACCCCCTCTCCGATCACAGGGAGCGCCAGGTGGGCGAATTGTGCCAAGTCTCCGCTGGCTCCTACCGAACCCTGACGAGGAACCACCGGCAGCGCATTGTGCTCCAACAGCTGCAGCAACCGTTCCGCGACGACAGGACGGACCCCGGAATGGCCCTGGGACAGCGTTCGTGCCCGCAATACGAGCATCGCCCTAACGACGACATCATCCAGTGGGTCGCCAACGGCAGCGGCGTGAGAACGGATCAGACGATGCTGCAATTCGTCAACTTCGTCGCGACCGATGTGCGTGCTGGCCAGCGCTCCGAAACCCGTCGTGACGCCATAGACCACTTCATCGCCTCTGATGGCCGCTTCGACAACGGCCCGGGCGCTGAGCATCCGCTGCCGTGCGTGATCACCAAGGGCGACCGACGCCTCTTGTCTGGCGACGGCGAGTACGTCGGCCCTAGTGAGCGGTCCGCCATCCAGAACAACTTGATTCATCGGGTCAGGCATCTTGTTGGACTCATTGGATCAAGACCTCACAGACGGGGGTTGATTCGTTCTTCCATTGCGAATGCTATCAAGGCAAACCCAAGCGATGCGGCCATGATCATCAGACCGGGCGGCAGCACCCACCACTTCCACGCCGGAGTCAAAAAGGCACCGCGGGCCTGCGCCCAGAATAGGATCGACCCCCAACTCTTTTGGATGGGATCACCAAGGCCAAGGAAGCTCAAAGCGGCTTCAAGCAGGATTGCCGTCGATACGGCACGCACGAATGTCCCTGTGGCCAGCAACGCCGTTCGAGGGAGGACGTGGCGAACGATCGCCCATCGATCAGGAGCACCCATGGTTCGCGAAGCGAGGACATACTCCCGTGACCGCAACGACAGGACCTGCGAGCGGATCACCCGAGCCGGGCCCGCCCAGATGAGCACGCCGATGACAACGATGGTGTTGATCAGGCTTCTTCCTAGATACGCCGCAAGAATGATGAGCAGCGGGAGGAAGGGGAGAATTAGGACCACGTCTACACCGCGCATCAGAACCTTGCCAAGTCGCTTCGGGTAGTACCCGGCGAGGACGCCGACGGTCGTCCCGAGGAACAACGCCACTATCGCGGCGACAATCCCGACGGTGAGCGAGACTCGTGCTCCGAATATCAACTCTGAGAGCAGATCTTGTCCGACGTCATTGGTACCAAGCAGATGCTCGGAACTCGGTGCCGAGAACGGCACGCCCACCCGCTCGGTCGGGTCGTACGGTGCGATCCACGGCGCTCCGGCTGCCATCACAATAAGGGTGACGACAATCGCACCGCCCACCCATCCCAGCCGGTCGGCGAGGCTCGATCGCTTCGCCTTCTTCTCTGCACGGGTCAACCCGAAGGTGCTCATTGCTCTCTCATCCTGGGATCAAGGATCGGATACAACAGATCGGCAAAGAGGTTGGCCAGGAGCACCGCAACGGTGAATACCAAGAAGGCTGCCTGCATGACCGGATAGTCCCGACCTGACACCGCTTCGAACACGAGCCTTCCCAAGCCTGGGTACGAAAACACTGTCTCGATGATGACGGACCCACCAAACGCAAAGGCAAAGCGAATAGCGAGGAAGGTCACCACGGGAGCAATGGCATTACGGGCGACATGCCCAAACAGGATGCGGGTCTCCGATGCGCCTTTGGCGCGGGCGGTGCGGATGAAGTCATCGCCAAGAACCTCAAGCATCGAGTACCTCATGGTGAGGTAGACCCCAGGAATAGACAAGACCGTAAGGGTGACGATGGGTAGCACGGCGTGTTTGGCGATGTCGCGCACGTTGTCCCACCCCTCCAGATATGCGGCCGGTGTCACCGCTCCGAACGAGGGGAACCACCCGAGTTGGACGGCAAATACTGAGATCAACAGCATCCCCAGCCAGAACGAAGGAAGCGATTGCAGCCCAATCATTCCGGTCAACAGCGTCAGGTCCGACTTCTTGCCTCTTCGCCACGCGGAGAACGCGCCCATGATGATTCCGAAGAACGCGGAGATCACCAGAGATGCCCCGGTGATCAGCAGCGTCCACGGGAGACGCTCTCCAATCATGTCAACAATCGGCTTGCCCGATCGATAAGAGAAGCCAAGGTCACCGGTCAATACCGCTTTCCAGTAGTCAAAGAACTGGAAAATGAGGGGGGCGTCAAGCCCGACCTTGTCGATGATCTCGGCGCGCTGGTCAGGTGTCATCAATCCGACATCTACCCCGGCGAGCAACGCAAGCGGGTTGCCCGGCATGAACCGGGGCAACATGAAGTTCAGGCTCACCGCAACGACGAAGACGACCAGGTACTGGTCAAGTCTGCGTAGCCCTAGCCTTCTCATCTGTCATCCCATCAAAAAGCAAGTGTTGGGGAGGGTTGACCCCCTCCCCAACAACTCACTGAGTAGTTCTACGGCCGGGCAGCTGCCGGCAGCATCGAAACCTTGCTCACGATTCCCTGGCCTGCGATGAACTCCCAGTCCGCATAGACCTCGGAGTTGTATACGTAGGCACCATCGGGGTACGCCAGCAATACGAACGGAACCTGTTCGGCGATCAGAACCTGCAGGTCCATCAGTAGCGATTTCGCTGCCTCTTGGTCAGCCTCGGTGAGCAGAGCCGCCGAGATCGTGTCGATCTCGGAATTAGCGAACCCGGTCAGGTTGAGGAACCCAGTACCAGGGTCACTATTGACCAGCTCAGCGATCCGAATCGTGTTGGCCTGGATCGGTGCCGACCATCCCCAAGACGCCATTTCGTAATTGCGCCCGTTGCCGATATCGAAGCCCGGCCATACGGCCTCTTCCCATGTCGCTGTTTCCACCGAAGCGACCGTCACCTTGATCCCGACATCAGCCAGGAAGCCAGAGACAAGCTCGGCGATTCTCAGTCGCAACGAGTCGCTGGAGTTGGTCAGCATCTCAAATGCCATCGGCTGGCCGTCATACTCGCGGATACCGTCTCCATCACTGTCGAGATAGCCGGCACCGTCGAGGAGGGCAGCGGCAGCAGCTGCATCGAACGTGGGGGTCACTGCGGGGTTGTAGACCGGCTTGTCGGGGTGAACCCAGCCCGGGCTACCGACTGTCGCCGCACCTAGATAGACCGTATCAACGATGTCCTGGGAGTCGATAGCGAGTTGCATCGCTTGGCGAACTGCCAGATCGTCAAACGGCCGCTTGCTGGCATCAAAGTTGATCATCTGTGTCGTGAATTCGGGACCCTGGGAGATATCCAACGGATCCTGAGCATCAAGCAAAGAAATCTGCTCGGGGCTGACCCGCTCGAAAATGACATCTACCTCGCCGGAACGGATCGCGGCCAGAGCACCTGCATCATCGGCAAAGACGACAAGGATGATCTCGTCGACCGCGGGCGCACCGCGGAAATAATCAGGGTTCGCCTGCAGCCGGTAGCTCTGCTCGTCTTGGTAGTCGGTCATCATGTATGGACCGGAACCCACATTTGTCGAGATGTCGAGGATCTGGTCAGCGGGGGTCTCGATACCCTCCCAAATGTGCTGCGGAAGAATCGGAATGTCGGCGAGAACCACTAGGTCAAACGCAGGGTTTGGTGCGGCAAGACCGACAACCAAGTCATTGCCCGAAACCTCAACAGTTTCCACGCCGCGCAGATCCCTGGAGAATCGACCAGTGGCGTTGTTGATGAAGTAGTCGAATGTGAACTTGACGTCGTTGACGGTCAACGGCTGCCCATCATGCCAAGTTGCTCCGTCGACAATCGACATCGTGTACTCGGTGAGGTCGGCATTAGCAGTCACGGTCTCCGCAAGCCAAGGCTGCGGAATGCCTGCGGCATCGAGCTGCATCAGAGAGTCGTACTGCAGCATCAGCAGGTTCCATCCCGGGAATCCGCTGATGTAGCTGAACGGGTTGATCGTGTCTTCACCACCGGTTATGGCAGCCCTAACTCTGATCGGTTCGGCGGACGGCGCCGCCGTGGTCTCAGTACCGGTATCGTTGGCTGAGCTTGTCTCTGTTGCGCCGCCTGCGGCTGCGGTTGTCGTTGTCTCCGCATCGTCGGAATCACTGCAGGCACCAGCCAGCAATCCCAGACAAACCAACAGAATCGGCAACGTCCGTCGCTTGATCATGGGTCTTCTCCCTCGTGTGTACTCATGGTCTCTGTCGTCTCTGGGGTCGGCTCAGTTCCCGATGCTGTCAGAAAAGGTGGCTCGAGCCCGGTCGTTGAAGATGTTGCAACAAGGTGACAGGCCACCCAACGCTCGGGCGCCACGACCCTCAGCTCCGGCACTCGGACGGCGCACTCCGCGACTGCAACTGGACACCGGGTGTGGAAACGACATCCCGGAGGTGGGTCAGCTGGATCCGGTA
>RCND010001708.1_pt1 | contig 12381 bp, 11 predicted proteins | sample 2041351 | NCBI WGS metagenome assembly RCND01 (sample SAMN09708230, study PRJNA481090) | Marine sediment metagenome, whole genome shotgun sequencing project. | biome: marine sediment; feature: ocean; material: sediment; isolation source: Sewage treatment plant 12B marine sediment (STP12B) ...
CAGGTCGATGGAATACATTTACTTTTGGGGTGGGAGTGCGAAGCGCGTAGCAACAAAAGTCAGCGCCAGCTGAATGTATTCCATCGTTGGGTGTATGATTTCGTAAGGGATTGTGGGCTTAAAACTTATCAATTTACCAACCAAAATTGAAGCGGGTGATACCGCTCGAAAACCTCTGAAACCCTTATGAATTATACACATTGTTGTGCCGTCGTGCTTTATTTACTTTTCCTAAATTTCTTTCTATATTCCTTATCCATTTTTTCTGTGGAATATTGTATTATTAATCTGCCACACTGGTCTTTCCATTTCATTAAAAATTCCTCAATCTCTGAAGGATATTTTTTCCAAAGTCCACGCAATAAAGTCCCAATACCTTTTTGAACATATTCAGAATCATCAAGCATTAGTGGTTCAACTAATTCTATTGCTTCAATAGGTTTTAAATCCTTCGTTAACTTATCAAGTTCAACAAGTGCAACAGGCACAGCTCTTCGTTTCCATTCTGACTCAGAATCAATCCATGTTTTTAAATCATTAAAGTCGATGATTTTATCAGATAATAGAATTGATAAAACAAATATACAGAGGACATCTGTTGTTGCCCAATCATTTATTCCAAAATCAAACCAATTGCCAATCCGGATAAATGTATCCATTGAAAATTCCGTTCTACTTGATTTTAAGAAACTTATTGCAACTTGCTTTTCTTCAAATCTTCCATTTTTCATTAGCTCATCGCCTAAATCCAGGTAACTTTTAATGGTCATTTCTTCTTTCCATTGCTCAACCCAAATTTCAATTTGGCTTTTAAACAACTTATCATCTATTCCATAACCATCATATCCGTCCTTGAAATATTTCTGATATTTCTTGATTATCTCTTGGTTGGAATTAACTTCACAAAAGTTCCGTATCTCCTTGAATTTATTTACTATCATGGCATTTTTCTTTCGATGACTTAGTTGTTTGCTGAAACGTTTCCGTACATGCGGCACAACTTGTTTATATAGGTACCTTTTTAGACTAAAAGTACCGAATATATACCAAATAGGTATGTATTGTGTACTAATTTCTTTTTGAGTGACCTTTATTTTTTCTGGCCTTAAGTGGCCTATAGGCTTTCAAACGGACTCTTAACATTCAATATACTCTTTGTACTTACGTGCGTATATATCTCCGTGGTCTTTGAACTTTTGTGACCTAAAATCTCCTGAATAATTCGTATATCGTAACCACTTTCATGCAAATGAGTAGCAAACGAATGGCGCAAAATATGTACTCCGCCAACCAGAGATATCCCGGCTCTCCTTTTGGCCCTGTTGAAAATTTTGCCCACACTTTCGGCGGAATATTTTCCACCATATTTCCCTTCAAATAGGTATTTTTGTGGTTTGTAAATACCATAATATTCCCTCAATAAATCGAGAATCTTCAAAGAAAGGCCAACTATCCTGTCCTTTTTACCCTTTGCGTTCCGAATATTTAACACCATCCTGTTCGAGTCTACATCGGCAATGAGCAAATTCAGTACTTCCGAGCGTCGCAGGCCGGCCGAGTAGATCAAACTTAAAATAGCTCTGTGTTTTAAATTGTACGCTTTGCTCAGCAACTTTTGGATATCTTCCTTTGACAAAACCCTCGGAAGAGGCCTGCTCTTTCTGGGCCTTTCAAGTTCGCCAATAGAAAGCTTTACATGGAAACGGTTTTCATAGAACTTTTTTAGTGCACTTATTAGCTGATTCTGGAAGGCAGCGGACCGTTTTTGCTCTATAATGTAGTAATAGTTAAACCTTTCAATATCATTTATTTGAATCTCGTTTGGATGCTTCTCGCTGTGAAAGTGAAAGAATTTACCTAATATTGAAATATAAGATTGGATAGTGGATGTCGAGTAGCGGTTTGTTTTCAGGTACCTTCTAAAATATTCCAAATCGGATAATACCTCAGATTTTAATTGACTCTCTGGTACAGCCTTTTTTTGGTTCATGAGTTCGTTAAAGATTCTCCGGTTTTGCTCACTTATTGGAAATACCCAGGCTCTTTGAACACCACTGTAATAGCATCCGGGTATTTTCTTTGCATGGTCGCGGGTAAAAACCCCACAGAAATTCTCAATTTTATATCTGTTTTGACTTATCTGAACCAGTTTGAACTGCATCTTACTATCTTCTTTTTTCATTTCTGAATGTTTTAATGAATGCTAATAACTTAGAATTCCACACTCAAAACTAAACACCTGTATTTAGATAGTCGGTTATTAATTATTTACAATCGTTTATAAGTGTTTGTAAACGAATAGGACATTGAATTTCAGCTTTATAGAGAAATACTATCCAGTACTTGCTTTATTACTAGCAGAATACTAACTTCGATCCCTTATAAACCACAATACCAGCCTAATGAATCTAAACAGACGAAATTTTATTAAAACAGGCACAGCTGCGGCGGCAGGTACCATGATTTTACCTCCCATTTTGCAGTCTTGCCAGAACACTCAAATCTCTGCTGACGTGAAAAATTATATGGACCATTTCGAGGTATCGGCCGAATTGATGCAAAAAGTCATCTCCGAAGCCATGTCTAAAGGAGGCAATTATGCCGACCTCTTCTTTGAACACAAAATAACAAACTCCCTTGGTTTAGAAGACGGGAAAGTAAACCGGGCCTACTCCAATGTCGATTATGGGGTAGGAATCAGGGTGCTGAAGGGCGACCAGACTGGCTTTGCCTATTCTGAAACTATCGAAACTGAAGCCATGTTAAATGCTGCTCGAATGGCGGCAAACATAGCGAATAGCCCACAGGAGTTTAAAACCGATGCACTCAATGAAAAACTGCCTTCTGATTATTATAAAATATCAAAAAAGTGGGAGGATGTATCCGTTAAAGACAAGGTACCTTTCGTACAAAAGGTCAACGATAAGGTATTTGAACTCGATGAAAAGGTGATCAAGGTAAATGCCTTCTTAACAGATGAATCCAGTTATGTGCTTTTCTACAATTCAGAGGGTCGATTGACTTACGATTATCGTCCACTGGTGAATTTTGGAGTAGTATGTATAATGCAGCGTGGCGATCAGGTTGAAAATAGCTATAGCGCACGTTCTTACAGAAAAGGTTTCGAATGGCTCTCTGATGAGCTGGTGGATATGCTGGCGCAGGATGTAATAGACAAAACCAATATCCTGTTCGATGCTACCAAACCCAAAGCCGGTGAGATGCCTGTGGTGCTAGGTGCCGGAGGTTCTGGCATTCTTCTGCATGAGGCCATTGGCCATACCTTTGAAGCCGATTTTAACCGGAAAGGGACCTCCATATTCAGTGATAAAATGGGAAAAAAAGTAGCCGAAAACTTCATAAACATTATTGACGATGGTACTCTCGAAAACAACCGTGGAGCTTTAAACATCGACGATGAAGGCAACGAGGTGCAGAAAACCTACCTGGTTAAAGATGGAGTGCTAAACAGCTATATTCACGACCGGATTAGTGCACAGCATTATGGCATTGACCCAACCGGAAATGGACGCCGACAGTCATTCAGACACATACCTATTCCAAGAATGCGGTCAACCTATATGGAGGCCGGCCCACATACTCGTGACGATATCTTTAGTGAAGTGGATTATGGTGTATTTGTGGATAATTTTAGCAATGGACAGGTGAAAATTGGTGCTGGCGACTTCACTTTCTTTGTAAAGTCAGGTTACCTGATTGAAAAAGGGAAGTTAACACAGCCCATAAAAGACATCAATATTATTGGAAACGGACCACAGGCCCTGGCCGATATTTCAATGGCAGCCGATGATTATCTTACCGATAATGGAACCTGGATGTGTGGAAAGGACGGACAATCCGTTCCGGTAACAATGGGATTACCTACCGTATTGGTGAAGAAATTAACTGTGGGTGGAACCAGTGCCTAATCTCCTGAAAGCTTAGAATTATTTAGAAAAATTTGAAAAAAAGAAATCATGACCAAAGAGGAAAAATATACATTAGCAAAATGGGCCGTTAAACAGGCCCTTGAAAATGGTGCTCAGGATGCCAAAGTAAGTATTTACGACAGCCAGAGCAGCAGCGTTGAAGTCAGGGAAGAGAAAATTGACAAACTGGAGCAATCAACAGAAAGTGGACTCACTATTTCATTGTATGTCGATAAGAAGTATTCTTCACATTCTACCAACAGGTTGAACAACAAGGAAGAATTGAGCAGGTTTATCAAAGAGGGTATTGCCGGAACAAAATTTCTTGCAGAAGACGAGTTTCGAACCTTGCCCAATCCTAAATTATACTACAAAGGAGAAGGGAAAGACCTGAAAACCTATGATGCTGACTTTTTATCGCTCGATCCACAGAAAAAAATTGACGCCGCCTTTGAAATTGAAAAGGAAGTACTAGGAAAAGATGAGCGCATAATATCCGTTACCACCAGTTATTACGATGGCATGAGTGGCAGTGTAATGGTTACCAGCAATGGATTTGAGGGCGATACGGCCAATACCTACTATGGCGTAAATGCTTCCGTTTCTGTAAAAGGGGGTGATGCCCGACCTGAATCCTACTGGGGAGAAAGTGCTATTTTCCATAATGACCTAAAAACTAATGGGATAGGCGAGATTGCACTTCAGCGGGCCTTGAATAAAATCGGGCAAACAAAAATTGAATCAGCCAGAATGCCCATGATTCTGGAAAACAGGCTGGCAAGCCAGAGTCTGCGCCCACTTATTTCTGCCTTAAACGGATCGGCCATTCAACAGAAAAACTCATTCCTGGTAGATAAATTGAAAGAGAAAATCGGTTCAGATCTCCTTACTATTACAGATGATCCTTTTATTATCTCGGGTCGAGGATCCCGCTTGTTCGATGGAGAGGGACTTGCTTTGAAGAAGAGAACTATTTTTGAAAAGGGAGTTTTGAAAAACTATTTTATCGATACATATTATGGAAAGAAGCTGGAAATGACTCCAAACTCAGGCAGTACCACCAACCTGTTAATTACTCCAGGAAAGAGAAGTATGGAAGAAATGGTAGCCACACTTGACCGGGGAATTCTTATTGCCGGGTTTAATGGTGGAAATACCAACGGATCTACCGGTGACTTTTCTTATGGTATTGATGGTTTCCTCGTCGAGAATGGGAAAATTGTGAAGCCTGTTTCTGAAATGAATATTACTGGAAATATGGTGGAACTTTGGGCCAAACTTGTGGAAGTAGGAAGCGATGTGTATGAAAATTCATCCTGGAGAATGCCCTCACTTATGTTTGAAGATGTAGATTTTAGCGGGATATAGAGAATACTGTTAGCATTAATAATTTTAGAATAGCTTAGAGACTATTAATTTACCGCGTTATTGGATTGAATTTCTTAACAGTTTAGAAGTCAGACTGAGCTTGTTGAAGTCTATAACCCGGTCCACATTAGACAAGCGTTCGACTGTGCTCACGCCGAAGTCTCAATGTGACCGTAATTATCAAATATTTGGATTTCAATCACCAATGCATTTAATAATCTTTCTGTTGAATTTATATTTTGTCACTTTCTTCTATTATTCATTCTGATTGGGTTTACACCCCAGAAGGGTGGAGGTAATTAAAGAAATCTCGCGGGTTTAGATTCAATGAGACAACACATCCCGATTCTTATATATTTTTTATATTTTTAGGCCCTCATTTGTAATGCGTACCTAAAACGTTGATATTAAGTTAGCAATTTGGTTTTTAAAGATTTAAAGAGGAATAGAGAATGATCAAAATTGAGGATAAGAACCTTGGTGTAGAAGATTTCTATAAAATTATTTTTAGGGATGTCCCGGTAAGTGTGTCTCCAAAACTAAAGGAGAAGGTGAAAGCTGCCTATAAATTTCTGATGGATTTTTCGGTGAATAAAACCATTTATGGAGTTAACACAGGCCTGGGGCCTATGGCACAATATGAGATTGACCGGGAAGAGCAAATAAAGCTACAGTACAACCTGATAAGGAGTCATGCTGCCGGCCTGGGTAAGCCATTGCCAGAAATGTGTGTTAAAGCAGCACTGGTGGCAAGGTTGAGGAGTCTGTCATTTGGCCGTTCAGCCATCCACATCGATGTGGTAAATCTGTTGGAATACTTCATTAATCATAATATTATTCCTTTTGTTCCGGAACATGGAGGCGTTGGAGCGAGCGGTGACCTGGTTCAGCTTTCTCATATTGCCCTAGCCCTGCTGGGCGAAGGGGATGTGTATTACAAAGGTGAACTTCAGCCAGCAAAAAAGGTTTTTAAGGAACTGGGACTGGAACCCTTGAAATGTCATCTACGTGAAGGCCTGGGTCTTATAAATGGCACATCAGTTATGACAGGCATTGGGGTGATAAATGTAATTCGCGCCAGAAACCTGGTAAACTGGTCAGTAATTGCTTCCTCCCTAATCAATGAAATTGTAAAATCTTTTGACGATCATATTTCCTTTGAGCTAAACTCAACCAAGCAGCATGCCGGACAGCAAATAATTGCAAAAGCAATGCGCGACTTTGTGGAGGGAAGCCGATTGATTAAGCGCAGGCAGGATAATTCTTATAAAATTAAGAATGGAAATAAGAATGTATTTGAGGAAAAAGTGCAGGAGTACTATTCATTGCGATGTGTACCCCAAATTCTGGGTCCTGTATATGAGACCATTGAAAATGCCGATAGAATCCTCACCGAGGAAGTAAACTCGGTAAATGACAATCCCATTGTTGATGCAGAAACCAAACAGGTGTATCACGGAGGTAATTTCCATGGTGATTATGTGTCCTTTGAAATGGATAAGCTAAAAATCGCGGTGACCAAGCTTTCTATACTGGCTGAAAGGCAAATTAACTTTCTCATGAATAGCAAGTTGAATGAGATATTGCCCCCATTTATTAACCTGGGTGTTTTGGGACTGAACCTGGGTTTGCAGGGCACTCAATTTACAGCAACTTCTACCGTGGCTGAGAATCAAACGCTATCAAATCCGGTATATATTCATAGCATCCCAAATAATGGGGACAACCAGGATGTTGTAAGCATGGGGACAAATGCCGCTTTAATGAGCCGGAAGGTTATTGACAATACTTTCCAGGTGCTGGCAGTAGAATTTCTATCATTGGCATATGCGGTGAAGTATTTGGGCTTTGAGGAACAACTGTCCTCTAATGCACGACACTATTTTAATGAAATTAAAAGAATCGTAACCATAACCGGGGAGGATACGGTTAAATATACCGATTTGAAAAATATTAAAGAATATTTGCAGAACAATCGGCCAAATGTTGTTGGAAAAGTATGATGAATGCACTTGTAACAGGAGGAAGTAGGGGTATCGGAAGATCAATTTCTTATAAACTTTCCGAACTGGGTTATCATGTTTTGATTAATTACAGATCAAATCAAGATGAGGCTTTAATAACGCTTGAATCTATCCAGGAAAACAATGGGAGCGGTGAAATCCTGAAATTTGATGTCGCCAATATTGAGAAGGTTGAGGAAGTGCTGGGTGAGTGGAGGAAAATGCATGAGGGAGAGTATATTGAAGTGCTGGTAAACAATGCTGGTTTTTCAAACGACATGTTAATGGTGTGGATGAAAAAGGAAGATTGGACCAATGTAATTGATATAAACCTGAATGGCTTCTTTTATGTAACAAAGTTTTTGCTTCAGGACATGATCATAAATAAATTCGGACGAATCATCAATATTGTCTCATTATCAGGCGTAAAAGGATTGGCTGGGCAAACAAACTATTCAGCCGCTAAAGCTGGAGTTATTGGGGCTACCAAAGCCCTGGCGCAGGAAGTAGCCAAGAAAAAAGTTACAGTTAATGCAGTAGCTCCTGGTTTTATTTCTACTGATATGACCAAAGACCTGGATGAAAAGGAATTGAAACGAATGATTCCAACCAACCGCTTTGGCAAAACCGATGAAGTTGCCGACCTGGTTCAATTCCTGGCCTCAAAAAAATCTTCCTATATTACTGGTGAAGTGATTAATATTAACGGAGGTCTTTATACATGAGTAACAGGGTTGTAATTACCGGAATGGGTGTATATTCTACCATTGGGTTGAATTGTAAGGAAGTTACTGACTCTTTATATAGTGGTAAATCCGGTATTGGTATTGATCCCGAAAGAGAATCCCTGGGTTTTAGGTCAAGTTTAACAGGTATTATTGAGAATGCGGTTTTAAAGGGAGCAATTCCCAGGCGGATGAGGGTAGGGATGGCTGAACAGGGGAAATATGCATATCTCGCTACCATTGAGGCCCTGGAGCAAGCAAGAATCGATTTAGATTACCTTGATAAAAATGAATTTGGCATTATCTATGGGAATGACAGCTCTGCTATCCCGGTGATAGAAGCAGCTGACATAATTCGGGAAAGAAAAGACACCATGCTGGTCGGATCAGGTTCAATTTTCCAGTCAATGAACTCAACCGTAAGCATGAACCTGTCCGTAATATTAAAATTACGCGGAATAAACTTTACCTTAAGTGGAGCATGCGCCAGCGGCTCACATGCCATCGGTATGGCATATTTTATGATACAACAGGGCTTACAGGACGGTATAGTGTGTGGGGGTGCGCAGGAAATAAATGCCCTTTCGATGGGCAGTTTTGATGGGATAAATGCATTTTCTGTGCGCATGGACAATCCAACAAAGGCATCCCGACCCTTTGACAGGGACCGCGATGGATTGGTACCCAGTGGCGGGGCAGCAACCGTAATATTGGAAAGCTATGATTCAGCAGTGAAAAGGGGAGCACCCATTCTTGGTGAAATTCTTGGATATGGCTTTTCCTCCAATGGAGACCATATTTCAGTACCCACTATCGATGGCCTGGTCCATTCCGTTGAACGGGCACTTAAAGATGCCGGCTTAGCACCAAAAGACATCGATTATATAAATGCACATGCCACCTCAACACCGGTGGGTGATAAAACCGAAGCCCAGTCAATCGATAATGTTTTTAGGGGGCTTAAAACTCCGATTAGCTCAACAAAATCCTTAACCGGACATGAAATGTGGATGGGAGGAGCCAGTGAAATAGTATATTCCATGTTGATGGCTCAAAATTCTTTTATTGCTCCAAACCTGAATTTTGAAAATCCCGATGAATATTCAGCGAGATTAAATATCATTTCTAAAACCACGGAAAAGAAGATCGATACTATCTTATCCAATGCTTTCGGATTTGGAGGCACAAATTCTACACTTATCGTCAGGAAACTAAATTAATCTTTACACCGCTTGGTGGATGTTTGCTTCCCTTTTATCAATTTTTAGGAATTAAACTATTGAATCTTTCCTATAACTTGAGAAATTTAATATTTTTGCACCCTGAGTTTCCAACTAGTTGATTTGTAATGAACAAAAATGAGATAATTTCAAAAGTCAATGACTTTTTAATTGAAGAATTTGAACTTGAAGAAGATCAGGTTACTCCAGATGCTTTGCTAAAAGACGATCTGGATATCGGAAGCCTTGATTTTGTCGATATAGCGGTAATTATTGATAAGGAATTTGGTGTGAAGATGCAAGCGGAAGAAATGATCAAAATTAAAACACTGGACCATCTGTATAGTTACATTTTAGAACGAATTTAAACAAATGCCATCTTGGAAGGGTAAGACCAGAGGGGGAACATCAGGATACAAAATTTTTATTTTTATTCTGCAGCACTTTGGAATTAAACCGGCCTACTTTCTACTAAAATTTGTTGTTCTCTACTTTTTTTTCTTCTCCCCGAAAGAGAGAAATGCAATCTATGACTACTTTCGAAACATTCATAAATACTCAGTTCTAAAAAGCCTTTCAAGCGTTTTAAAAAACTATTACAAGCTGGGTGAAATCCTACTGGATAAGATAGCTTTGTTAGCCGGATTCTCGAATACCTTTACATTTGATTTTCAAGGAGAAGAGTATCTTCGTGAAATAGTAGCTGAAGGGAGGGGAGGCTTGCTCATAAGCGCTCACATAGGAAACTGGGAAATTGCCGGACAACTGCTTGAACGGCTTGAAACCCGCGTTAATATTGTTATGCTGGAGGCCGAGCATGAAAGAATCAAGCATTTACTCGATGATGTTCTTGTTGAGAAAAACCTGAATATCATTCCCATCCTTGACGATTATTCCCATTTAATTAAAATTAGCGAAGCCCTTCAAAATAATGAATTGGTGGCTATACATGGCGATCGCTATATGCCCGGATCCAAGAAAATGGTGGCTGATTTTTTGGGCAAACCCGCATACTTTCCAACCGGACCTTTTTACCTGGCGAATAAATTTAATAAACCGGTGATTTTCGTTGCTGCCATGAAAGAAACCCAGACACATTACCACTTTTACGCCTCGAAACCCAAACGGTATCCTCGCTCAGGAAGTATGGAGGGACGAAACAAGCAGTTGAGAGGCATGATCGATGATTATGTAAAAGATTTGGAGGTAATCGTGAATAAATACCCTGTTCAGTGGTTTAATTATTATTATTTTTGGTCACTTGATTAATTGTGGCAGCTTTTCAAAGATTGTATTCCTATGCATAAAAATTATGGTGCTGATAATAAATCAGCCTTACAGGCTAAATTCGATGCACAAAAAATAGCTTTTGGACCCATTATGTTCCAGGCTGCGAAAGCCCTGAGAGATTTGGGGATCCTTAAATATGTGCGAAAATCCGGGAAATCAGGTACGGATATGGAGTCAATATCCAATGAACTGGATATCTCATTGTACGGTGTAAAAGTACTTTTGGAAGCAGGCTTAAGCATGGAACTGCTCGTTTTGAATGAGGATAGGTATATTCTGGCAAAAACCGGTTATTATATTATGAGCGATGAGCTTACCGGGGTGAATATGGACTTTGTACATGATGTTAACTACCTGGGAATGTTCCACCTGCAGGATGCTATTAAAAATGGTAAACCGGAAGGCCTGAAAGTGTTTGGCGAATGGGATACCGTATATGAAGCTCTGTCAGAATTACCGAAAAAAGTAAAGGAAAGCTGGTTTGCCTTTGACCATTTTTATTCTGACCATGCCTTCGGGGAATTACTATCCATTATATTTAATGATACCCCGGCAAAAATATTGGATATAGGAGGAAATACGGGTAGATTTTCGGTAAAATGTGCTGAATACAACGACACTGTTTCACTTACAATACTGGATCTTCCAGGCCAGACAAAAGTGGCAGAAGATGCCATTAAAGAGCTTGGATTTGAGAATAGGATCAATACCAAATCGCTTAATCTGCTTGATGGCTCAAAATCCTTCCCTAAAGGCTATGATAAAATCTGGATGAGCCAGTTTCTGGATTGTTTTTCGCAGCAGGATATTTTGTCTCTTCTTAAAAGAGCACATGAGGCCATGGACGAGAACGCATCCTTACTTATTCTTGAAACCTATTGGGATAAACAAAAATTTGAAGCCTCTACATACAGCTTACATGCCACCTCCCTGTACTTTACCTGCCTGGCCAACGGGAATAGCCAGATGTATCATTCAGAGGATATGCTGGGGCTTATCGAAGAGGCAGGCCTTTATGTCGATAGGAGTTATGAAGATATTGGTATAAGTCATACCCTGTTTGAATGCCGTAAAAAGACCTGATTTCAGAGAAATGCCTGAAAAAGCAAATATAACAGACCTGATCCCACAGAGAGCCCCCATTATTATGGTGGATGGCATTATCAGTTCCAATGATACTCAAACCATCACCTCATTTCGGATTGAGGAATCCAATATTTTCTGTTCAGGGGGTTATTTCCGGGAACCAGGACTTATTGAAAACATTGCACAATCGGCAGCAGCAGCAGCCGGATACGAACGCCAGAGTATGGGATTGAATTTATTGACGGGCTTTATAGGGGCAGTTAAGAACCTGGAAATAATTGAGCTTCCGGAAGTGGGAGAGGAAATTGAAACAAGCATAGATGTGATCCACAACATATTTAATGTTAAAATTGTGAATGGCACGGCAAGGAGGAAGAATGGAAAGATTTGTGCCAGCTGTGAAATGAAGATATTCCTGAATGAGGAGGAATCCAATGAGTAAAACGAATCCATAATGTATAAAGTTTCATGGAAAATTTTTGCAGCCCTACTGGCAGGATTGATTGCGATTAACCAGTTTTACCCGGTACCTGGAATGATTTATGCGATCCTTTCAATAGCCTATATTACCCTGGTGGTGATAGGGGTATTTAACATTCAAATGAACTTTTTCCTAAAGTCGTATTGTCGGGGATCCATAGAAAAAAAGGAAATTGCCCTTAGTTTTGACGATGGCCCGAACACACAATTTACTCCACAACTTCTTGATATTCTCTCAGAAAACAATATTATTGCTACTTTTTTCTGTATAGGAGAGAAA
>RCND010001710.1_pt1 | contig 12372 bp, 10 predicted proteins | sample 2041351 | NCBI WGS metagenome assembly RCND01 (sample SAMN09708230, study PRJNA481090) | Marine sediment metagenome, whole genome shotgun sequencing project. | biome: marine sediment; feature: ocean; material: sediment; isolation source: Sewage treatment plant 12B marine sediment (STP12B) ...
CTATTTCAAAGGTTAATGAGTTCAGCGTTACATTTTGAAGTAAATTTAAATTATCTTGAATCTCTTGATTTGTAGCAAGATCAATAGTTTGCTCTTGTCCCCAGGTCAGTGTAGGAGCGTCTGCAGGTACATCTACATTAAAGGTTGCACTAAAATCTTCAGTAATATCAAATTCTGTTAATTCGTCGAGTTCATCACAAGAACTTACTGAAATTATCATTACGAGTAAAACACTAATTTTTGTAAAAATTTTCATGGTTTTGAGTTTTAAGTTTATTGTTAGTGTCTATTTAACTAAAAATATAAACACTTTGGGACAGCAATTTAGTATTTTTTTATTTTTAATAAAAGAAAAAGAGGCTAAATACCTCTTTTTCTGTCATTAAGCTCTTAATGGTTGATTTGTAATTAAATCGATATAGAGATTTACTTTCATTTTTAAATGTTTACGATGGGTTATAAAATCCAAGAAACCGTGCTCTAATAAAAATTCTGAGGTTTGGAAGCCTTTAGGTAATTCTTTACCAGTGGTGTCTCTTACAATTCTTGGTCCAGCAAAGCCAATTAAAGCTCCCGGTTCTGCAATATTAATATCTCCTAACATAGCGAAAGAAGCCGTTGTACCGCCTGTTGTTGGATCTGTACATAAAGAGATGTATGGAATGCCTGCATCTGCCAATTGCGCTAATTTAACAGAAGTTTTAGCCAATTGCATTAAAGATAAAGCGGCTTCCATCATTCGTGCGCCACCAGATTTGCTAATAATCATTAAAGGCATTTTTTTCTTTAAGGCATAGTCTGCAGCTCGCGCGATTTTTTCACCAACAACACTCCCCATAGAACCACCAATAAAAGTAAAATCCATACAAGCAATAACTAAATTCTTACCATTAGATTTACCGACGGCAGTTCTTACAGCATCTTTTAAATTGGTTTTAGCCTGTGCAGCTTTTAAACGCTCAGGATATTTTTTTGTATCCTCGAATTTTAAAGGGTCTTTAGAGGTGAGATTCGCATCTAACTCCTCAAATTTATTATCGTCAAATAGAATTTCAAAATACTCTTTACTACCAATTCTTACGTGGTACCCGTCTTCTGGACTCACATAAAAATTTTGCTCAAGTTCTTTGGTGTCTATTATTTTTCCTGTTGGGGATTTGTACCAAAGACCTTTGGGGGTATCCTTCTTTTCTTCAGTAGAGGTTTGTATACCTTTATCTTTTCTTTTAAACCAAGCCATATTGATTTACGATTTTTAGTCCCGAGACGTTACACTTTAGCAAATTCAGTGCAGCGGTTAGGATCGGTTTTTGATTTACGATTTTAGATTTTAAGTATCTTTAAATCGCTATTTTTAGTTAGTTATATTTTGCAACTGCAAAACACACAAAATTACCACTTTATTAATGAAACACAAAAATAGATAGAGGGATGTCTAACTTTGCATTTATATAAAATATAAAAACCCATTAAAGCTCTGTTTTTGAGCTCAAATGGGTTTTTTAAAGTTATTCTATTATCTTACAATGTGTTGACATTGTTTAAATCTTCGAATGCTTTTTTAAGTCTTTCAACAAAAGTATCTTCACCTTTACGTAACCAAACACGTGGGTCATAATATTTTTTGTTAGGTACGTCACCGCCATCTGGGTTTCCGATTTGTGTCTGTAGATATTCTTTTTTATCTAGAACATAATCTCTAACACCGCTTAAAAAGGCATATTGCATATCGGTATCGATATTCATTTTAATAACACCGTAACCAATTCCTTCTCTAATTTCTTCAACCGTAGATCCTGATCCACCATGAAAAACAAAATCAATATGGTTGTGCTCCACACCATATTTTTCTGAAATATAGTCTTGAGAATTCTTTAAGATTTTTGGAGTTAACTTTACGTTACCAGGCTTATAAACACCATGAACATTTCCAAAAGCCGCAGCAATTGTAAATTGATCACTTACTTTACTTAATTCTTCGTAAGCATAAGCAACTTCTTCTGGTTGTGTATATAATTTAGAATCATCGACATCAGTATTGTCAACACCATCTTCTTCACCACCAGTAATACCAAGTTCAATCTCTAGAGTCATACCCATTTTACTCATACGAGTTAGGTATTGTTTGCAGATTTCAATATTTTCTTCGATTGGTTCTTCAGATAAATCAATCATGTGAGAACTATAAAGTGGTTTACCCGTTTCTTTAAAATGTTGTTCACTAGCATCTAATAAGCCATCAATCCAAGGCAATAATTTTTTAGCACAATGGTCTGTGTGCAAAATTACAGGCACTCCATAAGCTTCAGCCATGATGTGCACATGTTTTGCTCCTGCAACAGAACCTGCAATAGCAGCTTTTTGATTTTCGTTACTTAATGCTTTACCAGCATTAAATTGTGCTCCACCGTTTGAAAACTGAATAATTACGGGTGCGTTTAATGCTTTTGCCGTTTCTAAAACACCATTTATAGTGTTAGATCCGATAACATTTACAGCGGGTAAGGCAAACCCTTTTTCTTTAGCTAATTTGAAAATATTTTGAACTTCTTTTCCTGTAGCAACTCCAGGTTTAATATTGTGACTCATAACTTTATGATTGAAAATTTAAGTATCAAAAATACATAAATTTTGCGTATAATACCACGACTTTTTGAAGATTGATTTGTTATTAGCTACCGAAAACGTTATAGTTTCTTCAATCAAACAAATATTAAAAAGGATAGTTAATACCGATGTTGTAAACTGCATTTCTAAAATTATAATTGTTAAACCATCGGTCACCTGGATTTCGTGAAGGCTCATAAGTTTTGAAACCGACATCAAAACGCAATACAAAGAAATCGAAATCGTAACGTAAACCAAATCCAGAACCTACAGCAATATCTTTTAAAGAGCTAAGATTTGAAAACGTTGCAGCGTCTTCTGTAACATTATCTAATACATTCCATATATTCCCAGCATCTACAAACAGTGCGCCACGGAAGCTACCAAAAAGATTAAACCGTTGTTCTACGCTAAAATGAATTTTGAAGTTAGCTTCGTTAAATTCATTCGTCGTATTAGAACTCCCTGGTCCTAGGTTGTAGGCCGTCCAAGCTCGGTTATCGTTAGGTCCACCAGCAAAAAAACTTTTAGCAAATGGAATACTGTTAGAGTTTCCGTAAGGAATAGCAATACCAGCGTAGGAGCGGAAAGCGAGAACATTTTTTCTGCCAAAATCAATATACTTTACATAATCGATTTCGGTTTTAATATATTGTGAAAAAGCAACACCAAAGACCTCGTAATTTCCTAATTCATTTTTTGGAGATCCGAAAGCTCTAGAAAGGCCAGATAGTAAATTGCCGGCTAACTCAACACGCCATTTAAAAACTGAAAAATCGTTATCAAAAATGTTTGTGCGTTTATCTTTTTTATAGTTAAAACTTGTAGAAATGATAAGGTTGTTTTCTGTTAAACGTAGTTTGCGTTCGTCAATATTATTGACATCTATATAATCATCATCTTCGGGAACTAAGATAGTGCCGCCAGTTAAAACATCGGCAATAAATAAATCAGCTGGTAAGAATGGCTCTGGCAGACTAGGATCTTCTAAACTTCCGTCATTGTCAATGTAATCAATATCTTGTGCAATAGTATTCAGTCTGTCAAAAGAATTGGTGTAAACTCCAAAGTAATTACTTGGGTTGAGGTTCTTTACAAACTGAATATTGAACAAGTTTAATGTGTTAGTAACCGTTTTAGACGGAAACCAATTATAACCAAACACACCAGATAAGGTTTGCTTATCTAGTCCAATATTTTGCTGACTTGTTGAAGAAAGATTGATTATGGTGCTTGGAGACATGTACTTTTTTATAATCTTATTGGTATTAAAAGGGGAGAATAAGCGTGGTATCGTGAGTCTAATATTGCCCCCAAATTCGTTAATATCAAAAAAAGCATTATCTAAATTTGAAGATTCTTTTGAAGAACCAATAGCAGCAATACCACTGATTTCTAATGTTTCTGCACCTCTAAAAACATTTCTAATTTTTAAACCCGTACTAAAAGAAAATCCAATCGTTTGTATGTTACTCTGATTAATTTCTGGATCAAAGCTTAAGGTGTATTTTTTCTTAGGCTCTAGATATATATTAGCAGTTAAAGTCGTGTCTGCCTCATTTTCGACATAGTCAATACGTGGATACCGAAACATTTGTAGGTCATTGAGGTAGCGGGATGTTCTGCTTCGGGCGAGATCATTATAGGTATCTCCTTTATTGATAAAAACGGCATCAGTCAGCGCTTTTGGTTTAAATCTTAATTCGTCTTTACTGTAAAGATTATAATTTTTGTAAACTGTGGTATCTGAGATGGCTGTGAACTGATTATCAAAAGTATCATCCGTAAAAATATTAACTTCTTTTATTTTATAGATTTTAAACGGTCGAGTAATCGTAGAGTCGTCGCCTCTAATGGTTCTATTTGCAATAAATAATTCTGTATTTATTTTGTGATTTGTTCCGATGGTATCGGTTACAAAATTAATATAGTCTTGGCCAAAATAATAAAATCCAGCATTACGCAAATAGGTGTTGATGCGTTCGCGTTCACTTTCATAGTTTTGTTCATCATATTGTTCTCCTTTTTTAAGTAATGACCCTTGACTAAAGGTTTCGTAAAGTGAGTCGATGGCAGGACTGCTGATGATTGCTCTTATAGAATCTACGGTATACGATTTGTTTTTTGTGACTGTATAAGTCACTTTTGCACGTTTAGTACTATCTTTTTTGATCTCATAATTTACCTGGTTATTAAACCAACCTTTGCTGTAATAGTACTTTCTTAAATTATTAACCGTCTTCATGGTTTTTTCTTCATTAAGAATCATTGGTGTTTCTCCTGTTCGTTTTAACCAGCTGTTGAAATTTTTGCGCGATTGTATGTCTTTATCAAATTGTTTTTTTGATAGTAGTTTTGTTTTCCATTTTACTTTAGAAGAATCATTGAGAACTTTAGCGTTTAATATAGAGTCTATATTTGGTCTTGCTAAATTGTAAATACCAACTTTGAGGGGGAGTTTAACACCTAAAACGCCATTCATCCCCGTATTAACTTTTTGTATAATGATATTGTTAACCCGAGCTTCGCGGTTAATTTTTTCATCTTCAAGAATGGTGTTTTCGGTAATGAGATGCTCTCCGTTTTTGACGCGTTTTACGATATTACAGGAGCTAAGAGATAAAATAAAGAAGGCTAATGCCAAAGCATAACAAAGTGATTTGTAGGTTTTAACTAATAATGAAATGCGATGCGGCAAACTCAAGAGTCGAATTATTTTTTGATAAGGTACCTATGAATCAAAAATAATACCATTTATAGCCTCAATATATAACACTCAGATAAAATTAGAGCGCTCATAAATCTAAAAAAGGTTTACTTTGTATTCTTCCTAACAAATGTAAAGACATTTTAATGTTATCAAAGAATCAAATAAAGTTAATTAAAAGTTTAAGTCAAAAAAAGATAAGGCAACACTTAGGCTTATTTATAGTAGAGGGTAAAAAAGGGATCAATGAGTTTCTGAACTCAGATTTTGTTTTAGAGCACCTCTTTACTACAAAATTGATTTTTGAGGCTCCAAATGAAGACCTAACAGAAATCTCTGAAACTGACCTTAGAAAGATCACATCCCTGAAAAATCCAAACACCGCATTGGCAATTTTTAAAATTCCAAAGCCTGTATCGATAGAAAAGGAAGGTTTAATTATTGGGCTAGATGATGTTAGGGATCCAGGAAACCTAGGGACTATAATTAGGTTATGTGATTGGTATGGGGTAAAGGATTTGGTTTGTAGTTTAAACACGGTAGACTGTTATAACCCTAAGGTTGTACAAGCGACGATGGGGTCTCTTGCACGCGTCAATATTACGTATTTAGATTTAGAAGACTACTTAGAGTCAACTAACAGTCGTGTATTCGGAACTTTTATGGCTGGAGAAAATATATATAGTGCTAGTTTACCTAGTGATGGTATTATTATATTAGGGAATGAAGCTAATGGTATTTCTGAAGCTATAAGTACTAAAGTTAGTAAGCAAATTACAATTCCTCAATTTGGAAGAAACAAATCGACAGAAAGCTTAAATGTCGCCAATGCAACTGCAATTGTATTGAGTGAATTTAGGAGAAGAACTATTGAAAAGTAAAGTTTATAAAAACACCTCTCGTTTGCATTTTAGCGACGTTACCTGTCCAAGGACTATTAGGGTCAGCATCTCTAATGATTTCATCATTAATGGCAAAAACACCTCGAATTGACGGTGTAAATTTAAAGTAGAGGAGATATAAGTCGATACCGAAACCAAGTTCGTAGAAATAGGTGTTTTTAGTCATTCTAAATTCTCCAGAGTTATTATCATCGGGATTATCTTCATTGCTAGAAAGATTGAGTGCTACAGAGACTCCACCAACAATAAAAGGCTTGAAATTATTGATTCGTTTTGTCGAGACTTTTAATAATAAAGGGATATGGACATAGGTCGATTTTACTTCGCGTAATAAATCAGAGTCATTAAATTCTTGGCCCTCAAAATAACTTTCATCGTATCGTAAGTTTCTTGTTGTAAAAAACACTCCGGGCTCTAATCTAAGATTGAGGTAGTCATTAATACGCATATCGCCAATCAGCCCTAAATGAAATCCAAACGAGTCATCAACAAGGATATCTTTTAAATCTTCATTGTAATTAAATTTGAAATCGTACTGATTAAAACCCAAAAAATAACCCCAAGACAAAGGCTTTTTGTCAATGTTATCAATATTATTGGCAACTTTTTCTTTAGTAAAGAGTTGCGCTGATCCATTTTGAAATACCAGTAAAAATCCTAAAAAAATAATGATTCGGTTCATATTATGCTTTAGATGCAGTGTAAATTGTAGCGACACCCATAGTTTGTGGTTTGTCCTCGACATTTATAAACCCAATTTTTCTTAAAATATTGTTTAAAACTTCACCATAAGGAAAAACAGAAGCGGATTCGCTTAAATATTGATAAGCAACTCGGTCTTTAGAAAATAACTTGCCTATCGCTGGTAAGATGAATTTTGAATAAGTGCTATAGCCTAACTTATATATTGGATTTGTGGGTACAGAGGTTTCTAAAATCACAAAAATGCCGTTAGGTTTTAATACCCTTAATATTTCAGCTAGTCCTTTTTCTAAATTTTCGAAATTACGGACTCCAAAGGCAACGGTTATGGCGTCAAAGGTATTGTCTTTAAATGGTAAATCCTCAGAATCTCCAATGACCATTGAGATAAGATTGTTTAAATTTTTAGAGCTGATCTTTTGTCGACCGACTTCTAACATACCATCACTAATGTCTAAGCCAATAATTTCTTTGGCATTAGTGTCTGTAAGACTAATCGCTAAATCGCCTGTTCCTGTAGCGATATCTAAGATATTCTCAGGGTTCTGTTTGGCAACAAGCGCTACGACTTTGTTTCTCCATTTAACGTCAATGCCAAAAGAAATAACGCGATTTAAACTGTCATATTCTTTAGAAATAGTATCAAACATTTTGGTAACCTGAATCTTTTTAGATTGGTCACTGTCTTTGTATGGATTCACTTTTTCTGCCATTGATTTTTTTTTGGCAAATATAAGGTATTGTGAGAGTTTTGTATGCTATCAACTCACAATTATATCGTTTTTAAAGTGGATTGAAGCTTTAAATAATGTGTATATTTGCGTCGTTATTTCAAATCTTTACAATGAAAATAATTATCGCAGGCGCTGGAGAGGTAGGCTTTCATTTGGCAAAATTATTATCCTACGAGTCGCAAGAGATTACCCTTATCGACACAAAGAAGGAAAGTTTAGCTTATGCTGGCGAACATCTCGATATAAAAACGATTAAAGGTGATGCAACATCTATTGCCATTCTGCGAGAAGCTAGAATTGAGAGTGCTTCACTATTTATTGCGGTAACATCTTCAGAGACCACCAATATTACGGCTGGTGTATTAGCAAAACAATTAGGTGCAAAACGAACTATTGCTCGGATTTCAAATACTGAATTCATTGATAATAAAGATATTGTTGGGTTTTCACAATTTGGTATTGATGAGTTAATTTCTCCAGAAGCATTAGCAGCATCAGAGATTGAGTTATTGCTTAATCAATATGGATTTAATGATACCTATGAGTTTGAAGAGGGTGCGCTAACCATGTTGGGACTTCGCTTATCTAGAACGGCAACATTTATTGGTAAAACGGTTAAAGAAGCTGCTGAGATCTATTCTGAGCTGCATTTTATTCCTATTGCAATTCAGCGCTACGGAACGCAATACACAATTATACCTAGAGGTGATACCATTTTTAAAGAAGGGGATAAAGTTGTTTTTATGAGCTCTAAGGGTGGTGACGATGAGTTATTTAAATTATCAGGAAAGGTTAAAGTCGATATTAAAAACATTATGATCCTCGGCGGAAGTCAGATTGGTTTCAAGACCGCTAAAGACCTTTGCGCAAGTAAATTTAATGTGAAACTTGTGGAGAGTAAAAGAGCTGTAGCCGAAGATTTAGCTGAAGAGTTGCCAGATGCTTTGGTAATTTGTGGGGACGGTAGAAATGTTGAAATTTTAGAAGAAGAAAATATCTCGGATATGGATGCTTTTATCTCCGTAACGGGTAATTCGGAAACGAACATTATGTCTTGCCTTTTAGCGAAATCTAAAGGGGTGAAAAAAACCATTGCTTTGGTCGAGAACATGGATTATTACCAATTATCTCAGTCTATTGGTATTGATACCTTAATCAATAAAAAGTTACTTGCGGCGAATAATATATTTAGATTTATAAGAAAGGGTGAGGTTGTGGCGATGACCAAGTTGAATAATATGAATGCTGAACTTTTAGAATTTGTAGTGAAGCCAAATTCTAAGATTACGAATAAAGTAATTAAAGATTTAAAATTTCCTAGATCCGCTATTTTTGGAGGCGTGATTAGAAATGGAGAAGGACTTATTCCTTTGGGTAGTTTTAAAATTGAAGCAGGGGATCGCGTTGTGGTTTGTTGTTTACCGCGCTCAATTTCTGAAGTAGAAACCTTTTTCTCATAGACTATGTCTGGTATAAAGCTGAATTATAAAATTATATTTCATTTTTTTGGATTGCTCTTATTATTTAATGGGGGTTTTATGTTGATTGCAACCTTGATCAGCCTTATTTATAAAGACGGTGTTACTTTCGAATTACTTCTTGCGGGATTAGTCACTTTACTCATCGGGACATTTGCTATGATTAGCACAAAGAATCATAGTAAAGAAATGAATAAGCGCGAAGGCTATATTGTTGTTGCTTTTGGGTGGATTGTGATGTCCTTATCGGGAACATTGCCGTATTTAGTCACTGAAGCGATTCCTTCATTTACAGATGCTTTTTTCGAGACCATGTCTGGTTATTCCACGACCGGTGCGAGTATTTTAAATGATATTGAGGTATTGCCAAAAGGAGTCTTGTTTTGGCGCAGTACAACCCATTGGATTGGTGGTATGGGAATTATAGTTTTAGCAATTGCTATTTTACCCTTACTCGGAGTTGGTGGTATGCAATTGTTTGCCGCTGAAGCGCCAGGTCCTAGTGCTGATAAATTACACCCTAGAATTACAGATACGGCTAAGCGTCTATGGTTAATTTACGTTGGTTATACCGCTGCAGAAACAATTTTATTACAAGTTGCTGGGATGTCGTTTTTTGATGCGATCAACCATGCCTTAAGTACATTATCAACAGGTGGTTTTTCTACAAAAAATGCAAGTGTTGCACATTGGAATGATAACCCTGCGATACAATATATTATCATCTTCTTTATGTTTTTGGCAGGGACAAATTTTGTATTGAGTTATTATCTGTTTAAGGGGAAGGTTGGCAAAATCTTAAAAGACGAAGAGTTTAGACTCTATTTTAAATTCATCGTCATTTTTACAATTATATCATCACTATTAATATATTTCAGAGCAGATGTCTCTAAATCCTCTATTGCGCATCCTATGGTCTTAGGAGAGTTTGAAAGCGCTGTACGTCACGGTTTGTTTCAGGTACTATCGGTCGTCACTACAACTGGTTTTGTATCCGCAGATTATACCATGTGGACGCCATTTTTAACTGTATTCTTTTTTGGTCTTATGTTTTTAGGGGGGTCTGCAGGAAGTACATCTGGTGGGGTTAAGGTGGTGCGTCAATTAATTATGATAAAGAATGGGTTTTTAGAATTTAAACGCGCACTGCATCCTAATGCTATTTTACCTGTACGTTACAACGGGAAATCAGTTTCTAAAGATATTGTATTTAATGTTTTAGGTTTTTTTATACTCTATATGTTGTCCTTTATTATTGGAGCTTTGGTGTTTTCTATGTTTCAAATGGATTTTACTTCTGCCATTGGTCTCTCAGCGTCAAGTTTAGGGAATGTAGGACCTGCTTTTGGCGATTTTAGCCCAGTTAATAATTATGCAGCTCTACCGCCACTAGGGAAGTGGTGGGCTTCTTTTTTAATGCTGATCGGACGTTTAGAATTATTTACGGTGCTTATATTGTTGACACCTTTTTTCTGGAGGAACAGATAGATGTTTTCAACTATGGTCATTAACAAAACAAAATTATTAGCAGCGAGTTTTATCATAACAGGTTCAGTTCTTCTTATTCTTAATGATTTAAAATTTAGTCCGCTCGCCTTCATCTTAAAAGTAGTTGGGATTGGTATATTCTTGTATGCAATGGCTAAACAAAAAAAATAATTTCACTTTTTTTAAAGAATTTTTAAAGAATTTTTAAAATATGGCTAGCCTATATTCTCACTAATACTTTCCGATGTTCTGATAGACCATTTCTTTGGAATCTTGTGTAATAGGCTGTAACATTTTTAATTCATAGACGTCTTATCTATGTAACCAACCTGTGCTGAACGTGTTTCAGTATTAAAAACATCAATCATGGAATTAGTAGTAAATCAAAAATTAGAATGTTTACCAGAACCCGCTGAGGTGTCACACTTTACAACGCAAGGCTTATTAAATTCTAATTATAAATCAGTTGTAAAGCAAAACTTTAGCACGTCAACTACAAAATCAATATTTGGAATTAGACAACGACTAAAATCTTCACAATTAAACGCGGTAAATCATACGGCTGTCATCTTAAAATTGTCAGTTTTCGCTATATTCTTAATCGCTTTATTCTAGACATAAACCAATTGCCGCTATCTTTTACTGGTAGCACTCGAAATATTAAATGTTTCTCGGTCTAAATTTATGTCAGGCTGAATAGCTGATGGCAGCTTATATAAACACATTGAATTATACCAATTTTATGTTGTAATATCTTAGAGGTAAATTGAATTTATTTTTAATTTATCGAGGCAAAAAATTAAAGCATGGCATTGCTAGGGTTCAAGTTTTTAAGGATGAAAAAGTGAAAATAAAACGATTTATCAAGACATTATGAAGTTAAATTGGTAGTAGTCCTACAGATTAGTTCTTTAAGCAAAATGGCTAAAAGTTACTGTTGTCCAGTAGCTTTTAGCCATTTTTGTATTGCCATATTGATATCGCTAGAAGCCTTCAAAGAAGAGCCGCGTCATGCGAGCGTATCAATTACGCTATGGTGAGAGGTTTAGGAACGTAAAGTCCGTCCCCAATCTCTCTTTAGTGTTATTCTTTTATAAATTTAATGGTGTTTCCGTTGTCAAATTTTAAAAAGTACAGGCCACTAGTATAACCTTTGACATCAATCATTTCATTCTCTGAAATATTTCCTTGAGTTATTTTGGCTCCTAAAACATTATGGATTACATAATTTTCAGAAGTTGTTAATCCAGAAATTCTAATAAAATCTGAGCTTGGGTTAGGGTATACTTTTATTGAATTTGCAGCAGAAAGATCGTCTACAGAAAGTGTCGTATTAATAGCGATATCGTCAAGGAACAAATTGTTACCCCAAGCCGAAGTGGCTTGGAAACGGATAATGACATCATCCATTCCGTCGTAAGCAGATAAATCAATGGGGTTTGTTGCCCAATCAGAGCCATTTCCAGGAACATAAAGACTCGTAGATGGTGGTAAAGTAGCTAAGACTGCCCCCGCCTTATTAAATATAGAGGTCCAAGTGTCACCACAATCAGTGGATACGAATACTTGTAATCTGTCATTTTCTGACTGGTATTGGCGATAAGCATGACTAAAGCTTAGCTGGGAATTAGTTCCCAAGTTTGCTTTTTGCATCACCAAGTTCATTACTCCTGATTGAATGTTGAAAAAACTGACATAAATACTTCGATTAGAGTTTGCAAATCCTCCAACAGCACCAACATCTGCAGCTGGAC
>RCND010001711.1_pt1 | contig 12363 bp, 11 predicted proteins | sample 2041351 | NCBI WGS metagenome assembly RCND01 (sample SAMN09708230, study PRJNA481090) | Marine sediment metagenome, whole genome shotgun sequencing project. | biome: marine sediment; feature: ocean; material: sediment; isolation source: Sewage treatment plant 12B marine sediment (STP12B) ...
TTTAGGTTTCACCAATTTTTCGTAATCACTGTAATTCAGTCTAATTAATTCAGTGTGACTTCCGGCATTAAACGCTATTTCTTCATCCTCAACTAAACTTGCGGCTACATAGGTTTCAATTCCAAATAAATTGCCCATTGGGGGCATCGCGCCGACTTCACATCCGGGACATTTATCTTTAAACTCTTGTTCATTTGCTAAACGAACATTATCAGTCTTTAGGCTTTCTTTTAATAAATTAAAATCAACTTTGTAAGTTGCAGGAAGAACAACAAAAACAATTTTACCATCAATTTTTAGCACCACAGTTTTTGCGATTTTTTTACCGTGAATATGAGCGGAAGCTGCTATCTCTTGAGCTGTAAACGCGCGTGAATGCTTAATTGAAACGTATTTGATGTTATTCTGATCTAGGAATTCTTTTACTATTTTGGCTGGCATTTTGACCTCCTTAAAATTTTAGTTAAAATAAACGGAGAATCAGTATTTTATTATGCATATTATCTTAATAATATTACAAGAGTTTAAAGTCTCATTAGCAAAATAATCTTAATCAATATTAAATTCAATAGAATTCTGGAATTTGTTCATCTCAATCAATCTTCTTTTGATGTTCAAATAAAATTATATAATTTGAATTCTCTTTTAAAGTTAACTTAGGTATTGAATGAGCTTTTTTATCGGCATTGATGGAGGCGGAACAAAAACTAAATGTGTTCTTTCCGATGAAAACTTAAATGTAATTTATGAAGCTCAATCCGGTCCTTCCAACTTTCTAACCATTGGTACTGAAGTTGTAACTGAAACAATACTAAATCTTATAAACGATTGCTGCAATTCGCAAAATATTTCTCTTTCTCAAATTGATGGAATTGTTCTTGGCACTACCGGAGCTGGTCGTGAGAATGATGCCAATAAATTGGAGCGCACAGTTATTGCAAAATTTAATTCGCAAAGCCTAAAATTAAATTTCTTCAAAGTGATAAGTGATGCTAGAATTGCACTTGAGGGGGCGTTTGCAGGGAACAGTGGAAGTATACTCATAGCAGGAACCGGTTCAATTATGTTTGGTAAGGATCAAGATGGAAATATCCATCGGGTTGGAGGCTGCGGAAGATTGATTGGTGATGAAGGGAGCGGTTTAACAATCGGCAGAAAAGGATTAAATATTCTTTCCAAATATTTTGATGGAAGAGGAAAAGACACTTTATTACGATCTAAAATAGCTCACGAGTTTGACATCGCAAATCAGACTGAGTTAATAACAAAGGTCTACAGTGAAAATTTTAGCATACAAAAAGTTGCGCCATTAGTTATGCGATCAGCCGAAGAAGGAGATGACGCCTGTGCAAATATTCTGGATGAAGAAACAAATGAATTATTAATGCACATTATTGCAATGTCTAAATTGCTAAATGAAAATAATATGAAAGTCGTTTTTATCGGTGGAACAATAGCAACAGAAAATTATTATTCAAATATGTTCAAGAATAAAATAAATCAGTTCTTAACCGAAATTCAAATTCAACAAGCCCAATATCCCCCTGAAATTGGTGCAGTAATTTTTGCAAAACAAAATCTATAAAATATGAGTAAAACAAAAAGAAATCCTTGGACTTGGGTTCCCTCGTTGTACTTTGCCGAAGGAATTCCATATGTAATTGTAATGGTTGTTTCTGTAATCATGTATAAAAGATTGGGAATTTCCAATAGTGACATTGCCCTTTATACAAGTTGGCTTTATCTGCCATGGGTAATTAAACCGCTTTGGTCGCCCGTTGTAGATCTATTGCGAACTAAAAGATTTTGGATTATTACAATGCAGCTCTTCATCGGTGCCGGTTTAGCGGGAGTTGCATTAACCATTCCGGTTCCAAACTTTTTTCAATATACCTTGGCTTTTTTCTGGCTCTTGGCTTTTAGTTCTGCAACACATGATATTGCCGCAGACGGTTTTTACATGCTAGGCTTATCAAAACATCAGCAGGCTTTTTTTGTTGGAGTAAGAAGTACATTTTACCGATTTGCGATGATTACAGGGCAAGGCTTGCTTATTATTCTTGCCGGCTACCTAGAAAGTTCAACCGGATTAGGAGCAGTTGAACTTGAGGTTCATACTGTAAATACAAAAATTATTAGAGAAAGTAATTCAAACCAGCAAATTCAAGAACTTGAAGGCGAATTAAAACTATTGTCATTCCCTAAAGAATTGAAAATATCCACAAGTAAAATCTCCAAAGCGAAGTTAGATTCAATACAAAATTATGTTACTGAACAAAACATAATTAATGGATACGAACAAAAAATTGAACAAGTAGATCAAACTAAACCAGTGGATGAAGAACAATCTTGGTGGAATGAAGTCGTTGTTGAAAATTTAGAAGTATTTATAAAAAGCAATTTTGGTCAAAACGAGACTTTACTTAAATCAGAAAGAGATGAAACCGGAAATGTTGGAGTTGCACAATTCTATTTGTCCAAACCTCCACCTATTGATGAAGACATTATTGTTAATTTAAGTCAAAGCGGTGGTGATAAAAGTATAAGTCTTGTGCAAGGTACACGTTTTGTATTTAACAAAGACAATTGGAACAAACCGGCATTAGCTTTATTCCAAATTGATCCTAAATTACAAGATGAAACCTCTTCAAAATTTTCGGCAATATCTGGCAATATCCCGTTGGCATGGTCGATTACATTTATCGTTTTAACTTTATTGTTCGTTATCTTTTTTATTTACCACAAGTTTATGCTTCCCTATCCAACTTCAGATGTAAGTGCTAAAAAAGAGGGAACAAGTGTATTTGCTGAATTCTTCAGAACATTTGCTCTTTTCTTTAAGAAGAAAAATATTGGTTTGATTATCGCTTTTTTACTTGTTTACAGATTGGGTGAATCTCAATTAGTTAAACTTGCTTCTCCGTTTTTATTGGATTCACGTGAGATTGGCGGACTTGCGCTCACGACCGGTGAAGTTGGTTTTGTTTATGGTACAATTGGTATTTTAGCTTTGGTTCTTGGTGGATTACTCGGTGGCTTTCTTGCGGCTAAAGATGGCTTAAAACATTGGCTTTGGTGGATGCTTATTGCAATTAACTTACCAAATGTAGTTTATATTTATCTTTCTTATGCTTTACCCGAGTCTTTCTTTTTAGTTCTTGCAAGTGTTGCAGTTGAACAATTTGGCTATGGCTTTGGCTTTACAGCTTATATGCTTTATATGATTTATGTCTCGGATGGTGAACATAAAACGGCTCACTTTGCAATTACAACTGCATTCATGGCCTTAGGAATGATGATCCCAGGCATGATAAGCGGCTGGCTGCAAGAATTAATAGGCTACCAGCATTTCTTCGTCTGGGTAATTATTGCAACAATACCTGCTTTTATTATTACAAGGTTTATACCTTTAGATCCGGAATTTGGTAAAGAGGTAAAAGAAGATTGATTGCCATTTCCGAATTCTAGAAACTGATGTCATTCCGGTTTCTGCTCTTTAGAATACCGGAATCTTATTTTTATAAACTTGATTTCCGATAATCCGTCGCGGTTTGCGGATATGACAATACAAATTTAATCTCTTGAGAATTTTTATAATTGTTTTTAATATTAATCAAATTACCAAAATGAAAAACATCAAAGTATTCTTTCCTTTTTCACTATTTATTCTATCATTCATATTATCTTGCTCAACCAAAATTGATAAACCTCTCGATTTTACGAATGTAGACCAACTTATGCTTAAAGCAATTTCAGATTCAGTTTTCCCGGGTTCTGCATTAGCTGTTGGGACCAATAACAAAATTCTATTCAGTAAAGGATTTGGCAATTTCACATATGATAAGAAATCGTCGGGAGTAACGACAAAATCTATTTTTGATTTAGCATCAGTTTCAAAAGTTGTGGGTACTACTTCTGCAGCAATGATTTTAGTTGAACAAAACAAAATGAGTTTGGATGATAAAGTGATAAAATATCTCCCCGAGTTTAATAATAATGGAAAAGATAAAGTAACCGTTAGAAATTTACTTCTTCACAATTCGGGTTTAGCGTCATTCAAAAAGTATTATGATGTTTACTCAACCGCAGATGAAGTAATAAATGACATCATGAATTTACCTTTAGATAATCCTACCGGAGAAAAATATGTTTATAGTGATTTGGGAATAATTACTCTTCAAAAAGTAATTGAAAAAACAAGTGGCAAATCTCTTGATGTTTTTTTGGAGGAGAATTTATTTTCAAAATTAGAAATGAACCAAACTATGTATAATCCGTCAAATGAAATAAAGAATAAGTGCGTACCGACGGAATTAGATGATTTTTGGAGAATGAGATTATTACAAGGCGAAGTGCATGATGAAAGAGCTTATATGCTTAATGGAGTTGCGGGTCATGCCGGTTTATTCTCTACTGTTGAAGATTTATCAAAATTTGCAATGATGATGTTAAATTACGGTGAATTCGAAAATAAACGAATAATTTCCTATGAAATTATTGATGAATGGACTACAAAACAATCAGAACAAAGTGATCGAGCATTGGGCTGGGATACAAAGTCGGTAGAAGGTTATTCATCTGCCGGAAAATATTTCTCTAATGATTCATTTGGTCATACTGGTTATACTGGCACATCAATTTGGATTGATAAAGAAAATAAACTATTTGTTATTTTGTTGAGCAACAGAGTTCATCCAACGAGGGCAAATAAAAAAATTAGTAAGTTCCGACCAATAATTCATAATGCAATTTTTGAAAGTGTGTTTTTAAGAAATGAATAGTGCCGAAAAAATAATTGAAATAAATAATCTAACTAAAAGATTTAAGAATCTAACTGCGGTAGATGACCTAAGTCTAAATGTTTATAAAGGTGATGTATTTGGTTTTCTAGGTCCAAATGGTGCTGGCAAAAGTACAACTATAAGGATGATGCTAACACTAATAAATCCAACTTCAGGCAATATTAAACTATTTGGAAAAGAACTCAAAGAAAATCGAAAGGAGATATTTAGAAACGTTGGGGCAATTGTTGAAAAACCGGATTTTTATCTTTATCTCACAGCTTACAAAAACTTAGAAATACTTGGCAAAATGTCGGGTGCTGATGTTAGTAAAAAAAACATTCTGAAAATACTTGAACTTGTTGGATTAGAAAAACGGTTTGACAGTAAAGTAAAAACATACTCGCATGGAATGAAGCAGAGGCTTGGAATTGCACAAGCACTTCTGCACAATCCTGAATTAATAGTACTTGATGAACCAACAGTTGGACTTGATCCTCAGGGAATAAAAGAGGTTAGAGAATTAATTTTAAGATTGAGCTCAGAGAATAATATTACAATTTTTCTCTCCTCTCACATATTAAAAGAAATTGAAATTGTTGCAAACAGAATGGTTATTATAAATAAAGGTAAAACTGTTGTTGAAGGTAAAGTAAAGGATCTGTTAAATGATGGCGATGAAAAAGTAGAAATAAACTTCAGAAGTAACACTGACATTAAACCAATTTTAATTAAAATGAGCATTGCAGAAAATTCATATGTTATTGAGAACAAGAATCTGATTGTAAAAATACCAGAAGAAAATATACCTCAGCTTATTAAATCATTAGTAACAAACGATGTTGAAATATTTTCGGTTGAACGAAAAAAATCATTGGAAGATTATTTCTTAAGAATAACAGAAGAAAGCTAATTTATGTTTAGTCTTGTAATTATTGAGTTAACCAAAATATTTAAGAAGTGGAGATCATACCTTGGTTACTTGGGTATTGGAACTATTGTAGCAATTGTTCAAGTAAATTTGTATTTATCCGGTGATAATTATGTTAAGCATTTGACAAGGGGATTAAGTGAAAATTTTTTTATATCTGGGAATTTACTAAATGGATATCTGATTGGTGATTTAATCTTAACTGCTCTTTATAATCTTTTTCCTTTAGCAATTGTTTTGATTGCTGGTGAAATTTTAGCAGGAGAAGCTACTGGTGGGACATACAGACTAATACTTACAAGACCCATTTCCAGATTTAAAATTCTCATTTCAAAATTCATTGCCGGTGGAATTTACACTGCTTCTGTTCTTCTTTGGATGGTATTTGTAAGCTTACTTGTTAGTTTAATAATTTTTGGAACCGGTGAACTTTTGGTTGTTGATAATGGAATTATAATTTTTGCACAAGACGACATTTTATGGCGTTTCGCATTGGGCTATGCCCATATATTTTTAAGCATGTTGCTCGTTTTTACACTTACAATGTTATTCTCTTCATTTGTTGAAAATGCAATAGGACCAATAATAGCTGTAATGTCTTTGTTATTAATTCTTGTGATTATTTCGCAACTTCCGTTTGATTTTACACAAGAATTTAAACCCTACATTTTTACAAACTATATGCCAAATTGGAGAGGATTTTTCAGTTATGAAATTGAGTGGGATGAAATTATTAAATCTATTTTTATCTTGACCGGGCACACAATCGTATTTTTGATTCTAACCATTTTTATTTTCTTAAAAAAAGATATTCTAACATGAAAAATAAAATTATTATTCTAACCATTTTAAGTAGTCTAACTATCTTTTCTCAAACTAATAATATCGAAAAAATTTTTGAACAGATAAAAAATAAGCTTGATAAGGTAAATGATTACTCCGCTGAAGTTAATATTGCGGTAAATATGGATTTTCTGAAAATGCCGAAATCAAAAGCGGAAATCTTCTTTAAGAAGCCTGATAAGTTCAAGATGAAATCTTCGAGTTTTGCAATTCTTCCCAAAGCCGGAATTGATTTTAATCCTCAGCGAATTCTTGATTATGATTTTTCTTCTGAGTTTGTTGGCGATACTTTAGTTGATGAATCAAAAGTGTCACTTTACAAGATTACTCCAAACACAGATACACTTAAATTTGTGTCTGCAGTTTTAGCTATAGATGAAACAGAAATGTTAATCAGACAATTGATTTTAACTTCAGACAATAATGCCAAAGTTATTACAAGCTTTAGTTATGATAAACAAAAAGAATTCGCTTTGCCTTCAGAACTTAAAGTATATTTTGATTTTTCGGAAGTTGAAGGAGATCCAACAAAAAAAAGAAGGAACAGAAACATCCCAGAAAACTTCAAAGGGGAAATAACAATTACTTATCGAGATTATAAGATCAATCAAGGAATTGATGATGCTATTTTTATTGAAGAAGAAGAAAATTTTGAAGAAGAAAAGAAAGTGAATAAATAATTTTCATCCATACAATTGGGCATATTTAATTTTTTAGTTATTATTAGGAAATTAAAAATAAATAGTAAAACAAAGAAATAGGTAATCATGAAAATCCACGAATATCAAGCAAAAGAAATTTTAAGAAAGTTTAATGTTCCTGTTCCAGTCGGTAAAGTTGTGTTCTCACCCGAAGATGCCGTTAAAGCTGCAAAAGAAATTGCCGGAAACATAAAAGTTGTTAAAGCCCAAATACACGCGGGCGGAAGAGGTAAAGGCGGCGGTGTTAAAGTTGCTAAAAATATTCCCGATGTTAGAAAATATGCAAAACAAATTTTGGGAATGACTTTAGTTACGCATCAAACCGGTCCGGAAGGAAGACTTGTTAAAAGACTTTTAGTTGAACAAGGAGTAAATATTGATAAAGAAATGTACGTTGGAATTACTTTAGATCGTGCTCAATCTAAAAATGTTGTAATGGTTTCTACAGAAGGCGGAGTTGAAATTGAAAAAGTTGCCGCCGAAACTCCGGAGAAAATTATTAAAGAAGCAATTGATCCTGCTATTGGAATGCAACAATACCAAGCCAGAAAATTAGCATTTGGTTTAGGTTTAAAAGGACTTCAATTTAGAAATGCTGTAAAATTTTTATTAGCTCTTTACAAAGCTTATGATTCAACAGACGCTTCAATTGCTGAAATAAATCCTTTAGTGGTTACAAAAGAAGGTGATGTAATTGCTCTTGATGCAAAAATGAATTTTGATGATAACGCACTTTATCGACATAAAGATATTTTAGAATACAGAGATTATGATGAAGAAGAACCATTAGAAATTGAAGCTTCAAAATTTGATTTGAATTATATTAAGTTAGATGGAAATGTTGGCTGTATGGTTAATGGTGCAGGACTTGCAATGGGTACAATGGATATTATTAAATTAGCCGGTGGTGAACCTGCAAACTTTTTAGATGTAGGCGGCAGTGCAAATAAAGAAACTGTTGCAAACGGATTTAAAATAATTCTAAGTGATCCTAATGTTAAAGCAATTTTGATTAATATTTTTGGCGGTATTGTTCGCTGCGACCGTGTTGCTCAAGGGGTAATAAATGCAGTAAAAGAGATTAAAGTTGTAGTACCCATTGTAATCAGACTTGAAGGGACAAATGCTGAAGAAGCAGCTGAGTTATTAGCAAAATCAAAGATGAACTTTGAAGTTGCAACAACTTTAGAAGATGCAGCTAAAAAGGTTACTGCCGTTCTTAAAAACTAAATATATTTTTATAGAGACGGGCAATTACCCGTCTCTATAATTCCTTCATCTTTTTATCATTCCCTTTCTAAAATAAGTTCATTTAGTTTACTTAGTAATAGATTCAGACTTGATATTAATTTGTTTTGTGGGGTTTTTACTTAATTGGGAGTGTAAATGAGAATGTGGCTCCTAAACCTTTTTTGCTTTTTACCCAGACTCTTCCGTTATGCTCTTCAACTATTCTTTTAGCTATCCATAAACCTAAACCGGAGCTGCTCTCGTCGTATGTGCTTTTTCTGTTAAATTTGCTTCCCTTCTCAAAAGCTATTGAAATTTCATTTTCTGTAAGGCCATAACCATTATCTGAAACTTCAACGAGTACATTGCTTTCTTCCATTTTTGTTGTAATCTCGACCTTACTGTTTTCAGGACAAAACTTTATGGCATTTCCAATAAAATTATCTACAACTTCTTTCATTTTATCTTCATCAACATCAACTATTACTTCCTTTTCTGGCTGATATAGTCTAAGATCAATGTGTTTTTCTTTCGCCTTAATTTTATTTGTTTTTACTATACTATCAATTATGTTAAGAATATTGTGTTTGGCGATATTTAGTTTCAAAGATGTATATTCCTCAGAAACCACTTGGGTAAATTCATTTGTTAATTTTACTAATCTTGAAGATGTTTCAATAAGGGCAGCAAAAACATCTTTTTGTTCCTGCATACTAAGATCGTAAGATTCTAAAAGTTCTACAAAATTATGAATGGTCGATGCTGGATTTTTAATATCGTGAGCAACAATAGCAAGTGCTTCATCTTTTTTAACTCTCAATTCTTTTAGTGTTTTTTCACTATACTCAAGCTGGTACTTCTGTTCTTCAAGTTCAGCAATAGTAGCTCTAAGATCTTTTACTTTAAGCTTTAGTCTTCTATTCTTTTCTTCTAAAAATGCAATCTCTTTATTAAGTTCTTCATTTTCGCTTTTTAATTTTTGAAGTTTACTAAATTTTTCTTGAGATGAATCGTTTCTCATATTACTTATTAGACTGGAACTGGAGGAAAATATATTTTTTTTGATTAAAAAATAGATTATCCCACTAAAAATGAGGAATAGAAGAATGAAAATTGCTATGCCTAAAAATGAATCCATTGAAACCAATAATTGAATTTTATTTAACAATATACATTTCTTTGACATTATCGAAAAAAGAATATATTTGTTAATAATAAATTGGAGTAGAATTATAATGTTATTCGATTATCTAATCATATTTTTCAGATTTATGATTTAAAACACAAAATTCAGAAAATTTTGACGAAATACAAAATAATATTTGCTTTATTTCATAATATCCCATATTTTCATAGTCAAAATTAAAATTTACTCTAATTATTTAAGGCGAGGTATGTTGGATTCAATAGATATTAAAATTTTGGATATGCTTCAAAAAGAAGGTAGGGTCAAGAGAAATGTAATTGCCGAAAGTGTTGGTTTATCATTACCATCTTTAAGTGAAAGACTAAAGAAACTTGAAGAAAAAGGCATTATTGAGGGTTACTTTGCTCGGGTAAATAGAAAACCATTTGGTTATGATCTAATGGCATTTATTACAGTTTTCATGAGTTCATCAAAAAAATTTGATGAACTCATTGAACATGTAAAGGAAACTCCGGAAATCTTAGAATGTCACGCAGTTCTGGGAGAAGGTTCTCACATGCTTAAAGTATTGGTAAAAGGGACTGAAGATTTAGAAAAACTATTAGCAAATATTCAAGCTTGGCCGGGAGTCTTAAGAACGGTAACAAGTTTCGTATTATCAACAATTAAAGAAACAACCTATATTAAACTTTAAATCAGGAGAAAAAAATATGGCAAAATTCAAATTAGAATACATTTGGCTGGATGGGCATTTACCCACACAACAAATGAGAAGTAAAACAAAAATTGTTGAAGATTTTAGTGGAGATGCCAAAGATGCACCAATGTGGTCTTTTGATGGTTCATCAACTAATCAAGCTAAAGGTGGCTCATCAGACCTTCTCCTTAAACCTGTTAGAGCTTTCGTTGATCCGGCAAGAGATAATGCTTATTTAATTATAGCAGAGGTATTAAATCCGGATAAAACCCCACATGAAACTAACGGAAGATCAACAATACACGATAATGATAATGAATTCTGGTTCGGATTTGAGCAAGAATATGTTCTTTGGGATTTAGATCACCACACACCTTATGGCTTTCCAGCTCCAGGCTATTATCCTCCGCCACAAGGTCCTTTCTACTGTTCAGTTGGCGCTGAATATAATATTGGAAGAGAAATGGTAGAGGAACATCTTGACCTATGCATAAAAGCGGGCTTAAATGTGGAAGGAATCAATGCTGAAGTTATGAAAGGTCAGTGGGAATACCAAGTTTTTGCTAAAGGAGCAAAAGAAGCAGGCGATCAACTTTGGGCTGCACGTTATTTGCTTGAACGTATTGGAGAACAGCACAATATTAGAATAAACTTAGACCCAAAACCCGTTGAGGGTGATTGGAATGGCTCAGGAATGCACTGCAATTTTTCCAATTTAACTCTTAGAACTTGCGGTGAAAAAACTACTTATGAAAAAATTTGTGATGCTTTTGGGACTGATGAAGCAAAACAAAGACACATCGAAGTATATGGTGAAGATAATCACCGAAGATTAACGGGCAAGCATGAAACTGCTTCAATTCACGAATTTAGTTATGGTGTTTCCGATAGAGGAGCTTCCATAAGAATACCTATTGGTACTGTAGAATCTGGTTACAAAGGTTGGTTAGAAGATAGAAGACCTGCGTCAAACGCAGATCCATACAAAGTTGCGGCTGCAATTATTGATACTGTTAAAAGTGCAGAATAACAAATATTAGTCAATTTGAATAACAAAATATGCCGGATACTAGTTTTTAGTATACCGGCATTTTTGATTTTATTCAACTACTGCTTTTCTCAACTTAATAGTATTTCTTCTTTTACTTCTTATTTTCAAGTTTAATAATTCCACTCCGATAGAAAATGCCATTGCAAAATAAATATATCCTTTTGGTATATGCATTTGAAAACCTTCGCCAATTAAAGAAACCCCGACTAAAATCAAGAAACTTAAAGCCAGCATTTTTATGGTTGGATGGTTATCAACAAACTCACCTAAAGCTTTTGCCGATAACATCATAACAAGAACAGCAATAATTATTGCAATTACCATAACAGGAACATCTTTTGCCAACCCAACGGCTGTAATTACTGAATCGAGTGAAAAAACAATATCTAATAATGCAATTTGAATTAAAACACTACTAAAACTGACTTTTTTAATTTCATTCTTATCATGTTCTTCACCTTCTAAACTATTATGAATTTCGTGAGTGCTTTTTGCTAATAAGAATAAACCGCCAAGAATTAGTATCAGATCACGACCCGAAATAGCATATGCATAAACCGAAAAGAGTGGTTCGGTTAATTTCATTATCCATGCAAGAGAAAGAAGCAATAAAATTCTTGCAATCATTGCCAAACCAAGTCCAATAATTCTCCCTTTATTTCTTTGGTTTTCCGGCAATCTGCCCACTAAAATAGAAATGAATATAATATTGTCAATACCTAGAACTATTTCTAGAGAAGTAAGAGTAACCAAAGCAATCCAAGCTTCAGGATTTGCAATCCATTCAAACATACAATACCTCTTTAAGTTTTAAAATATTTCAAAGGAAAATACAAAAATTGCAATAAATGATTCTATATTTCTACTATAACATGATTTTTGATTTTATTTAATTAATGATTATTTTGAAAATAACACTAGCCTAAAGGAAAAGAATTTAAGGGAATGAAAATTATTTTTACAAAAATAGACGAATAAATTT
>RCND010001712.1_pt1 | contig 12361 bp, 12 predicted proteins | sample 2041351 | NCBI WGS metagenome assembly RCND01 (sample SAMN09708230, study PRJNA481090) | Marine sediment metagenome, whole genome shotgun sequencing project. | biome: marine sediment; feature: ocean; material: sediment; isolation source: Sewage treatment plant 12B marine sediment (STP12B) ...
GTCTGCGGGGCACCGACGTTGCGTAGTTCCTCGGGGCGATCGGCGGTCAGCACTAGCAATGGGACTTCGCTGTGACTGGCTTCGATGACGGCGGGGTGGTATTCGGCGGCCGCCGTCCCGGAAGTGCAAGCGAGAGCCACTGGCAAGCCGGTCGCTCTCGCCAACCCGATCGCAAAGAATCCTGCTGATCGCTCGTCGAGAAGAGTCCACTTTTTGATCCGGCCTTCCGCCGCAAACCCGGCGATGAGAGGTGTGTTGCGCGATCCGGGGGAGATACACACATGGCTGACGCCGAGGTCGGCGAAGGACGCAGCGAGCGAGGAAGCGAATTGGCGGTTGCGGTCTGGCATCGGAGCCGAAGGTTAACGGCACCAAGCCATCCGCGATCGGTATTGAACTTCTTTGCTAATTGTTCTAGTGTTGTTAGAACAATGCTTCTGCGACTAAACCCCGAAAGCGGACTCCCGCTCTATGCCCAGATTGCGGCGGCGGTGCGACGGGCAGTTGGTGATGGAGAAATTGCCTCCGGAGACAGACTCCCCGCGGCCCGCGATCTTGCCCAGTCGCTCGACGTCAATATGCACACAGTCTTGCGGGCCTACAACGATCTGCGCGAGGAGGGGCTCATCGAGCTTCGTCGGGGGCGAGGCGCCATCGTGCGCCCGGGATCGGTCGGGTTGGCCGGAATCCATCAGAAGGTCGCAGAGCTTGCAGCCGAAGCCAGCCATCAGGGCTTGTCAGCCGATGAGGTTGTCGCGATGCTGCGGAAGGAGTACTCATGAAGGCATCGACATGGCTCACCCTAGGTGCGGTGCCCCTGGTCATCTACGGATCGATCATTGTGCCGTTTGTTCTGTTCTGGAGTGATCTGCCCAATCCCATGGCTTCGCATTGGAGTCTGTCCGGTAACGCCGATGGGGCGATGCCCCCGATCGTTCTGCTGGTATTGCTGGTCGGTATCGCAGCCGCGGTCCATGTTGCGGTAGTCCGTGTGGTTACCAGAACGCCCGTGGAGGCGGCCTCCTTTGTTGCAGGTCTGTATGTCATTGGCGCCGTGCTCGCCGGCGTGGGATGGCTGTCGGTTCTCGCCAATCGTGATCAGGGAAGTTGGGAGGCTGCCGATGGCGTTGGGCTTCTTCAGATACTCGTTCTCGTGGCTGTCGCAGGCGTAGCCGGATTCGTGGGCTGGGTCTTGGTCGGTGGTCGATCTGTAGACCGGCCCGATGCCGATCGGCCGATGCTGGACGTGGCGGAACCCGGTCATGTGGTGTGGGCAAGTCGAGGAACAGGGAAGCTCTTCTATGTCGTGGGGGCGGTGCTAATCGTTGCGGGTCTGGCCACTTGGGGGTGGAGCACCGTCGTGCTCATCGTCATCGGCATTGTCATTGTTACTTTCGCCGAAGTCCGCACCACCGTGAGCAATCGGGGCGTCATCGTCAGCATGGGTTGGCTAGGCATCCCCTCGTGGACAGTGCCGCTGAGCTCGCTCACCGCAGCCGAGATCGAGGTGATTAGCCCGATGTCGTATGGCGGCTGGGGCTACCGCATCCGTCCCGGCGTGCGGGCGGTCATCAGCAGAGGAGGAGAGGCCATTCGTCTCGTCCGCACCGACAAAGCGGATCTCGTGCTCACCGTTGACGATGCCGAGACCGGTGCCGGTCTTATCAACTCAATGCTCGGAGCGCAGACTCTCTAGGTCGAACGGCGCAGCCGCTTTCGGCAAAATGCCCTGGCAGGGACGCGAAGGGTCATTTGCCTCTACGGAAGGTGTGATCATCTGCCCATGATGCCCCCATTACCAACCGACGCCCGGGTGTGGTTCATTGTCGGGGCTGACATTCAAGAGATCGACACGTGCCTCCGGATAGCTTTCCCTTTCCGGGGGCACGTGCGCGCCGTAGCTAGGTAGAAGCCTTCTAGGCCTTGAGGAGGCGTTCGAGGCGACGAGCGGTGATGGTCAATCCGATGATCGTCATCACTACTAGGAAGCCGATGTGCACAAAGATCGAACCGTCGACGGCACCAAGGGTGAGTGCTCTTATGATTTCCACACCGTGATAGAGCGGCGAGATCTGAGCAATGGTCTGCAGCACGGGTGGATAGACGTCGAGAGGGTAAAAGGTCGCTGAAAACAGGAATAACGGCATTGTCACAAGGGTGATCAGGTCGAAATCCTGCCAGCTCTTGAGAAAGGTCGTAGTGGCGAAACCAGCCGCACCAAATGCAACCCCGATCAGCAAGGCCGCAGGCAGGGCCAGGATCGCCCACCAGGACTGCAGCAAGCCCATGACGAGTGCTACCAACAAGAAGGCGGCCGCGTATAGCCCGCCGCGGATTTGGGACCATGCGATCTCACCAATGGCGATGTCCCAAACGCCAAGTGGCGCCGCCAACATGCCGTCGTAGGTCTTGGCCCACTTCAGCTTGTAGAAGATATTCATCGTTGACTCGAAGACAGCACCGTTCATGGCAGAGGCAGCGAGCAGGGCAGGAGCAACAAACGCGGTGTACTCGACGAGCTCGTCGTTCGGCCCTGTTACATCACCGACGAGTTTGCTGATGCCGATGCCGATCGAGAACAGATAGAACACCGGCTCGAAGAACCCGGAGAAGACGATTAACCACAGCCTGCGGTATACGAGCACATTGCGCTCGAGAACGTAGCGAGCTCGTATCCGGCCCACCGACGGCGGCAGTATGCGGCGGGTCAGTGTGTTCGTCGTCATACGACCAGCCTCTTATGAAACAGCCGGTTGGCGATGACGGCACCGATGGCGAGGAAGGCCAGCATCACCGCAATGTGAATCGCGGGGTGGAGGACCGGGTCGATGCCGAGGGCTGCAGCACGAGTGATCTCGACCCCATGCCACAACGGCGTGACGTAGGCGATCGGCTCCATCCAGTCTGGCAGTTGATCGATCGGGAAGAACGTGCCCGAGAATAGGAAGAGAGGGGTCATCACAAACCGGAAGACAGCAGAAAGACCAGTCTCCTTCTCCAGCTGGGCGGCATAGGCGCTCACCGGTCCGGCAAACGCCAAGCCTGCCAAGACTGCAGGCGGAATCACCAGCAGGGCACGGGCGATGCTGATGGTGCCGAACACGACCATGACACCCGTGAACACAACCGCGGTGAAGAGGATTCGAAAGGTGAGCCATCCGAAGTGGCCGACAACCAGATCACGGGTTGAGACGGGGGTGGACAGCGCATCGCTGTAGTACTTGTTCCACTTCATGCCGGCCATCACCGGGTACATAGACTCACCGGCGGCAGTCATCATCGTTGCGGCAGCCAGCAGACCGGGCGCCAGATAGGTCAGGTAGTCAAAGTCGAGTTGTGTTGTTCCGCCCCCCTCGTCAACAAGGCTGCCCAATCCCAGCCCCATCGCCAACAAATAGAGGATTGGGTTCATGAACGTGCTGATCACCGACCCCCGCCAGGTACTGCGGTAGACACGGGCGTGACGCTCGACAACCAAGAGTGCGCCGGGAGTCGACATCAGTCGACCAGGGTTCGCCCGGTGAGACGCAGGAATACATCTTCCAGGCTGGCGCGGCGCACGATCGTGCTTTCAATGACAAACGGGCGCTCAGTGACGTCGACCAGGGTCTGATCTGCATTGTCGGTGTAGAGCAGCGTTCGGTCAGGCAGTGCTTCGATTCGCTTGGCCAGGCCGGCGAGGTCCTTTTCCTCAGGAGTCTGACCGACGGGGAATCGCAGCTCGACCACGTCACGGGTGGCAAACCGCTCAATGAGGTTGCGTGGTGATCCTTCGGCAACGATCTTGCCTTTGTCCATGACGACGAGGCGGTCACACAGCTGTTCAGCCTCATCCATGTAGTGGGTGGTGATGATCAGCGTTACACCCTGCTGCTTGAGTCGGTAGAGCCGGTCCCACAGCGCATGTCTCGCCTGCGGGTCTAAACCGGTGGTTGGTTCGTCGAGCAGCATCAGATCGGGCTGGTTGATTAGAGCGCGGGCGACGGTGAGGCGTCGTTTCATTCCTCCGGACAGCGGTTCGACAAGATCGTTGCGACGCTCTTCGAGCTGGGCGAAGTCGAGGAGCTCATCAATGCGTTCTTTGATTACTGCCTTGGGGAGATCAAAGTAGCGCCCGTATATGAACAGGTTCTCAAAGACGGTGAGCTCGGTATCAAGCAGGTTGTCCTGGGGAACGACCCCGAGCCGGGCTCTGATCTGCGGGCCATCACGATCTGGATCAAGTCCGAATACGGTCAGTTCCCCTTCGGTTACCGGCGAAACGGATCCGATCATCTTCATTGTTGAGCTCTTGCCAGCACCATTCGGACCCAAGAAGCCAAAGACCTCGCCGGGGGACACTGTGAAGTCAACAGAGTCAACGGCAACAAAGTCGTCGAACCGTTTTGTCAGATTCGAAGCACGGACCAGTGGCTCAGTCATGAGCTGCAAACCTAGCAGTCGACGATGACGCTACTCGGCGCCACGGATCAGTTCGCGGACGGCACCGAGTGCTCGTTGATTTGAATCACGAGACCGTCGGGGTCGGCCACGGTGACTGAGCGGCCGAATGGCTGAGCGCAGATCTCGCCGGCTGTCCTGATGCCCACTTCGTTCAGGTGGACAACCACATCTTCGAGTGGGGTCGCTGCATCCAGACCGAGACCCATCCCGTCATTGGCGTGGTCGACCAACTCTGAGATGTGGAGGGCCAATGATGCGTTGCCGACCTGCATTTCGGTCCAGTAAGGCGATGTGGTCACGATTGACGACGCCGGCAGCAGTTTCGAATAGAAATCAACGGAGCGGTCCATATCGGTGACATATACGAGGGGAAGAAGCTTCATGATCACTCCTGGGTGAATTCGTTGCGGGGAGGATAGAGGAGAAGACCTCTAGATGAGGATTCCAAAGGCAAGCAGCACCGCAACGATGATCTGAAATCGTGCGGTTCCCTTCAGAACACCTATGAGAGCTGGTCCGCTGCGTTCCCGCTGCAGAGCCCTGATCATGGGGAGACCCAGCGGAAGTGCAGCCAGGATCAGCAAGGCGCCCGGGGGCAGCCAGTCGACCGCCACCCCAAAGACCGGGACCAGAATTGAGCCAACAATGCACAGTGCATAAAACATAACGCTAGGGCGTCGCCCCAAGATGACCGCAAGAGTCCTCTTGCCTGACTCTCGATCCGTGTCGATGTCGCGCACGTTGTTGGCAAGGAGAATGGCGCTGGCGAGAAGCCCCATCGACACACCACCAACCCACGTGCCCGTCTCTATAGACCGGTCGAACACGTACCGGGTTCCTGCGGTGGCGACCAGGCCAAAGAACACGAACACGAATATCTCTCCCAGGCCGTAGTAGCCGTAGGGGATCGGCCCGTTGGTGTAACCCAGTGCAGCGATGATTGAAGCGATTCCGATCACCAGGATCCAGGGCCCACCCAGCTTGATGAGATACAGGCCGGCTACTGCGGCCAAGCCGAACGCCCATGCGATACCGACCCACATCTGGCGTGCTGTTATCAAACCTGAAGCGACCGCCCGCGTCGGCCCAATACGGTTCTCGTCTGTGCCCCTGGTGCCGTCGGCGACATCGTTGGCAAAGTTGACACCGATCTGAATGAGCACTGCGGCGACCAGAGCCACCACAGCCGCATCGGTGCGGAACACCTCTGCCCGCGCTGCCAGCGCCGACCCCACCAGAACAGGCGCGACCGCAGCCCACAACGTCGGCGGCCGTGCCGCCACAATCCAGGAGTCGAGTGAAGGAGTCACCGGGTCAGCTTCCTGCGGTTCTCAGAAGTGCCACGGGAACTGGCGGTAGTCCGGCTTCCGCTTCTCCAAGAAAGCATCGCGACCCTCCTGGGCTTCGTCGGTGCCATATGCCAGACGAGTTGCCTCACCGGCGAACAGCTGCTGTCCGACCAGGCCTTCGTCGGGAAGGTTGAACGCGTATTTGAGCATTCGTTGCGCCGTTGGACTCTTCGCTGTGATCTCAGCGGCCCACTCCAAAGCCACTCGCTCGAGATCGGCATGGGGGACGACGGCGTTGGCGGCGCCCATGTCGAAGGCTTCCTGTGCCGAGTAGTCACGACCGAGGAAGAAGATCTCCCTCGCCCGCTTCTGCCCAACCTGGCGGGCCAGTAAGGCTGAGCCGTAGCCGCCGTCAAAGCTGGCCACGTCGGCGTCGGTTTGCTTGAATATCGCATGCTCCTCGGATGCCAAGGTGAGGTCGCAGACAACATGTAGAGAGTGTCCTCCACCGACCGCCCACCCGGGGACCACTGCGATGACGACCTTTGGCATGAAACGGATCAGGCGTTGCACCTCGAGGATGTGGAGGCGCCCCAGTTTTGCTGGATCGATGCCGTCATCGCCTTCATACTTGTAGCCGTCCCGGCCTCGGATCCGCTGGTCTCCGCCCGAACAGAACGCCCAGCCACCATCCTTGGGCGACGGGCCGTTGCCTGTCAGCAGTACGCAGCCCACGTCGGGAGTCATCCTGGCGTGGTCGAGGGCGGTGAAGAGTTCGTCGACCGTGTGCGGCCGAAACGCGTTGCGCACCTCGGGTCGGTTGAACGCGATGCGAACCGCACCTATCTCGCGGGCGCGGTGGTAGGTGATGTCGGTGAAGTTGAAGTCAGCAACCGACTCCCATGCAGCCGGATCGAATATCTGAGAAACCATATGACGCCTCGGTATTGGATTCGAGCGATACTGTAGTGACCCGCATGACAGTTCCTCCCCCCGACACAGATTGGTTGGCCCGCTTTGCGGCTGCCACACCTGCCGCAGTAGCCCTTGTTGAAGACGATGGAGCCGAGGTCACGTATCGCGAGCTGAACACTCTCGCAGATCACGCGGTGGAAAGGCTTCGTGATCGTGGTGTCGCTGAGGGCGATGTCACTCCCATCTCAATAGGCAGCGTCAGCCGTCAGCTGGTTGCACTCCTGTGGGGGGCATGGCGGATCGGCGCCGCCCCTGCCGTCATGGATCAGAACTCACCGTTGCGAGCACAGTGGGGAACAGACCTGGAGCGGATTTGGAATGTCGGGCTCGCCGGCAGTTCGACTAGTCCTGCCCGCTTGCACACGGTTGTCCTGACCTCGGGCAGCGGAGGGGATCCACGACCGGTCAGGATTAGCCACAGCAACGTTGCGGCTGCCGTTGCAGCATCGCAAGATCGTCTCGGCAATACCAACAATGACCGCTGGTTGCTTACCCTCCCGTTGTTCCACGTTGGGGGCCTTTCGATTCTGTGGCGGTCGGCCGCCGCCGGTGGAACGGTGGCCATCCACGACAGGTTCGACCCAAACCGTGTAGCCCGGGCCATAAAAAGCGGGTCCGTTTCATTTGCCAGTCTGGTGCCGACCATGCTGTACCGACTGCTCGAAGCTGATCCCGGCCCCTACGAAGGAATGAGAGGCCTGCTGCTTGGTGGTGCCGCGGCGAGCCGTGATCTTGTCGAGCACGGCCTCGATGCGGGGCTACCGATTCTGCAGACCTATGGCATGACCGAAACCGCAACACAGATAGCCACCGTTGCACCTGGAGAGGCTTTTGAGTCGCTGGGGACCACAGGTCGTCCGGTCGAAGGAATGCAGGTGACAACCGGGGGAGGGGGCGTTGGCGAAATTGTTGTTTCTGGCCCGGCCGTCTCTCCTGGATATCTAGGCGAGGCGGACCGCACCGGAGGTCATCGCACCGGGGATATCGGCTACTTGGACGAAAAGGGTCGGTTGGTCGTACTGGGACGCGCCGATGACATGGTCATCACCGGTGGCGAAAACGTCTACCCAGCTCGTGTCGCTGACGTTCTCAACGCCTACCAGGGATTTGATCGGGTAGAGGTGGTCGGTGTCCCCGACCCAGAGTGGGGGCAGGTGCTCGTTGCTGTTGTTGTCGGGGACGCTGAATCAAGAGGCCGAATCGAGCAGTGGGCGCAACAACGTCTCTCCCGTCACGAGATCCCAAAACAGTGGGCCTTTGTCGATACGATTCCTCTCCAGTCCGGGGGCAAGGTCGACCGGGTAGCTCTTTTCGGTATTGCCATGAAGGCGCAGTGAGCTGGCGAGCAGGCGAGCCGGTGGTACGACGTGAGATCGTGCATGGGCGTCCCTGGCTGGGTTGGATCGTCAATGTGGTCGAGGACACACCTGACATGTTGGTCACGTACTCAGCGGCGGGGTCTCGATTCCATTTTCTGGATGGTGACTGGCCGACACCCGACGGGCTGCATCCCTGGATTCACCAATATGACGCCTGGCACGGGAATGGAACCCTGATGGTGCAGCGTCCAGGGGATCCATACGCTGTGTGGCACTTCTGGGACGGGCCAGACAGAGAGTTCCGCGGTTGGTACCTCAACCTCGAGACACCCTTCTTCAGGACCGAGATTGGCTTTGACGTTCAAGATCTCGAGCTCGACATAGTGATCCAACCGGACGGGATCTGGGAGTTCAAAGACGTTGACATGTTGTGGCAAAGGCGAGCAGAGGGTCGATTCACTCGCCAAGAGGTCGAACGGGTGCTGCAGATCGGTGCTGAGGTCGGGGAGTACCTCGACCGCGGAGACTGGTGGTGGGACCGGTCCTGGACTTCGTTCGAACCTGACCCGGAGTGGTTGATGCCCGCATTGCCACAGGGATGGGCCGATATAGCGACGCGGCGCTGACGAGCGGACCGCTTGCCTAGATATCGGCTGGGGGCGATGGTGCACTTGCTCTGCCCCCTAGAGCGATTCCGGCGAGGATGAGTCCCCCGCCAAATACGATCCACGGGGTGAGGCGCTCATCGAAGAAGACTATGCCGCCTATGACCCCAACCAGGGGGATGAGGTACGACACCATGGCTACCTGTCCTGTGGTGCCCCGCTGGTTGGACAACATGAGGGTGCGCACGCCGGCATAGCTTGCCCCGACTCCGATCAAGGCCATGATCAGTAGATCACCGCCCGCAAATCCGCCTTCCGGGACGAGGGCTCTCCCCACGAGCGAACCAACGATGATTGGTGTGATTCCGGCGACTGAGAGCTGAGGGCCGATGAGGGCTAGGGCCCCATGGCGCACTGCAAACAGTCGATTGAGAATTGCGCTCCCTCCGGCGAGGACCGCCCCGGCCGTCGCCCAGGCGGCACCCCGGTAAGAGGCTCCCTCGATGACTCCCGGAGCGGCGATCAGGGCGGTGACCCCGCCGAACGCCACTCCCAGGCCGACGCCTTTCATAACGGTGAAGTGCTCGTCGTCGAATACGAGGTGGGCTACAGCCGCCGTTAAGACAGGGCCGAGCGACAGAATCAAGGTGACCAGTCCCGCCGGAAGCGTCTCAAATCCAAGGTTAAAGAACAAAGCGGGAAGCGCAGAGTTCAGCACCCCAAGCATGGCCCCTGCCCGCAGTGCACTGCGGCGGATGTCGCCGGCTTGCCACGCCACCAACCAGGCGACACCCGCGCCAATGAGAAACGGGATTGCAGTCACGGTGAATGAGTCAACGCCGCGGTCAATCAGGGACTTGGAAAGAAGACCACTAAGGCCAAAGACCAATCCTGTGAAGATGATCAGTGGCCAAACCGACGCTGATTTGGATTCGATTCCCGAGTTGAGGCTCACCGGCTGATTACAGCAGCCCCAGACCCAGCCAGATCCGCGCTGGCGGCATGTGGTCTACTGGAGCCCCAGGTCCTCGAGGAACGCGTCCGTTGATGGCTCCCGCCCCAGGAAAGCACGCAGGTGGTCGATGGCGTCTCGGCTATGGCCCATGGCCAGCACCTCATTGCGATAGCGCCTACCCACTTCGGGGCTCAGTATGCCTTCGTCCTTGAAGACAGAGAACATGTCGTCGCCGTATACCTTTGACCAGAGGTACCCGTAGTAGCCAGCGTCGTAGCCGCCCATCAAGTGGCCAAAACTCGAACCAAAGTGAGTGCCTTCATAGAACGGGAATCCAGTCAACTCATATGCGTTGCGGAGTGCCTGATCGACGTTGACAGACTCCTGGGATCCGTGGAGGTTCATGTCGAACTTGCCAAGAAAGATCTGGCGCATCGTGAATAAGCCAACGTTCAGATCGCGGGCGGCGACGAGCCTCTCCACCAGGTCATCAGGGATCGGGTCCCCTGTCTCATGGTGGCGGGCAAAGCGCTGCAGAACCTCGGGCTGCCACATCCAGTGTTCCATGATCTGAGACGGCGCCTCGACGAAGTCCCATTCGGTGTCGAATCCGGCGAATCGCATGACATCCACTGTTGTCAGGCAGTAGTGGAGAATGTGTCCAAACTCATGGAAGAGAGTGAGCGCCTCATCGTGTTTGAGGAGCGATGGGGTCGATTCGGTTGGCTTGGTGAAATTGGCCACGATCGCAGCGATCGGTTTCCGGTAAGAGCCATCATCCAACAATTGACCTGACACGAGGGGAAACGCGGCGGCGTGCCCGAACTTACCCTCGCGCGGAAAGAGATCTGCATAGAAATACGCTAACGGTTCGTCGGCGCCGGTGTCACGGATCTCATACAGGTTCACGTCGGGATGCCACGCCTTGGCGTCCTCAACCTTGCGGTATTCGAGGCCAAACACCTCACCGGTTATTTCGAACATTCCATCGACCACTCGCTCGAGCGGGAAGTAGCGGGCGACCTCGTTCTGGTCGATGCCAAAGTCGCGCTTGCGGAGTTGGGTTGCGTAGTAGGCGCTGTCCCAAGATTGCAGGGCGCTGCCGCCGAGCTCGTCGTCAAGAGCGCCGTCCGCTTGGAGTAGTTGCGTCATCGCGGCAATGTCGGCATCACGCTTACCGCTAAGTCGAGGGACAATCGACTCGTAGAAGTCGGTCACGGTCTCTGGGGTCTTGGCCATCTTGAGTTCCATGGCGAAATGAGCCCAGGTTGGGAGACCGAACAGGCTTGCCATCTTGCGACGCAACTCGACAGCTTCTGCCAAGAGCGGTTGGTTCTGTTGAGAAGCCCGGTTCCAGAACTTGAACTGCAGAGCCTTGCGCAGGTCGCGTCGCTCGGCCTGTTCGAGGAAGGGGATGTAGTCGGGGTAGGCCATGCCAACTCGAAGTGTGCCGGGCGTGTTTCCAGTGGCGAGACCATCGATGTATTCCGACGGCAGGCCGACAAGGTCGTCGCGGGTTAGATCGATCGAGTCTTCCCACTCGTCGAGGTTCTTCGAGTACTCGACCTGGAGTTCGATGAGTCGCTGCTGGAGCCTTTGCAGCTCGGCCTGGTCTTCGGTAGTCAGCTCGTGGCCGGCGCGGCGGAAGTCGCGCAGCCAGAACTCAACCAGCCGTGCCTTGGTACCTGTCAGGCTCTTGGCTTCTTCCGTGCCTGCATAGGATCTGACCGCCTCGAACAGGTCAGAGCGGAAGACGAGATCCGTACCCCACTTGGTAAGGCGTTCTTCGATTTCAGTGGCACGGTCACGCACCGTCTTGTCGGGATGCACTCTCGCCATGAACGGGGAACGCCCGTAGGCGTCGCCAATAAGCGTGCCAGCCTCTTCAAGGGGAGCGATCGTATTCGCCCAGCTGGGCGGAGAACTGGCAATCGCCTTGGCGACGAGCGCCTCTGCCTGTGCGACCGCGGAATCCGCGATCTCGTCGATGCCATCGGCTGTTGTTGCGGTGTAGTCATAGAGCATGGCAGTCAATAATAGTGGCCATGCCTGCTGCGGTTCAGCCACTCGCCTTCTGGCGAGTGCCCCGGAGCTTGCGGGCTCGGCAAACGAACTCCAAAGCAGTTCGCCTCGTGGCGTTTGCTACGAGGTCATGGCCACGGTTACGACAATCGGGCGATGCTCGACTCCGAATAGGGGTCCCAGGTATCGGTCAACAGTTGTCAGCTCATGGCTGTGGAGGAGATGATCCATCGGCAGTCGGAAGAACGCCCAACGGTCGGCCGGCCATGTTGTCTGAAGGCCAAATCCATCTAGGGAGTTCTTCAGCTCTGCGCTGGAGGCTAGATCCTGGAATGCGTGTGACCATGGCGTTGCCTGAAAATCTCCCACGACGATTGTCGGTATCGATTCGGCACGGGCCAAGCGGCCGATTTCGGCGAGGTATTCGTCGCGATATCCAGAGTCGGTTTGATTACTCGACGTTCGGGCCTGAACAGCGTATATCGCGACTGGCTCGTCGCCGATGGTCGCTTCGACACGAACGGCAGAATCACGGAGTCGGGAGACCCTAATGAGTTGAGTCTCGACGGCCTCTGGAGCCAGAATGGTGATACCGAAGGTGCGGTCGACCGGGATCTCGGACTTGACTGTGTAGGAGACGAGCACCGGCGACTCACGTCCCCAATCGTCGGTCGTGTCGAGCAAGACGACCAGATCTGGCGCAACGTTTTCCACCCATACGAAGGTGGCGTCACGTATCGAGGTCCGCTGGTC
>RCND010001713.1_pt1 | contig 12360 bp, 12 predicted proteins | sample 2041351 | NCBI WGS metagenome assembly RCND01 (sample SAMN09708230, study PRJNA481090) | Marine sediment metagenome, whole genome shotgun sequencing project. | biome: marine sediment; feature: ocean; material: sediment; isolation source: Sewage treatment plant 12B marine sediment (STP12B) ...
ATGTTCTTCATTTTTTTTTGAAAATAGTCGAATTTTGCATTTCTTTGCAGCGTTAAAAATAACCAAATTATTAATTAAAATTTATAGTCATGTCTGACATTGCATCAAGAGTAAAAGCAATCATCGTAGATAAATTAGGTGTTGATGAGAATGAAGTAACTCCGGAAGCCAGTTTTACTAACGACCTGGGAGCTGATTCTCTTGACACAGTTGAACTGATCATGGAATTCGAAAAAGAGTTCAATATGGGTATTCCCGATGACCAGGCTGAAAGCATTTCCACTGTTGGAGACGCTGTCAAATATATTGAGGAGAACGCGGAATAAGTATTTTCTGTTCGTTTAAAAACTTATTGGTATGAAACGGGTTGTTATTACAGGATTAGGGGCTTTTACCCCGCTGGGAAAAAATGTTCAGGATTTCTGGAACGCACTTATTAAAGGTGAAAGTGGAAGTGACTGGATCACCCGTTTCGATACCGAAAAGTTTAAGACCAAGTTTGCCTGTGAGGTTAAGGATTATAACCCACTGGATTATTTTGACCGGAAAGAGGCCAGGAAGCTGGACATGTATGCCCAGTTTGCCCTGATCTCTGCCCACGAGGCCTACCTCGATGCTGGATTGGATACAGCAGCGTATAACAAGGATCGTTCTGGTGTCATATGGGCTTCCGGCATCGGAGGCTTAGGCACCTTCACCACAGAGATTGAGAGCTACATAGAGGGTGGGAAAATACCCAGGTTCAGCCCCTTCTTTATTCCCAAGATGATCGTTGATATTGCAGCCGGACATCTCTCCATGAAATATGGTTTCAGGGGTCCCAATTTTGCCACAGTATCGGCATGTGCCTCCTCCACCAATGCCATCATTGATGCCTACAACCTGATCCGCCTGGATATGGCGGACCTGTTTATTACAGGAGGCTCTGAAGCACCGATCGTAGAAGCCGGAGTGGGCGGATTCAACTCCATGCAGGCCATGTCGACCAACAATGAAAATTACCTTACCGCCTCCAGACCATTTGACGCCAACCGTGACGGCTTTGTGATGGCAGAAGGCGGGGCCGGACTTATCATCGAGGAGTTGGAGCACGCCAAAAAGCGTGGTGCGAAAATCTACGCTGAATTGATTGGTGGAGGCATGTCGGCAGATGCCTATCACCTGACTGCACCTCATCCGGAAGGAGATGGTGCCGTACTGGTCATGAACAATGCCATCAGAGATGCTAAAATAGCCCCTGAGGAAATTGATTATATCAATGTGCATGGTACGGCCACCCCCCTGGGTGACCTGTCCGAAATCAAAGCCATTAAACGGGTTTTCGGAGAACATGCCTATAAGCTCAACATCAGTGCAACCAAATCCATGACTGGACACCTGCTTGGTGCCGCAGGAGCCATTGAATCAATAGCCGTGATCCTGTCGATCGTTCATGGTATTGTACCCCCTACGATCCATCTAACGACACTTGACCCGGGAATTGATCCCAAGCTGAACCTGACCGCCAATAAAGCACAGAAGCGGGATGTTAATGTGGGGCTGAGCAATACCTTTGGCTTTGGAGGACACAACACCTCTGCTATTTTCAGGAAATTTAAGGATTAATCACTTGAAGAACCGGGGCTTCTATCTGGACCTGGTTCGTATGCTGGGATTCCTGCCCCGCACGCTATCGCTATATAAGCTTGCCTTCATTCCTAAATCGGCACTTAAAAAAGATACTTCCGGCATCCATCTGAATAATGAACGACTCGAATACCTGGGCGATGCAGTGCTGGACACCATTGTAGCAGATTATCTTTTCAAACATTTCCCGGATGCTGATGAGGGGTTTATGTCCAAAATGCGTGCCCGTATCGTCAAAAGAAAAACCCTGGATTACCTGGCCACGAAGATTTATTTACCTGGAATGATCAATTCTTCAATCACCCCCGGCAACAACTCCAAACATATCTACGGAAATGCCCTTGAAGCACTTTTTGGGGCCATTTACCTGGACCGGGGTTACAATGCTGCCAGGCGGTTTTTTGAAAAAAAGATCTTGGCAAAACATATAGATCTTACCAAATTGGTTCAGAAGGACCCCGATTATAAGAGCAGACTGATCGAATGGACACAGAAGAACAGGGTGGAAATCAGTTTTGAAAGCAAGGAAGAGCAAATCCCGGGTAAAAACACACCCTCCTTTCTCGCCACCATCCTGTTTAATGAAGAGGTGAAAGGAACAGGCCGGGGCGATTCAAAAAAGGAGGCAGAACAACAGGCCTCAAAAGCGGCACTTAAAACCATTCATACAGTGTAGCCATGGGAGTTAAAAAACATAAGCTTGAAATGGCCATTGAGGAGGACTTCTGCCTTCTGGGCGTAGTGACTGATGAACCTGATTATAAGCTGTGTTGGATGATCAACCAGTCGCTTCATATGAATTTTGAAAAGCAGGGCGATCTCAAGCTTTATCATCGCAAACTCAAGGAGGAACAAGTATTTTCCCACTTCTCATACAATGATGATGATGCATTAATCACCTTTCGGATTATTAATAACAGGTCAGAAAACGGTTATTACCTGGATGCATTGAAAAACATCGATTACCTGATTCATATTCAGGGAGAGATCAATACTGTCAGAATCAGCAATTTTATGCTTTCTATTAGTGGCTTTGAAACTGTTCGCATGTGCGTTCCATCTGACCTTTCACGAATTAAAAACAAAGAGCGACTTCTGCTCTGGTAGTCAGAACAACCACCTGATAAGGGGATACATAACAGAGTATACCGGAAGTTCCTGATAATTTTGATAACCCTCTTTGTAGAGAGAGTCCAGTATGGTTCCCTGCTTTACTACCGGCCTGTACATCTTTCTGTAAAATGGGAATATTCCGATTACCAGATCAAAAAGCATATCCAGGAAAAAGAGCAATCCCGCTACTACCAGGTAAACATAGCCTGATATCTGTATATTAAACCCGGGCCCCATACTGCTTATCATTAAAAGGGAAAAGATCCAAATGGCCATTTTCAGGATTAGTCCTGGTGTAAACAGATAGCTGACCTTGGAGCGTACCCTGGCAAGCTTTAATACCATGGTAGAAACGATCCCTCCACCAAGTAATCCTGCCAGAAACCTCCACAGGACACTTTCCACAGGAAGGAAAATCAGGAACAATACGATGACAAGCAGCTTTAAGACCGAACCCAGTCTGTGATAGTACGCTGCCCGGGCACTTCGGGGAACCACCATCCTTTTCCTTTTATTCTTGTACCGGGCACTATGATTCATGGCGCCAGAGCTACTCACCTCTATATCGATGGTAAGTAACAACTCAATTTTATAGGGAGCACCATCGGCCATGGTACTCCGGCAATAACAGCAGCGGTCTTTGGTCGCCTTTCCCGGTAAGAGCTTAAAAAAACCAGCAAGTTCTCTGAAGGAGGTGTTGAACCGTCCCAACCGAAACCAGGCTTTTCCTTTCTGATAGATATAAACCAGGAGGATTACACCCATGATCATAAAAATGGAAGTGCCTGCCAGACTGGCCGGATCTCCAAGAATGGCCAGCAGGATAGGTAAAACTACTGCTGACAGAGCAATAAGTAAGATGATATAGTTTCCCGCATATTTCAGCAGGAGGATGGGATCCTGCCATTCAGGCCTGTTGAAATACTCATCCTGTTGTTTCTTTTTCTCCCTTTGGATCCTGGCCCGCTCCTTCATTATCTCCCGTTCCCTTTTGAGGATTTCAGCAGCCACCTGTTCATCGTAGGATGCAGCATCTTTCAATCCTGCTCCAGGATTTTCCAGTAGAAAATCATAGGCCTCGGTAATCTCGTGAAATTTTTGTTGAGCAGCCGGAGAAGGATTCCGGTCGGGATGATATTTCAGTGCCAGTTTCCGGTAGGCACTCTTAATCTGCTTCTTTGTTGATCCCGGAGAGAGTCCCAGTATCATATAAAAATCTTTCTGCGGCAAGGGGGTACTTTTTATGCAAGATATTCAATCCCCATCAAGCAACAAAAAAAGCTGCCCGCCGAGAGGACGAGCAGCTTTACCAATTAACCCTGAAACTAAACCAAATTTGCCTGCTAAAGCATCTTAAACTACTTGTATTATTTCTTTACTTGCTCCTGGACCAGGATATCAACAGGGGTAATCTTTTTTTCATGGTCCTTGAGTTATATGTTTGGAACAAAACTATGGCAGAATACAGTTAGATAGGTTTAAAGGAAGTTAAAGATTGTTAAAACACTCTGCGTGAACCGAAGAGGGATACTATCTTTAGGCCATGAGTCGCACCATTCTCTGGATCGTTTCCATATTCCTTGCATTAGCCATGATGGCCATGATTATGGTTCAGGTTTACTGGATCAGACGATCCCTTGAATCGGAAGACCACCAGCTTGGACTGGTTGTGAATGATGTGCTTTCAGAAATCTCTGATGAACTGGTCCAGAATGAAACAGTGATTACCATACTGAATGAGATCCGTCCGCCGGTGGTCCAACACCAGAGTCAGGCTGTCTGGAATTTCCATATCGATGCACGCAGTTCCTATGACCGGACCGAAAGCAGTGTGGATTTAGCCCTTGAGGCAGAACATAATGAATTTAAGTATACACCGCCAGATTCTTCCCTGACCAACCAGAAAGTGGTAATGATCAACGATTCACTCCTGGTTGTTGTGGGTGAAGATCTCTCCACCCAGGACACCATTCTTGTTTCAGCCATGCATCCGGATCTGGTTAGAAGGGATCTGAGGAAACAGGTTAAGAAACAAGAATTTTTTGTGGATCATATTGTCAAGAAAATGCTGATGGAAGAGGAACAGGTATTGGACAAGATTTCCAACACCCAGATTGAAACATCTCTTTCCCAAAAACTTTCAGCACGTGGCCTTGGTAATCCCTTCGAATATGCCGTATATAAAATGGGGCATGCACCCATATTCAGCTCCGCTAACTTTAATGAATATGAGCAATGTCGGTATTTCAGGAGATCGCTGTTTCCCAGCAGTGTATTTAACCGCTCAACCTATATCAGTATCTATTTCCCCGGGGAAAGACAAATGCTTCGTAAAACCATGGGAATAATGGGAGTCTCCTCGCTTTTGATCACCCTGTTTATTATAGCCATGTTCAGCCTGACACTTTATATCATGTTTAAACAGAAGCATCTCTCCGAGATGAAGAACGATTTTGTAAATAACATGACCCATGAGCTTAAAACACCCATCTCGACCATTAGCCTTGCATCACAGATGCTCAGCGACAGATCCATTCCCGACGAGCAGAAAAACCTGGGACACATCTCCAGAATCATCCAGACAGAAAGCAAACAACTTGGTTACCAGGTGGAAAGGGTTCTTCAGATGGCAATTTTTGATCATGGAGAACTGAAGTTAAAAAGCGAAATGGTGGACCTCCATGACATCATCGAAACCGTTGCCCAGAACTTTCTGCTTCAGATGGACAAACGGAGTGGGAAACTGGAATTCCATCCGGAAGCAGACCAGGCAGTGGTAAGCGGGGACCTGATGCACCTTACAAATGTGATCTCAAACCTCATGGAGAATGCCCTGAAATATACCACGCGGAACCCTGAAATTACCATCTCCACCCGGAATGAAAACACATCCTTGATAGTCTCGGTGGCGGATAACGGCATGGGGATCAGCAAGGAGGATCAGAAACGAATATTTGATAAATTTTACCGGGTCCCAACTGGCAATGTACATAATGTGAAAGGTTTTGGGCTTGGACTCAGCTACGTCAAGTTGATCGTAGAGGAACACGGGGGAAGCATCAAGATAAAAAGTGAGCCCAATAAAGGCTCCCGGTTCGATATTCACTTACCTTTACAGGAGAGAAGATAACAGAATAAGCAATGAATGAGATAAAAAGCCGGATTTTGCTGGCAGAAGATGATGAGAACCTGGGCTCCCTGCTCCAGGAATACCTCCAGGCAAAAAATTATGAAGCCGATTGGGTTACCAATGGCGAGAAAGCCTTCAGACATTTTGAGCAGTTTCACTATGATCTGTGTCTGCTGGATGTAATGATGCCTGTTAAAGACGGATTTACCCTGGCTTCAGAAATAAGGATGCTCAACAATACCATCCCGATTATATTCTTGACAGCCAAGTCTATGAAAGAGGATGTTCTGGAAGGTTTCGCACTTGGAGCAGATGATTATATGACCAAGCCCTTCAGTATGGAGGAACTGCTCTTCAGAATTGAAGCCATCCTCCGACGAACAATGGGCAGTCGTGGCGGTGACAAGGAAAGCTGGGAGATCGGCTCATTCACTTTTGATGTGAATAAGCAGATGCTAAGCAGTAAGGTAGGCGAGCAAAAACTGACCACCAAAGAGTCCGAACTGCTGAAGCTACTTTGCAATAATATCAATCAGGTGCTGGAACGGAATTTTGCCCTGAAAGCCATCTGGATTGACGACAACTACTTCAACGCCAGAAGTATGGATGTATATATCACCAAGCTTAGAAAATACCTGAAACCGGATCCTGGTGTACAGATCATCAATGTACACGGCAAGGGGTATAAGCTGGTAGTGGACGATGATAATTAAGCACCTGGCTTAATCAAGTTTAAGTACAGCCATGAATGCAGACTGTGGCACTTCAATGTTGCCCACCTGGCGCATCCTTTTCTTCCCTTTTTTCTGCTTTTCAAGCAGTTTTCTCTTTCGGGTAATATCACCACCGTAGCACTTGGCAGTCACATCTTTCCGAACCGCCTTGATAGTCTCTCTGGCTATTACCTTGGCACCAATGGCAGCCTGGATGGCAACTTCGTATTGTTGCCTGGGAATCAGCTCCTTTAGCTTCACACACATCCTTCTACCAAAGTCATAGGCATTGTCGCGGTGAATCAGCGTGGAGAGTGCATCCACCATTTCCCCATTTAACAGGATATCCAGTTTCACCAGATCGGCCTTCTGATAACCGTTGGGATGGTAGTCAAATGAAGCGTAGCCCTTGGAAATACTCTTCAGCTTATCATAGAAATCAAATACGATCTCGGCAAGTGGCATATCAAAGGTGAGTTCCACACGATTGCTTGTGAGGTAAACCTGATTCTTCAGAGTTCCACGCTTATCCAGACAAAGCGTCATTACCGATCCAACATACTCGGACTGGGAGATCACCTGGGCGGTGATAAATGGCTCCTCAATATAATCGATGGCAGTTTGCGCAGGCAGTCCCGATGGGTTATGAACCTCCACCAGTTCTCCTTTGGTGCTGATTACATTGAAAGATACATTGGGGACCGTGGTAATCACATCCATATTAAACTCCCTGTCGAGCCGCTCCTGGATAATCTCCATATGCAGCAGTCCAAGGAAGCCACACCTAAATCCAAAACCGAGTGCAGCTGAAGATTCCGGAATAAAAGTGAGGGATGCATCGTTTAACTGCAGCTTCTCAATAGATGCCCTGAGGTCCTCATAGTCATCTGCATCAATGGGATAGATCCCTGCAAACACCATGGGCTTCACATCCTCGAATCCGGCAATAATTTCCTGAGTGGGGCGATGCACATGGGTAATGGTATCACCCACCTTCACTTCACTGGAGGTCTTTATCCCTGAAATGATGTAACCCACATCGCCGGCCGACAACACATCCCTTGGTTCGGGACCGAGCTTCAGCACCCCAACCTCATCTGCATTGTACTCTTTGTCTGTTGCTATAAACTTCACCAGTTCCCCTTTGCGGATGGAACCATTTAAGACCCGGAAATAGGCGAAAATTCCACGATACGAATTGTATACAGAATCAAATATAAGAGCCTGAAGTGGAGCTGCCGGATCACCTTTCGGTGCCGGAACCCGTTCAATAATAGCCTCCAAAATCTCATCCACACCAAGTCCCGTCTTTCCACTGGCCTCGATAATCTCATCCCGACCACAACCGATCAAATCCTCAATCTGATCCTTCACATCTTCGGGCATGGCACTTTCCATATCCATCTTATTCAGTACTGGAATGATCTCCAGATCCTGATCAATGGCCTGGTAGAGGACAGAAATGGTTTGCGCCTGAATCCCCTGAGTGGCGTCCACTATCAATAAGGCCCCTTCACATGCAGCAATAGAGCGACTCACCTCGTAGGAAAAATCCACATGCCCGGGAGTATCGATCAGGTTCAGCAGGTACTGTTTTCCATGGTGCTCATGCTCCATCTGGATGGCATGACTTTTAATGGTGATTCCCCGTTCACGCTCCAGTTCCATATCGTCAAGCACCTGGTCCTGAAAATCTCGCTCATCCAAAGTGCCGGTTTTCATCAGCAACCTGTCAGCCAGGGTACTCTTCCCATGATCGATGTGGGCTATGATACAGAAGTTGCGAATATTTCTCATGAAGAATCGGCCATTTTTTGCGCCCACAAAGATAGTGAATCTCCGGGATAAATGTGTTGGACATCAAAATCTCTCAGGATATTGTTGTCGTCGCTTAACCTGTCCGCCGTGGCGGACAGCTAGAGGCTCCTCTTCCAATATCCCTTCGAGAGTTAGAACCCATTACCAAATTATACCGTCGAAAAAGAAAGGTAGCGTCGCTTTACCTGTGCATACAAGTAAAAAGGTTACATAAAAACTACTCTGGACACTGATATCTATCAAGGATGGCAGATAAATACAATAACAGCGATATTGAATTTGTTAACCTTTGCATTCAGGTAAATTATTATTTACCTTTGCATTAACACCTCTACCTGGTGAAGTGTTCTGAATTATTGAAGATTTTAAGAAAAAATGGATGGTTTAAGATCTCCCAAAAGGGTTCTCATTTAAAGCTTGGTCATCCAGTTAGAAGTAACAAGATAATTTTTCCCAATCATGGAAGCCAGGAGCTCGGGAAAGGATTAGAAAATCGAATTCTGAAAGAAGCTGGACTAAAATGAAGAAAGCAACTACAAAGATTAAGTTGGTTGTTGAGAAAACCAACACGGGATTCTCAGCTTATTGTGAAAAGTTTCCTGTTTTTACCACAGGAATAACTTTCAATGCATTGCAGCATCATGCTGTTGAAGCAATAAACCTTTATCTCTCAGATCAGGACAAAAATATTACAGAAGAGAATATTGAATTTGAAATCGATCTTAAACAGTTCTTTCAGCACTACCGGGTGATTAATGCTAAATTCCTGGCTCAAAGGATCGGCATGAATGAAACACTTCTTTCCCAATATGTCCAGGGAAGAAAAAAACCTTCAGCGGCACAAAGCAGCAAGATTCTATCCGGGGTACAGGAAATCGGCAGGGAATTATCAAATATCAGTAGCTTCCTCTAAGCAGTAAAATAAAAAGAGGCTTTTCCGCCATAGCGGAAAAGCCTCTTTGAATATATATAGATGTATGTAAATACTACATCATGCCCATTCCGGGGGCTCCGCCGCCTGGAGGCATTGGGGGCTCCAGCTCGGGGATATCAACAATTGCACACTCTGTGGTGAGGAACATACCGGCAATAGAAGCGGCATTTTCCAGGGCAATGCGTGCCACTTTAGTAGGATCGATAACCCCTGCTTCAAACAGGTTCTCGTACTTCTCAGTGTGGGCATTGTAACCATAATCACCTTTACCATCCCTGATCTCCTTCACAACCACTGAACCTTCCAGTCCGGCGTTCTCAACGATCTGACGAAGCGGCTCTTCAAGGGCCCTTCTTACGATGGCTATACCTGTGGTTTCATCTTCATTTGATCCCTTGAGTTTCTCAAGTTTGTCAATTGAGCGCAGATAGGCAACGCCTCCACCGGGAATAATACCCTCTTCAACTGCAGCGCGGGTAGCACTGAGTGCATCGTCAAACAGGTCTTTCTTGGATTTCATTTCAACTTCGGAAGCTGCTCCAACATAGATAACAGCAACACCACCTGCCAGCTTGGCAAGACGTTCCTGAAGCTTCTCACGGTCATAATCAGAAGTAGTGTTCTCGATCTGCTTCTTGATCTGTCCAACCCTTGCTTCAATCATGGCCTTCTCACCACCTCCGTTTACAATGGTGGTATTCTCCTTGTCTATAGAGATCTTTTCGGCATGTCCCAGCATCTCAATCTCGGCGCCTTCCAGCTTCAATCCTTTCTCTTCTGAAATAACAGTACCTCCTGTAAGGATGGCAAGATCTTCCAGCATCTCTTTTCTTCGATCACCAAAACCGGGAGCCTTAACAGCTGCGATCTTCAATGATCCGCGAAGCTTGTTAACTACCAGGGTAGCCAGTGCTTCAGCATCCACATCTTCAGCAATGATCATCAATGGACGACCAGTCTGTGCAGTAGCTTCAAGAACAGGAAGAAGGTCCTTCATGGTGGAGATCTTCTTGTCGTGAATCAGGATATAAGGATTCTCCAGAACTGCTTCCATCTTCTCGGTATCGGTAACAAAATAGGGAGAGATATAACCGCGGTCAAACTGCATACCTTCTACAACATCTACATAGGTGTCTGAAGATTTAGACTCTTCAATGGTAATCACACCCTCTTTCTTCACCTTCGACATGGCCTCTGAAATCAGGGCACCAATGGAAGCTTCGTTGTTGGCTGAAATAGATGCAACCTGCTCAATTTTCTGGTTGTCATCGCCTACATCCTGGGACTGTTTCTGAAGACTCTTCACAACTTCGATCACTGCTTTGTCGATTCCCCTTTTCAGGTCCATTGGATTGGCACCTGCAGTTACGTTTTTCAAACCTACCTGAATGATAGATTGAGCCAGAACTGTGGCAGTAGTGGTTCCGTCACCGGCATCATCATTGGTCTTGGAGGCAACCTCTTTAACCATCTGTGCACCTACATTCTCAATGGGATCTGCCAGATCAACCTCTTTTGCAACGGTTACACCATCCTTGGTGACCTGAGGTGCCCCAAATTTTTTCTCAATAATTACATTGCGACCCTTGGGTCCCAGTGTTACTTTGACAGCGTTAGCCAGCTGATCGATACCGCTTTTCAGCTGATCGCGGGCTTCCATGTCAAATTTAATCTCTTTTGCCATTTCTATTTTTTTTTATTGGTTACTTACTTGGAAATGAATAAAACATCACTCTGTGACATAAGAAGATAGTCTTCTTCATCAATGTTTAACTCCTGACCGGCAAATTTTCCATAAAGAACCTGTTCGCCCACTTTAATCTCCATGGGTTCGTCCTTTTTGTCAACTCCTACCATTACTACTTTCCCATTCTGTGGTTTCTCTTTCGCTGTTTCGGGAATGATGATACCACTGGCGGTTTTTTCCTCGGCCTCTGAAGGGCGAACAAGAATTTTACCTGCAAGGATTTTACCTTTAAGTTCTGCCATTTTTTGTTTGTATTTATAAGTTCGACATTATCAAAATCGCTATCTCTTTAACATAATTTGTGCCAAAGGGTATAAACAAAAAAAAAGTGCCAGTAATATGACATACTGGCACTTTTCACTCTGAAAATAAATTTTGTTTCTTACTCTTCGCCGCCTTCGGCAGGCTCAGTACCAAAAGATTCAGGAAGATCAATGGTCTGTGCAGGCTGATCCATGATGGTTTCGTCAAATTGACCCTGAAGGCGTGAATTGTCAGCTTCTCCTGCTTTAGGAACAGTGACTCCAGCCAGAAGGCTGAATAAAATCAATGCAGATCCAAGAATCCATGTAGCTTTCTCAAGAAAGTCGCCAGTTTTGCGAACACCCATATACTGGTTGGATGATGAAAAGTTTGAGGCCAGTCCGCCACCTTTTGAATTCTGAACAAGTACGATTAAAATGGTAAAGATGCAAGTTACAACAATCAGTACCGTAAATATTATAAACATATTAATGCCTCTTTATGAATGGTTTATATTCCTAATTTTGTCAATTTGAGCTGCAAAGTAAGCACTTTTTTCCGGATATTTCAAACTTAATTTCTCGTAGGCATAAATGGCTTTTGCATAGAGTCCCTGCTTCACATAAATCTTTGCCAGGGTGTCTGTAATAAAGCCATCATGCTCCCTGATGGATGCCAGTGAAACATCCCCTTTCAGACTGGTTTTTTTATCGGCACGTATGGGGCCAGACTCACCATTGATGAAGCTGGCAATAAGATCTTTATCATCATTACTGTCACTTGCCTGGTCCAGCTGATCGATGGCAGGGCTGCCTTCATTTGCAGGCCGGGGCTCCTCCATTTCAGCTTCATCCTTCTCAGGGGCATCTTCTATAACTTCTTCCGGGGCATCCTCTGTTACATCCTCTATGGTGTCTTCAACTGCCTCCTCATCCACAATCTCCAGAAGCTCTTCCGTCGATTCCTCATCCAGTACGAGCAGATCAGCATCCGTTTCCAATGCGGCATAAGGCGCGTGTTGCTCAATAATAATATC
>RCND010001714.1_pt1 | contig 12360 bp, 8 predicted proteins | sample 2041351 | NCBI WGS metagenome assembly RCND01 (sample SAMN09708230, study PRJNA481090) | Marine sediment metagenome, whole genome shotgun sequencing project. | biome: marine sediment; feature: ocean; material: sediment; isolation source: Sewage treatment plant 12B marine sediment (STP12B) ...
AAGGGGTTTTTAAAAAAGTTTTTTATAATGACGAATGATGAGTTGTAGGGCGAAAAGAATCTCCACAAAAACACGAAAAGGTACACAAAAAAGTTATGCCACAAAGTACACAAAATTAACAAGATCAATATCGGAATGACCAGATGGTATCTGATGTGACCTTGTTTAATTTTGCGAGTTTTGCGTTTTTAGCGGCCTTTACATTTTTTGTATGCCTTTTTGTGTTTTCGTGGATGCATTTTGCACTAAAAGTCTAATCTAACACAAACGTTATATTTAAAGATCAACTATAAGCTTTTGTAGCACACCTTATTCCTACCGGTTTCTTTTGCACGATAGAGTGCCTTGTCCGCTTCAATCATCATCTTTTCATAATTAGCGGTATCAGCAGACAATGCCACACCAATGCTAATGGAAAGGTTAATTTCCATATTCCCCAATCTAAAAACATGGTCTTGAATTAATTGTCTAAAGGCTTCAATCTTGTCATTATCATTGATCCTACTGTAATGTGGCATCATAACAGCAAATTCTTCTCCACCAATACGCCCGATAATAGCTACTGGGTCAAAAAACTCTTTCAGCATCTGACCCATTTCAGCAATGACTTGATCACCAGCGCCATGACCATAGGTGTCATTTACTTTTTTGAAATGATCTATATCAATCATGGCCAATACATACCTGTCATCGGTTTCGTAGACTTCTAAAGATCTTTCCATGAATATCCGCCGATTTAACAAGCCACTAAGATGGTCTGTGGTAGCATTATAATAGAGCTTTTCATGCAATTTTTGTTCCTCGGTAACATTTCTAATAACAAGTAGTCTTCCTTGTTCTTGGTTCTTATCATCCAATACCCCATTGGATTGAATATTAAAATAATGTATCTCGTTACCCACATCTAAGCCAATTGTTCGATCATATCTTTTTATAAAAATATCATAAATGGTCTGATTGTCACTGATCATTTCCTGGATTCTTTTCTTGCCTAACTTTATCCCTAAACGACCAAACAATTCAAAAGCCTCACTATTATAATCAAGAATTGACTGGTAGTTATCTGTCAGAATCATAGCATCCTTACTACTATCAAAAGCTTGTTCAAAAGCTAATTGTTTTAAACCAAAGAAATCATGGCGAAAAATGGCCAAATAAAGAGCAATAACATTAATTGGCATAACAATAGCAATGTAGTCCACATGGAGCTGAAACAGATCAACTGTTTTTAGAATAAGTGCCAAAGAAGATAAGATTGTTGCGCCAATCATATATCGAATAATAGGTATATTAATGGTGTGTTTGTTTCTATATGCGTAAAAATATGCCATTAAGGTCAGCAAGAGAATCACCACAGCATAAACCACTTGTACATGATACCAAGGGCCTTTTACCTGAACTAAAATAAAACGATCACCTATAAACTTGCCATAGACTTCTGTAAAATAGAAATGGTGATAATTGTTTGTTAGACGTAAAATGATGGACATTATAGGTATGGTATAAAGTAGAATGGCTTTTACCCATTTATTTCTTTTGGTTAGACCAGTAAAAATCATACTCAGATGAAGCCATACCGAGGAGGTCAAAGGTATAGCTAGATATTGGAATGAATTCCAAAAATAGGCCCGCTCATATGTGGTCACAGAGATTTCTTGTGAATACCCATAAATATAGACACTCATTAGGAGCGTCAATGGGATTAGCATATGTAAAGAATTGCTACCATCTCTCTTCCGTACAGAAGCGCCAAGATAGATGGTAATAATCACAGCTATGAAAAAGTAAATACTTAAGACGGTAAAATACATAAAACCTCCAAATCGGACAGTAGATACCCTTCCAATATTCTCATTTTTCGATGACTAAAATTGATGATAACTAATTATATCAACTCCCTAACATGCTGTCAATTTCACTAATTCACTGCTATTCCGAATTAGTGGCATATAAAAATGAATTTGTTGTGCAAAACATAGCCACAAAAACACAAAAGAGCACAATAAAGTTTATAGCCACTAAAAATGCTAAACTCCCCAAATACCCATAAGTAAAGAACTCAACTTATTTTTGCCATTCTGAGGCGCCATCTTGGCAACGTGAGAATGACGGTAATCGTGTTCAGACTCTCTGGAACGTAGCTACAGACCACATCCGATACATCTGGTCATTCCGCTATTTCCGCTGTTAATTTAGCGAGTTTTGTGTTTTTTGCAGTCATTGATTTTTTGTGGTCTCTTTTTTTTGTGGCTACGCATTGCAATACAAATCATTTTCTTCATTACTACTAACTTCTAAACCCTAATGTGAATTTTGATCCTTCTCCTAAAGTGCTTTCAACTGAAATTGTGCCTTTATGCAAATCTACCACCTCTTTGGCAATGGAAAGACCTAAGCCGTGGCCCACTTCCTTTTTAGCTCTAGCTTGATCCACACGGTAAAAACGCTGGAATACCTTTTGTAACTCATCTTCATCCATGCCCCTGCCTGTATCTCTAACACTTACTTCAACATAGGATTTACGACCGATCATACTTGCCTCTGTCTTAACAAAGACTTGACCTTCCTCAGATGAGTATTTGATTGCGTTATCAATAATAATTGATATGGCTGAATGGATTAATTTACGGTCACCTTTAATCACTAAACCTTCATCACTATGAGAGGACAACTCAATGGCTTTTTCTTCTGCCAAAAATCGATATTGTTTAACGGTTGCTTGAACAAGTGCTCCAATCTCTAATTGTTCATGCTGCATCACTATACGTCCACTGTCATGCCTAGCAAGGTTAAGAAGGTTCTCAACAAGTTCCCGCATCTGTAATGCCTCTTCTTTGACATCTTGTATCATCTCTTCAAGCTGCTCTTGATCTGTCTCCTGTACCATTGCATCACATGATAATAGGACAATGCTGATTGGCGTTCTCAACTCATGAGAAGCGTCTGCCAAGAATTTTTGTTTGCTGGTATATGCCTCTTCTATAGGCTTCATAATACGCCCAGAGATAATGTACCCCAAAAGTATCGATGCCAATATGCCTACAACAAGGCTAATAGCAATAATCTTAGCCAAATTATCCACTGTTTCATAAGCAATGGATACATCTCTGACAGCTATATAGTACCCATAGGTGACCCCTTCGATGTCAATTGGCATCTTCACCACAAGATAGTAAGCCTCAACAGGTGTCTTTATATGAACCACTTCCGGTGTATTGTTAAGGGTCAATGCATTGGCCTTGGCTAGCAACAAACTACCCTCTTCCTCATTGGGCCCCTTCCACCTTAATAAGGTGCCATCCTCGGCATAGATATAGTAATAAGTAAACGCTTCAAAAATCTCCGGTATGTACAACTCATTAGAAGAAGGAAAATAAACTTCTCTTTTATCACCCTTGTTCAAATCAGACTGTTCTACTGTGGTAGTTGATAATTTCTTTATAGCCAAAGGGCGACTGACTTGATGACTTCTTACAAGGGCTTCAACCGATGCATAAGACTTCAAAGAACTGGCTATTGTTGTATCTTCTTCCTCTGGTTTCTCTAAATCTTCGCTTTTATTTTCTTCCTCTGGTTCCTCTAAATCTTCACTTTTATTTTCTTCCCCTGGTTCATCTATCTCTTCGCCTTTATTTTCTTCCTCTGGCTCATCTATCTCTTCACTTTTATTTTCTTCCTTATGATCTTCTACCTTATTCACTGTATCTTCTTCTAGTTTTTCTACCTCATCACCTTGATCTTCTAATGCCTTGTCTTCATCAATATGCTCTTCGTCCTCAGGTTCCTCTGCCCCATCAGATTCATCTTCATCCCTAGGTGCTTCTTTGGATTCAACGTCATCTGATTCTCCCTCAGATTCTTTAGTTTCAGCTTCCCTCTCTTGTTCTTCTTCAGGAAGTTCCTTCACAATGACATCATCAATAGACCCTTGATCTTCCTTAATCCATTCAGTACTTTGAATGCTATTAAGCATGCTTTCCGTCTCTCTGGCTAACTGATAATTATTATACGTAGACAGCAAAAAATACACTGAGAGATTGGTCACAATCAAAATCAGTGCAACAATTGACGTATAAAACACTATCAATTTTATTTGCATTTGTCTAAACATCATATACCTCCAACTTATAGCCAATGCCTCTCACATTCACAATGATTTTTCTATCATCATATTTTTTCAGCTTTTTCCTTAGAAGTTTAATAAATGTATCCAAGTTATTATTACTAATCTCACCATCAATCCCCCACACCTTGTCAACAATTAGATGGCGTGGCACAGCATTACCCTGATTCTCAAAAAGTAAACTAAATAGCTGAAACTCTCTTTTAGACAAGCCAATGATTTCCTTATTGTAATAGGCAATTTGAAGTGGCCGATTAATGCTAAATAGCCCTTTGGTAACAAGATCAACTTGAATTTTCCGATCACTTCTTCTAGCCAATGCAATGATTCTAGCCTTTAATTCCCTATATTCAAAAGGCTTTACAAGATAATCATCCGCTCCAACTTCCAAGCCAACAACTTTATCATCAAGGGTATCCTTAGCCGTTAACATTAGAATACCACCAGTATAGTTACTTTGCCTTAATTTTGTGCAAACTTCTATTCCTGTAAGATAAGGCATCATCCAATCGAGAATAATGAGTTCATAGGTATTCATTTGGAAGTACATCATGGCCTCTTCGCCGTCCTTGGCATGATCCACCTGATAACCATCTTTCCCTAAAAGTTGCATCAATAACTTGGCAATTGTAGGATCATCCTCCGCTAATAATATCAGCATAATTCCTCTTCCTTATAAGCTATAATACCCAGACTGAAGTATGTCTTCAGCCTAGGTGCTATGCTCATTACTTATTAATCGTCATCTTCTTCGTCATCGTCGTCATGTTCGTCGTCTTCATCTTCGTCGTCGTCTTCGTCGTGATCTTCATCTTCGTCGTGATCTTCATCTTCATCTTCGTCGTCGTCATAATCATCCATCGAGCTATTTAGTGGTGCTACAATGACAACAATCTCACCATTAACCATCTGTACAGGTTCATTCATGACACCAACAATGGTGGCTTGATTCAATATACTTTGACTATGAGGCGAACCAGCAAAAGCTGAAGTTAAATCTTTTCCGGCTGATATCCCTTTATGAGACCCACCGGACCATGCCGACACGTGACTTACATCATATATTATACCACTAACGGCTATATAGGATGGCTGGTTGTTTTGGCCATTATAATTGGCCAATAAAGCTACCGTCCATATCTGTGTCTCAGTGACTGGTGTCGTGATGACCAAAGGATCTGCAGTCGATGAATAAGTGCCAACAATCGTTGCTTGATTCAATATGCTCAGGCTATGAGGTGAACCAGCAAATTCTGCTGTGACATCTACGCCTGCCCTAATACCTTTATGCACACCGTCTGTCCAAGTACCGATGGATGTGACGTCGTAAACAATCCCATTCACCGCAATGTAGACTTTAGAGTTGCTAATGCCATTGTAAACCTTCAAACTTTCTTTTGTAAACACCTTGCTTGTAGGCGCTACTACTGGTACTACTGGAGCTTCTACCACTATTTGAACATAAGTCCCTACAACAGTCCCCATATCTAGTATGCTTCGACTGTGAGGTGAACCAGCAAATTCCGCTGTGACATCTTTGCCTGCTTTAATCCCTTGATGCTCGCCGTCTACCCAAGTACCTATACTAGTAACATCATAGACAGTACCATCCACTGCTATGTAGACTTTTGAATTAGCCATGCCATCATATACCTTCAAGGTTTCTTGATTAAACACTGAACTCTGGGTTGCCACCGTTTCTACGACCGCTTGAGCTGTAACCACTTCTTCAGATTCTGTCTTTTCCACAACCGTATTTCCTGAAGCACTTTTGCTATAAGTACCCACTACCGTTCCCTGACTAAGGATGCTTTGACTATGTGGTGATGCTGCAAATGCTGCAGTGACATCTTTGCCTGCTTTAATCCCTTGATGCTCTCCATCGACCCAGGTACCTATTGACGTCACATCATAAACGATGCCGCTCACAGCTATATACACTTGACTATTGCTAACACCGTCATATTGACGCAAGCTTTCTTTAGTAAAGACCGTTGATCTTGTGATTGCAGTTCTAAAGGTTGTTGTCCCTTGACTCTCTCTAACACTAACCTCACCAGCAGAATCCTCTTCTGTCACATCCTCTGATTCATAATCTTCTTCACCACCAGCCATGGCTATTGCTTCGTCCCACACTTCGACATACTCACCTACAACTTCTGCTTCGTTCAAAATACCTTGACTGTGTGGTGAGTTAGCAAAAGCTTCTGATAGATCTTTACCAGCTTCAAGGCCCATGTGCTGACCGCCTTCCCAACTACCAAGGTCCGTCACATCATACACAAGACCCTCCACAGCAATATAGACTGCTTCATTAACAATGCCATTATATGATTTCAATGTCTCTAGGGTGAATATTGGTGTTGCGTTGCCTTCATTATTGGCACCTAATGACTCAGCAATGATGGTGTCGTCTGTTTGCTTTGCTGTACCAGTCATTGACTTCTCTGATGTGGTACCCTTGTCATTGGCTGCTAATAAAATATCTGAAACCATCCATCCGCTCATTAAGATGACTGTCACCATTAATAGGCCGATCATCCCTTTTAATAACTTTACTTGTTTCATATATAGACCTCCTTAAGATCAATTCTTTTGTTTGTTTGTTACATAAAATCACATCATCTACATACTAAAGGCTTCATAGTGGATCTTCTTCTTATGAATGCCCATTTCCTTCAAAGCTCTTATACTATTTCTTCTCAGTATCGGCGGACCACATATATAAAAACCTGTGTGGTCAATCTGAAAACCTGTATTAAGTAGATATTTTTCAATAAGTTTTTGATCAATATACCCTTTCTCACCCCTATGTTCCGGTGCGTCAGAGAGTACCGGAATAATGGTTAGATTGTTCATTTCATCCATCATTTCCTTAATCTCTCTGCCAAAAAGTAAATCCGAAGACTTACGCACCCCCCACAACAGAACAACAGGTCGGTGGTGGTTGCTTTGTCTTAGATGTCTCAGCATGCTCATCATCGGTGTGATGCCAACACCACCGGCAATCATATACAAATAGAGTTCACTGGAATGATTTAGATAGCTGAACTCACCAAAGGGTCCTTCGATTGTTATGTAATCACCAACAGATAAATGATGAATATTATGGGTAAAGTCACCTAATTTTTTTACTGTAACGCTTATAACACCTGAATCCGAGGGAGCAGAAGAGAATGAAAATGGGTGGATTTCTTTTCTGCCATGAATCATCATTGTAAAGAACCCATATTGTCCAGGTAAATACGCCACTTGATGACCTACTGGCTTAAAGTACACTGTCCAAATAGTGTCTGATTCTTCTTTAATTTCAACAATTTCACAAGGATACTCTTTTTGCATCCAAGGTTTATAAACCTTATGATAGCCATAAAATATCAACGCTGTTAGAAAGTAACCCATATAGACATAAATAACTCTGGATGAATTTCTTGCGCTTGTAGTCATCAACACATGAACCTGCATAAGCAACAAAGCTATAAAAGTAAGGTTATGAAGCCATTTATTGGTTTCATATTTATATACTTTCAAAACTGTACCAAGTCGTTTAAAAGGTCTTAGCTGTAACCACCGGTCTTTCGTAACGACAATAATTGAAATGACTGACACCCCCATATAAATAGCTAAGGCTGTAGAGCCCATGAACGTCATCCTATTCTCACCAAAGAACCTTTCAACAATTGTTTTATGACCAAGAACAAATCCAATGGCCACTAGGGCCATAATGCCATGTAGCCTATACACTTTGTCCAGACCAATATATAACTCAATGAATTTTGGTCTTGCGCTAAGAACGAATTGCCATATGAACCAAGTGAATGCCATAGCGCCTATAAGCATAGAGATTAACATGTCCATGTTTTCATACTTCATTGTGTTCGCCATATACAATGTATAAATTAATGGCACAGGGCTTAATAAATAAAATAGGTAAAATAGAACTTTTTTCATATCAGCACACGTTCCTTTCTTGTCTTACTTATCAGTATATAGACCAATTCTGAAAAGAAACTGAAAGTCATGAATTAACCTCTATTAAAGTTTTATAGTCATTATTGTATGAAAACATTGAATTTGACGAATAACTACATAGCCACAAAAACACGAAATTGCACAAAAAATCAACCGCGAAAAAATACGCACACACTGAAAGGTATATTTCAGAAAAATGGCGAATGGGGACGGGTCCTAATTGCCATTATGGCAAAAAGGCTCCGTCCCCATTCGCCATTTTCATTTTGACGGTTATAATAGTGAAGCAACTCATCCTTTGACTAACAACACTAATATCTAGCAGAGCCTAAAAATGACCTTACAGAAGGGTTAACTTCTTTAAGGCCTTACTTTCAGTTCCTTTATATCCACGGTATCAATAGACGATCGTTGGTTTCGTTACAGCAACTCTTTAATTCAATTTAAACTAAATGGCGAATGGGGACGGGTCCTAATTGCCATTATGGCAAAAAGGCTCCGTCCCCATTCGCCATACTATTAGCGTTTTTAGCGGCCATATTTCTTAACCTATTAAACCTGACAACCATTTGAACACATATATAACTGCCAACCATATGGTGGCATAATCAAAGCTCCCTTGCCATGCATTGAAATTCATAGCTGTTGCTGCAAGGCCGCTGCCAAATACCTGAATCAGTCCTGAGAAGAAGGTGATGATTAGGGCAGCCTTATAACCACCTCTTTTGTTTGCAAAGACCCCAATGGTGGCATTATCAAAAAACAGAGGTATAAACCCTGGTATTATAAGCATCGATGAACCAGATACAATCAAAATAACAATCCCAACAATCATACCAATGGAACCACCTAAGAAGCCAAGTAATACTGCCTTCGGTGAAAAGCTAAATATGGCTGCACAATCCACTGCCACCACTGCTCCTGGTAAAAGTTTCTTGGTGATGCCTTTGAAGGATGCCATAATCTCTGTAACAAACATCTTCACACCCGTTAAGAGAATTAGCAGTGCAACAGACAGTATAAGACCTGTCTTAAAAATATAGATAATCCAGTGGGTTGATCCTGACATAGCTTCAACAACATCTTTACCAAGAGCAAACATGATAATAGCCACAAAGACAATGAGCACAATGGAAGACGCTACAATGGTATCCTGAAAAATACTCAACCACTTGGGCAAGGTCATCTCCTCAACATCTTGGCTCTTATCCCCAAGTTTTGGGGCAATTTTATAAGCCAGATAGCTACCAAACATTTGCTGATGACCAATGGTAAAATCATTAGAGCCTGTTATTTCTTGAACGGGTTTAATGAGTAGGCCTGAGAAGAACCCCCAATACAATACGGTAATCACTGATGCTAGAAGTACAGTGCCTATCACACCCATATGAAAAAAGTAATAGACGATGTAAGTAGAAATGGCTGTCTGTATAAGCATCACATTACCCGTAAGAAAAACCGTTCTAATTCTAGTGTATTTTTTGAGCGCCACCAATATAAGATTAAGTATAAAAGACACAAAAAGTGTATAAGCCGACCATGCAGCATATTCACCTAAACGATTATTTGCTGTGGTCATGGTGACATAAACATCCAAAAGAATACCGTTCATTTGAAACTTATCATTCAGTGGCAAGAGTAAACTGTTAAAAGTAGTGATCATAAGCCCTGCCCCCTGGCTCATGACCAAAACACCAATGGCTGTTTTAATAGCCCCAGTCAGCGCCTTTGAGAAGCTTTCTTTTAGAGCTAAATAGCCTACAAATGCGATTAGTGCAAAAAGAATGTAAGTCTGTCCTAGAATTTGGCTCATCAAAAAATCAATAACCTTCATATAATGCCCTCCATAGATGCAGTACCAATAGGATGTTCAGTATACGTTAACTTAAATAGGGGTCTGTAACTAGTATACACATAAGAAATAAATTATTCCACACTCATAAACCAACGACCACAGATAGATCATTTGTTCACTAATAGAATTATCCTGCAATCTAGGGATGGATCTTCTTTGCAATCCCCAAGTATCTATTGTATGATTAAGCGCAGCCAAATAACATTCATCCGATCCAAGATAATGAGGACCTTCATGAACAATTCCTACACGGAAACCTTAGCACTTTATAAAGCCATTGATCAAACCATCGATGAACACTTTGATCAACACAAAAAGCAAGCCCCCTGTGCAAAAGGCTGTGCTTCCTGTTGTAGTCAGTTTTTTGAGATTTCAGAACTCGAATTCATCCTTCTTACAGAATTTATCCTCACTCTGCCGATTGAACAACAAGAAAAGTTCAAAGAAAGAGCCAACATCCTTTTTACCTCTTTCAAAGAACATTGGCCTTCATTTTATGAAGCATACTTCACGCCAACAACCGTAACATCACACTCTTATGAGTACTACCAGCACCCCGAAAGGCACAAAGTCGTTATGCCCTGTGTCTTCTTATCTGAAGAAGGTGCTTGTCAAGTCTATGAGCGTCGTCCCATAGTCTGCCGCACAACAGGTGTGAGCTATCAGTACCTATACAATCCTGGCGCCGTTTGCAACGTCATCCGACGTGGACTTTTCACACCATTATGGCAAGCAGACCTACGTGAATTCAAACCTGCCATCGACGCGGTCAGGTGGTTACCCGATGACAGCAATGAGATGGGCGTCAAAAGACAGTACCCTATGTTTTATTATGTCTATGATTGGATGGTTAATCATCCATTCTTCTATTCATGCGATTTGTCTTGATTTTATATAAGTTTTTATCCGCCGCTTCAATGTAAGTCCAAGGTGAATCATCTATCAAAGGTATTATGTATTTCACACCTACACTAATCGTTAAATATTTGGATATTTTCGATGCCTTATTCGGAATAGCTAACCTTTTTATTTCTACATGCATCAAATCTCTTAATCTATGTGCTTCTATCTCAGAGTCACATTCCAAAACAACACAAAACTCATCGCCACCATAACGACATATGACGTTGTTCATTGCTCCAGTAATATCTTTAAGGGTATTTGCAACTTGAATTAATACCTGATCACCTTTAATATGACCATAACTATCATTGTAGCCCTTATAGTAGTCTATATCGATCATCATAACTAGCATACCAAGCTCGTTTGTTGCTGATTTTTTAAAAACACTCTCAATCTGAGTATCCAAAGCCCTTCTATTATATATACCTGTTAAAGGGTCTATACTAACGATATGTTTGAGCTGCTCATTTTGCTCGAAAATTACTTTTTGTTTAATAAAGGCGTCTGCTCTAAACTTGTAGAAAAGCATACTGATGATCCACGCAGTGCTATAAATACTTAAACTATTAATATAATTTCCAAATGCCATTATAGAATCCGAAATGAAAACATAGGTTAAAGCCATATAAATAATCATGGATGAACCGAATAGTAAAAGACCTCTAATTGGTCGCATAATCGCAATGACACTAATGGACAATGCTATAAACATATAAAAATTACTTTGAATATCTCTCACACCATCAACGATGGATACAATGACCGCCCAATTTATAAAAATTACCAATTGAACCATAACTATTCTTGTTGAATAGGTAGATTTATTGGGGTGGTTCTTAAAACCTATCAATGCTATAGTACCTAACACTGACGTAATACTCATTACAAGATAAAGGGAACGATATAAGCCTAGATAACTTCCATAAAGTACTTCCACTGTGCCTCGATAGGTGTTGGCCAATATAACTAATTCTAACACCGCAACAAGGAGAGTACTAATCACAGCCCTATTGCTGTTCTGTATGATGTTACTTTCACCAAATTCGCTACGGTACTTCATATGGATTTTAGTTCTAATAAGACTTAAAAGCCACTCCATAGGCACCTCACTTTCATCCCTCACACATTATTTTAACACATCTACAATCAATACCTATTCATTATCACACTTATTAAACAGACTTTTTACAAAAGTCATTGCTTCACTTAATATTTTTGAAGAAATCTTTGATAGAATAAGGACAGTTCAGGTTAACCTATAAATAAAGCGACACAAATGTGTCGCTTCAAAGTGATTGTTCTGCACTTTATTTTTTGACCCGAGCTGGACTATTTTCTGATGTTTCTTTTAATCTATCACCAATGCGTTTAGATGTTTCTTTATACATATCAACAAGCTTCTCTGGTGTTACGCTACTAAGATCTTGCTTTTCTAGATATAACATTGTTAAAGCTGATGCTCTAGTACTTGGAAAAGTATTGACTGTAACTTTATCACTCATCGTAT
>RCND010001716.1_pt1 | contig 12347 bp, 14 predicted proteins | sample 2041351 | NCBI WGS metagenome assembly RCND01 (sample SAMN09708230, study PRJNA481090) | Marine sediment metagenome, whole genome shotgun sequencing project. | biome: marine sediment; feature: ocean; material: sediment; isolation source: Sewage treatment plant 12B marine sediment (STP12B) ...
CAGTGCCTTGCCAAGCTGCACAAGATCGTACTTGAGCAATTCCTTATCCAGAAGTTCTATTTCAGCTGCTTTCTTGATGTAATTGCTAAAGTATTCGGGATAGCGCTCAGACATCTCAACGAATGTCGCCTGCGGGGCACCATCACCAATGAAGGCAAGTGACTCGGCGCGCAGCGCATCAAGTAACAGGCGGGCTGCTACCTGTGAATATTCAGGCTCACGATCGATCATGCCGCGCGCACTCATAACCGCAGTCGGGCTGATATCTTTCTGTGCTACACCATCGAACAGGTTCTTGATGGTCTGCTCATATACTGTATCGGCGCTGACACTTTCGAGGCCGTCACAGGCTTCACTGATAATAGTGTGCAGGCGCCTGGTATCCAGCGGGATGATGCTGCCGTCGGCAAGTTTGGTATTAAGGGCGACTCGATCATCTTCGTCTGCCTGCTGGGGAGCATCAAGCTTGCTCTGCGCACGCTCGGCTGAACGCCGTTCGCGATAAAGCACGTAGGCGCGCGCAATCTTTTGCTCTCCATTACGCATTAGCGCAAGCTCAACCTGATCCTGAACGTCTTCGATTTGAAAGGTGCCACCATCGGGCAGTCGGCGAGTCAGCGTGTTAACCACCAGGTTGGTGAGCTTCTCGACAGTTTCATGCACTCGTCCGGATGCGGCTGCCTGACCGCCTTCAACCGCCAGAAATGCCTTGGTCATGGCGATTGCTATCTTGTCCTTGTCAAAGCTGGTTAACTTGCCGTTGCGGCGCACGACGTTGTAGTTGGAGTTGAGCGAATTGTTTTTACGCTCGGCAATCGCAGCAACCGGCTCAGCGGCTGCAACAGCTGCCTCGGTTAAAGGTGATTCGATATTTTGCATTTAATTTTCGGTCCGTAATTTCGAGGTGTTTTGCTTGGGATACAATTTCTGTTTCCAGGGCTTAGTTACTGGGCATCGGCTAAGTCTTTCCCGTTAATAGTTACAGTGATTTATAACTATTTAATTCAAGTATTTGTACTTGTTGTGGATTGTAAGAATCCAGCCAGCCCTAATATTTTGGTCAATGCTTGTCTAAAAGTGATTAATTAACCTGAGACACAATATAATGTGTTTTCAACTCAGGTCAAGTACATTATGTTGTGTATGGATCTGTGGAGATTGCGGGAATATCCTGTGGATAAGTCTCTATTTCCGCCTCGAAACGGCGTCAGCAAAGGTTTCTAGATTGTTAATTTTATTTGCCCCGGTCTAGTGCCCATAAAAAACTATTATTAAGTGATAAATTTCATAAAAAAATTGTATCGGCTCAACATGGCCGCTTTGCGAGAGGGGTGACACGATGTCCTTGAAAATGGGTATAGATCTTGGCGGCACCAAGACAGAGGTGCTGATCCTTGATGACAATCAACAAGCACTATATCGCGAACGTTTTTCTACGCCGGCGCAGGATTACGATCAAATTCTCGCGGCCATCGAGGCCGAGGTCAGTCGTGCCGAGGCCAGATTCGGTGCCGATATGACTATCGGCATCGGAATTCCGGGGGCTATCTCGCCACGTTCCGGCAAGCTGCGCAATTCTAATACCCAATGTCTGAACGGGCGCGAACTGCTGGGCGATATCGAAACTCGCCTGCAACGCGAGGTTCGCATCGAAAACGATGCGAATTGCTTCGCGCTATCGGAAGCTCTCGGTGGCGCTGCGAAGGGTTACCGGATTGTTTTCGGCGTGATTATCGGCACCGGTACCGGGGGTGGTCTGGTGGTTGACGGCAAGTTGCTGAACGGACCCCATGCGATCAGCGGAGAATGGGGTCACAACCCGTTGCCGTGGTGGCGCGAAGATGATGGGGTCTTCGAATGCTATTGTGGCAAGCGGGCCTGCATCGAAACGTTTTTGTCTGGCCCGGGTTTTGTACGCAACTACCTGGCTCGCTCCGGAAAAGCACTCACCAGTGCGCAGATAGTCGCCGCTGCTGCCGCTGGTGATAAATCCTGTGTTGAGATGCTCGATTACTATGTCGATCAGATGGCTCGCTCGCTGGCCCACCTGATCAACATAGTGGATCCGCATGCGATCGTGCTGGGTGGTGGTATGTCTAACATCGATGCAATCTATCCCGGCGTTGCAAGTCGCCTTGCTGACTACGTGTTTTCCGATTTTGTCGAAACCCCGATCCTCAAGGCTGAACGCGGTGATTCCAGTGGTGTTTACGGCGCTGCACTATTGTGGGATCAGGGCTATGGCGATCAAAACTCTTAGAGCGGAAAGCAGCCTAGCCCAGCAACAAGGTAGCGAGACCGAGAAATGCAATGATGCCGACGACATCGGTCACCGTGGTCAACACGACTCCCCCGGCAACGGCTGGATCAATCCCAAGCTTGCGCAACACCAGCGGAATGATCGCACCGGCGAATGCGCCGGCCACTAAATTGACGATTAGCGCAAAGGCGATAATGATGCCGATGATGAAATTATCAAACCACAGAATTGACAGGGTCGCGACCACCAGCGCCCAGGCGAGGCCGTTGAGCAAACCTACGGAAATTTCTTTTTTAATCAGTGAGCGATAATTCGAACTGCCCAGTTGACCCAGAGCCAGTCCGCGGATGGCTATCGTCAGCGTCTGTGAACCAGCGACACCACCCATACTGGGCACTATCGTGATGAGGATGGCAAGTGCGACGACCTGATCGAGAATGTCTTCGAAGAAGCCGATGACGTAAGCGGCCAGAAATGCGGTGAGCAAATTGATACCCAGCCAGATCCCGCGTCGCCGTGAGGTCAGCAATACCGGTGAAAACATGTCCTCTTCTTCGGAGAGTCCGGCTTTGCTCATGATCGAGCGGTCGCCCTCGTCACGTATAACGTCGACCACGTCGTCGATGGTGATGCGGCCGATTAACTTATGCTCTTCGTCGACGATGGCGGCACTGACCAGATCCAGGTTCTCAAATTCACGCGCCACCTCGGTATCCGACATATAGGCATGCATTGCATCGACGTCGGGACGCATCAGATCGGCGACACGCTCTTCCGGATCATTGGTCAGTAAGTCGCGCAGGTAGAGCGCCCCCAGGTAGTGATCGTGACGATCGGTGACGAACAGCTGGTCGGTGTGATCCGGCAGTTCGCCGCGCATGCGCAGGTAGCGCAGCACGACGTCCAGTGAGACGTCGGCCCGGATTGTCACCTGATCGATATTCATCAGGCCGCCGGCGGTATCTTCGCTGTAGGCGAGCACCGACTCCAGACGTTCGCGTTTATGCACGTCCAGCCGGTGCAAAACTCTGACCAGTTTGTCAGACGGGAGATCAAGAATGAGATCGGCCTGATCATCGACATCGACCAGCGACTCGACAATGGCGGTAATTTCTTCTTCCCCGAGTGCCTTGAGTCGCGCGTCGCTGACGTCATCCTGGATTTCGAGCAGAATGGCGCCGAGATCTGCGGGATTAATCAATGGCCAGATTGCATCTCGCTGTTGCGCGGGCATCGAGTCATACAGCATCGCAGTTTCTGCAATGCTAGCGCCGCTCAGGATTTTGGATGCTTCGGTATTGTCATCGGTCTCCAGGGCGACCGATATGTTTTGACGCAGCTGTTCGACTTCGTCTTCGAGCATGCGGTGTTGTCTTCCGGCTCTATTCGTCTTCGCCGAAGCGATTGTTGATGAGATCTGTGATGGCCTGCTGGCAGACTTGTTCGTCATCGCCATTCACTTCCAGCTCGAGTTCGACACCTTTGCTTGCCGCCAGCATCATCACGCCCATAATACTTTTGGCGTTGACCTGGTTGCCGTTACGCCCGATTAGCACTTCGCTTTCGAACCGACTTGCACAGTTAACCAGTTTCGATGCGGCGCGCGCGTGCAGGCCGAGCTTGTTGATGATGGTAATGTTTTGTTTGATCATTCGTTACTCTGTAGCGGTATCTGCAATTCAATTTCTGCCGGTTGCGCATGACCCTTGCGTATTCCTGAGTGACCACCGCTTTCAGCGGTCTCGCATAGCTGGTGCAGTGATTGCCCGGCATAGTTTAGTACTCGCAGCAACATCGGCAAGTTGACTCCGCTGATGACATGCGCATTTCCCTGTTCGGCGAAATAACGGGCCAGGTTATCCGGAGTGGCACCGAAAACGTCGGTCAAAACGAGCACGCCGGCGCCATTATCTTGCTCGCTTATACCATCGCGAATCAGATCGGCATACTTGCCCAGCTGCTGTGTACTGATATCTACGGGTACGGCGACGTTCGCCAATGGCGTCATCTCATTGCCAAAGATAGTTGCCGCGATCGCGCTTAGCTGGGCACCCAGTTGCTCGTGGGTGACCATCAGGATACCGACACTCATACCAGATCACGGTGTCGGAGCGACAGATTGGCACGCTTCTTTTTCAAGGCTTTGGTGATGCGTTCCACCAGATAAACCGAGCGATGTTTGCCCCCGGTGCAGCCGATTGAAATTGTCATGTAACTGCGATTCTCTTTTTCAAAACGCGGAATCCAGTCCGTCAGGAATTGATGAATGGAGTTAAACATGTCCTCGACATCGCTGTAGCTTTCGAGGTATTTGATGACCCCCTGATCTCTCCCAGAGAGTGGTTTGAGGCCTTTTTCCCAGTGGGGATTCGGCAGGCAGCGCACATCAAAAACGAAATCGGTATCTACCGGTGCGCCATTCTTGAAACCGAATGACTGAATCAAGATACCCATCTCCGATCCGGTTTGCGAGATCAAACGGTCAATGATCATTTGCCGCAGTTCGTGAACGTTCATACTGGAACTGTCGATCGATAAATCGGCATTGGAATGAATGTCTTCGAGTAGCTTTTTCTCCTGCTGGATGGCGTCCGACAGGGGCAGGCCTTCGCGCGACAGCGGGTGTTTGCGTCGAGTTTCACTGAATCGCTTGAGCAGGCGCGAGGTGTCGCAACTTAAGAACAAGACTTTGAGTGACAGGTCATGCTTGCTGATCTGGCGCATGATTTCACCAAATTTATCCGAGCCATCAACACCGCTGCGGGCATCGATGGCTACCGCCACCTGGTCATAAGGCTGCGGCCGGGTATTGATCATGTTTTCGACCAGCTCGGGCAGCATCCCCAGGGGCAGATTGTCGATGCAATAAAAGCCGGAGTCTTCCAGGGTATGCAGGGCTACTGTTTTGCCGGAACCGGAAAAGCCGCTTACGATTACCAGTCTCATGTGTTGTATTTCCTCGCAGGATCAATCTGCAATGTCGTTGTTCTCGGCAATAGCCTGACTTTGACGGGCGATTAAATCCTGTGCCGCGTTGTAACCATTGGTTTGCAGCAAGTGATTGCGTGCCGCCGCTTCCACCAGCACCGCCAGATTTCGTCCCGGTGCTACCGGCAAAGTGATTTCAGGAAACTCCAGGCCGAGTATGCTGCGAGTGGTCTGCTGATTGCCGAGTCGATCAAATTCGGTATTGTTGTCGCTATCCAGCGTGACCATATTTATGATCAGGCTCAGAGGCATATTGCGTCTTAATGCAATGGCGCCGAACATCGCACGTACATTGACCACACCGAGGCCACGCACTTCCATAAAGTCTGTTAACAGGCGTGGACTGCTGCCTTCGACCAGATCCGGCGCACTGCGTGAAAACAGGGTGATGTCATCCGAAATCAGTCGGTGTCCATGTGAAACCAATGCCAGTGCCAGTTCGCTTTTACCGACTGCAGCCTTGCCGGTGATAAAAACTCCGATACTGTAAACCTCGAGGTAAACACCATGTTCGGTGGTGCTTTCGGCAAGCGATTTAGCCAATAAATGGCGGGTGTTGTCGAGTAACTCAGAGTCGCTAAGTGCAGATTGCAGGACCGAAATATCGCGGCTTTCGCACAGTTCCACCATTGGCCCGGGAAGCGAATTTCCCTGGCTGCAGATGATGACGCAAACCGGCCCGCGAAACAGGGTGCGGAAAAGCCGGGTTTGATCGTCGAGATTCAGTGTTTGTATGTAACGCGATTCCTGATAACCGACCAGCACCACACTGGAGGTTCGAATCACGTTGAAATAATCGGCGGCATCGAAAGTGTCGGCCGCCTGACGCGAGAGCATGATGGCGCGATCAAGGCCTACCTGTTTCGAGGTGAAATCGAGTTTTAGTTTATGTTGGTAGAGATTGAGGAATTCGCGAATCTTTAACAAGGGTCTCATTGTTCAGCCAACTGGATGATTTTTTCAATTTCATCTCTGCTGGCTGCGCCGCGGATTGCCTGGCAAACTTCTTCCTGGGAAAAAATTTTGGCCAATGAGGACAGGATTAACAAATGTTCTTCGGTGGCCTCTTGCGGTATGACGATAGTAAACACCAGATCGACCGGTTGATCGTCGGGGGAGTCAAAATTGACGGGTTCTACCAGTCGGAAAAAAAAGCCACCCGTCGTCTCAAGATCCGCAACACGTGCATGGGGCACCGCAAATCCGCGACCCAGCCCGGTACTGCCAAGGCGCTCTCGATTTAACAGGTTGTTGTAGATAACAGATTGAGACAGCTCGGTTCGATCGGCAACGATGTTGGCAATCAACTCCAGCAGCTTTTTCTTACTGGTGACTTCAGTGTCAATGAAGATGTTCTGAGGTGACAAAAGTGCTGAAATTGTCATTATACGAAGGTTGAAACTGGGCCTGCCTAAATACTAAAGCGGGAATCTTATTCCTATTTTACGAGTATGCAAGTGCATTGGATCGCTCTTTGTGTAAAAAAGGGGGAGTAAACTCCCCCGTCAAAATTCAGGCCGGCTCTTCGGGCATTACTTCGGGCATTACTTTGGGCCGATGACTTTTTATTTTTTCCTTATGTTTCTTTCCCTGGCGATCGAGTTTGTCAACCAGGCCATCGATAGCGGCGTACATATCTTCCTGTACGTCTTCGGCGTGCAGGTTGCTACCGCTGACGTGCAGCGTCGCTTCTGCACGGTGTCGCAATTTTTCGACGGTGAGCACGATATGAATATCCAGCGCCTGATCAAAATGTCGATCGAGTCTTGCGACCTTTTCGTTGACATAGTTGCGCATGGATTCCGTGATATCGACATGATGACCGCTTAAACTTACTTGCATCTGTAACCTCCTCGGCTATGGAGCTCGCATTGCTGCGAGTCGTTAGTGTCTCAAAAGAGACGTTTGCGCTCATTGGATGGCAGAATATTTAACGCTTCCCTGTATTTAGCTACAGTCCTCCTTGCTACGTTTATTCCCTGTTCACCCAATAATTTGGTAATCCGGTTGTCGCTTAATGGCTTCTCCTGTTTTTCAGCGGCAACCAGTTTCCTGATAATGGCACGAATCGCCGTGGCCGAGCATTCGCCGCCATCGGCAGTGCTCACGTGGCTCGAAAAAAAGTATCTGAATTCGAGTATACCTCGTGGTGTGTGCATGTACTTGTGCGAGGTCACTCTTGATATCGTTGATTCATGCATCTCCAGTTGCTCGGCGACATCGCGCAAGATCATGGGTTGCATAGCTTCTTCGCCATAATTCAGGAAGGCTTGCTGGCGATCGACAATGGCGCTGGCAACGCGTAACAGTGTTTCGTTACGGCTTTGCAGGCTCTTTATAAACCATCGAGCTTCCTGTAGATGATCCTTCAGATACGTATTCTGGTCGCTGCTGTCGCTGCGTTTGATCATGCCCGCGTACTGATCATTTACCGTTAAACGAGGTGCATGATCGGGATTTATACTGACTCGCCACTCACCCAACTGCTTGGCGACATAAACGTCTGGCACGACGTATTCGGCCTGACTTTGGCTGATACTGTGCCCGGGGTGAGGATTTGTCGTCTGGATGAGTCGAATAATTTCAGCCAATTCGCCGTCGCTGGCATGCAATCGTCGTTTGAGCAGGGCAAGATCGTTAGTCGCCAGATGCTCGAGATACTTGTCGACCAGCACCATCGCTTTAGTCAGGTGGGGCGTGTCAGGGTCATATTGTCCGAGTTGAATACTCATGCACTCGCTCGGTGAACTCGCAGCGATCCCAACGGGATCGAAGCGCTGCACCAGGTGTTGCACTGCCATGACTTCATCGATTTCCAATGCATCATATTGTTGCATCAGTCCGAGATGAACCTCCTCGATAGTTTCTGTCAGGTAACCGCGATCGTCGATCGAGTCGATGATAGCCAGACCGATCTCATAGTCGGTCTCGGTTAAATGTGAACAGTCGAGTTGCCACACAAGATGATTCTTGAGAGTGTCCTGTGCACCTTCCTGGTTCTCAAACAGGTCACGGTTGTCTGCACCCTGATTAGTGGATGCTGTGTTGGAGCCAGTCGAACTATCGTAGACATTCTCCCAGCTGGAGTCGACGGAGAGATCGTCCGGCAGACTTTGTTCGGCTCGGTTTTCGGTTAGTCTGCCCTCTTCGATTCTGAACTGGGTGATATCTTCTTGATCGGAAGACTTGTCGATATCGAATAGAGTGATTTCACCCAGATTGTCGTCCTGATCGAGCAAGGGGTTCTCGTCAAGCGTTTGCTGAATTTCGGTTTGCAGCTCAAGCGAGGACAATTGCAGCAATCGAATTGCCTGCTGCAGTTGAGGCGTCATCTTCAGGCTTTGCCCGATACGCAGTTGCAAGCTATGTTTCATTGATGCGACTGTCCGATGTCTTCGATTATTTCAGGATTTTCGATGTCTCCCATGGGCAATGTTATAGCTTAAAATCATCTCCCAAGTAAATCTTTCTCACCATTTTATTTTCCAAAATTTGTTGCGGATTACCATCAGCCAATATCTTGCCATCGCCCATAACATAGGCCCGATCACAGATACCCAGAGTTTCACGCACGCTGTGATCGGTAATTAATACGCCGATATCACGTTCGGCGAGTTGACGAATAATCGACTGGATATCAATGATTGAAATCGGGTCTACCCCGGCAAAAGGTTCATCCAGCAGTATGAAATCAGGCTGATTAGCCAGTGCGCGAGCGATTTCTACTCGGCGGCGTTCACCTCCAGACAGAGATATACCGTCATTTTTTCGCAGGTGTCCAATCTGAAAGTCTTCCAGCAGGCTTTCCAGCATCTTTTTACGCTGCGGGCCATCGAGATCCTTACGCAATTGCAGGATGGCAAAAATATTCTGCTCCACCGACAGATTGCGAAACACCGAGGCTTCCTGTGGCAGATAGCCAATGCCGAGCAGGGCGCGTTGATGCATGGGCAAATGGCTGATGGGTTTCTGATTGAGTCGAATTTCACCACTGTCGTTCTGCACCAGGCCGACAATCATGTAGAAGCAGGTCGTCTTGCCCGCGCCATTTGGACCAAGCAAACCGACGATTTCACCGCCTTTAATATGCATGGAAACTGATTTAACGACTTCACGCCGCTTGTAGGCCTTCGCCAGATCAGTGACTTCGAGGAGGTTGACTTCGCGCATGAGTGGCCTAGTCGTTGGCAGTCGGGTTGTTGGTGGTCGTATCCGGACGGGGTTTGATCACCATTTTCACGCGGTCGTCGGTATTGGTGCCACCGGCTTCAATACTATTGGTCTCGGTATTGATGAGAATGAGCTCACCCCTTATTTCATTGCCAGCATGACGGAAGTACGCGGAGCGGCGCATTTCAAGAAGCGAGCTGGACTCGGTATAATCGATTTGCTGAGCCTCGCCCAGCATTTCATTCTGTTCATTGTCGAGTTGTCGGAAAAGGGCGGGCTGACCGCTCATTTCCATCAAGGTTAACTCGTTGGCATCGTTGAAATGCATGACGAGGAGATCTGATGTGATCACCAGACTTCCCTGGACCAGTTTGACGTTGCCTTCATAGACGCTGATATTCTCCTGTTCGCGAACCTCGAGTCGATCGGCTTCAACCTCGATAGGCTGGTTGCGGTCGCTGTCGAGCGCCACCGATTGCAGCGGCAGTAACAGCAGTAGTATGGCCAGCACGTTAGCTGTCTTCATGTTCATAAACGGCTCGCGTTTTGTCGAATCGATAAATTTTCCGAGCGAGATCAAACTCCGCCCGCTGTGCCCGGATCCGGGCTCGTGGACTGACCATCAATGTCTCGCTATCGCTGGTGACCAGATCTCGATCCGGTTCGAAGCGGACGCTTTCACTGTAAATCCGCATCGGCGAGCTGCCCTGTTTTTGCATGACGACCTGGTTAGTCAATTGCAGCAGGTTGTCGGCATGCCGGTATTCGCCGTTGATCGCATCGATCTGCCAGGGATCAAGGTCGCGATGAACCTCCATCGACGGTGTTTCGATATCGCTGACGTTGTTGTGCGGATAATGCTCAAGCCGTGGAGTCAGGAACTCGAAATCAAGTTTGCCCTCTTCATTCAGTGCGCGATAACGCACCTCGGTCAGAAAATAATCGATATCATCGGGTATAACCATCTCGGCTTTTTCTTCGCCCGGTCGCAGGCTTGATTCGTAAACCCAGCCGATGGCTATTGCAGCAAAGCCAAGGATGACCATTAAAATGAGTATGCGTGACTTCATTTGATGTATTGCTTGTGCATGGCCTCGAGCAGGGATTGTGCCTGTAATATGAAATCAGTGGCTTCGCGCACTGCACCGCTGCCCCCGTTTTGACTCGTCACCCAGTCACAGTGTTGTTTGACAAAGCTGTGTGCATTGTTCACCGCGATGGCCAGGCCAACACGCTGCAGGATCGGTAAATCGGGAAGGTCATCACCCATATAGGCAACCTGATCGGGGTTGAGGTCGGTTTTCTGCAAAAGTTGCTCAAATGCTGACCGCTTGTCGCGACAGCCCTGGTAAACGTGTCTGACGCCAAGGTCGCTCATGCGATGACTGACGATCTTCGATTCCCGACCGGTAATCACCGCGATCTCGATATCGCTCTCAAGCATCATGCGAATGCCGTGGCCATCCAGCGAATTAAACGTCTTGTACTCCTCGCCGTGATTATCGAACTGCAGGCCGCCGTCGGTGAGCACACCGTCGACGTCGAGAATCAATAACCGAATCCGGCTGGCGCTATCTGTGGCGCTACTGATGGCGCTTGATGTCATGCGAATCTCCTATACGACACCGGCTCTTAATAAGTCATGCATGTTTAACGCACCCTGAATCTGAAGCTTGTCGTCTACTACCATGAGCGCGTTGATTTTCTTGTCGTGCATGATTTTAAGGGCTTCGCCGGCAATGCGATCTGCTTCGATGGTAACGCAGTTGGCGGTCATGAAGTCGCATACTACCGCGGTTTCGATGTTCGGCATGCGGTCGAAAGTGCGCCGTAAATCGCCGTCGGTGTATATTCCAGCAAGTTGACCGCTGGATGCGTCGATAACGCCGGCCATTCCTAGTCCTTTGGCGGTCATTTCCAGCAGGGTATCTTTTAGTGTGGTCTGTGTATCCACCAACGGGATTGCATCACCGCTGTGCATGATGTCACTGACTCGCAGCAACAGGCGTCGCCCCAGGTTGCCACCCGGATGGGATAGCGCGAAGTCCTCCTCGGTAAATCCACGTGCCTCAAGAACCGCCACCGCAAGTGCGTCGCCCATGGCGAGCGTCGCGGTGGTGCTCGAGGTGGGTGCCAGTCCAAGTGGACAGGCTTCCTTGCTGACGCTGACGTCGAGGTGTATATCGGCACTTCGCGCCAGGGTCGAGTCAGGGTTGCCGGTGAGTGCGAGCAATGGTATGCCCAACCGCTTCAGCAATGGTAACAGCAGCGTGATCTCGCTGGTTTCGCCCGAATTTGACAGTGCGATAACCAGATCGTGCGCGGTAATCATACCGAGGTCGCCGTGGCTTGCCTCTCCGGAATGCATGAAAAACGAAGGTGTTCCAGTGCTCGCCAGTGTCGCGGCGATTTTGTTGCCGATGTCCTTCAACGCTGGGAAGCTAACGTTGTGGCGAATCACATGGCTTTCGATTTCACTGATGTTGTCGTGAACGTTCGAGTTGATCGCTACGAATGCTACGCCATTCTCGCCATACTCTTTGCTCATCTCTTGCAGCCGGGCACTGTACAGCTTGGCTAGCGGGCATTCGGTACCGAAGAAGTAGACGACGACATAATCTTTGTCGGCGGTGAAATCGTTCAGCGAATGTTCTTTTCCGCGAAAATCATTTAGCGTGAAGTTGTCGATTTTTTTACCGACGAGTGATTCACTACTCTTTTGGTCGGCAACAGCCGTAACCGAAAATGCAAGCAACGCCGCCGTTGCTATGAAACCCCTGACCATCATGTTTCTCCCGGAATGAATGAGGCTCGAGAAGGCGAAAGCCTTGCCGAAGACACAGAATTTGCTACCAAAATGTCCGCTAAGGATTTGCGGTTGGCCGATCGCCAACTGCCATCGAAATCTCGCAATTACCTATGCTAACAA
>RCND010001718.1_pt1 | contig 12340 bp, 12 predicted proteins | sample 2041351 | NCBI WGS metagenome assembly RCND01 (sample SAMN09708230, study PRJNA481090) | Marine sediment metagenome, whole genome shotgun sequencing project. | biome: marine sediment; feature: ocean; material: sediment; isolation source: Sewage treatment plant 12B marine sediment (STP12B) ...
GTGTGAGAATCGGGACATTTGTCAGAACCCGAAATGACGAAGCGGCCGCCCAGTCGTCCCTTATACGAATCAGAGCCCTGTTACCGGCGGAGAAATACCTGGAAGTCAGGAGTGCCGCTTCTGAAGATTCTCCGGGAACAAGGGATATGACGGGGGTCAGTCCGGCCATTGATGCAGCCTTTGCGGCCAGAAACCGCTCCCGAAGGTCCACATTTGTATCGATATGAATATTTGTCTGAGATTTCTCCAACCAATGCAGGTAGGCCTCAGGTATGGGATTTACCGGACTGACCTTTTCAGCTGCCGTGAGCGGCAGGTCCTGTATTTGGAGACTTTTTATCATTGGTTCGGATGTTTTTTGAACAGGAGATTCCGGGGACGGTTCTTTTACCGGAAATATCCGATCCAGAAACCGAATCAGGAATTCCGGATAGCGATCTTTTCCACTTATTTCAGAGTGGTCAGACACGGCCGAGAGTTTTATACGGAGGATTCTGGATCCGGCAGATGCAGCTGCTTCGTCGAGGGATCCCCACAGTTCCGGATTTTCCGGGAGGTCATCCCGGAGAATACAGAAAACCCGACCACCCTTTCCCGGTTTAAATTTTGTCTTGACCGGTGGTAAGCAGGCCTCCCATGCAAGTCCGCCATGGTTCACAGGCCAGAGTACAACATCCTCAGGTTTGACATATTCAGCAAGCTTAAGGGCAGCGCCCAGACAACGCAGTGAATAACCCGGTTCTAACCGGTATTTACCTGCGAGAACTTGAACCTTTCTGGTAAGGGATTGTGAGGTCAAATTGATTCTCTGAACATGAAAAAGCGGTCATGCATTTAAGCTGACCGCCTTTCCGTTGAATGACGAGATTAAGTTGGAACCCGGCAACTATTTATTCTTGTGCCTGTTCTTCCTGAGTTTCTTCTTCCGTTTATGAGTGGCGATTTTCTTTCTTTTGCGCTTACGTCCGCAGGGCACTATCAGGTCTCCTCAAATAATATTCCGCTGCCAGCTTTAAGCCGGCCCGGATGAGCGTTTAAGGATTATCCCCAACCGAGGCATCTTGGTCAAGTGATTGCGATGAAACATCATTTCCCAGAAACGCTTTCACTGTTTCCTCCAATCCACCAGATTTCCGGGGATCTTCTCCGGCATCAAACCATCGAACATTCGGAAGGGTTGAGAAAAACGTTATCTGCCGCTTGGCATATCGCCGGGTGTTTCTGGCAATGAGTTCCCTGACTCGATCCGGGTCGGGGTCCTGTTCTGCATTCTCTCCGAACCACTCCCGGTAACCAATGGCTTTCATTCCCGGATCGCTACGTTTCGCGCCATTCTCACGAAGAGACGCCACCTCTGAGGACAACCCCTGTGCCATCATAGAATCCACACGTTCATTGATTCTCCCGTACAGTTCCTTCCGATCTCGAGACAGACCGATAGAGAGAACCTGATAGTCCGTTCTGACTTCTGAGGGCAGGTTGAACCCGGATAACGGTTGACCGGTCTGAGAATGCACTTCCAGCGCCCTGAGCATCCTGTAGCGGTCGCGTTTCCCGATTCTGTCAGCACTTACCGGATCTATAATCCTGACTGCGTCCCGGAGTGAGTCGTCATCTTTCCCCGCCCACTGTTTCTCAAGGCGATTCCGCAGTTTGGTATCGGCGGTCGGGGTTTCGGGCATACCCATAAGCCATGCTTTCAGGTAGTACGCTGTGCCCCCGGAGATGACGGGCAGCCGTCCTCGACCGAGGATTTCCTGCACACACTCGTCTGCGAGAAGACAGAATTCTCCGACGTTGAAACTTTGTGTGTAATCAATAATGTCAATGAGGTGATGGGGGGTTCGTTTGAGTGTATCGGGATCCGGTTTGGCGGTGCCGATATTCAGATGCTTATAAACCTGAAGAGCGTCGGCACTGATCACCTCTGCCCGCCGGTTGAATAACCGTTCAAGCAGCGCGGTCTTACCGACGCCCGTAGGACCGAAGAGCAGTATTACCTTCGGTGGTTCAGTCCTGTTTGATGTTATACTGCACCTCTTCGGTGACGATTTCTTTGATAGCCTGGGAGACAATTTTCCCACCCGCTGCTTCCAATTCATCGGAACTGGTCATACTGATCTGCTTTGCACGATGGATCGCCGCGTTGGTAAGTTCATACATATTCTTATCAGTGGACACCAGGGCATCCAGAGGAATGCTGGAGTTCTTTTTGGTCATGAGCGCCTCAATTGTTTAAAGAGTGAAGGTATTATAGTCATCCGACCGCTGTGAGTCCATACGGTCGGTAATCTCAGGACGAGTTGACTATTTCATTTCAGGAATAACAGGTGTCCAGGAGGCCGGATTGCCGTAATCCAATCCCGGAGGCAGATCCGAGGTTCCAACCGGCTGCCAGGTTTGATTTCGGCCGAAGGGGCCGATTTTTCCCCTCACGATAAGATTTCTGCCGTCTCGCCACATCTCACTGGCGTAGATTTTACCCTCCTTCGGATCACAGATATTACCCCTCTTCCATCGGTTTCCCCGGTCTTCCATTTCCCAGATAATGTCCAGGCCTGCATAATACGGATCGCCGACCATTAATTCGGCCTTGTCACCGGGATTGTTGATCTGGTCTTTCATGATGCCTTCATCAAATGTCACAACCATTCGGCCGTAGAGTTTTCCCCGATACTCATAGATGTAGGTGAACATAGTGGAATCACCGGTATTCTCATCAACCCCCCGCCATAATCCAATGACGCTGTCCGCCGCCATCAGTCCTGTTGCGCAAATAGAAAGTAAGGTGAGAATGAGAATCCCCTTTTTCACTGAATTGCTCCTTTTCAATTTTTCCAGCCAGTATATTCGAGTATTCCGGACACTGTCACAGTTTTTTTCTTCAGCACTGGTCCCGGTGGTACATGTCGAATTAAGCTGAAACATATGAACCTCAAGGGAAAAACGGCACTGGTAACCGGTGCTGCCAGACGAATTGGATCTTCCATTGCCACAACACTTGCGCAAAATGGTGCTGATGTCGTTCTCCACTACAATAATTCAAGAACGGAAGCGGAATCTCTTTCAGAAGAAATCCGTAAATCCGGCCGTGAGTGCTGGCTGACAAAACATGATCTTACCGATTCCGATTCAACAGAGTTTTGGTTCCGGAAACTTCTGATTGAAATCGGAAGCCCGGACATCCTTATCAATTCAGCCTCTGAATTTCCGGAGGGAAATTACAGAACAATGGGCTCTGCCGAATTGAACCGTTCGATGAATCTTCATGTGCAATCACCCCTTGTGATGATACGGATTATGTCCGAGTCAAATCAGAATGGTTCGGTTGTGAATATTCTTGATACCCGTATTGCTGACCGGGATCCCTCCCATGCGGCCTACCATATGGCGAAACGGGGGTTGTTCACACTCACCCGTGATCTGGCAGTGGAGATGGCACCGAAGCTGAGGATAAACGGGGTTGCACCGGGAGTGATCCTCCCCCCTGACGGTAAAGATGAATCCTGGATTGAAAAACTGAAAACGACAAATCCTCTTCAGGATCGCGGAACCGCAGATGATGTTACTGATGCTGTTATGTATTTGATTAACGCGGATTTTGTCACAGGGCAAATTATATATGTGGACGGTGGACGACACCTTAAAGGAAATGTTTATGGACTATGACAATATCGACAAGACCCACATTCGGGATCTACTGCTACGGACTGTTATCGGTATAAACCCCGAAGAGCGGAATATCAAACAGGATCTGCTCTTAAATCTGATTCTCTACACCGATCAGCAACCTGCAGCAGCCGCCGACGATTTCAATCTGACTGTTGATTACAAGTCCGCAAAAACGGCGATTATCAATCTGGTGGAGTCTTCTTCATACGGGCTTATTGAAACCCTTGCTGCCGCGATCGCCGAGCGGCTGCTGGAAATAGATGGAGTACAGGCCTGCAGAGTGAGTGTCGACAAGCCGGGTGCTCTGAGGTTTGCCAGAAGTGTTGCGGTTGAAATATTCAGAGAGAGGAAGAATTGATTCGGCCTTTGTTTGCGAGCATCCCGCAGGCCGCATCTATCCCTTTACCCCGGCTTCTTCGGGTACGGCATTCTCGTCCCGAAGAACGAATGGCCGTGTGAAATCGATTCAGTGACGCCTCATCGGGTTCCGACCATATGGTAGACCCGGTGGGATGATAGGGTATCAAATTAACCTTGGCAGTGAGTCCATCCATCCATTCTATGAGTTGCTCGGCGTGTTTATTTTCGTCATTCACACCTGGTATCAGAACATACTCGAAATATAATGCATCCTTGATCCCGGACTGAGGTGCGTCCGCAAGGGCCGACTTCAGATCCGCCATTGGCCAAATACGATTGATAGGCATCAGCTCACTGCGGATTCTGTCGTTCGGTGCATTGAGACTGACCGCGAGATGCATAGTTCGATATGCTCGTTCGGGAAACCTGGATTCCATTTCGGTTAAACAACGTATCCCGTCGACATGCCCTGACGTCGATATCGAAATTCTTCGTTTTGGAATGGCAGCACCACGCTGGTCCGATAGTATATCCACCGCCCGAATCACCGATTCGAAATTATCGAACGGCTCCCCCATACCCATAAAGACAATATTTCTCGGATTCTTGTGCAATTGAAATTTGGAGACGGCCCACTGTGTCATTATTTCCTCAACATTAAGATTGCGCAGCAGTCCCATTCTGGCAGTCTCGCAGAAAACACAGCCTCTGCTGCAGCCAACCTGGCTGGATAAACACAAAGTATCCCACTCAGCCATTTGAATCACCACAGATTCGGTTAAGGCACCATCGTTGAATGCCAGTGTGAATTTGAGTGTGCCGGAGTTGTCCGAAGTCTCAGCAATATCCGGTAGCTGTATCCGGAAATCATGCTCCACTTTCTCAGCGAGATCCGGCGAGGGTCGAAATTCTTCAATTCCCGAGATAATAGTATCTCCCCGGGAATACAGATGGCGGAACAACGCTTCGGAATGATAAGCCCCTTTCCCGTATTCCGATGAGAAATAGTCAGTGAGTTCTTCCAATGTGTAGCCAAAACCATCTATCGAAATACCGGGCATCAGAATCCCCCGTTTCTACCCAGAAAGACTTTAACTGCCGAACTTATTTTCACCCTCTGTTCCTCAACAGTGATTGTTGCTTCTCCATCACCTTTCTGGGGCCCATAATAGCCGAACCCGGCATGATTGGCTCCGGGAATATTAACGTACATGGAATCTACCGGGAGATATCTGGCATTGGCATGAGTAGCGGCCGGTGGAACCAGATAGTCGTCACTCCCGTAAATCGAGAGAACTGGAAGATCAGTACCGGAAAGATCAGATCGGCCGGTTGTATAAGATGCAAAGAGTATTAAACCATCCCAATTCTCGGGATTCGCTGCGGCAATTGAAGATGCGATAATGCCCCCGAGGGAATGGCCCCCGATGAGCCATCGGTGGATATCGGGTCGGGATTCGCGTATTCGCCTGCCGCTGCCCGGAGCGAAAAATGCCATATTGTAGGGTGTCTTTACGATGAATACGGATAGACCCATTTCGGCCAGAGACGCTGCGACGGGAAGGTAAGCCTCGGGAGCAATTTTCCCTCCCGGATATAAGACAAAACCGATCGGATTATCGTGGGAGGCGGCGGGCTCCATCAGACAGCCCTCAGGAGAAGTGATTGTCGTGTATTTAAGATGTTCGGGTGCCTGGTAAGGAACATCTCCGATGTAATCATGCTGACCTGTAGAAAGCCAGATCAGTACGGCTCCAAAAGCGGCAATTACCAGTATAGTCAAAATGAGTAAGATTCTTTTCGCCAACACTATTCTCCGTCGATTCAAGAAAGCTATCCCTACAATTCGCTTGACGCAAGGGAAGAGCGGCCTTAGTGTTTGGATTTATGACACGAACGACTATTTTTTCACTGCTTTCAAGTGATGGAGACGACCGTAAAGTAACGGCGAAGGGCTGGATCCGTACGAAGCGGGACAGTAAGAATATTATTTTTTTCGAAATCAACGATGGTTCATGCCTGTCCAGTCTCCAGATAGTCGTGGATAAAGACAGAAATATTGTTGAAGAATCTCTGAATCATAAGCTGCTTACCGGTGCGAGTGTTACAGTGACCGGAAGTCTTGTTGCTTCCCAGGGGCAGGGGCAGGGTGTTGAACTGGCAGCTGATGAAGTAATCCTGATCGGCGAGGCTCCGGCAGACTATCCCTTGCAGAAGAAACGACATTCTTTTGAATACCTCAGGGAAATCGCTCATCTGCGTCCCAGAACCAATACTTTCGGTGCGGTAACAAGAGTCCGGAACGCCCTTTCCACTGCCGTTCATGAGTTTTTTCAGCAGAGAGGATTTCTCTGGATACATACCCCCATCATCACCGGGAGTGATGCCGAAGGAGCCGGCAATATGTTCCAGGTGACAACTCTGGATCCTTCTTCTCCGCCTCGTACCGACAAAGGGCAGGTTGACTATCAGCAGGATTTCTTTGGCAAAAAAGCTCACTTGACGGTGAGTGGTCAGCTCCAGGTTGAAAATTTTGCATGTTCTCTGGGAAATGTTTACACCTTTGGGCCGACATTCCGGGCTGAAAACTCCAACACTTCCAGACATCTTTCAGAATTCTGGATGATTGAACCCGAAATGGCTTTCTGCGATCTCGATGGAAACCGGCAGCTAACAGAGGATTTCATCAAACACCTGCTTTCCTATGTGCTGAATAACTGTATTGAAGATATGGATTTCTTCAATAAGTGGGTTGAGAAGGGAATCATCGAAAATCTGAGCAAGGTTATAGAGGCGCCGTTCACTCACCTGAGCTACAGCGATGCGATCCGGGAGCTTGAAAAAGCCCAGGTAAAATGGGAGTACAAACCGTCCTGGGGAATCGATCTACAGGCTGAACACGAGAAATTTCTCACCGAGGAAATCATCGGCGGTCCGGTAACGGTAACCGACTATCCAAAGGGTATTAAAGCCTTCTACATGAAACAGAACGATGACGGTAAAACTGTCCGTGCAATGGATGTTCTTGTTCCCCGCTTGGGTGAAATCATAGGCGGTAGCCAGAGGGAAGATGACTTCGACAAGCTCAAAAGCCGAATGACCGAAATGGGACTGGATGCTGCGGAATATGACTGGTATCTCGATTTGCGCCGATACGGCAGCGTACCTCATAGCGGGTTCGGCCTGGGATTTGAGCGGATCGTTCAATACGTGACGGGAATGCAGAATATCCGGGATGTGATTCCCTTTCCCCGTGCGCCAAAAACAATCGCATTCTAGTGGACCAGCTTACACGCCGGGAAGCCCGGCGATTCCTTCTCGCAGTGCAGGGGCTCTGGCCTCCCCGTAATCTTAGCGGTGAGGCGGGAATTCTCGATATTTTTCACCGCCTCAGATGTGTTCAATTTGACCCCATTGATATTGTCGGTAGGAATCACGAAATCGTACTCCAAGCCAGAGTGAAGGGATTTTCCCGAAAACTACTTGAACGATTGCTTTACTCGGAAAGAACACTGGTAGAAGGATGGGACAAGCAAATGTCCCTGGTCCCGATCGAAGACCGCCCATATTTCGCCAGGGAAAGAATTGAGAATGCCGAACACAGTCGCTTTGTCGAAGACGGTCTGTTAAAAAAAATATTTCCAATCGTAAGAAAAGAAATCGAATACCGTGGTGCTTTATCATCCCTTGATATCGACAACGATACCCGAATGGACTGGTCCTGGGCTCCGGCAAGGGCCGTACGTGCGGCTATGGAAGCTCTCTGGTTCCGGGGTGAACTTTCAATACATCATCGCGAGGGAACACGTCGGTATTTCGACCTGACCCGAAGACTGTTGCCTGAAGGACTGGCGGATCCTCCTCCCGGTGGAGGCTCGAACGAGTCATGGCCTCCAGATGCAGAGTCCGTTCTAAGCAACCCGGAATTACGTGGGGATTGGCGTATTGCCCGGCGTATTGGAGCTGTAGGAGCTCTCCGGGCAAAGTCCGGCGATGGCTGGCTGGGAATCAATATGAAATCTGCGGAAAGACGCAGCAGTATTAAACGACTTGTTGAGAAAGGCATCATTGTACCTATGGGAATTGAGAAGTTGAATGAGCCGGTATATCGCTTAAATACCGACAATTGGGCACTGCCTGCAGCGGAAGTCACGGGCCAATCGAGGCAAAAACGCGCAGCCGTGCTCGGTCCACTGGATAATATCCTCTGGGACAGAGATCTTGTGCGCCGTATTTTCGATTTTGACTACGTATGGGAAGTATATAAGCCGGCCCCCATTCGGCGCTGGGGTTATTACGTTCTGCCGATTTTGTATGAGGATTCTCTGGTGGCCCGATTCGAACCCGGGCGTGATAAAAAGTCCGGCAGTTTGATCGTCAAGCGTTGGTGGACCGAGCCGAGGATCCGTATTACCCGTGTAATGGCTGAATCCGTGGCTGTAGCCCTCAAGGCTCTGGCACGATCCAACGGACTTAAAAACGTTCACATCTCAACTGCGGCTTCAGGTGAGACACTTTTACGCAGTCTTCAATAAGAATCTCAGCTTTTTTTATCTTCCCGATTCACTCATGCAGCTGTGCCAGTTAGAATGAAGGCATGTCAGACGAAGATTTGATGATTATTCCCGGTTCCGGAAGTCTTGAACTTACCGCTTCGATCTGTGATTGGCTGGGAGTTCCAGTACGCGATGTGGACTGCCATACCTTTTCAGATGGAAACACATTCGTTCAAGTGAATGAAAACGTCAGGGGGCGGGATGTATTTGTTGTGCAATCCACAATACATCGAACCAACGACCGTTTTATGGAACTTCTGTTCTGGATCGACGCACTTAAACGGGCCAGCGCCTCAACTGTTACCGCCGTTATTCCATATTTCAGCTACGGTAAAGGTGATAAGAAAGATGAACCAAGGGTATCAATAAGAGCAAGAGTCTGTGCCGACGCCCTGGAGGCAGTAGGCTGCGATCGTGTGGTTACTATGGATCTCCATTCACCGCAGATTCAGGGTTTTTTTCGAATCCCTGTCGACAACCTTCTGGGCCTTCATGCGCTCGGGGACAAAGTGAAACAGGATGGCGCGGAAAATCTGGTGGTAGTCGCAGCAGATACCGGCTTCGCTGATGAGGCCAGAAAATTTGCCCGTTACCTGGATACTCCAGTGGCTATCAGTGTTAAACAGCGTCCGAATCACGACGAGAAAGCCGAAGTAATAGACATCATCGGTGATGTCAGGGGCAAAACCGCGCTGATAGTGGATGACTTTGTCATCTCCGGCGGAACTCTTATCGAAGATGCCAGGAATCTGAAGAGCAAAGGAGCCTCCCGGGTTATGGCTGCGGTAACTCATGGAGTTTTCTCGCCTGGCACCATGAAACGTCTGGCCGATTCAGATCTCGAAGCACTATATGTTACAGATAGCGTTGAAAATCGACCGGAACCTCTGATCGATATAATACGGGAGGTGCCTGTTGCAGCCTGCTTCGGTGAGGCCATCAGACGGATATCCAGGAGGGAGTCCATAAGTGCCATGTTTCCGGAATGAGGTTCCGAAAACGATACTGGACGACCTGCAGTTTTCCGTCCTATTCTGAGGCGGAAAATATAGAGTTAGAATGATACGACAGGAGTGAATATCCATGAAACCTACACTGGTAATTATGGCCGCAGGTATGGGCAGCCGTTACGGCGGCATCAAACAGATCGATCCCATGGGACCGAGTGGCGAAATCATATTGGACTACTCGGTAAGAGATGCGGTTGAAGCCGGTTTTGGTAAGGTTGTATTCATTATCCGCGAGGAAATAGAAGAAGCATTTCGCGAGACTGTCGGCAACCGTTTCACCGGTAAAATCGACGTGGACTATGTATTTCAGGAATTGGACGATCTTCCTGCGGGTTACAAAGTACCTGATGGACGTGAAAAGCCCTGGGGAACCGGCCACGCAATCCTGGCCTGCAGAGATACAGTAAAAGAGCCGTTTGTTGTTATCAATGCCGACGATTTCTATGGAGCTGAAGCTTTCAAGGAAGGTGTTCGTGGCCTGGCGGCGTTGGATATTAATGAGCTCGGCGGGTTTCTCGTCGGCTATCGACTGGCGAATACTTTGAGTCCTCATGGGTATGTTACCCGCGGGGTTTGTGAGTCCAGCGATGGAGAGCTCGTATGTGTTGTGGAGCGGTTCAAGATTGGACGGAACAAAGAAGGAATCGTCGAGTACCAGGATGAAGGCAACAGCCATGTCATGACTGGAAATGAACTGGCCTCAATGAATTTCTGGGGTTTCTCTCCTGCATTATTCCCAATGCTGGAAACTCGATTTATCGAATTCCTGGAAGAATCCGGGACAGAAATGAAGTCTGAATATCTGATCCCGTCTGAAATCGACTTTCTGATATCCTCAGGAGAGATGACTGTGAAAGTGTTAAAAACCGACGCGACATGGTTTGGGGTTACATATCCCGAGGACAAGCCGGCAGTAAAGGCATCTCTTAAAACACTTGTGGAGAAAGGGATTTACCCCTCCCCTCTCTGGTAGCTCGCAGGCAGTGAGTACATTCCGCGCCGGAATCACCAATGATCCTGAGATTCTCCTTTGGGGTGACAGTCTGACCAAAGGAGATCCGGGTGTAGCTTTTACAAGATATCTTTACCCGGCTATCGAAGGGATTCGCTGGGTGAATCACGGGAAAGGCGGAGATACAGCCCTCAGTTTACTCAAGCGAATTGAAGCCGAACCGGTTCCGCCAGCTAAAAACAAGGCCTTGATCGCGGTACTCTGGATTGGTGTCAATGATGTTTTTGCTGGCCTGGTTCCCGGTTACGGTCTGCTCAAGGCTGCCAGGCGGCAACCACCCACCCGGAATGTCGATACTTTTGAAGGAATTTTTCGATCCATTCTGGATAATCTGTTCAGGCATGCTCACAGGATTATTGCTCTGCCGCCGTTATTCGTCGGTGAGGATCCGGGTACTGAATCCTCTCAGACTGAACTTTGGCCAGGCTGCGAATCCGCCGAGGACCGACTTTGACAGACCTGGAAACGACCTCAACCGCCGTACCAGACATGGCCTCCAGACCCCGAGCTCGCTGCTCGTCGTAGTCCGATTCGCAGAACAGAATCGTCGGTCTTCCGGCCGAAACCGACAAGACTGCGTTGTGAAATCGGGAACCAAGCGAGATCATCGCCGTTCGCACGAGGTCAGCCGCGAGGGGATCCGGTGGCATCTCGGCGAGATTCACAATGCCAACAGCAGCGCCGAGTAGCTCGGCCAGTAGTGCGAGCTTGGGTCGATCGTCCACCCACTGACTCGCACAGTGGGGCAGAAGCACGACGGTGGCACCGAATGTGCGAGCTGCGATGTTCACCGAACGGGCGATTTGCTCCGTGGTGCGCGGGTCATCGTCTGGTCGAACGCTAACGACAATGTGGGGGCGGTCTCGAGGAATCCGGTTGTCAGCCAGGAACTCGACGAAATCAGTGTCGCTGGCGCCTCCATAGCCGGAAGCCGCATCAGGCACGAACGTTCTTGGCGGCTTCTCGACGCCAAGGTCGGTAATCGAACGTAGCGACGAACCGTCACGCACGTGAATCTCGCTGGCGAGATTGAGCAGCCGGCTCGCGCCCTCACGGTGATCTTGCGATACGAACGGACCGATCCCGGCGCTTGTGATCACAACGGGAACGTTCGCAGCGTGTGCGATCTCTGCCTCGATCAGCCTGGGCCACAGAGCTTCGTCGGCGAACGCGCTCGTCAGGGAGCCAGCGGGAGCAAGCACGAGCACGTCCGCTCGGCGGACGACTTCGACAAGGTTGATGACAAACCCGTCAGGAACTTGGTCACCAGTGACATTGCGAAGCGCAAGGGAAACCACTTGTTCGACCGATTCTTGACCAACTGATCCCTCCGAAATGTTTGACTTGTGGAGCCTTGTAGCAGCGTGGTCGGTGTCCACACCAAACCGCTCTGCTATTGCATCTGGATCATCCGAGAGAAGGATCAAATGCATCTGGGGAAACGAATCGATCAGATCTTCTGTGAGTGAGCGCACGATGAGATCATCCCCGAGGTGCCTATGGGCCGAGTAGCCACCAACGAGCACGGCAGTGGGTTGGTCAACTACGGTGAACACCACTTCGGGAGCGCGCGACAGCCAACGATGTCCCTCTTCTAGCGCGCCGGCATGCAACGTGTACTCGCCGGGTGCCTCCGGGATCTTCGCGAGCATCAACACGGACTCGCTCGCTCCGGGCTCAAGCGAGCACGGAAGATCTGCTCTTGCCTCTTCGAGGACTGCGACTCCCTC